>Ga0137380_10001003_pt1 | contig 22329 bp, 27 predicted proteins | sample SagtaG_17_FD_104809 | JGI IMG/M metagenome (GOLD analysis project Ga0137380, IMG submission 104809) | Vadose zone soil microbial communities from Sagehorn Ranch, Mendocino, California, USA - Sage2_L_100_16 metaG | ecosystem: Environmental > Terrestrial > Soil > Vadose zone | place: USA...
GGCGCGATGCGCGGATAATGCGTGTCGCGCTTTTCGTTTTTGCGAGCATTTGTCATCGTTTCTGTCATCGTTTCTCGCGACACCTTTTCGACAGCATGAGACGTGATGCGGGTTTTCGGCGCGCCGCGTACAAACGTTTCTCTACCGGTACCTCTACCGGTACCTCTACCGGTACCTCTACCGGTACCTCTACGATCCTCAACCGGCTCTCAACCGGCCCTCAACCGACCAATCCACCGAGCAGTCTACAGGGCTCGTGCTGCCCTGAGCACTGAATTAGCCGCCTGATTGCCAGACTGAACAGCGTACTGAACAGCGTACTGAACAGCGAAACGGTAGTGTGTACGGCGGGTGTGCCGGAGTGTGTGCCGGTCGGTACGATGCTTGTAACGGCGTAACAGCCTCGCACCGCATCGGAAATGCCGGCGCAACCGCCGGCACAACTGCCGTCGCAAGTGCCGTGGGTCAGGAGAGTCCTGACTGGCGCCACCGACCCAACTCGACGTGCGGCAGGATGTTGGGTCCTGCCGCAGGTCGTCAGCTCAGCCGTTTTGCGATCGTTTCTCGAGCGGTTTCGGGTGGTCCATGACGCGACGCAACGTCTCCTGGTCTGGGTGCTGGTACATCAGGGCAGTCGGGAGATCCTCCCACCCGCCGGCCGCGGCGAGGTCGCGCAACGGATAGTCTTTGCGCAGCGTCGCCCACTTCCGCCGGAAGGCATGCCACAACGATCCCTTCGGCCGTTTGATCCCGGCGTACCGGTAGGCCCGCTTCATCCAGTCGCTCGCGAGGTGCCGGGTGACTGGCTTCGTCGGGTCGCTCATCATCGGGAATACCAGCGCACTTCCGATTGTCGGATGTTCGGCTCGATACTTCAGCAGTGCCACTTCGGCCTGCGTGGGCATCGGGACCATCCACGTCCGGCGTTTCTTATCGAGCTCAGCGCGCCAGGTGATGGTCCGCTTCTCGAAATCGAAGTCGTCCCACCTAAGGCCCAGCACGCTCGAGAGCCGCCGTCCGGTCGAATCCATCAAAGTGATCAGCAGCGGCATCAACTGACTCACCCGCTCGGCGACGGCCATGAGCTTCTCCACCGTTTCTTCCTCGATCATCGGCCGAATCGGGTTGCGCGTCTTGGGGATCGCGAAACCGGTCAACGGATTCCGATCGAGTAGCGGCCGGCCGTTGTTGTAAACTCCCGTCGCCCACTTCATCATGGACTTGAGGAGCTTAATGTCCTGATGGAGAGACGTGGCACCGACGGCGCGACCGTTGATCTCGCCGCTGCGCCGAGCCGCTCCATACCCGGTCATCCGTTCCGGCGTGAGCTCGATGACCGGCGTATCGGCACCGAACCAGCCGATCAGATACTTCGCGTACCGCTCGCACCCTCTCCTGTAGTGTTCGGTTTTCAAAGAGCCGTCGCGCGCGTGAGTGTTCTCCGCGAGGTAGCGCGCGACGAGGATGCCCAACGTGAGCGACCGCGAGTCGATCCACTCGCCGGCGTCCCGGAGCCGCACCATCTCGGCCGCTTCGCGCGTCGCGCGCTCGCGATCCGTGTGCCCCAAGCTGACCTGCCGGTATTGCTTCTTTTCCGGATCCCAGACGGCCATCTGCAGATTGCCGCTGGCTTCACGCTGATAGATCCGGATGCGGTTCCCACGTCGGGTACCTACGGTTCTCGACCAGCGTTTACGGGTGGCCATAAAGGCCCTCCTTAGCCTCGTTTCACGAGGCGGCTGGCGAGTTCGCGTACGTCCGCGTCGGGAGTATGCGGCCGGCCGGGCTTGATCGGAAGGTCGGCCCGGCGGATGCGGATCATGCCCTTTGAGTTCTGGGGTCGGAGGTCGGGGATCTGACCGTCCCGCACCATGCGGGCGAGTGAATCGGGGTGGTAGCCGGAGAGCTTTGAGGCCTGGGGGAGGGTCAGCAGCTCGTCGCTTTCATCGCGGAGTGCCTGCTCGACCCTGGCTGCTGCCCACTCGAGCGAGCGGGCCCGGGGCTCATCGCCGAAGGCCTCTCGAAATTCCTTGGCCTTGGCGACGATCTCAGCGATGCACCGCTGGATCGCCCCTGTTTTCACATCTCCAGCCTCTAGAAGCACGAAACCGCGCGGGGTCGCGCGGTTGAAATGACGGCCTTTGTGGCCGTGCCAGTCTTCAGGTACCCGACTTTAGCGGGACGGGTGGCCAGGCGTCAAGGGGGTGAAAATACTCGACTCGATAGCCGAGGAATCACTTGGCTGGTGCTGGCCGGGTAGGCATTAGCTCGGTCAGAACCAGATCCCCCCGTTCCTCCATGTGCTTTCCGACTATCTCCAGCCCGGCGTTGATAAGACTCTCGATGGCTCTATACGGCATTTCGGCATCCGGAAACAACACGCGCACTGTCTCGCGCAATTCGGGCTCGATAATCGTAGTGCTCCAAACGGTTTCAGCTCCGTCAACGTCCCCCGGCTTGATTCCAGCGTTAACTGCAACGGCTAGAGCGAATTTTGCGACATCGCTTCCGAGCTTGAAGCGATCCTTTTCCACAATTTTGTCCAGGATTCCCCGAGTTCTCTTGGTGAGGCCAATCGTCTTTCTGTCTTCGCTCATGCCGCTGACCCGATCCCCTTCTCGATCTCCGTGTGCCTTGCAGAGCGACGAATCATGTGATACTCGGCGCGAAGTTTCCCCAACAACAGCTCTCGGGCGAACTGTGGCTTCAGTTCAGACTCATATACGAGCAAAGCCACCTGTTGCGCCATGTGTGGCAGTGCCTTTACTACGTTTCTCGTGTGTGTGTCATCGAGACGTTGCAATGGGGAATCCATGATGATCGGTCCACGTAAGGGGGCGTTCTTCTGGAGTGCCCCCATTAGCGAAAGGGCGACCACGTGCTCCGCGCCGGCAGAGCGAAGTGGGATTTCGTGCCCGTCTTTGTGCATGATGCTTAGACCGTAGCTCTCGTTTATTGCTAGTCCCTTGTAGTCCGGCTCGCTTGTCAGCTTGACGAAAAGGCTTGTCGCGTCTGCCTCGACCCTCTTGCGAAGTCGCTCGCGGTACTCAGCAACGGCGTCGCTAAAAAGGCTGTGGAGCTTTCCATAGAGATCGCTCCGCTGCCTCTCCTTCTCCATTTCCACGCCACCGACCTTTCGGAGCCGCTTCTCGATCTCCGCGATGCTTTCATCAATTTCGAGACCCTTTTGACGTTGGGGCTTAATCCCTCCCTCCAAGATTGTGATGTCCCGGATGAGCGCTTCGTACTCGCTTTTTTGTGCGTAGAACGTCGACTGGTCGACTCCTTTGATTTGATCCTCGATCTCGGCGATTCTATCCAGCTTGGTTGCTCGCTCAACAACGGCGTCTTCCATGGTAACTATCAGCTCGCGGATCAAGTCAGTGTCGTCCCGCGGGTCCAGCCCGGCCAAGATCGCCATCTCTTTTCGGAGTTCGAGCAGCTCGTCCTGATCGAGTATGGCCTGGTCCGCCGCGTTGGGGGCTCCGACCTCCGCCACGAGGGCCGCACCGGCTTCGGACGAAACGTCTTGTCGACATACTGGGCAGACGCGTTCCTTCAAAGCGACCGTCTTCTGATCCAGAAGTGTCGCGGCAATGGTGGCATCCTTCGCGCGGGCCTCGAGTTCTTGTGTCTTAGTCGCGACGGCCCTACGATGCTCATTCAGCTTTGCGCTGAGCATCCCGTGCCAGGAGTTGGCGAGCACCTCCTTTAGACGGTCACGCTTTGCTGCGATTTTTTCGTCCAGCTCTCCGTTCTCTTTGGCAAGCCGGTCACGCTCAGAGAGAAGTGCGCCCAAGCGCTCGGACTTTCGCATGGCGCCTTCAAGAGCCGCCTTCTTTTCGCGAGCCTGCGCTACGGCTGCTTCCAGTCGCGCGAGTTCCTTTTCCTGGTGCGCGCGCTGCTCTGTAAGGTCGGCAAGGTGGTTACCTAGCTCGCGTGTCTGCAGGTCCTTCTGGGCTGCTTTTGACTCCTGCTTCTGCGCTGCTTTGTGAAGCTCCCGCAAGTCGCGACGAGCGTTAGTGAGAATGGGTATGCCGAGGATTCGCTCAATAGCTTGAGCGATCTGTTGTCCCATCTCACTCTCGTTCCTTAGGAGCTCCTCATATTGCTGCAGCAATTCTCCATCAAAGAGGAAAAAGCGCGACACCTGCTCCGGCATGATTCGGGCGAGCTCATCATCCCGCTCACCGGGCCCGAGCACATTCTTGTCCTTTCGTAGCAGAGCCTCCTCGGCGTAATCCGCGTCGCTCTCTGGTTTGGAGACCCCAGGGCGAGGAGCGCAGATGCGTGTCAGCTCGTATTGGTGGCCGTCGTGTTCGAAGGCGAGAATGACCTTGAATCCAAAGCGCCCATCAGCGGCTGCCTCCCAGTTCCCGGTTTGGTGTAGCGGTATCAGATTCGAACCGCGTCCGAGGAGCTTCCCGAACAACGCGTACCGAATTGCGTTTAGCAGAGAAGTCTTGCCTCTCATGTTCTCACCGTAGACGATGGTCACCCCATCGTCGTGCGGAAAATCAATGACCTGGTCGCCCTTGTAGGGTCCAAAGTTTTGCAATCTGAGCTGAACGAGGCGGAGCACTACTTTGCTTCCTTCTCGGACAACCACTTGTCTATCACGCGCTCGATTTGTCTAGCGGCCTTCAAGCTATCGAGTGCCTCAGCTTCTATTGCCAGGATCGCGTTGACCAGATCAGATGGCAATTCTTTGTACTTCTTCGATCGCAGATCTTCAACGGTAGCTGATAGATCCTTCAGGTCACTCACGGTCCTCGACTCCTTCTTCGCTGAGTCTTCCTAGGTCGAGCCCGAACCGCTGGGCGATTAGCTCCAGGTCCGTGATTGCGCTCGGATTCTCAGCACTCCTGCCAAATTCGACCGCTCTCGCGAGCTCCCCCTCAACGATAGCGCTTCCGGGTTCGTTCTGCCCCAACGCACTCGGGACGACAATCGCATCATGTACGAAGGCCAGAGGCTTGTTACTGGCTCGCCGCAATACACGCCCGCGCCGCTGAATGAATTCCCGGGGGTTCTTCGACGAGGCGAGGATGAGGGCATGACTGACGGAAGGAATGTCCACGCCCTCGTCGAGGCAACGGATCGAGACGAGAATACCCCCGTTGATCTCGAAGCGACGTAGGGTCTGCTCCCTGTCTCCCGTCATCTTAGAGTGGTACTCTCCTGCGTCGAGCCCGATGTTCCGGAGTGCTTGCAAGATCTCGTTTAGTTGAGTACGAGACTCACAGTACACAATCCACCGCTGTCCAAGGTGGTAGTTGGCCCGCAAGACATCGATAGCAACGTCCTTCTTCCCAGCCGCTCGCTTCGCGATTCTTGCTCGCTTGATTAACAGAAGGTCAATCCTGCTATCGATGTCTGGCGCAGCCTTCATAGATCCGCGTTGGGCGTAAAGGCGACTAATGTCTGTCGAAAGACGATTCCATTCCTCCTGTTCCTGATCCGTGAGACGAACAGTGTGAGGGAAGTACATATAAGGTGTCAGCGTCCCAGCGGCGATGGCGTCCTTCAATGTGAACGGTGGCGGTACGATGCCACCGAAGTATTGCATGATCGCATCCGTGCCAACCGGATCCCTCGCCCGTCTGGGGGTTGCACTAAGGCCCAGACGAGCGCCAGTCTTGAGTTGAAGCACCTTGCGGTGCTCTGGACTTCCCAGTGAATGGACCTCATCGGCGACGAGAAACAAGTGATCGCCCTGTCGAACGGCTCGCAGGAAGTCTTCTGCGGCAGCCGTTGGGCTAGTCGCAAGCACCAGTCGCGGCGTGTCACTCTTACTAGTCCACGGGCCCAAGAGGCGATCGTCGCGCCATGTTGTATTACCGCCGCCACACAATAGCACGTGAAGATTGAGATCCTGGAAGGTCGACTTGATTTCGTCCTCCCACTGCTTCAACAGAAGCTCGGTCGGCACTAATACAACGGGAGTCTCTCCCCGTTGGAGCGCATCTCTCATGGCGCAGAGGGCCGTGAACGTCTTTCCGCTTCCGGTCGCGTGCTCCAGAATCCCTTTCCGACCACGTTTCATCCATTCACTGAGTGCAAGAGATTGATGGGGCCGCGGTACTCGAGGGTCCTTCCTCCTGTCGGCGGAGATCGTGGTCAGGGCCTCCATCTCTGAACAGATTTCGTCCACGAGACTTGGCCAATTTGTGGGATCGGCGGCGCTGATCAGCTGTTCGCGGGCGACCTGGGGGAACTCGCGAACTGCGACGGATGGATACTCCCCGTTCCACAACGCTTCGAAGTAGGCAATTTCTTCCCTGATCCGCTCGTCCTCGCGTTCGCTGATCCCCGTTACGAACACGTCGACCGACTCGATGTTACCGTCTGCCGAAAGGCCAGCCCAAGTTTCGTTCATTGAGCCCTTGAATACGACAGCGTCGCCGCCAGCATCGCGAAAGATGCCGAGCTTGTCGTGGAACAAGCGCCGATGCTTTGGTTCAGATCGGGTACCTACAAAGACCACCTTCAGCGAAAGCGTACCAGAGGCAACAAGTGATGCGAGCACACGGGTGGGTTTCGACAAGAAGGGATTGTTCAACATCGCCCGGACCTCATCGCGGAGGCGCGAACCGGCAGCTTCCTCGGTTCGTGCCACGTAGCCCTCATCAAGCGCCTCGATGTCGGCCGGAGTAAGGGCTGGAGAACACAGAACCCGAATCGTCCCGCCGCGACGAACGAACTCCTTCAGACTAGGCCAGGCGATGATAAAGGCAGTGCTATTGAAGAATCCGACCGCCCGATCATATCGAATTGCCTTCTCCATGCACGGTAGGTAGAACTCCTGCGCGATGTCGTCCTGACCCTTGTGATAGGCTGGGCGGAGTGCGAGATCGGTCAGGCGGCCTGCCATCACTGGCCCACCAGTCTCTTCCGGGTGATTTCAACCCGGCACCAGAGGGCGGTAGGCAAATTGATAGGGCGGGCCGCAATTACGAACTCCTTGCCCTGGCCCCGAATTCGGCGTTGCTGAAGGCCAATCTTGCCGGCGAGCGCGGCATAGATCGTCTCCGCTCTTACCTGGACGTTTCGCGAGTAGGAAAAATCAGGGTATAAGCCCGCGTCCCACAACGCAAAGACCTCGATCTCCGGCTCGTACCCTGCGAGAATCACAATCCGGCCCGAGGAGTGGTCGAAGGAAGCCCGCTCGCCACGCTGTTGACCCGGAACGATGAGCTGCACTTTGTGTTCTCCGAGGGTCCGGCCACCTGGCGGGTGAGTGAGGTTGTACAAGTACAGCCTGATTCTCCGAGGGAGAGGAGCCTTCAGATCTAGTTCAAGAGGCTTTAGACCAACGTCGCTCTGGGTTTCAACCGATGGACCCAAGGCACTGACGAACGCTTCATGAAGCTGCCTCTGGTCGAGGTTCGAGTTCTTGGTCAAGCCGGGCCCTAGTGTTCGTCAGAAGGAGGGCGCTTTGGGCGCCCGCGGCCCCCGTCAGGGACCAACGGCGTTTCGCGGTCGTTCATGATAAGCGCGCTCGGCGGATAGATTTCGTAGGGCTTGGTCCGCGCTGGTCCGGCGTCGGTGCCCCAAATACTTGCCTGTGTGTCGCGAAAGCGACCCCTCGCTCCCTTCACATACTGCTCATCTAGCTCGCAGCAGACCCAGCTCCTGCCTAGCCGCTCGCATACCTCGCCTGTGACGCAACTTCCAGCGAATGGGTCGAAGACCACGTCGCCAGGGTCTGTCAGCATCCTCACAAAGTTCGCCGGGATTCCTGACGGGAACCGCGCAGGATGCTCCTTGAGACCGTGAGCTCTGCAGTAGCGTTGGTAGGCCCCATTGCTCTCCGTGTTAGCGAGAGCGATCAAGTTCGGTGGAATAGCTCCAGCATTGTCGCGCTGAAACTTGTCAGAAATATCGTGGCCGCTTGGACGCAGTTTGGGTTTGTATCCGTTCTTCAAAAGATCCCGCATGCTCTCTGAATAGGGCTGCAACACGCGTCGATTCGACGCCTTCGGGTAAGGGGTCAACGACAGCCACCAAATGCAATTGACGGCGTCCTTGACCCTGATTCTACGAATGTTCACCCATTCGGCGGGTGTCGGGAGTTTGGCGGGGTTCCACCAGTAGAACTCTTGTGCGAGGTGGAACTTGAACTTCCTGCACAGCATGATAAGAAGTTCAAAGTGGTACAGGCTCCTCGTTGGAAGTCCGGGCTTCCAGGCTCCACCGATGTCGATGACAAGGCTACCGTGCGGCTTCAGGACACGAACGAATCCTTCGGCAAACTGCTCAAACCAACTGACATATCGATCGGCGTCTTCATTCCCGTAGTCCTTTCGGCGGACTAAGCCAAAAGGGGGACTCGTCAGTATCAGATCCACGCTCTGAGGCTCCAGGTCGGACCTCATGAGCATGGCTGAATCGCCACTGTAAACCCTCCCCAGTTTGGTTTCGAAGGCTAAACGTGGAGGGACGGGGGGAAGACCCGTCGGCGACTCGAGAGCGGGGTGCGCACGGTAGTTTCCCTCTGGCTCCTCGACCTGAGACTTGAACCGGTGTAGTGCCAGAACGTAGTCACTAACAGTCTTGTAGCCGAGCTCCGATGCGCGACGGCGGATTTCCGCCGAGTAGTCACGAGGCAGTTTGAGAGCGATCTCCCGAGACTGACCCGAGACACCTTGTAGCCGGTTGGGTCCTTTGCGTTTCTTCCCTTTTCCGTTCTTACGCATCCTGCCTCGGGTTGGTCCTATAAGGCGTCCAAGAGTGCCAATCGTACGTCGAGAGGGTAAATGTGCTTCCGGTCGAAGCACAGGAACAGAGGCGTTCGACGGCGAGCGCCGCTCGGTAATACCGTTGACCATTCGTACCTGTCCCGTCGCGTCCGCGGATTCGCCTTCGCAATCAGCTATAGCTGATGAGTGTGATGATACGCATCTTGAAGCCAGCGAGGCCATGCCGCCATGTCGATACAGCCAGTTCTGATTCGACGGGTCAGTCGCGTTCGAGATCGGATGGAATCTACTGATCCTGGGGATGCGATCCTGGATGACGTAATCGTCTTATGGAGGGCGTTCGAGGCCACATTTGATCGGTCAAGGAGCGACGAGCAGAACGAGATGGCAGCTGTTGCCTTAGGTGAGACAATCCGATACCACGGCATCCAGAAGCTACCCGCCACAAGAGCCTTGATCGACAGGCTCAAGCACCTGGAGAACGCGTCGATCGGTCAGGTCGCCGAGTGGTTCGGCAGCGACGCTGATGACAAGGCAGCCCTCAAGGGAAGAATAACCTCGCATGTCGCCGAGCTACGCCAGGCGATTCTTCCTCCTCCTCGGTGGAATGATCGCGATTCTCGCAAGCTCTCCGATCTCCTCTACAGATGTAGATGCGCGATTATCCACTCCGGCCTAGAAACAAACAACTCCCTGGTCGATATCGTCCTTCCCTCACTAAGGCTAGCGATGATTGAGATCGTGATAGGTCGGGCGGCGCAGCTTGAGAGTATCTCGCTTGACGAAGCTACGAAGGTCTTCGACCGTGGCTGAGAGGCTTGAATACGCATTAGACGGCGGGAAATACCTCCTCCTTGATCATCTCGCTGATGGTGCAGGCGACACTCGAATTTGGTTCGCAACCTCCGCGCAGGGCGATGTCGTCGTTAAGGTAATCCCAATTCCGCGCGACCCTGGCTTACTCAAGAAGAAGAGAGCGTACTTCCAGGACGAGGTGGAATGCGGTTCCTCCCTAACAGGAGACCATATCCTTCGGCTGCTCGATTCGGGCGAGGTTCAGACGGCCAAAGAGCTGGGTCACCCGCGCGGAGTCTTCTACCTTGTGTTCGAACACATCGCGTTCGGTAGTCTAAGAAACCTGTTCAAGAAGGGATTGGTATCTGGGCAGGAAGTCGCGGACCTGGCCTCATCGGTTGCAACGGGCTTATCCACGGCCCACGAGCACGTACCTCGAATCTGCCATCGCGATCTGAAACCCGAAAATATCCTTCTTCCAGACGGCCGGTGCGATCTGGCAAAAATCGCCGACTTCGGCATCGCGCGCGCAGAAGACGGTACCGTAATCACGTCTCGGGGCGGGTGGGCAGGGACGCCGCGGTACATGGCCCCGGAACAGTTCACGGACTCTGCCCACGTCGACCATCGCGCCGACATATACAGTCTCGGATTGATCCTGTGGGAATCGCTCACAGGACAAGTTCCTTATGACTGCGGCGATGGCAGAATGACTATGGAGTCGCGTCTTGCGGGAGGCTCACTCGTGCCGATTAGCGCCGGTCAGCGCACAGCTCGAGCGCTGACCGATGTGCTTGTGCAGGCTTTGTCCAAAAACCCCGACTTACGGCCGTCCTCGGTGATCGGCTTCGCCGAGTCGATAGCAGATGCCCTGAGACGCGACCGTGTCTTGAGGACTTCGTCGGAGGTGATGGACCCTGAGAGTGTCGTTGAGTTCTTCGAAGGTCAGGGTTTGCACGTCAAAGACAATCGGCAGTTTGGTGGCGCTTTGTGGGTCATGGGGGATGAGTCTCTGCGTCCAATTATGACAACGCTTCTCAGGCAGGGAATTCGATTCGTGTACAAGCCGGAGGGCGCAAAGGCAACTAACTACAGACCTGGCTGGTGGACGGTGTATGGCAGAGAAGGATCAAGTTAGGGTTAAGCCTCCTTGCCGGAGAGCAACCTACGATCGACCACGCACTGAGTTGCCATGGATCACGAGCGTTGTGCGACCACCTCCAGGCTGCGCTACGCACTTTGATACCTGATCTTAGATGCGCGCAATCGAAGCGGTGGTGTGGTTTCTACAGTGCCGGAAGAAGGCGCTTCGCTTATGTGGCCCACTTCAAGAAATCAGATCGCGTGGAGGTGTGGTGCTTGGGATCCCTAGCCCAACTTCAGAAGGCTGGCCCACCTGTCCTCCGGCCGAGGAATCGAAACGCCAGTGGAGGCTGGGAGGCAGATTATCCCGGGCGCTTCGAGATCACCGCTGTCGCTGAGATCCCTTCTGCGGCGCGCCTCCTCTATGCGGTATCCTACGCCTCGTCGTGATCGTTGGGGCAGACCCCTCCCGCAGCGACCCAGTCCCTCGATGTCCCAGTCGCCTCAAGTCTCTGTGACGCAGCTCTCAGCGATCTGCTCCACGAAGTCAGGCTTAAGGTACTGAGTGACAGATCCGATTAGGCTCAGTTTCTCCTTCAGGACCGTGTACGAGATGTACCTACATACCTCGCTAAGGGGGGGGCGTAACCTGCTAAAGGTTGGGCGGTTAATCTCGTCAACCACTCGATCGCGTCGCTCTTCGGGAGCAACGATGAAAAGTGGAATCTTCAAATTTGGCTGCATCGCCAATAAGTCCGCCATTCGAAGAAGTCCTGAGTAGATCGCTGAGGTGTGCTCCACCTCGAAAGCAGCGATGATCGCATTCCCTTGTAACCACAGGACGTCTATCAGCTCGATCGTGCGATTCGTTGCTTCGTCGAACTGGACGGGCAGGCTTTCTCTCAATCGTGGTAGGTCGCGAAACCTCTGACCACGGAATTCGCGACCACGATCGTTTCTAGCTACCCACAGATCAAGACCCAGATCACTTCCCAGCTTTAGCAGCAGCCATTGGATCTCTTCATGCGTCGTCGCTAGTTGTGGTTCGACGGGTGGTTCTTCAGACGTGGCAGGCGGCTCAGGGATCGTGACCTGGCCGATTCTCGCTCTGAAGGTCTTTGGGCGACGGGCCAGCTTTGCCTGATCGACAGGGCGCACTACAGGATTGGCCTTTGCGTCCTTGAGAGCCTGCAGAATGACTAGCCCATCCCCCTCCTTTAGACGCGTCGGTGACCCGCGAACGTGGCCCGTCCAGGCTCGCGGATTCTTTAGATTTCGAAAAATGGCAAGACGATCGCTAAGATCCTTGATGGGTATCGCGGTTTCTGGAGTCACGGCAGCTAGGACCTTGACTTCAACTCGGCACGGAAAGTCCTCGTCCTTCCAAATCGGGGCGTGGTCGCGGAATGGTCGTGAGGTTACCTCCAACGCCCCGATCCACCGCGACAGGCCCGTTAGGTAGCACAGGAAGACGTCACCGACCTTGACCTTCTGCAAGACCTTCCACTTTGACGGCCTGAAGCCAGAGACTTGGGCCCCAGCCTCCAGGAACTCCTGCCAGGTTCTCCCTGTGAACAGGTCAAGCCAATAGGTCGGTGGCATGCTAGCTGTGGATTACAGGTCCTTTGGGGGGTTGTTGACGCGCGCCGTTGCTACGAAAGTGCCGGAAAGCGCTTGGAAGGCAAGGCCGGCGCCGTTGATGGGGAGATGCCAGGCGGCCGTCTTGAAGGAGTCTTGCGGAGGGAGGCCTTGTGGCAACTGATGGTTTGTACCAGCTCGAGGTCAAACTCGGCCTGGCGAGGTTCCCGTTCCAGGCCTCAGCTGGGTGGGGCCTTACTATGCATGTCGACCCAATGGAAAGGGCGAAGGGTGGGAAGCACGCCCGCGGGAAGGTCCGTCGTGCAAATGAGGCGCTGCGTCAGCTTCGTCAACTCGGAGTCATCATCGGGACTCACAAGCTCTACGGTCCGGTTGACGTAGTTGCGGAGCATCCGCGGGAAGCCACGCGACTAATCGAGGTAGAGGGCGAATCGGGGAGGCAGCGAGAACAGGCCCTCTACTCCTCCCTTGGGCAGCTCTTGCTGTCCATGAAGATCTGGAGCGAAAGCATGGTCTACGGGATCGCGGTGCCCGATACCAGGGAGTGGTGGCGGCAGCTGCAGAAGATACCTCTCGACCTGACTAAGCGGCTTCGGCTTTGGCGCTACTCGGTTGGCGTGAACTCTTGCACGAGCATCGAGCCAGGCATGGGGATCCCGGATTGGGGGCGGGGATGAAGGACGACCCTAGGAGTGGCCAGGGGTGTTCAGCGGAACCATGATCGCCTCAGCCACGGTGTGTGGATTCTCGGTACAGTCCGCAGTATTCGAGTGGTGTCCAGCGAGTCCAGGGACGCCAGATTCCTGGACGGGAGCCCCGCGAGTCGCCGCGGCTCGGCGTGGTTAGTCACGGTATTTCGGGCGAAGCCTGGTTCGCGCACTGCTGAAGCGCTTTCGGCGCGAGCCCCACGTCGGGGTTTGATGGTGCCGATTGGATTCTCTATCTCGTGGGAGCGGCTGATGAGTGCGAGAGCGGGGGAGTTCAGGTGTTAGCGTGATCCGCACCCGAACCTGGGGGCCGCGATTCCAGGATGCTATCGGAGGCGTCGCTCATTCTGCTGCTATCTCGCGACACTCTCGACAATGCGTAGAAGAAAAGGAAGCGGAAGGCGCTCGGGGCGAATCAAACTCCCTCAGGTTGTAGCTCCCACTCGTGAAACATCTCGTAGAGCTTTAGACGCCTCTCAGTTTTTGCCTGCGGTTCGCCCTCGGTCAACCCGTGGACGTTAGTGTGAGCACGGTTTTTGTGGATCTGGTCTGGCTCATGCACAACCCGAAGGCTGGGCACGCTGCGCACGCCACCAGCGACAAGGGCTACGATGCCGTTCTCCGTGGGCCGCGCCGCCCTCGCCCGGCTCTCTTGGGCGGTCGAGAACCGCTCCCAGTCGGTTGACATTGCTCCGTGCTGTTCCCGAAATACCCCGGGCACAAGCTGACCGCCGACGAGCAAGTTCTTATGGACCCGCAGGAACAACCGATCTTCGTTAGGAATCGTCTCCTGGGGCCAACCATTCATTTTGTCTTGACGAGCCACGCCGCTAAATCGGCGCGCAGATCCTCTCCTGGAATGACTCCTGAAATCGATCCTCCTCTTGCCTCTTGACCATAGAACGTGATTGGTTCGTCCGCTTCCGCGGGGATGTTGATGAGGAGTTTGCCCATATCGCCTGCCCAGAACAAATCTATGGATCCTGCGTCCGCCGGTCCGATCTTCGGCTGTGGAAGCGATGTTCCGAACAGGGTGAGTGACAGATTAGCATGGTTCAGGGCGAACCGCGCTGCTCGTGCCCACGTTCTCTCATCATAGCCCGTGGCCTGCTCGCCGTCCCAGTTGTACTTCAGGTTCATAATGACCCTGGATTGGTGCACGACGTGGGCGAACTCCAGGATGCCAGCGGTGCCTAGACCAGAGGAATGCTCTCCGAGCCATTCTAGGCGGGCGTTATGGCGCGCTGGAGCCATAGAGAATTCCCCCGACGCTCGAGAGGGTCGCCTGTGGGCCTTCCACATGACTCCCTGCTGTTGCGTGCCGGTATCAAAGCACTCGGCCGTTCCCGAACCTGGCATGGTGTCTCCCAATCAATCGAACAAGATGTCAATCAAAGGTAAATTGGTCTTCGCTACTAATTCACGAAGGGCCGTTTCCTTGAGAGTAGCTCTCTCAAGAGCTGCTCTTAGTACACGAATCTCGTTGCCATCCAGCGCAAAGAAGTAAGTCTTATGACCCTCCTCCCCATGGGCAGCGATCTTCAACGTGTGGTACACCATGGCCGCTACGGGCTTCGGCTCGCCGGAGGTGCCGCCAAAGACAGCTCGAATGTCTGTGATGACTCGCACGTCCTCGAAGGGCCTGTCATGCTCCAGTATGAGCTCGTGAGCCTTAGCTCCGACTCCAATCGAGTCATCCAATGACAGGAACCGCTTTAACCGAGCTCTGAATGCGTCTGCCGAAGAGCTGCCCTTCGTCAAACCCCCGATGCCTTCCTCAGCAGCTCGCTCGGCAACTTCCCCGACAAAATCGTCGGTATCGGCGGCATACCGCTCTCGAGCCCCGTACAGCGAATATAGAAGACGCACAAGCCTGTGCAGAACTTCAGGATCCATTTTGACTTCTGGGCTAATCTGCGCGGCAAGAACTTTTGCTGACATGCTCGGCTTCGCATGGCGCAGAGCCCGCTCTAGCGACTCCGCCGCCTCACTCGACAGGCTCGCGAGAGCAGCCAAATCCGCCTTTGCTGGCTCGGGAATACGGACGGGAATTCTGCGCGGTGGTTCGTCGGTCTGCGCCTTCTGGGTCCGGTTTGGCGTCATTCAACCTCGGCCGATTGTCATCGGGTTCCCAGCTGGCCCACCCACGCAAACAAGATTCGAATCTTCCCTCCAAGTACGCAACATCCTGGCGTGACGTACCGGTTCATCCGGCAAGTGACGTACCTCCCAACCACTTTAGATCTAATGAGTTGCGTTTTCCGGGGTGCCTCGGAGTTCCGATCAACAGTAGAGGAAGCTACTGATCAACCCGCAATCCCGTAATCCTCGTCGTTGTTCGACGACCCGAACGCCACTTCCTCATCCTTCTCGCCGGCGACCTGGCGTGTCGGCAGTTTCATTCTGCCTCCCTGGCCGCGGTTCTGTCACGAGTGACCAACGGGAGCCGCGCGAGACCCCGTGACCGTTCTGGAACTCCGGGTACGGTGCTTTCTCCCTCAATGCGCGGTTTCTCACGAGTTCGCGCCTAATAGCCTCACTCTCTGCTCACTACGCGCCGAAGCCGATGGGCTTCACTCTCGAGGCCAGCCTTTTGAAGTGCGTAGATCGCATCCCAGACGAGGCGCTCGAGATGTTGGACATGCTTTTCTCGCTCGGCGATTGCAGCATCCAGCCCAGCCCACTGCCGCACGAGCGCCCATGCTGCTCGATACTCACTGAGTAAGCCAACCACATATTCGTTCCCCGGCTGCGATGCTTTGATGCTCCACTCGCGCTCAGTGGTCTCCACGCGGGGCAGGACCGTGCTTGGTTCGGCCGCGCAAAATGCTTTCGCAAGCTCGACGGCCTCATCGAACGGAACATGAATTGTTCCGTAACGGTCGATATACGTGTACGGGGACTGTTTGAGATGCTCACTCTTAGCCCGACTCCTGAGTCGTTCCAGTTCATCGGGCATTCCCGTTAAGGCACCGCGATAATAGCTGAGGCTCCTCTCGCCAGCAGACTCAAATACCTCAGTCAAGGCATTATCGATCGGCGAGTCTCTCTGGTATCCTTGCCGTTCGATGGCGCGCCAGAATTGAGTGTCCGACTCTTCATCCTTCAGAAATGCCCGACGTTCCTTCCAACGGACGACCAAAGTCTTTGACTCGAGGTAGTCCACGAGTCCTGGATTGGGATCGATCCACTCGGCCTTCCACTTTGTCCCCCGAACGTGCTGTATGATCCGCACGTGTTGTAGAGAAGCACCTGTTTTAGGAATTTCGCGGACTCCGTACTCTTCACCAACTGCGATTTCAGATTTCTGCATGTTGGCTTTCCAGTTTGGTCCTTGTACGTCTGGTTTGTTCGGGCGAGTCAACAATGCTCTGGAACCTACTGGTCTCGCTAGTTCGCTGACTGAAGAGCCCAAGGACAGACTGCGGCCCGGTGTCGTCCTCGGAGCAGTTTGACCGCGCCGCGTTGATGCGGTGATGCTACATCGCTGCTCGCCGGAGGGCAATTCTCACGATCTCATACGCGAGTTTTGGTACCATGTTCGGGTGTTTAGCACTCAAGGACGCTCTCTTGATCTTACGAATCTGCGAAAGCACGTGCGACAAGTCGCCGTCGAATGGGTGCCAAGCTCGGTTTCGATACCAACTCCCCCGCCCGAGCATCTGATGAAGGTAGTCGAGCTTCGCTGCAACGAGAACGCTCTGAGGACCAAACGCCCGCAGTACTCCAGAGGAGTGTATGAGTTCTCCCTGCGACTCGAGCATGTACTTCCACCGCCCCGCCAGCGGCGAACGGAGTTCTGGCCAGCGTCTAACAACAATCGTTTCGATACGCTCGTCCTCCAGCACTTCAAGAAGGCCATCGTAGAGGGGCTGATGTGTGGGTGTGAGTTTGTTGCGGTAGAGGAGTTGATGCTCTTCCTGGTTATCGGGCGTGAACTGGGCATGCGCCCGCTCGTGAATAGCGGTCGCTACCGCCAATCCATGATTCAACTGAGGCTGGGCCGATTGAGCGGGATCGACGATGATAAGGCTGGCCGGCGGCCCCACGTACATGCCCGCGTACGTGTTCCCGCCCCTCCGGATCGATGTTCCGAAGACGATCCCAATTTTGCTCCCGAGCGGCGCGGTAATTCTCTCAACCTCGGCCACCAGCTCGTGTTCTGCGTCGACGGGCTCGTAGGTAACATCAGTTCCAGCGACTTTGGAGCGGCTAACCATCGCTCAACCGTCCGTTGCGGGCGGCAGCTTCTTGCGGCAGTTTCTCTGCGCAAGAGCGGCCATATCGGAGTTTGGGAGCGGCCACCGGCCCTCGTGATGTGGTCCGCCTCCCTGGTGTTTGAATCATGCCCCGAAAGTTGTCCTGTACGCTGGACACGATTTGGAAGACGACTATGTTCGGGCCTTGCACCTTAATCGAGGGGCCTTGAGTGTCGCTTCTTAAAGACTGTATCCTGGCAGGCCTCGGTGGTCTGATGGCTGGCGGTACATATGTCGCCTTCCGTCCAAGGGACGCGCAATCTGACCGGCAAACCATTCTTGATGCGGTGTTCTTGGGAGCGGTGGCTTGCGCGCTGATCTCTCTAGTAGCCTGGGCTCTCAAGCGAGGTTGACATGTTGAAGGTATCTGGTCAGGTCGGGATTGCGCGTCGGTGGGTGATTGCAGTTCTTGTGGCGGCAGTCGCCGAGGTCGTAATACTGAAGCTTTTCCCAGCGCCTCCTCACATTCTTCCGCCGCTCCCTTCGCTAACGATCGTGGATTTCCGTCCGGTCATTGCAGGCTTCGTCGGTGGCATAATCGGGTTGTTAGCCCTTGGGCAAGGGCGCCTGAGCAGGGCAGCGTAGAACTCCCAGCCGCCATTTCGCGATTGCATCACCGTGCTCCTAGTCGCAATTCGCGGCCCTCTAGTACGCAATGCATTGAACGTTCCTGCAGCAGTTTTGCAGCAGTTTCTTCGTGCAAAGGCGGGCATTTTCGGGTTCGGAAGCGGGCACCGATGCTCGGTAAGCGACCGATTCCGTGCAAGTTGTCCGAAATGCCTTCAGTCCGAAGAAGACTCTGGATCGTGAGAGCCTCTCCTCATCCCTGATCAGGAGAGTCAGCTTGATGCGCTTGCAGACGCCGCCCAGAGAAACCACTGACGCAGTGGTCAAGGAACCATTGGCAGCGCCCGTAATTGTCCGCCCGCTCACAAACCTCGGGCTGACAGCATTGATGCAATCAGACCAGCCACGCGGCCCCTCAGGTAATGAAGCTGCTCGACGGTAGCCTTGTTGCCTAGCATGTGAGTACCAGAATTCAGTAGGTTGAACAGCTCTATTGCGGCTTTCATGTCTGCTTCGAAGAAGTTCGCCATTTCAGGCCCGGCGACACCGGCAAAGATGAAACTCAGCCTAGCCTTCCGGGTAGGTCGCCCGTCAGACAAGTCGGTTGGCTGCGCGCCTGGTAGCACCTGCTCGTCAGGGGCAAGCTTGTGAAGAACATGCATGGTTAGCTCTCGGAACGAGGCCATCGAGTGCCTCTGCCAATCAGGGCCTCCGGTTTCGATCGCTGCAACTGCCCCGTGGTACACCTCGACCAGGGCCTGATCAAGCGCTGCAAGGCGAGGTTCGAGTTCGTCGACGGTTTCGTCTAAAACCTCCTCAATCTCCTGGTCGAGTTCCGGTAGCTGGTTGGACAACAGAGTAACCGCCCCGGCGAGGTGAGCCGTGTTATATAGCTCCACAGCTGGGGAACGGAGCAACGCCAGCGACGATCCGGCAAACAAACTGTTGTCAGCTCGCAGCGCTTCCCAGGTGGTGTGCGCCGCGCTGGAAACCGAAGCGATGCTGTTCTGTAGGTGGGTTAGGCTTTCGGGCGAGACACCAAGTAATGCGCCAGCCGGAAGCATGGACGCGGAAGCAGCAAATGAACTCTGGAGGCGCGCGAGCGAGGACTCCATTGAATAGACACTCGCTGCTGAAGCGAGGTACGGCAAAGCGATGGCCCGCGCTGCACTTAGGCTATCGGCGACGCCCAGGCCAAATGCAGCGGTGCTCGAAGGGAGCATTGCCGACGCGAGAGAGGACGCGAGCGGAAGGGTGCCGTAGGCCGAGCGAATGCTGTCGGCAACATTTGCGACCGAAGCCAGGCTGCTCATCGTGGCGCGGAACGCCTCGGTGATTGCCAGTCCGTTCAAGGTGTCATATGGGCCACGCAGAACGCTAAGAGACGAGAGCGTGGAGGCAGCGTCGAGTGTGGTGAGGGCGTGTTGACCGAAGAGGTGCGAAGCCGGGTTGATAAGGTCGCGAACGGCGGTGCTTGCGTTGATCACCGCTCCCAAGCCCGCGAGCGGGTTCGTCTGAGCGAGCGTGACCCCCAAGTTCACGGTAGCGCTGACTCTCAAGGGATCCATTGAATAGTAGACGCTGTTGAGATACTCGCGTGGGTCGTCCGGCATGGCGTTCTCTCGGGTGGACCGCGTCGCGCGTCTAACGGATCCCGCTTAAGCTGCAGCGCAGGGTTCGCCGGGCGCAGCGCAGACTGATCTCCTGATCGCGCCTCATTTGGCGTACAAATGGAATTCTACCTTACTTAGGCACGGCCGTCAGTTGAAGCGTCTGTTAGGTGGCGCAGGCAGGCCTCAGTTTACGGTCAGGAACTTCCACGCTGCCAGGACGACCATCCCGCTTAGAAGTCCGACATTCCGGATCTTCGCTGCCCACCTCTGTCTGGCTTGGGTGGCGTCGATGATGGCTTCCGCCTGTTCTAGAATGTGCTTGTTCTCAGCAATCCGTTGCTGAGCTTGGGCGGGATCGAGTACCTGACCGGTGTCCATGTCGCGCACCGCGCTCCCCTCTAGGTCGGCATCGACTGCGCGCAGGCCACGGACTGCTTCGAGGTAATGCTGCTTCCGAGCGGTAGTCCGGAGGACGACGACGCTAAGGGAGATGTGCCAGAGACCCACGCCCAGAGAAACCAAGAGTAGTGTCCATGCCACGGGGGCGAGAAAGGCGATTTCTGGCACCGTCCCGGGAGTGTACGACTGAATGGCGAAGGCGAGCACCGTACCAGAGCCGCCGGTGAGGAAGTAGTCAAAGCGCTGAGCGGCGTCGGTATAGATCTGGTAGACAGATACGATTCTGCTTTCGGGCACGGACTTTCCTAGCAGGCAAGTTCTAGCCTATGCTGCCTAACGGTCACCGCATAAGTTGCGGTGCAACACAGAGACGTTCACGAGCTGAAGACTACCTCAGGCTGAAGACTACCTCAGAAGGCCGGCGCCGGCAGTGCATGCCCTTGTTAGGCCCTAAGTGCAGCCGAAAGCTACTGCTCATGTTCGAGTTGTTCAGTGATAACCTTGCGAATAGCGCCCTCTTCGATTTGAACCTCAGTCCGATTGATTCGGAGCGCTTTCGCACGTCCTTTCAGCCTGTCATAGAGCCAACTAGCAAACAACGCCACGCCAAGGTCCTTGGTGGCGTTCAGAATGATCGTGAGGGTGTCGTGGAAGCCGACCCCTTTCCGGAAGTACCACTCACGGAGCTCAAGGGCGGCACTTCCTGGGGCGTGGGTTCTGGTCCCAGGACCGATGGTCTTCGCCGGGGAGAATAGATCGGAGGCCACGGTCTTGTCGCTAGTGTCGACTTGGAGTTCAACCTGCATTGCGGAGCTCGTTGGGGGCGGCCTAACTGGGTATTGGACCGACCCGCGTAAGTGCTGTGGTCTGCAGTCTAGGTACTTCCGTCGATCTAGATTACAGAGAAAATGCCGTGGCGGCCCACCTCACACTAGGCCAGTCTTGGGGCATCGAGCGGCGCAAGTGGAGCGAAAGGGTTAGGTCACCCACTTTGTCCGAGCTTCCCCAAGCCATGATTCGGAAACCTGGGACAGAAACGATCGCACCCCTCGGGTGAAAGGATAAGGACTTGAAGAAACGCATGCGCAACGATGACACCCGAAGCCTGTACAGAAACCGAACCCGCGGGAGTTCAGCAGTCCCGCGGGTTCTCTGGTGCCTCGCGACTGGATGCGCACCACTCTGCTGACGGGAAATCAGGAGAGCGCTGTTCGACCGGCGACAGTCCTTGGTTTCACTGAACGAAACTCCCCAGCACTCTCCTGACCAGGAATCAGCAGACTTTCGGTGTCATCGTTTCTGTCCCCGTAACGTCCGACGAAGCCCGACTTTTCGGTTTATCTTCCCGACAACGAACGTCGCGAACTCGCGGAGTAGTAACGCGTTGTCGGAAGATCGACTTGGGGCCGGGCCTCTCTGGATCAGGAGAGTCCTGGTTCGATCCCAGGAGGGGCAATCCCAGCGGCCGCATACGCGGCCGCTTTGTTTTGCCCCTCCCGGGCGTCGGCGCTTGCTGCGCTGCGCGCTCGATCCCAGTGGTAGTTTTGTTCGCCAAACCCAAGGGGTGAGGACGGCGGGGTGGCGCCGCGAGCCGCCCCCCTTCCATATTGCGTCCCCCGACCTGTTGAGCCACCGCGTGACGGTACCCGAGACAAAGCCCGACGACTCCTGGGCGGTCGACGAGCGATCCCTGAAGCTGTTCGCCGCGCAGCTCCAGGGGCCCCCGGCCGAACGTGCCTGGTACGACCTGCGGCGCGAGGCGGAGCGCATTGCGCTCGTGCCGGGCTTCGACCGGCTGATCACGCTCGACGCCAACGCGATCAAGGAGCTGCCCCACCAAATCGACGTCGCCCAGCGCGTGCTGCGGCAGATGGGCGGCCGCGCCATCCTCGCCGACGAAGTCGGCCTCGGCAAGACGATCGAAGCGAGCATCATCTACAAGGAGCTGGCGATCCGCGGGCTCGCCCGCCGCGCCCTGATCCTGACGCCGGCCTCGCTGGTGGGCCAGTGGCAGGGCGAGCTCGCGGAGAAGTTCTTCGAGCGGTTCGAGACCCCGACCAACCCCGACGACTGGCACCGCGTCACGAAGGCGATCGTGTCGCACGACCGCGCGCGCTCGCGGCGGCACGCCGAAGAGATCCTACGGCACCACTGGGACCTCGTGATCGTGGACGAAGCGCACAAGATCAAGAGCCACCGCGGCGCCACCTACCAGTTCATCGAGAAGATCGAGCGCGACTTCATCCTGCTGCTCACGGCCACGCCGCTCCAAAACGATTTGCGCGAGCTGTACAACCTCGTCACCCTGCTCCGGCCCGGCCAGCTCGGCACTTGGGAGGAGTTCCGCGAAGCGCACCTGGTTGCGGGCGACCACCGTCAGCCCCGCGACCCCGAAGCCCTCCGCGCCTTGACGCACGAGGTGATGATCCGCACGCGGCGCTCGAGCGTCGTCGACGACCTGAACCTGCCGCCGCGCCGGCCCCGCCACCCTGAGGTGAAACTCACGACCGCCGAGCGCGACCTGTACGATCGCACCACGCAGTTCCTGCGCCGCCTGTATAAAGAAGGCTTCGCGCCTCAGGCCGCCGCGGAGGAAGAGGAGAAA
>Ga0137380_10001007_pt1 | contig 22309 bp, 20 predicted proteins | sample SagtaG_17_FD_104809 | JGI IMG/M metagenome (GOLD analysis project Ga0137380, IMG submission 104809) | Vadose zone soil microbial communities from Sagehorn Ranch, Mendocino, California, USA - Sage2_L_100_16 metaG | ecosystem: Environmental > Terrestrial > Soil > Vadose zone | place: USA...
ATGGCGGGCATGATCGGCGTCGCGCTCGGGCCAGAGGTAGGCCGCAAGTTTGTCGCGGCTCACACCCTTGCGGCCCGCGGCGGCAAGTAGGGCGAGCAGTGCGAGAGTCTTGCGTTGCACGGCCGCGCCGGAGAGCGGCACGCCGTTTTCCTTGATCGCCAGCCCGCCAAACGTTCGCAGTTCCAACATGATAGGCCATCCGACCGGTTTCTGACCTGGTGCTTACGCCGCTCGTCTAACTTAGGCCCCGTTCCCCGATGTTGCGAACGAGAGTGGAATGGTGGGCGCGGGGGCGGGCCGAGCCAAGTGGCCCTGCGGAAACGAGATGGAAGTTCAAGGAGGAGGTAACCATGTACCCACTTCGAATGGAATCTGCTCTCCTGCTCGGCGTCGCGTTACTGGCTGGCTGCGGTGAGCAAGACGCCCCCACCGCGCCGTCCGCCGTCGCGCTGGTGGCGGCCACGTCGATCGTCGGCGATCGACCCTACTCGTGGAGTCTCACGTGCCAGAGCTCTTCGAAGGACACGTACGTTGCCATCGGGGCTGACTGGCGCTGGACCGAGAACGGCGTGGCGATCGTCGGGACCGAGACCTTAACGACTTGTTTTCCGAATTTGACGCAGCAGCGGACCGTGAGTGGCGTCGGCGTGCGTCCGGCCAACGCAAACGGCTTCAGGGCGTGCGTCGCATCCGACTGCCAGAGCTGGACGTTCGATCCGGCCGGGTCGTTCGGTGCACGGCTCAAGGGATCCAGCGTCTGGTTCCCGACCGGGTGTTTCGATCCGTACGACAGGAAGTGCGTGGCGTCGCTCACCGGCACTTTCAGCATGCAGAGCTAGGAAGCGGGGTGCGGAGATCTCAAGACTGCGCCTGCGTGAGGGGGGGCTATGAAGACCGTTGAAAGAATCGGGACGAGCCTGCTGCTCGGAACCGCACTGATGGCTGCCTGCAGCGGCTCCGAGGCCACGGGACCGTCCAGCGCGCCGCACGCCAAGATCGCCTTCGAGAGCGACCGCGCTGGGGGGGCGACCAACATCTACATGATGAACGCTGACGGCACCGAGGTCGTCAATCTCACCAACAACCCAGGTTTCTTCCCCGCCTGGTCGCCTGACGGTGCGAAGATCGCCTTCGAGAGCGGCCGCGACGGCAACCAGGACATCTACGTTATGAACGCCGACGGCACCGGGCAAGTCAATCTGACACACAACCTGGCGATCGATGAGTCTCCTGCTTGGTCGCCTGACGGCACGAAGATCGCCTTCGTGAGCACCCGTGCCGGGAACTTCGACATCTACGAGATGAACAGCGACGGCTCGGGCGTCACACGGCTTACCAACGACCCAGCCTACCACCGCTACCCCAGCTGGTCGCCTGACGGGACGAAGCTCGCCTTCGTGCACACCATCGACTTCAACTCCGACATCTACCTCATGAACGCCGACGGCACCGGCCCCGTCAATCTGACGAACAACCCGGCGCGCGATGATTTCAGTCCTGCCTGGTCGCCCGACGGCTCCGAGATCGCCTTCACAAGCGACCGCGCCGGGAACTTCATCTGGGACGTCTACGTGATGAACAGCGACGGCTCCAGCGTCACCCGCCTTACCAACAACTCGGGCCTCTCCCCCGCCTGGTCGCCTGACGGTACGAAGATCGCCTTCGCGAGCGGAGGTGGCAACTCCGAAGTCTATGTGATGAACCGCGACGGTACCGGGCTCGTCAATCTGACGAACAACCCGGCCGCCGACGGTCATCCTGTCTGGAGGCCGTAGATCCGGGGCTAGGATCTGGTGGTGAGGGTGTCTCCCTACGTCGCTGCCTGGACCATGCTCGAAGTGGACAGCTAGGAGGTAACATGAACGCAATTCGAATGGCGGTCGGCCTGCTGCTTGGAGTTGCAGGCGTGAGTGGCTGCCGTGATTGGAACCCTGTGACAACGAGCGACTCACCGCCAGGGCTTTCCGCGATCGTGCTCGGCCAGATCGAGCCGGGCCATCCCTATGTAGGCGCCATCATCCTCAATGCGCCAAGCCCGTCCTGGTTCCCGGTATCATACCAACCGCGGTACTGCTCGGGCACGCTACTGTCGAGCCGTGTGGTCCAAACCGCGGCACATTGCTTCGCCTTCGCGGCGCAAACCGCCGGATATCCCGCGGCTGCCCTGCCGTCGTCTCTCATTCACGTGAGCTTCGCCGCAAACGTCACGGACCCCAGTTCGTGGCGCGAGGTCACGGGGTACGTGTTCCATCCGGACTTCGTGCCCGCGTTCGGCACCCCGGACGTCGCGCTTGTATTCCTCTCTCGGCCGATAAACGACATCCAGCCGGGCACACTCGCGCCGGCGGGGTACCTCGACTCCTTCAAGAACGCCGAGCTCCAGGCTTCCACCTTCTGGGACGTCGGCTATGGAATGCTCGGCGCCGGGGACAACTTCGCGCTGGCGGGAGATCGTCGCATCGCGACGGTCGGCTTCCAGCAGCTCGACGCCAATTTCCTGTACATGCAGCGCGACCCGGGCGGCCCCTGCATCGGCGATTCCGGCGGGCCCCTCCTCTTAGCTGCGGGCGGCATCGAATACGTCGTCGCCGATCTTCATGCTTTGCGCGCCAAGTTCAATACCAATGAGAAACAAGATTGCACGGGTGACTTCGCCGCGCAGCGAATGGACCTCGCCAACGTGGTGACTTTCATCCAGTCGACCATCGCGTCGCATGGCCCAAGCGATTTCAACCCGGTCCTGCGGCCGTGACGGAGGAATGATGAACACGATCCGATAGCTGCCACCCTGGCACTGGGAGATGCGGTTTGGAATCACAATAAAGGTCCAGGATCGTTCGCCAAGGTCCCCGCCTCAGCGGGGCGCCCCTCGCTACCTGGCCGCAGTAACGATTCAGGGTACCGAAGTCCGCGGGGCGGTCGAGCGGCCGCCCCGACCTTCGAAGCAGCCTCACTCAGGTGCGCGCCGCAGCCAGGCGCTGGAACCGCGGGCTCCCCCGCAACGGATCCCAGAACGGATCTGCCCGGAGCCAGCCCGCCGAGAGGGGACCGGGTCTCGAGAGCACGATCTCCAGCTGCTCGATCGCCTCATCCCGCTCGCCTAGCAGCACGTAAATGCGTGCGAGATTCGCTCGCAGGTACGCGTTCCACTCGGCGTCCTTGGTGACGGGAACGAGAGCGACCGCCCGCTCACCCTCGCGAATCGCCTCGGCCGAGCGGCCAAGGCCGGCCAAGGCGAGGCCGAGCACGGCGGCGTAGTAGTCGTCCTTGGGCTCCTGACGGACGCTGGCTTCCAGGATGCTGCGCGCCGAGTCGAACTGCGCGCGCGCTTGTGGCCCGTGATCGTTCGCGCGCTGGACCATCGCCTTAGTCAGGGCCAACACGGCGCTGTCCCCGTCCAGCGCGGCTGGGGTGAGCGCGAGTAGGCTCACCTGGTGCCTGGCATCGAACAGCGTCGCCACGTCGCTCAGCTGCAGAATAGGCAGCCCTTGTCCGGTCGGATCGAGCGTCTGCGAGAGATCTGGCAGCAGTCGCTGCGTCCCCGATAGATCGCCAGTCTGACTTGCATAAGCGATGGCTTTGCCGAGCTGCGCGTCGAACGACTCCGGCTTGAGTGTGAGCGCCCGGTCGTAGTAGTAGGTGGCCGCAGCGAACTGGCGCCGGTCCATGAAGCTGGCCGCCGTCATGAGCATGATCATGACATTTCGAGGATCGAGCGCCACGGCTTCGTGCCTATAGGCCAATGCTTCGTTCCAGCGTCCCTTCGCCTCGTAGATTGCAGCGATCAAGGCCGGAAACCACGGATCGCTGGGGCGCATGCGTCTGGCTCGAGTGTATTCCTGCAGCGCCTTGTCTTTGTCCCCCAGAACGTTGAGGTAGAACATCCCCAACGCGGCGTGGGATTCCGGCAGGTTGGGATCTAGGCGCAGCGCGCGATCCAATGCAGCCTTGGCACGAGTCACCATATCCGGCGATCGGTCCATGTGGTTTTGGTACATCCACACGTAACCGACGGACAGCCAGTCATACGCAAGCGCAAAATTCGAGTCCAGGGCGACCGCCTGCTCGTACAGGCGGACCGACTTGCGCCCGTTGGCCGGATCGAACTCGCGATCCCCCAGCACGCGGCCGCGCAGATACGCATCATAGGCCTGGAGATTTGCCGTCGGCCTCGTCTCCAACAAACGGCGCTCGGCGTCTATTAGGGCGAGGTCGAGCGCACCCGCTACCCGGGTGGCGAGGTTCGTCTGCACCGCGAACACGCCGGTCAGCGTCGTGTCGTACTGGTCGGCCCAGAGCTGGGTGGCGTCGGACACCCGAATCAACGTTGTGCTCACGCGGACGCGGCTCGCGCCGCCGGTTTTCTCCCAGCGGACCGAGCCGTCCAGGATGTACTGGACGCCCAACTCCCGACCGATCTCCTGTGGGCTCTTGTTGGACCGCTTGTACTGGCTGGCGCTCTGCCAGGCGATGACGCCGAGCCTCCGGACGCTGCCGAGCCGGGTGGCGATCGCCTCGGTGAGGCCATCGGCGAAGTACTCGTCGCTGGGCGCGCCGCGATTCTCGAAGGGGAGCACGGCGAGCATTTTCCGGTCCGCGATGGGTACCGGCTCCACCCCGCTCACTGTTGGCTGCCGCCTCGAAACGCCGTATCCCACGGCGCCGACCACGAGTACGATCGCGATGACGGCGGCGGCGGTGCTCAACGTGGTCGCCCGGCGTAGCTCCCGCCGCAGCGCAGCCGGCAGCGCGGCTAGCAGGAAATCCGTCGTGGATTGACGCCTCTTCCGCTGCTGCTCACTGACGCCGGGGAATGATCCGCCTCGTTGCGGTTCCTCACACAGCTGCTTCACCAGGACCAGCAGGGCCGAATCCGGCGCGGTTCCCATCTCTTGCTGTAGGAATGCTTCGTGCGCTCGAGCGTGCTGGATGGCTGCGGCGGACTCGCCCGCGGCCACGAGCGCCGTCATGAAGCCGAGGGCGGCCTCAGAGCTGAGCGGATCGACTACCGTGACCTGGCGCCACCAGTCGGCGGCGGCACGGTGGTCGCCGCGCGCGCCTGCTTCTTTCGCCAGGGTGGCGAGCGCGTTGCTGAACTGCTTTGCGAGTTGCGCGCGCCCGGCGTCCACCCACCGCTCGAACTCAGGCGCCCCACTGACGAAGAACCCGTCGAGGAACGGTCCCCTATACGCACTGACCGCCGCTTCGGCATCGCCGCGTCGCAGCGCGGCCTCGAACGCCTCTAGGTCGCTCCGCACCACATCCGGGTTCAGCCGCAGTTCGCTGGCGCCGACGAGCAGTTCGCGCTCGCGCAGGTCACGGCGCAGGGCGTAGCACGCCTGGTTGAGGAGATTGCGACCGTGCTCGGCGTCGCTCTCGGGCCAGAGGTAGGCGATCAGCTTGTCGCGACTGAGCCCGTTCTTGCCGGCGGCAGCGAGGAGGGCGAGCAGGGCAAGGGTCTTGCGCTGGGTCGCGGCGCCGGTGATTGGGGCGCCGTCGTCCTTGATGGACAGCCCGCCGAACGTCCTGAGTTCGAGCATTGGCCCGCCGCACGTCCTGAGGTCCGGCATCGGGCCCCATTTGATCCGTTTTTGGTCGGGCCCACACCGCGCCGGTCTAACTTAGCCCTCGTTCACCGAGGTCGCGAATCCCGGCTCAGTAAGGAGGAGGTAACCATGTACCGGCTTCGAATGGGATTGTGTCTGGTCCTTGGAGCGGCCGCACTAGCTGGCTGCAGCGACCGCAACGCCCTCACGGCGCCGTCCGCTCGCCCGCTCGCGGAAACGGCGGCCCTCTTGGACCGGCAGTACACCTGGAGCTTCACTTGTAGCGGGGATGGGTCCATCGGAGCAACCTGGTCCTGGACCCAGGACGGCACGGTGATCGCCAGCGGCATTGCTGGCTGCTTCGGAGATAGTGGGGACGGTGGCACCGGGGTGCGCCCAGCCAACGCGAACGGCTTCACGGCACAGGTTGGGTCCAATTCCACGAGCTGGACGTTCGACCCCGCCGGCCCCTTCAAGGTGAGTCTGAACGGCTCCGTGGGGTGGGGGTCGGGGAACGGCGGCAAGAAATGCGGCATGTTCGGCTGCTGGAAGGAAAGCGGCAGACTGACGGTCGACAGCTAACACGGAGGAACAATGAAAACGATTCGGACATTCCTGAGCGTCGTCGTCCTGGCCGCGCTCGGCGCAGCCTGCAGCGAGCGGAACGCGCAAACGGGACCATTCTCGGCTGATCTCGACCCGGGGAAGACGAGTGTGGTCACCGATGCCGTCGGAGATGCGGACAAGACTGCGGAAGCCTATCTGGACATCGTCAGCGCTGAGATCACCAAGCAGGGGACGAACTTCGTCTTCGTGATGACGCTCGCGGCCCCCGTGCCTGACAACCCCGAGCTGCCGTCATGGGCCGATGTCCTGGTGTGGCAGCCGATCCTCGAGACGGACCCGACCTCGTCTCCGGTGGGCTATCCCTTCACTAAGAACACCGCGTTCCCGTTCGAGTTTTTCATCCAGCACCGTGTGTACCGCGCTGGATTCATCGACCCACTCGACCCGACCAGCGCCGCGGACGTCCTGATAGACCGCAGGCCATTGCTCACGGGCGGGCAGGCGCTCGTCACACCGATCAAGGTCAGCATCGAGGGCGCGCAGATCACGTTTGTGGTAGACGCGGCTTTGCTCGGCGACCCGTCGACCTTCAGCTGGCTTGTGGTTACCTCTGCTGCGAAGGCTGGCGATGATGTGAAGAATGCTTACAACAAGCACTTTCCGTTTGACCAGGCGCCAGAGGTGAACTCGGGTGCACCACTCGCTACCTGGCCGCAGTGACGATGCAGGGCAGCGAAATCAGCGGGGCGGTCCGACGACGCCCCGTTGCCGTTTTTCATCTAGTTCCCTGCCGCCGCCAGTCGTTGAAACCTTCGGCTCCCCCGCAGCGGGTCCCAGAACGGATCGGCCGTGAGCCAGTTGGCCGAGAGCGGGCCGGGTCGAGAGAACACCAGTTCGAGCTGATCGATCGCTTTGTCGCGCTCCCCGAGTAGCACGTAGATCCGCGCCAAGTTCGCCACCAGCAACGAGTGTTCGGACGCACTCGTCGAGACCGGCATCACGTCGACCGCCCGTTCCCCTTCGCGGATCGCGTCTGCCGACCGACCCAGGCCAGCCAGCGCGAGACCGAGCAGGGCATGGGCCATGCGGTCGTCGGGTTGTTGCCGGACCTTCGTCTCCAGAGTGAGGCGCGCAAAATCGAAATGGTCGTTTGCCAGAGACAGCTGGCGCCTCCCCCGATAAACCATGGCCTTCGCCAGCGCCAGCGCGGCGGCGTCGCCGTCGAGGGCCGCAGGGGCGAGCCGGAGCACGCGCGCTTGTTCGTTATCATCGAGCAGCAACACGACATCACTCAGGGTGATGACCTGGGTCTCCAAGCCGGTTGGTGCGATGTTCCGGACGACGTCCGGCATCAGGCGCCGCGCTCCAGCCAAGTTCCCCGTCTGGTTGAGATAGGCGATGGCTTTGGTCAGGTGGGCGGAGACGGATTGCGGCGAGAGGGCGAGGGCCCGGTCGTAGTAGGAGTCAGCGGCGGCGAACTGGCGTAGCGCGCTGTAGAGATCGCCCAAACCAGCTACGAATCCCCCGTTGAGAGGATCGAGCACGACCGCTTCGTGCCCGTAGGTCAGGGCTTCGCTCCATTGGCCCTGGTCCGCTTTTATGCCACTGATGATCGCCGGGGGCCACGGATCGTTGGGGCGCCTGCGTCTGGCTGCGGCGTACTCCGCCAACGCCCGGGAGTAATCGCCCAAGCCATGGTAGTAATAGAACCCCAAGGCGCCGTGCGCTTCATACGAGTCAGGGTTCAGGCGCTGCGCGCGGTCCGCCTCGGCCTTGGCGCGTGTCAGTTGCTCCGGGGACCGATCCACGTAGTTCCAGTACATCGTCACGTAGGTGGCCGACAACCAGGCGTGCGCCAGCGCGAAATTCGAGTCGAGGGCCACCGCGCGCTCGAACATCCGGACGGCAGTCCGCAACTCTGCCGCGTCCCAGTCCCGTTCCGTCACCTCTCGCCCGCGCAGATACGCGTCGTAAGCCTGGAGGTTCGCCGTGGGCCGGGCCTCTAAGAGCCGGCGCTCGGCGTCACCCACGGCGATGTCGAGTGCCCCGGTGACCCGGGTGGCGAGATCGGCCTGCACCGCGAACACGCCGGCGAGCACCGTGTCGTACTGTTCGGCCCACAGCTGCGCCCCATCGGCAGCGCGGATCAGCGCGGTGCTCACGCGCACCGCGCTCGGACCGCGCCGCGGCTTCTCCCAGCGGACTGTCCCTTCGAGGAGATACTGGGCGCCAAGCTCCCGACCGATATCCTGCGGCCTCTTCGTGGTCCCCTTGTATTGTCGGCTGCTCTGCCAAGCGATGACGCCCATGCCCTGCACGCTGCCGAGCCGAGCAACGATCGCCTCGCTGAGCCCGTCGGCGAAATACTCGTCGTCCGATGCGCCACGATTCTCGAGGGGCAGCACGGCGAGCATCGTCCGGTCCGCGACGGGCACCGGCTCGGGCCCGCTCGTTGTCCTATGCCTTCCCGAGACGCCGTACCCGACCGCGCCGACGACGAGCACGATCGCCAGTGTGGCCGCTGCGATGCTGAGCGTGGTCGCTCGGCGCAGCTCGCGCCGCAGCGCCGCCGGCAGCGCCGCCAGCAGGAAATCGGTCGTGGATTGACGCCGCCTGCGCTGCTGCTCCACGACGCCCGGCAGCGAAGGGCCGCGCTCGGCCTCCTCACACAGCTGCTTCACCAGTGACAGCACGGCGGCGTCCGGCGCGGTGCCCATCTCTTGCTGTAGGAACGCTTCGTGCGCTCGCGCGCGCTTGATGGCTTCGGCGGACTCGCCCGCAGCCACTAGCGTCGTCATCAGGCCGAGTGCGGCCTGGGAGCTGAGCGGATCGAGCGCCGTGAGCCGGCGCCACCAGTCGGCTGCGGCGCGGTGGTCGCCGCCGGCGGCTGCTGCCCTCGCCAGGGTCGCGAGCGCGTCGCTGAACCGCTTTGCGAGCTGCGCGCGCTCCACATCGATCCAGCGCTCGAACTCGCTGGCCTCGCTGAGATAGAACCCGTCCAGAAACGGCCCGTTGTACCGGTCGACAGCACGAGCCAGCTCGCCACGCTGGAGCGCGTCTTTAAAGGCCTGGACGTCGCTCGTCACAACGGCCGGGTTCAACCGGAGCTCGGTCGAGCCGAGGAATAGTTTGTCTTCGCTGAGGTCCCGGCGCAGGGCGTAGCAGGCCTGGCGTAACAGGCTCCGCCCGTGCTCTGCGTCGGTTTCCGACCAGAGGTAGGCGATGAGCTTGTCACGGCTCAAGCCGCGCGGGTGGAGCGCCAACAGGGCCAGGAGGGCGAGCGTCTTTCGCTGGGCAGCGGCGCCCCTGAGAGGCGCCCCGTCGGCCTCGAGGGATAACCCGCCGAACGTCCTCAGCTCAACCATGCGGATCCGTTTGACGCTGGTGTGACGGCGGTCTCACGCCGCCGCCCTAACATGCCCCTCGGGAAGGGTCCTCGCAAACCGAACCCCCGTTCCCAGCCGAGCGGGAGGACGAACCAAGTGTCCGTGGACGAACGAATTGGAGGCTCAACATGAGAGCGATCGGCATTTCAAACCTGCTCGTCGGCGTCGTCGTTCTGGCGGGTTGCTCGGAGCGCAGCGCCATGACCGCACCCTCGGCCGGCGCCGTAGCATTGTCACCAGCCGGCTTCATCGGCGACCGGCCATACACGTGGAGCGTGAACTGTCAGGGAACAAAGTACGCCTCATCCACCGCGAGTTGGTCTTGGACCGCCAACGACGTGGCGATCGAGGGAGCTGTAGGGGCTACGACCTGCAGTCCGGCAGCCTCCCCGATCAACGGCAGCGGCACGCGCCCGGCAAATGCCGACGGGTTCAGCGCATGCGTGAACAGGACCTGCCGGACGTGGGCCTTCGACCCGGCGGGCACCTTCCACGCGCAACTCAAGGGCAGCTACACGTTCTACGACCCGTCCTGCGCGATCTATGGGGGGGGGCACACCAACGGCTGCAAGATCACGGTGTCGGCCACGCTAACCGTCGACAGCTGACCAGACTGGAGTAACCTGTGACATCTCTTCCGATGGCAACCGCACTGCTGGGAAGCGTGTTCGTCGTTGCGGCCTGCACCGAGCGAAACGCTCCGACGACACCGTTGCGTGACCGCGACGCAATCGCATTCGACGCGGTGGCCGGCCTGACGAGCATCATCGGAGACGCGTTTGGTGACGTGAAGAACAAGGCGCCGACGTGGCTGGATCTCACGGCGGCCTCGATCACGCGAGAAGACGGCCGCTTCCGCTTCGAGTGGGACGTGGCGGCCGCCGTGCCCACCAATCCAACGCTAGATCCAGCCGTGCCCGCGCATAGCGATCACACCTGCATGGGCACGGGGCTCGAAACCGACGTGACGACCGCACCGGTCGGGTATCCGTTCGGCAAGAATGAGGCGAACTTCGCGGAGTTCTACGTTGCCATGTGCTGGAATCCCACAGGTTCGTTAGGTCTGGGAAGTGGCTTCACCGGCTTGCTAATCGATCGTCGCCCACTCCTCGACGGCCAGCCAGCACTGGTCTTACCAATCGAGGCCCATATCGATGGAAAGCACGTAACGGTCTCGCTGCGAGTCGCCGATCTTGACGACCCGTCAACGTTCGCCTGGGTGGCTTTCACTGAAGTGGCAAACCAGACAGACCCGAACGATGCGGCCTGGTTCCCCGACTTGGCGCCCGACGCGACCCTTGCCACCTGGCCGCAGTAAACAACTTGACGACGGGGCTGCGCATCACGCCCCGAACGGCGGCTGAACCAACCCTCGGTCCGTGAGATACGCGGTGACGTAGCGGGCCGGCGTCACGTCGAAGGCGTAGTTCAACGCCGCCACGCCGGGTGGCGCGATCGGCCGCCCCGCCAGCGTCGTCACCTCGTCGGCGGGACGCTGCTCGATGGGGATCGCGTCGCCATCCGCGAGCGTGGCATCCACGCTCGACCACGGTCCCGCCGCGTAGAACGGCACGCCGTGATGGCGGGCCAGCACGGCGAGGCCGTAGGTGCCGATCTTGTTCGCGAAGTCGCCGTTGGCGCAGATCCGATCGACCCCCACCAGGACGACGTCCACCTTCGCCTGACGCATCAACACTCCGGCCGCGCCGTCCGGGATCAGGGTGCACGGCACGCCGGCATGCATCAGCTCCCACGCCGTGAGCCGTGCCCCCTGCAGCACCGGCCGCGTCTCATCCACGTAGACGTGCACCTTCCGACCCTGCTCGTGCGCCAGGTAAATCGGCGCGAGCGCGGTACCGATGCCGCCGGTCGCCAGCGCACCGGTATTGCAGTGGGTCAGGACATTGGCGCCGTCGGGAACCAGCGGCAGCCCGTGCTCGCCGATGCGCCGGCACATCGCGCGGTCTTCCTCCCAGATCGCGGTCGCCTCGGCGTGAAGCCGCTCCCAGATCGCCGAGCCATCTCCGGGCGTCGACGTCGCGACCCGCGCCATGCGGTCGAGGGCCCAGCGCAGGTTCACCGCCGTCGGCCGCGCGGCGCTGAGAACGTCCACGAGCCGCGCCAGGCGGGCCAGGAAAGCTTCGCGCGCCCCGCCCCGCAGCTCCCGCGTGCCCGCCACCAGTCCCATCGCCGCCGCGATCCCGATCAGCGGCGCGCCGCGGACCTCGAGGTGGCGGATCGCGTCGGCGACCGCCTCCGCGCTCTCCAAGTCGCGCTCGATCTGCGCCTCGGGCAACGCGCGTTGGTCGAGCACCCGCACCGCACCCGACGGCGTCCATGAGATGGCCTGTACACTCACGCGGTGAACCTAATGCGGGGACAATCAAAGACTAGACGCACAGACGCACCGCGGACGGACCGGAGGCGGTCTACGGGACCACCCTAACGAGGGTTGTCCCGTTGACTCGAGACGGATCCCCGCGGTGCGTCTGTGCGTCTAGCTTTTGCAGTTCCGCGCTTTAGGATTGTCGAGATGACCTACCAGACCCTGCTCTTCGAGATCCGGGATCGCATCGCGTTCGTCACGGTCAACCGCCCCGACAAGCTCAACGCGTTGAACGATCAAGTGATGGCGGAGTTGGGTCACGCCGCGGAGCGGATCGCGACCGAAGACACGATCCAGGGTGCCCTCCTCACGGGCGCCGGCCCCAAGGCGTTCGTGGCCGGCGCCGACATCGGCGATCTCGCCAAGCAGGGACCGTTCGACGGCAAGGCGCGGGCGCTGCGCGGCCAGGCGGTCCTGCGGCGGCTGGAGACCTGCGGCAAGCCGGTCATCGCCGCGGTCAACGGCTTCGCGCTGGGCGGGGGCTGCGAGCTCGCGATGGCGTGCCACATCCGCATTGCGAGCGAGAACGCCAAGTTCGGCCAACCGGAGGTGAAGCTGGGGATCGCGCCGGGCTACGGCGGCACGCAGCGCTTGCCGCGTCTGGTCGGCAAGGGCGTGGCTTTGCAGTTGATCCTCACCGGCGAAATGATCGACGCGCAGGAGGCCTATCGCATCGGACTCGTCAACAAGGTCGTTCCCGCCGCCGAACTGCTCACCGCATCTGAGCAGCTGCTCCGGGGTATCCTCACGATGGGCCCCTTGGCGGTGCGGCTGGCGCTCGAAGCCGTGGACCAGGGGCTCGAGATGACGCTCGACGAGGGCCTGCTGCTCGAGGCGAACCACTTCGGTCTGCTCGCCGCCACGCAGGACATGAAGGAAGGACTGACCGCATTCCTCGAAAAACGATCCGCCAAGTTTCAGGGGCGCTGACGCTGCTGTTGGTCGCGGCGTCGTGCATCGAGGAGCGGCCCAGGCCCGGCCCCCCTCTGATCACGCTCACGCTGAACCGCACCACGGTGCAGTCGAACAATCCTCCCACGCCCCCCGATACGCTCTCGGGGACCGTGCGGGCCGAGGACACCGATGGGCTCGACTCGGTGTGGGTCAGCGTAGACTCCGCCGTAGCGGGGGAGGACGGCGGGTTCGACCGGGTCTTCAGCACCACGTTCCGGTTCCTCATCGGCCCCGGCAAGACGCCCGGGACCATGATCTCGGTGCAGATTCGCGCCCGCGATATAGCCGGATTTCAAGTGGTCCGGGACACCAATGTGGTGGTCGTGCAGTAACCCCATAGACTTAGTAAGTGTTGACAGGACAATGACTTCGGGGTATCTTCCAGTCCTCCCATGAATGATCGATTCGATCGACTCGATCGACCCAAGCGCGGCCGGCCCGTCGCCGTTGGTGAGGCGTTGAACGGCTACCTGTCGCGTGCCGGGCTGGCGCAGCGGGTGGCGCAGGCGCAGGTGATCCCCGACTGGCCGGGCCTCGTGGGGCCGCAGATCGCCGCCGTGGCGACGCCGGAGAGCGTCACGCCGGACGGCGTGCTGTTCGTGCGGGTCACGACCAGCGCCTGGATGAACGAACTGCAGCTGATGACGCCCGAGATCATGGCCCGCGTGAACGCGGGCCGCGGCTCGGGTCGCATCATGACGATCCGTTGGCTTCTCACACGTTAGGAACGCATGGCGAAGAATAAATCCGCGCCCGCTCCCAAGGCCTATCAGGCCGATTCGATTCAGGTCCTCAAGGGTCTCGAAGCGGTGCGGCGGCGGCCCGCGATGTACATCGGGTCGGTCTCGGCGCGCGGGCTGCACCACTTGGTCTACGAAGTCGTGGACAACTCGGTGGACGAGGCGCTCGCGGGCTTCGCGACCGAGATCGCCGTCACCATCCACCCCGATAACGCGGTCACCGTCGTCGACAACGGCCGCGGCATTCCCGTCGACATCCACAAGACGGAGAAGAAGCCGGGGGTGGAGGTCGCGCTGACGGTGCTGCACGCCGGCGGCAAGTTCGACAAGAGCAGCTACAAGGTGTCGGGCGGCCTCCACGGCGTGGGCGTATCGGTGGTGAACGCGTTGTCGGAAAAGCTCGAGGTGTGGGTCGACCGCGACGGCAAGCGGCACCATATGGAGTTCGAGCGCGGCGAGACCAAGAAGAAACTCGAGGTCGTGGGCAAGGCGAAGGCCACCGGCACGACTGTGTGGTTCAAACCCGACGACAAGATCTTCACCGAGACGCGGTTCGATTACGCCACCATCGCGAACCGGCTGCGCGAGCTCGCGTTCCTGAACAAGGGCCTGACGATCACGCTCAAGGACGAGCGCAAGGGCCAGACGCGGGAAGAGGCATTCCACTACAAGGGCGGCCTCGCCGAGTTCGTGAAGTGGGTCGTCGGCAACCGCCGGCCGCTGCATCCGAAGCCGATCACCTTCGAGGCAACGCGTGAGGGTGTGGAGGTCGAGGGGGCCGTTCAGTACGACGACCAGTACAGCGAGAACACGTTCACATTCGTCAACAACATCAACACGCACGAGGGCGGCACCCACCTCACCGGCTTCAAGTCGGCGCTCACCCGCACGATCAACGAGTGGGCCAAGAAGGACGGCCTCCTCAAGAAGGAAGAGTTCACGCTGTCGGGCGACGACGTGCGCGAAGGTTTGAACTGCGTCCTCCACGCCAAGGTGAAGAACCCGCAGTTCGAGGGTCAGACCAAGACCAAGCTGGGCAACTCCGAGGTCGAGGGGATCGTGAAGAGCGTCGTGAACGAGGCGCTCGGCGACTTCTTCGACAAGACTCCGAGCGTGGCGCGCGCCATCATCGCCAAGGCGGTCAGCGCCGCGCGGGCGCGCGAGGCGGCCCGCAAAGCGCGCGAGCTGGTGCGCAAAAAGAGCGGGCTCGACGCCGGCATCCTCCCGGGCAAGCTCGCGGACTGCTCGCTCACCGACCCCAAGCTGTGCGAGGTCTATCTCGTCGAAGGCGACTCGGCGGGCGGATCGGCCAAGATGGGGCGCGACCGCAGCTACCAGGCGATCCTGCCGCTGCGCGGCAAGATCCTCAACGTGCAGAAGGCGCGGATCGACAAGATCCTCTCGAACGAGGAGATCCGGACCATCATCACCGCCATCGGCACGGGCGTGGGCGAGGATTTCAAGGTCGAGGAAGCCCGGTACCACAAGATCATCATCATGACCGATGCCGACGTGGACGGAGCCCACATCCGCACGCTGCTGCTCACCTTCTTCTATAAGGAGATGAAGCAGCTGATCGACGCCGGCTACATCTACATCGCGCAGCCGCCGCTGTTTCGCGTCGCCAAGGGCAAGGAGGAGTTCTACGCCTACGACGAGAAGGAGCGCGACGCGTACGTGAAGCGCCTGTCGGCCAACGGCGGTGAGGCCGGTACGCCGGGCACGCGGAGCACCGTCGGCATTCAGCGCTACAAGGGACTCGGGGAGATGAACCCGGACCAGCTGCGCGATACCACGATGGATCCCACCAAGCGCACCCTGCTGAAGGTCACGATGGAAGACGCGATCGAGGCTTCGCATCTGTTCGAGACGCTGATGGGCGATGAGGTCGAGCCGCGCCGTCGCTTCATCGAAGAGAACGCGAAGTTCGTGCGCAACCTGGACGTGTGATGGTGGGTGTGATCGCGGCGCTCGCGGCGCTGCTCGCTCTGCTCGCCTGGTTCTTCTGGCCCTCGAGCGACGTGCGGCCGCCAACGACACGCGTCGGGGTCGATGACGACGCCCAGCTCGAGCAGGCCGAGCGGGAAGTCCAGGAGGCGCCCGACGAGCACACGGTGCGCGATTGGGGACCGGGAGTCTCGAAGCCCCCCATCTAGGAACGTGATGGCCGTCACCTGTCGCGTGGCCGCCACGGTTGACAGCGGAACCCTGCCCTTTCCATCCTGTACACGAAGTAGCAGCACAACTCGAGCAGCTTGGCCCCGTTGCGCCCGCGATCGGCCGACGGGGCCTTGTGTCTTTTAGGTGAAGGGTGGCGCCATGGAAGCGCGAACGCTGTTGGACAACCTCGATGTCGGCGTCGTCGCGATCGCCCCCGACTGGACGATCGTAGAGTGGAGTGCGCCCGCCGCCCGCATCGTCGGCATGCCGGCCGACCAGGTTCTGGGTAAAGGCTTCTGGGTCGCGTTCCCCACCGCCAAAGGCACGCACGTCGAGCGGACCCTGCAGGAGGTGATGTCCGACGGGCGCCCGCGCGCGTATCTCACGCCCTCCCCCGCGCGCGAGTTCCGGGGCAAAGTGTTCGAGACCCACGTAACGCGCGGGCCCCGCAATCACCTGCTCCTCGTGTTTCGTGAGACGCGGGCCGAGCTGAGCCCGGAGTCGCAGGCCGGGCATATCCTCACGGCGTTCGAGCACGAGCGGCGCTTCTACCGCCAGCTATTCGACGCCCTCCCCAGCCCGGCGCTCGTGTTGAGCCTGGACGGGCAGATCCTCGAAGCGAACCCAGCGGCCACCGAGCTGCTCGGCGCCGCCCACAGTGTCACGCTACGCGGGCGCCAGCTCGGAGACTGGACCGCCGCGCCAGAACGCTCGGCGTTCGCGACCGCGTTACGCGAGGGGTTGCGCCAGCGGCAGCAGATTCGCCTGTCGATCGAGGCCGGGGTCGAAGCGACGCGCGAGGTCGAAGCGGTGATCGAGAACGTGGACCCGGAGCATCCCGAAGAGATCCCCCGCCTCCTGTTCCTCGCCGTGGACGTGTCGCGCGAGGTCTTGCTGCAGCGCAAGCTGGTGCAGGCGGACCGCCTGTCGCAGCTCGGTGCGCTGGTATCGGGGGTGGCGCACGAGCTGAACAATCCGCTCGCGGCGATCGCCGCCTTCGCCGAGCTCCTGACGGTGGACGCGAAGGACGGGCACCTGCGGGAAAGCACCGACATCATCCACACCGAGGCGATGCGCGCCGGGCGCGTCGTCCAAACGCTGCTCGACTTCGCGCGCCAGCGCCCCCGCGTGCACGAGCCCGTCGATCTGCAGGACGTGGTGGAGCGAGTGCTGGCCCTCGAGCGCAGCGCCATGAAGCGCGCGCGCGTGAAAGCCGTGGTCGCGATGGCGGACGACCTGCCGGCCGTGATGGGCGACCCGCAGGAGCTGCAACAGGTCGTGCTGAACGCGGTCGTGAACGCGATCGACGCGATCGAAGCGAGCGAGCGCCCGGGCACCATCGACATCCGGGCGCGCCGCACCGACGGGCACATCAGCTTCACCGTCGAAGACACGGGACCCGGCTTGACGCCGGAGGCGCTCGACCGCGTGTTCGAGCCGTTCTTCACGACCAAGGGCGACCGCGGCACGGGCCTCGGCCTCACGATCAGCCTCGGTCTCGTGAAGGGGTTGGGCGGGCGCCTGTGGCTGCAGAACGTCGAGGGCGGCGGCGCCCGGCTCACCGCCGAGCTCCCGGCCGAGGCCGCGATCAAGGAGCCGGAGCCGCGCAGCGGCTTCCGGCCCGCGGGCCGGCGGCTGTCGGTGCTCATCGTGGACGACGAAGCCAGCGTGCGGCGCGGCATGACGCTGATGGCCGAACGCCTCGGCCACGAAGTGCGGACGGTCGGCGACCTGCGGGAGGCGCTCGCGACCCTGCGCGAGCCGGGCGGCCGCTACGACGCGCTACTGGTCGACGTGCACCTCGACGAGGCGCACACCGGGTTCGATCTGTTCGAGGAACTGTTGCAGGAAGGCCGCGGCCGCGAGCGGCACGTCGTGTTCACGACCGGCGACTCCGTCTCGGCGCAAACTCGGGACCGGCTGCAACGCTCGGAGCGACCCGTGTTGAAGAAGCCCTTCAAGCTCGAGGAGCTGCGCGAGATGCTGGACCGGGTGGCGGGCTGAGCTCCTCGACGCCCGCCCGCGTCACGCGGTGCGACACGAGCGGCAACGGCTTCTCCGTCAGTTTGTCCCCGATCACGATCGCCGCGGCGAGCGCCTCGAACCCGGTGCGCACCCCGTCGGCATCCTTCGCGAACACCGACGCGATGGGTTCTCCCTCCAGCACCTTGTCCCCGGGCTTCACCGTGATCACGAATCCCACGGTCGGATCGATCGGGTCGTCCACGGTGCGGCGGCCGCCGCCGAGCGCGGTGATGGCGCGGCCGATGGTGCGCGGCTCGACCCGCTGCACCACGCCCGTGCGCGCCGCGGCGTAGACCTCGACGGCGAGCGCCTGCGGCAACACCGCCGGATCCTCGACCGCCTTGGGATTGCCGCCTTGCGCCTCGATGATCTGCTCGAACTTTTCCGCCGCGAGCCCTGAGTCGATCGCCGTCTCGAGCTTCTTGCGCGCCTTTTTCGTGTTGGTCTCGATGCCCGCGGCGAGCAGCATCTCGACGCCCAGGGCGTAGGTGACTTCCAGCAGGTCGGCCGGCCCCTCGCCCCGCAGCGCGAGGATCGCCTCTTCCGTTTCCAACACATTGCCGCAGGCGCGGCCGAGCGGCCGATCCATCGCCGTGAGCAGGGCGATCGTGGGACAGCCGCGGTCCTCGCCCAGCGCGATCATCGTCTTCGCCAGCTCGAGGCCCTGCTCGAGCTTGGGGAGGAACGCGCCGCTGCCGCGCTTCACGTCCAGCACGAGCCCATTGAGTCCCTCGGCGAGCTTCTTCGACATGATGCTCGCCGCGATGAGCGGGATCGATTCCACGGTGGCCGTGACGTCGCGCAGCGCGTAGAGGCTGCGGTCGGCGGGGGCGATCTCCGCCGTCTGCCCGATCAGCACGCACCCCAGCTTCTGCACCTGCGCCTTCGCTTCCGCGAGGGAGAGATTGGTGCGGAATCCGGGGATCGATTCGAGCTTGTCGAGGGTGCCGCCGGTGTGGCCGAGCCCGCGTCCGGACATCATCGGAACGGCGACGCCGCAGGCGGCGACGAGCGGGCCCAGCACGAGCGAGACTTTGTCACCCACCCCACCGGTCGAGTGCTTGTCGATGCGCGGCGTGGCCCAGCCGTCGAAGTTGAGTCGTTGCCCCGACGCGAGCATGGCGTCGGTGAGCGCGGCCAGCTCCGTCCGCTCCAGGCCGCGCAGGTAGGACGCCATGAGCAGCGACGCCATCTGGTAGTCGGGGATGCGACCCGCGGTGTACTCCGCGACGATGGCGGACCACTCCTCCGGCGTGAGTTTTCCGCCGTCGCGCTTGCGCTCGATCAGGGGTACAACGATCATTCAGCCCCCACCCTCCAACCCGGAGTTGTCCATGCGTCACCTCGCCCCGCTCATGGCGCTCGCGCTTGCGGCCGTTGCCTCGCCGCTCGCCGCCCAGACCGCCGCCGAGCACATGAAGCTGGGCGACAGCGCTACGACCGCGCTCCAGCCGGCGGTGGCGCTGCGGCATTTCCAGGCGGCCCTGGCGCTCGACTCCATGAACTACGAGGCCAACTGGAAAGCCGCCCGGGCGATCGCCGACATCGCCAAGCAGATCGAGGGCAACGCCGACTCACTCAAGCAGCACCGCGACAGCCTCTACACCGTCGGCCGAGGCTTCGCCGAGCGGGCGATCCGCGCCGACTCGATGGGAGCGGACGGCCATTACGCCCTCGCCATGGTGCTCGGCCGGCTGTCGCGCACCAAGGGCAGCAAAGAGCGGGTGCGCTACGCCAAGCTGATCTTCGACGAGGCCAGCCGCGCCGTCGCGCTCAACCCGAACCACGACGGCGCCCATCACGTGCTCGGCGCCTGGAACGCCGAAGTGAAGCGCCTCTCGGCGATTCAGCGCTTCTTCGCCAAGGCCCTGTTCGGCGGCGGCTTCATGAGCGTGGCCAACTGGGACGACGCCGTGAAGCATCTCGAGCGCGCGGTGGCCCTGAACCCGCAGCACATCTATCATCGCCTCGAGCTGGCCGAGGTCTACACCGACCTCGGGCAGTATTCCAAGGCGCGCGAGCAGCTCACCATCATCCCGACCCTGCCGATCCGCGACGTGCTCGATGCGCAATACAAGGAAGACGCCGCGGCGCTCCTCGCCGACATCGAGAACGAGAAGGACGAGACCTAGCGGCCGCCGCGCCCGCGTCCCGAGCGCATCAGCTGCTCGATGGCGTCGGTCGTGCGCGGGGCGCCGGCGGAGAGCCACTCGGCGCCCGTGGCGGTGACGAGGACGTCGTCCTCGATCCGCACGCCCAGGTGTTCGGCCTGCAGATAGATCCCCGGCTCCAGCGTGATCACCATCCCGGTCTGCAGCGGCCGGCCGATGCCGACGTCGTGGACGTCCATGCCGATGGGATGCCCAAGCCCGTGGTTGAAGATCTCCCGGTCATCGCAGGTCTTGTCCCCGCACAGATCCCTTGAGTGTTCTTTCATGTAGCGGCGGGCGATCCCGTCGAGCTGTCGCATCGTCATGCCGGGCCGCACCGAATCGAACGCCGCCTGCTGCGCCCCAAGCACCAGGTCGTAGATGGCTTTCTGGCGCGACGTGAACTTGCCGTTCACCGGAAACGTGCGCGTCACGTCGGCCGTGTACTGGCCCCATTCGGCGGCCGCGTCGATGACGACCAGGTCGCCATCCTGCGTGCGGCGGCGGTTCACGTCGTAGTGGAGCGTGGTGGAGTTCGGCCCGCTGCCGACGATCGACGGGTACCCCAGCCGATCGGCCCCATTGCGGCGGAATCCGTCCTCGAGCACCGCTTCGAGCTCGTACTCGTACATCCCGGGGCGAGCCGCCTGCATCGCCGCGATGTGCCCCGCGACGCTGATGTTCACCGCCATCCGGAGCCGCGCGATCTCGTCGGCGTCCTTCACGGCCCGCATCGAATCCGTCAGGGCAGCGAGGTTGCGGACATCGGCGCCCCCGAACGTCAGGTCGAGGATGCGGTCTTCTTGGCGCGTGTGCTGGTCGAGCGGCACGTAAATCGGCCCGCCGCGGAAGCGGGCGATCGCGAGGCGCCGGTCGAGCGAGTCGATGGGCAGCACGGTCGCGATCCCGGAGAGCCGCGCGGCGGTGGAGTCGGGGCCGAGGCGCAGGCCGGTCCAGCGCTCCTGACTCGGCTCGCGCGGTGGCAGGAACAGGACCGTTTCGAGCGAGTCACGCCCGCGGGCCGTCATCAGCAGCCAGGCATCCTGCGTCTCGAGCTCGGTGAAGTAAAAGAACGTGTTCCACTGCCGGAAGTCGTTGTCCTGGACGTAGTCCTTTTCGAGATCGCGCTCATGCCCGGCCGGAATGAGCACGGCGCCACGGCCGATGCGCTGCAGCAGGCCGCGACGGCGCGCCGCCGTCGCCGCGGTGTCGGGCGCGCGCCCCATCCCCGGCAGCTCGGGAATCACGTCGTAGCGGCCGATGGGCGCGGCCGCGGACGGCGTCTGCGCCGCGAGCCGATCGATGCGATATGGGGACGAGAGCGAGAGGACGGCGGCGATGACGGCGAGCGAGAGCGTACGCATGGGCACCGAAGCTATCCTGCCGGCAGCGACCCAGCAACTTGACGTCTATATTTGAGTCGTGACCATCTCCTCGGCCCTGACCCACGCGGAAGCGGAGCGGCTCGCCGCGCGAATCGCCGAGCTCGAGCACGAACGCAAGCACCTCCTCGCCGTCATCGAGATCCTCAAGGAGGTGTCGGGATCGCTCCACTTCATCGACATCCTCCAGGCGATCGCGCGCAAGCTGGGCGAGGCGTTCGGGCTCGACCGCTGCTCGATCTTTCTCGGCGAGAAGGGTGGAAAGTCGGTGCGGCTGGTCGCGTCGTACGAAGATCCGACGATCCGCAACTACGTCGTGGACCTGGAGCGCTACCCCGAGCTGAAGCGCGCGATGCAGAGCGGCGAGACCGTCTTCATCCCGGACGCCGCGAACGACCCGAGTCTGAAGCACGTGAAGGGCGAGATGATCAACCGCCGCGTGAAGTCGATCACGGTGGTGCCGATCACGTGGCGGTCGGTCGCCATCGGCGCGATTTTCCTGCGCACCTTCCGGGACGGCCCGACCTTCTCCGACGCCGACGTGCGGTTCGTGCAGGTGGTCGCGTCGCTGACCGCTCAGGCGCTGCGGAACGCGCACCGCTTCGAACGGGTCTCCCAACGTCAGCAGGAAACCGGGGACCAGCTCCACCGCATGGAACTTGAGCGCGTGGCGCTGCTCGCCTTCCTGCGCCGCCTGCTCGACACGTTCGGCCAGCGCGAAGGCGCCTGGGGTGAGGCCCTCCTCCCCAAGGCGAGCGCCGAGGAGATCGATCGCCTCGTCGGCGTCGCCATGGCGGTCATCCAGGAAGAAGCCAAGGGGCGGTGAAAGGCGCGGCGGCACGGGCCGCCGAGCTGCGGCGGATCCTCGAGCGGGCGAATCGCGCCTACTACATCCTCGACAAGCCGGAGATATCGGACGCCGAGTACGACCGGCTGTTCCGCGAGCTGCAGGAGCTCGAGGCCAAGCACGCCGAGCTACGCACGCCCGATTCTCCGACGCTGCGCATCGGCGC
>Ga0137380_10001009_pt1 | contig 22289 bp, 19 predicted proteins | sample SagtaG_17_FD_104809 | JGI IMG/M metagenome (GOLD analysis project Ga0137380, IMG submission 104809) | Vadose zone soil microbial communities from Sagehorn Ranch, Mendocino, California, USA - Sage2_L_100_16 metaG | ecosystem: Environmental > Terrestrial > Soil > Vadose zone | place: USA...
CGCCGACATCGAGATCCAGGCGCGCGAGATCCTGTACCTGCGCGGCAAGCTCAACGAGCTGTATGCCAAGCACACCGGTAAAACCGTCGAATCGATCGAAAAGGACATGGACCGCGACCGCTTCATGTCGGCGGAAGAGGCCAAGGAGTACGGTTTGATCGATCACGTCATCTCGAACTTCGAGGAAATCAAGGAAGACGGGAAGGCCAAGAAGTGATCCCTTGCGCCGCTAGAAGCGCCTTCCCATACTAGGTACGATGTCTCACGACAAGCATCTCCGCTGCTCGTTCTGCGGTAAATCCAAGGATTCCGTCCGGAAATTCATCTCCGGGCCGTCGGTCTATATCTGCAATGAGTGCATCGCGCTCTGCAATGAAATTCTGGCGGAGGACGAAGAGCGTGAAGTCGCCGAAGCCATCACGCAGGTCCCCACGCCTGCCGAAATCAAGGATGTGCTGGACCAGTACGTGATCGGGCAGGACCGCGCCAAGAAGACCCTCGCCGTCGCCGTCTACAATCACTACAAGCGGATCAATTCCCACTCGGGCCGCGATAACGAGGTCGAGCTCGACAAGAGCAACATCCTGCTGATCGGCCCGACGGGGGTCGGCAAGACGCTCCTGGCGCAGACGTTGGCCCGCATCCTGGACGTGCCATTCACGATCGCCGACGCCACCACGCTGACCGAAGCGGGCTACGTCGGCGAAGACGTCGAAAACATCCTCGTGCGCCTGCTGCAAGCCGCCGATTTCAACGTTTCCGAGGCCGAGCGGGGCATCGTCTACATCGACGAGATCGACAAGATCGCGCGCAAGTCAGAAAACCCCAGCATCACGCGCGACGTCTCGGGCGAAGGTGTGCAGCAGGCGCTGCTCAAGATTCTGGAAGGCACGGTCGCCAGCGTGCCACCGCAGGGCGGCCGCAAGCATCCGCAGCAGGAATACATCCAGGTCAATACCAAAGACATCCTTTTCATCTGCGGCGGCGCGTTCGACGGGCTCGAGAAGATCATCGAATCCCGCACCGGCCGGCGCCAGATCGGCTTCACAAAAGAAGAGGTCGCCGAAGGCGTCGCTGCCAAACTGAAGAAGAATCCGTTCGTCGATGTCGAGCCGGACGACCTGCTCCGCTACGGCCTCATCCCCGAGCTGGTCGGCCGTCTGCCCGTCACGGTGCCGCTCGACGCGCTCGACGAGGACGCGTTGATCCGGATCCTGACCGAGCCGAAGAACGCGCTCGCCAAGCAGTACCAGAAACTGTTCGACCTCGAGGACGTGCGGCTGACGCTCGAGAAAGACGCGCTCAAGGCGATAGCGGCGAAGGCGATGAAGCGCGGCACCGGCGCGAGAGGGCTGCGCGCCATCCTCGAAGAGATGATGACCGAGATCATGTTCGAGCTGCCGAGCCGCGATGACGTGCGCGAGGTGGCCATTACCGCCGAATGCGTCACGTCCGGCCGCGCGCCGCTCCTGGTTACTGAGCGTCCTCGCCAGAAAAAAGAAGCTTAAGTAGGGGCGCAGCATGCTGCGCCCCTCCTTCATCGGCTCGTTTCCACGCGCTGATGTGTTGCTCGATCCTCCACTTCCCGAAGTCGCGTTCGTCGGCCGCTCCAATGTCGGCAAGTCTTCCTTGCTCAATGCGCTGGTGGGTCGACGGATTGCGAAAGTCTCCGGCACCCCTGGGAAGACACGGGCGCTGAATGTGTTCCTGATTCCGGGACCCCTAACCCCGCTCTACTTTCTCGACTTGCCCGGGTATGGATATGCACGGGCGGGCAAAGCACAGCGAGCCGCGTTCCGGGGATTGGTGAAGCACGCCTTGCGACGCGAGCGGTTGCGCGGCGTAGTCTGGCTGCTCGACATCCGGCATGCGCTGTCCGCGGACGACCAGGCGATGCAGGACGCCCTCGCGGATGAAGCAACGCAGGTGCTCGCGGCCCTCACGAAAGGGGACAAGCTTTCTTCAGCCAAACGCAGCACGAGAGCGCGCGAGCTGCGGGAAGAGCTGGGGCTGCCGGAGGATCAGGTGACGGTGACGAGCGCGAAAACCGGCGACGGGATCGCCGACTTGAAGGAAGCGATTGCGGGACTGATTTCAGGAGTGGTGCAGTGATCATCGCATTGCTGGTGTGTCTCATTTCACAGGATACGGTGCCCGCCGGTTACGGCACGTTACGCCGCGACGATATCGCCGTCCGCCTCGCGACGGGCACCATCGAGGTCCAGGTGCTGCCGCTCGACGAGCAGGTGATCCGCCTGTTGGCTCCGGACACCTACCGCTCACTCACGGAGCTCGTCCGCAGTCGCGCCGCAGATCTCACCGATGCAGCCGCTCGCGGATCGACGCAGAATCCCACTCTGGTAATGGTGACATTTCTTGGAGTGGTACCACAGGCGCGATTCAACCCGGAAGAGCTGACGATCACGAGCCGCGGCCGCCTGTTTCGCCCCATCGGGATCGTGCCGCTCTCACCCACCTGGAGCTCATTTCAGCTCGATGCGCGGCAGCAGGCGGCGGCGATCTACCTTTTCGAGCCGGGCATCAGCTTCGCCGAACAGCTGACCGTCAGCTACCAGGGCCTATCCAGCGACGCCTGGAGCCACTCGCTGCGCCTGCTCGATCAGGAACGCGCGCGGGTCAGGGCCCGCGCGCAGGTGGGAGCGAAACACGATTCTGGAGACCGGTAGCCCACCGCACGCCCGTCGAGTCCGCACAGATCACATGCATCCCCTGCGCAACCGCGAGAGCGCGGTCGCACCCCAGCGCGAGCAATGCCGCCGCCCAGCCGTTTGCCGTCAGGCCGTCCCCCGCCAGCACCGTGACCGAGCGTGCCGCGCCGCGCGGCGCATTGCGCTGCGACTCGGTCCGCACTGACCCGCCTTGCAGATCGACGACGGCCAGCGTGCGCAGGGTGTTGTCGGGATCGGGAATGCCGACCGCCCGGTGTGTCGGACGCGCGGGCGGCCCTACCCAGAGGTACTGGCCGCCCAGGTCCAGCAGCGCGCTGTCCACCACATTGACGAGCGCCAACGCCGCGCGATCGAGCGCGTATCCGGGCGCGATGCTGTCGACCGCCAATGGGATACCGGTGCGCCGGCGAATCTCACGCCGCACGGAATCGAGTGCGGCGATCGATGCATGCCGGTGGCGCAGCGAGTCGATGTGATCGACAGAATCGCGCGCCGCGTCCAGGGCGCGCGATACGCGCGTGCTATCCGTTCCCCACGCAGCGGCGGACATCATCGTCCCAAACTCGGGCCACACGCGCGAGACACCGGGGCGTGCCTCGGCGTCGCACGCCGCGAGGCTCAGGCACAGCAGAAGATTGATTCTCAAGATGTATAGTTGAATATAGATGCCCATGGACCTGCTGCGACAACACGCACTGGAGTTCGCGTCGATTGCGATCGCCGTGATTTTTGCAGGCTCTGGGCTCGTGTTGTGGCGTTTACGGCAGCGGTTGCTGCGTTCCGAGCAGGAGCGGCGCCGCGCCGCCGAAGAGCTGAATCGTCGCCTGTCCGAGCTCTTTTCCCTGCAGGAGCTGTCGTACGTCCTGTCCGACTCGCTCGAGCTGGACCGCATCGTCGAGCAGGTGGTGCGCTACGCCGTCCGCTTTCTCGACGCGCAGGGCGCCCTGCTGGCGCTGCTGGGGGATGCGCCCAGCGATCCTCTGCAGATCGCCGCTGCCGAGGGCACGCTGGCGCCGCTGCGCGGCCAGAAGATCCAGGGCGATGATCCGGGCCTCGTCGCGCGCTCCACGGGCCGGGAGCACCTGGAGCTGATCCGGAATTCGGCGGCCGCGCCCACGGTAATCGTGAAGGGCTTCGATGCAGCCGCTGCCGCCGCTGTGCCGCTCCGGTCGCACGGGATCGTCATCGGTACGCTCATCATCACCGACCCCAGGGAAGGCGTGTTCGTCCCGGAGGACATCCGGCTGCTGTCCACCCTGGCGACCCACGCGGCCGTTGTCATCGCGAACGCCCGCTTTTTCGAGATGGTCCGGCGCGCCAAGGAGCAGTGGGAGACGGCCTTCGACGCATTGAGCGAGGGCATCGCCGTCGTGGACGACGAGGGACGGGTGCGGCGCTCGAATCGCGCGCTCGCCGACCTGCTCAACATGCCGCTGCAGAACGTCGTCGGCACGCCACTCGGCGAGGCACTGCTCGGCAAGACGAGCGCGCTGCAGGAGCTGCTCGCGGCGACGCGGCGCGGCGACCGTCCCGCCCCGCTGGTGGCGCGCTCCGAGCGACTGCGGCGCGCGGTCCGCGTCAACGCCGCCCGCATTCCGGGCGCAGCGACCGAACTGAGCATCGTCGTGATGGTCGAGGACGTCACGGAGCAGCAGGCCCTCGAAACGCAGCTGGTTCAGAGCGAGAAGCTGGCGGCCGTCGGCCAGCTCGTCTCCGGCGTCGCCCATGAGCTCAACAATCCGCTGACATCGATCGCGGGGCTGTCGGAGTTTCTGCTCGAGCAGAAGGAGCTCGGCAAGAAGGACCGCGGCCATTTGCAGGTGATTCAAGAACAGGCGGAGCGCGCGAGCCGCATCGTGCGCAATCTCCTCACCTTCGCGCGCAAAGGCGCCGCCGAGCGGGTGCCGGTCGACTTGAACGACGTGATTCGCCGGACGCTGTCGCTGACGTCATACGACTTGAAGCTCCAGGACATCGTGGTCGAACGGGAGTTGAGCGGCGCGCTGCCCGACGTGTTCGGCGACCGGCACGGGCTGCAGCAGGTCGTGTTGAATCTCGTGACCAACGCGGCACACGCCGTCGCGGAGAACCCGCGGGAGCGCCCCCGCGAAATCACGGTCTCGACGTGGTTCGACGGACAGGTGCATCTGCGGGTCGCCGACACGGGACCCGGTATTCCCGATGAAATCGCCCAGAGCGTCTTCACGCCGTTCTTCACGACCAAGGAGCCCGGCAAGGGCACCGGCCTCGGCCTCTCGATCACGTATTCGATCGTCGAGAGTCATGGCGGCCAGATCACACTCGAGCCCCGCGGCCCGCGCGGCGGCGCGGCCTTCCGGGTGGATCTGCCTCCGGCGCCGGCTGACGCCGTCCGGCCGGCACTGACACCCGTCCACGGCACCCCGGCCGTCAACGCCGCATCGACGGTGAAGCGCACAATTCTGCTCGTCGACGCGGATCCCGCGGTGCAGCGGACGATCAAGGCGCTGTTCGCGCGCGACGGCCATGACGTCGAAGTCGCGGGCGATCCGCAGCACGCGCTCGATCTGGCACAGCGCGGCGCCTTCGACCTCGTGATCACCGACGCGCGCGCGATGGCGCCGGGGAGACGCGGGACGCTGTTGGCGGAGGAATTGGTGACCCGAATGCCGGCGCTGCGGGATCGAATCATCGTCGCCACGGGCGACGTGCGCCCGGCGACGGAAGAGACGCTCGCGCGTCTCGGCGTGCGTTACGTGCGCAAGCCTTTCAACCTGCGCGATCTCCGTGTCGAGGCGGCGCGCTTGTGGGAGGCGACGGCGCTGTCGTAGGCCTCCGACGGCCAGCCATAGGTCGCAAGGTTTACCGCTCCACCCGGTGCGAACCGCACGCCTTCACGCAACAACAACGCCCGCTGCAGCACGGCGCTGTGATCCTGCCCGGAAAACGAAATGCGGCCCGCGGCGTTGATGACGCGCCACCACGGCACATCGTTGTCCTCGGGGAGTGCGGAGAGCGCCCAGCCGACCGTGCGCGCAGCGCCGGGGCGACCCGCGAGCCGCGCGATGATCCCGTACGTCGCCACCCGTCCCTTGGGGATGTGACGGACCACGCGGTAGATCCGATGATAGAATGGATTCACAAGGGAGCCTCGGTACTAGCTTACTCGCAGGACGTCTTCCAGCAAGCCCGCGTCCCCACCCCCCACTATTGACAAAATGTCCTCCATTGCTCTCCGCTCTCGCGGCCAGGCGAACCGCCCCGCTGCGTCCCGGGCCTTAAGCCACTCCGCGCGATCGTGCTCCGCCGAGAGTTTTACGCTCGCGCCGGACGCCACGAACGCGGCGAACACCGGAATCAGCGCCACCTCGTCGCGCTTGTGCTGATAAAACGCTTCCGTGCGGCTGAGATTGTAGAATTTTGCCGGCACGAGGCCGGTTTCTTCGCGCAGCTCACGCAGCGACGCCTGCACCGGCGTCTCGCCGGGCTCGATCGTGCCGTGCACCGTCTCCCACGATCCGACGTTGCGGCCGTGCGGGCCGCGCCGCAGGGCCAGGACCTCGAGCGTCGGCCCCGCTCCGCGCAGGGCGTACGTGTCCACGAAGGACACTCGAACGGAAGTCAGCGGCGGCGGCCGAGCACGGCTTCGAGACGCGCGGAGAGCGCGCGCGCTCGGAATGGCTTGGTGAGAAAGTCGTCGGCGCCCAGCTCGAAGACGCGCACTTCGTTGTCTTCGTCGCCTTTCGCGGTCAGTACGATCACGGGAATGTTCGCGGTGGCCGGACGCGAGCGCAGGTGCGACAGCACGCCGTAGCCGTCCAACCCCGGCAGGTTCAGATCGAGCACGATGATGTCGGGCCCGACGCGATCGACCTGATCGAGCGCCTGCACGCCGTCGCGGGCCTCGGTCACGACGTAGCCATCGCGCTCCAGGAGGTCGCGCATCACTTTGCGCAGGCTATCCTCGTCGTCGACGAGCAGCACCTTCGACGCGGGTTGGCCGTGCGCGCCAGAGCGCCGCGCGGGCGGCGCGTGTTCCTCGAGCAGATCGAAGACTGTGGAGACGGGTGAGGCGCGCTCGGGTGCAGCAATGACGGGTGCCGGCGGGCGCGAAGGAGCCTCCGCTTCGGCGGGGATATCCACGACCCGGGTGAGCTCTTCGAGTGTGGACTCGCCGCGCGTCACATGCGCCAACCCCGAATCCCACAGCGACTTCATCCCGCCGCGTTGCGCGGCCTCCGCGATCCGGTCCGCCACCTCGCCGGCGGCGATCAGCCGCTCGAGCTCGGGCGTCATCGTGAGGATTTCGAGAATGGAGAACCGGCCGCGGTAGCCCGTCATCGCGCAGTCGGGGCAGCCCGCGGCGTGATACAGCGGCGTCCCCTTGGGAATCCAGCGCCGCAAGCGCTCGGGCGGCGCTTCCATCCAGACTTCCTTGCACGTGAGGCACAACTTCCGCATCAGGCGCTGCGCCACGACGCCACGCAGTGACGCCGCGATCTTGTACGACTCGACGCCGATGTCGACGAGCCGCGTGACGGCGTTGGCCGCGTCGTTCGTGTGCAACGTGGACAACACCAAGTGTCCGGTGAGCGACGCCTGCACCGCGATCTGTGCCGTTTCCTTGTCGCGGATCTCGCCGACCAGGACGACGTTCGGGTCCTGCCGCAGGATCGAGCGCAGCGCCGCGGCAAACGTAAGGCCGGCTTTCTCCTGTACCTGGACCTGGACGATGCCCTGCATCCGGTATTCGACCGGGTCTTCGACTGTGACGATGTTGACGCCTTCGCTCTTGATCTGATTGATCGCCGAGTAGAGCGTCGTCGTCTTGCCCGAGCCGGTCGGCCCGGTGACCAGCAGGATGCCCTCGTGGTTCTCGAGCAGCCGCTTGATCGCTTCGGCTTCGCCCGGATTGAGGCCGAGGCTGTCGAGCGACTTGACCGTCGCGCGGGAGTCGAGAATGCGGATGACGACCTTTTCGCCGAGCTGCGCGGGCAGCGTCGAGACGCGCAGGTCGATCGGCTGGCCGTTCACCGCGACGCGCGCGCGGCCGTCCTGCGGCCGCAGGCGATCGGCGATGTCGAGCGACGACATGATCTTGATGCGGGAAATCAGGGGCAGCCCGGCCTGGCGCGGGATCTTCATGACCTGGCGCAGTACGCCGTCAATGCGGTAGCGCACTGCAACGCCGCCTTCTTCCGGCTCCACGTGGATGTCGCTGGCGCGGGACAGAATCCCTTCCGAAATGATCATATCGACGAGGCGAACGACGGGCTTCTGGCTGGCGTCGGCCTCGGAGATGTTGAGCTCTTCGGGGGCCGGCGCAGCGGCCAGGGTCGTAACCTCCTGATCGCCCATCCCCTCGAGCAGCTTGTCGATCGCCTTGTCCGAGCGGTACATCTCGTCCAGCTTCTCGCTGATCTTGGAAGGCGCGAGCAGAAAGAGCCGGATCTCCCGCGCGGTCGCGAATGCCAGCGCCTTTTCGGCGTCGAGATCGAACGGGTTCGCCGTCCCGAGCTCGAGGAAGGAATCGGTCAGGCGGAGCGGCAGGACGCGGTAGCGGCGCGCGAGCTGTTCGGGCACGCCGTCACGCGCCGTGACGTCGATCTTGGAAGCGTCCCCGACCTTCAGCCGGAAGCGATGCGACAGCTTATCGATGATTTCGGCATCCGTCGCCATCTTCTCAGCGACCAGGCATTCCCACAGCGTCCGGCCGGACTCCGCCTTCGCCCGCAGCTCCTGAAGACGCTGGGGCGTCAGGCCCTCGAGAGATTGGGCCAACCACTCGTCTGGGAACGCGGTTACCGGCATGAGGCTGCCTCCAAGCTATTACCGAAGACGCCCGAGTCCAGTATTCCGCATCACAGGATGTCCCAAAAATCGCGCGTCACGTCGAACGCGACGTGGATCTGGCGTGTCTGGACCCCGTACCCCGCTTCGAGCCGCAACAGTCCGAGCCACTCCGCGCCGAGCCCTACGGTCACGCGGGTTCCGGGCGTCGCCTGCCACGGTGTGAACGCGATCGGGTCGGCGGTCCACCCCCACGCAGCGTAGGGGGCGAGCGTGATCGTGCCCGGCGTCCGCGCCGGCCCCGCGCTCAGACGAATGAATGGCACCGGAGTGCGCCACTCGATGTGCACGAGTGCGGCCCGGCGGCCGCCCCAATCCCGGAACCCATCGCCCAACAGCGTCCCACGGCCTCCCAGAACGAACGCGCGATGCGGCGGCAGATTGCGGGTGGCAAGGCCGACCTGCACGCGTGTCAACAACCGGCTCGCCCCTGCCCCGACCGGCACGAGCAAATGCGCCGTCCCACTGAGGCGCGTGTAACGCTCGCCGAATTCCACCGTCGCCTCACCGGCGACATCGCGGCGCACGGCGAAGCCTTCGCTGCGGCGCCGCAGCGTCAACGCGGCTGTGGAGTAGTCGCCATCGCTCACGGCAGGATTTGGACGATAGCGGCCGGTCGCCGGCGTCGCGTGAACCGCGAGTGATGCGACGTGCTCGCGTGCGGCTGCGAAGCGCCACTCGCCGCGCCCGCCGAGCCCCGAGCGCACGCTCAGCCGCACGCCCGTCGCGCGATAGTAGTCGCCGTAGTCGTGGCCGAATTCCTGCGACGCGATCGAGTTGAGCAGCGGTGCGATCACGGACGCTTCGCCGACGTCTCGGACCTGGCGATACGCCGCCAGCTCGAGCCCGTCGGCGGACGTGAACGCGATGCTGCCCTTCCCCGTCCGGTCGGCAAACCCGTAACTCCCCAGGCCGCGGAGCTCGAAGCCATCGTCCGGCGTGCGCCACACGAAACCGGCTCCCACGGCGAGACCCTCGACGCGGTTGACGTGGACCAGCTCGCTCAACGAGCGCGCCCCGAGGCGCTGGCGTTTGAGCCCGGTGAGCGCGCGGCGGCCCGCGATGCGACTGACTTCGGCACGCACGTGCTGCAGATCGTTCTCGCGGACCGGCTCGGCGACGTCCTGGATGGCGGCGCTGAGGGTGCTCGGCCACGGAAATGAATCGCGCTGGGCCCGGGGCAGCGCCGTAATCTCTTCGCCGCGGAAAAAGCTCGTGTCGAGGCCGATGTTGAACACGTAGCCGTCGATCTCCCAGCGTCCGCGGATGATGCCGCGCGCTGGGATGTCGAGCCACGTGGCGCGGCGGCGAATCTCGACCTCCTGGCGGTACGGCAGCCAGAACCGTCCTTCCCAGAGCGCGTTGTCCAGGACGATGCTGACGTCCTCGAGCTGTGGATCCAGATACGCTTTGGGCGTGAAATTGAACGCCATGCGCACCAGCTCGGCGGATTCGACATCGACGAAAAGCGTGCCGACGATGGCGGCGGTGCCGAAGTTCTTGGGCCGCACCCGCAGCGCGACCACGCGCACCGCACGTTGCGAAAGGACGATCGCCGTCGTGTCGCCCAGGGCAAAGTCGTACCGGTCTGTGCCACCGGGGGCGAGCGGGTGCGGCACGTTGCGCACTTCATCGCCCTCACCGAGTCGGATGGCGATGCCGAAGTTGTTCTGCACGATGCCGAGGTGATCGCGGTGGTAGTTGATATCGGTGGGGAGCTCGGCGCGATCGCGCCAGCCGATGATGCGCTGCTTGCTGAGCTGCGGCGCCTTCCAGTACACTTCCAGCTCCAGCTGATCCGCTTTGACAAGCCGCGGCGGCTCGGTGAGCCCTTCGCCGAACTGCCCCAGGAAGAAGAGAAAACCGTGAGCTTTGGCCTTGTAGTCGCGCAGCGCTGTGTCGACCGCGGTCTGCGCGCGGCGCTCGATGGCGCGCCGCGCCAGCGCCAGGGCGGAATCGCTGTTCCAGCCCTGCGCGGGCGCCCGGGTGGGGGTCGCGAGCACGAGCAGCAAAGCGGCGGGCCAGCGCATGGCGGCGAAATCTAGTCCCATGGACCCACGCGACGCATTCCTGGAGCGCGCCAAGCGTGGCGGAATCGTGCCGGTGATCCGCGAAGTGGTCACCGATGCCGACACGCCGGTGGCCGCCTTCGCGAAGATCGCCCGGCCGCCGTTCGCGTTTCTTCTCGAATCACTGGTCGGCGGCGAGCGCTGGGCCCGGTACACGTTCCTCGGCACCGAGCCGCGGGAAGTGTGGCGGTATCGCGGGCAACGGGTCGACCGCTGGACGCCGGCATCTGGTTGGGAACAAGCGGGCCAGACGACCGACCCCGTTGCCCACCTCGCCGACCGCATGCGCGCGCTCCCGAGCGTCGCGCTGCCCGGGCTGCCGCGCTTCATGGGCGGCGCCGTCGGGTACCTGGGCTACGACGTCGTGCGCAGCATCGAACGACTCCCCGCGGGCCCGACCGACACGCTCGGCGTGCCGGACGCGGTCGTGATGATCGCGGACTCGCTCGTGATCCTCGACAACGTGTTCGGTCGCGCCATCGTCGTGGCGAACGTCGAGGTGCCCGCGAAGGCGTCGGCCGCGCAGCGGCTGCGGCTGTACGACGTCGCCCAGGAGCGGCTCGACACCTTGATCGGGCGCCTGAGCGGGACGCATCAGCTCGCGCCGCTGGCCTTGGACGACGAGGGACTCGCGTTGCGGCCGCCCCCTCAATTCCAGTACGGCCGAGCGGCGTTCGAGCGCGATGTCGCCAAGATCCGCGAGTACATCGCCGCGGGCGACGTCTTCCAGGTCGTCCTGTCGCGCCGGCAGGTCGTGGCCGGTGCGGTCGACCCGCTACGACTGTACCGGTACCTGCGCGCCCTGAACCCCGCTCCCTATCTCTTCTACCTCACGCTCGATGATGTGACGCTCGTCGGGAGCTCGCCTGAGGTGCTGGTCCGGGTCGAGGGCGATGAAGTCACGGTGCGACCCATCGCCGGCACCCGCCCCCGTGGCGCTAGCCCCGAGGAGGATGAAGCGCTTGCGACCTCGCTGCGCGAGGACGCAAAGGAGCTGGCCGAGCACCGCATGCTCGTCGACCTGGGGCGCAACGATGTCGGGCGGGTGGCGCAGTACGGCACGGTGCGCGTGACGGAATCGCTGCAGATCGAGCGCTACTCGCATGTGCAGCATCTCGTGAGCGAGGTGCGGGGCCGGTTGCAGGACGGCTATGACGCGCTCGACGTGTTTCGCGCGTGTTTCCCCGCCGGGACGGTCAGCGGCGCGCCCAAGGTGCGCGCGATGGAAATCATCGACGAGCTGGAGCCAGAGCGGCGCGGTCCGTATGCGGGGGCGGTCGGCTACGTCGGCTGGGGCGCGACGAGCATGGATACGGCCATCGCGATTCGTTCGGCGCTCGTGCTCAAGGACAAGGTCGTCGTGCAGGCGGGCGCCGGAATCGTCGCGGACTCAGACCCCGCACGCGAGTTCGCGGAAACCGAGGCCAAGGCACAAGCTGTGCTTCGGGCGCTCGCGCTGACCAAAGCGGGCGATTAGTTTCGGGCCTGTGTTCAAGCTGCTGAGCACATCCGGCGAGCAATCGATCGACCTCCAGCTCGGGCGCAAGCTCGTGGTGGGGCGGGCGGTCACGAGCGACGTCCCCATCTACGACCCCACGATCTCCCGCCGGCACGCCGAAGTCGTGCTCACCGAAAGCGGCGTCCGGGTCACCGACCTCGGCTCCTCCAACGGCACGTTCCTGAACGGCGCCAAGATCACCGAGGCCGAGGCGGGAGCCAACGACGTCGTGACCTTCGGGAAAGTGGCATTTCGTGTCAAAGAGGTGACTGCTCCCCTGCCGCGGCCTCAGGTCGTGGCTCCCCCCGACTTCGCGAGCCCCAAGCCCGGCAGCAAAGGCGGTGTCGCGGGCGGCACGATCGTCCGGCAGCTGCCCGTCAGCGGTGGCGTCCCGGCGATCGTCATCGACCAGCCGGAAGGTTCATCGCACCTCAAGGTGCGCGGCCAGAGCCAGGAGGAGCGGCGCGAGAAGAAGCTGTCCCTGCTGCTCGAAGTCTCGAAGGAGCTGTCGAAGCAGCAGGAGCTCGACCGCCTGCTCGACAAGGTCGTCGATTTCACGTTCCAGATCATGAACGTGGACCGCGTCTCGATTCTGCTGCTCGACGGCAAGTCGGACGAGCTGATTCCGCGCATTTCCAAGAGCCGGACGGGCGACGCAAGCGCCGCCAAGCACGTACCCCAGTCGATCGCCCGGAAAGCGGTCGAAGAGCGGGTCGCGATTCTGTCGGACAATGCCGCCGCCGACGAGCGCTTCAAGGGGAAATCGATTCTCATCCAGAGCGTGCGCAGCGCGATGTGCACGCCGCTCATGGGCTCCGACCAGAAGGTCCTGGGCATCCTCTACGTCGACAACCTCACCGCGACGCACTCGTTCGCGGACGAGGATCTCGAGTTCCTGATCGCGTTCGGCGGGCTGACCGCCGTCGCCATCGAGAATTCCCAGCTGTCCGAGCGGATCCGCCGCGAAGCGCTGGTGCGCTCGAACTTCGAGCGGTACTTCTCGCCCAACATCGCGCAGGTGATCGCACAACAGCAGGACGCGGGACGCCTGCCCAGCGAAAAACGCCCCGTGGTGGTCTTCTTCTCCGACATCCGCGGCTTCACACCGATGTCCGAGACGATGAGTCCGGATGAAATCGCGCGGCTGCTCACGGAATACTTCACCGAAATGGTGGACAAGGTCTTCGAGTATGGCGGCACGCTCGACAAATTCATGGGCGATGCGATCATGGCGCTGTGGGGCGCGCCCATCGTGCATGAAGACGACGCCGACCGCGCCGTGCAGTGCGCCATCTCCCAGCTCGAGGAGCTCGAGAAGCTCAACGCCAAATGGAAACAGGAGGGCCGCACTGAGGTGCAGATCGGCATCGCCATCAACTTCGGCGAGGTGTTCGCCGGTAACATCGGGTCCGACCGTCGACTCGAATACACGGTCATCGGCGACGCGGTGAATACCGCCTACCGCCTGTGCGGCAAGGCAGGACCAAACGAGATCCTGATTTCAGAGCCGTTCTATCAGCAGCTCAAAAAGAAGCCTGCCGTCGAAGCGCTCGAGCCGATTCAAGTGAAGGGAAAAGCGAAGAAGGTGCCGGTCTACCGCGTGAAGCGATAAGGCCGGCCGAATTTCGCGAGCAGGTCCAGCGCCAGCCGCAGCGGCAATCCCATCACACCAAAGAAGTCTCCCTCGACGCGCTCGATCAGCGGCGCGCCGAGTCCCTGAATCGCATACGCGCCGGCCTTGTCGAGCGGCTCGCCGGTGGCGACGTATTCCTCCAGCGTGCGGCGGTCGCTCGGCCGGAACGTCACGCGCGACACGTCCAGCGCCTGTTCCAGCCGTCCGTTCTCGGCGACGGCCACGGCGGTGAGGACTTCGTGCGTCTTGCCCTGAAGCTGCTCCAGCATCGCGACGGCATTGGCGGGCGAGGTCGGCTTCTCGAAGATCCTGCCGTCGAGCACGACAGTCGTATCGGCAGCGAGAATCACTTCGCCAGGCGCGCGCGGGAGAACGGATTGCGCCTTGGCGCGCGACAGGCGGGTGACGTAGGCGTCGGGCTTTTCGCCGGGCAGGACATGCTCGTCCACGTCGGGCGGGATGACGCGGAAGGGGATGCGCAACATTTCGAGGAGCTGCTTCCGGCGGGGTGACCCGGAGGCGAGAACGATCGGTTTATCGGAGGCCGTTGGGGTCACGCGGGAAAAGATAGCTCGGGCTATGTTTGGGCGTGCTCTACCCCGCGCTGGTGCTGTTGCAGGTGGCCGCCGCGCCGCCGGCGACCGACATCTACCTGGCCCCGTTGCGCATGCAGGATGGCCGCATCGTCGTCGGTGCGCCGGTCAACGTCACCGCCCGCCCCGGCTATGACAACCAGCCGTACTTCCTGCCCGACGGCCGCGCCTTCCTCTATACGTCGGTTCGTGAGGACAGTCAGGCGGACATCTACCGTTACGACATCGACCAGAAGACGAGCGTCCGGCTCACCGCGACGCGCGAGAGCGAGTATTCGCCCACACCGCTGCCGGACGGCAGTGGCTTCTCAGTGGTGCGCGTCGAAGCCGATTCGACGCAGCGCCTGTGGGCGTTCGACCTCGCCGGGTCGCGGCCACGCGTGGTGCTCGATTCGATCAAACCGGTGGGCTACCACGCCTGGGGCGACGCCCACACGCTGGTCCTGTTCGTCCTCGGCACGCCGCCGACGCTCCAGATCGCGGACACGCGCACGCCTGACGCACGAGGCGATATCGTCGCCCAGAACATTGGCCGCTCACTGCAGCGCGTCCCCGGATCGGCGGCGATCGCGTTCCTGCAGCGCGACTCGGTCGCGGGCAATTGGATCAAGCAAGTGAATCCGAGCACGAAAGATGTGACCCCACTCGTGCGGGCGTTGGACGGCGCCGATTTCTTCACCTGGGCGCCCGGCGGCATCGTGCTCGCCGCGCGGGGCACAAAGCTGTACCAGTGGAACCCGCGGCGGAGCCAGGATTGGGAAGAGATCGCGGACTTTTCCGCCGCCGGCCTCACCAACATGACGCGGCTCGCGGTCAGCCCCAGGGGCGATCGACTGGCGATCGTAGCCGTGCCGCGCTAGCGCTCCAGAATCAGCGTCACCGGCCCGTCGTTGACGAGTTCGACGTCCATCATCGCGCCGAATTCGCCGGTTTCGACGGGGATCTTCCCGGCAGCCTTCTCCCGCAATAGCGCGACGAATTTCTCATACAGAGGGATCGCCAGATTTGGCGGAGCGGCATCGATAAAGCTGGGCCGCCGGCCCTTGCTCGCATCTCCGTACAGCGTGAACTGCGACACCACGAGCACGCCGCCGTTCACCTCCGCGAGATCGCGATTCATCTTGCCTTCGGCATCGCCGAAGACACGCAGGCCGAGAATCTTGTCGGCCATCCAGGAGAGCTGAGCGTCGGCGTCGGTGGGCGCGAAACCGGCAAGAACGAGAAAGCCGGGTCCGATCCTACCCGTGACCCGGCTTGTAACTCGAACCTCGGCGCGAGTGACTCTCTGGAGAACGACTCTCACTCGACAGTAACGCTCTTGGCCAAGTTCCTTGGTTGGTCGACGTTGCAACCTCTGCGTACGGCAATGTAGTACGCTAGCAATTGCAGCGGAACGACGCTGAGCACCGGCGTGAGTAAATCCAGGGTCTCGGGAATCTCGATACGGTGGTCGGCGAGCTTGTCGAGCGCCGTGTCACCCTCAGTCACGATCGCGATCACGCGTCCGCCGCGCGCCTTCACTTCTTCGATGTTGCTCACGACCTTTTGATGCACGCCGTCCTTCGGCGCGATGAACACGACCGGCATCAGGTCGTCGATCAGCGCGATCGGGCCGTGCTTCATCTCGGCGGCCGGATAGCCCTCGGCATGGATATAGGAGATTTCCTTGAGCTTGAGCGCGCCCTCGAGCGCGACCGGGAAATTGTAGCCGCGCCCCAGATACAGCACGTTTTGCGCCCGCACCAGCCGCTCAGCGATCTGCTCGACCTGGGGCGCCTTGGTGAGTACGCGACTCACCAGCTCCGCCAGCTTGGCCAGCGCCCGCACGACCTCGCGTCCCTGCAGGATCGAGAGCGCGCGCAGCCGGCCCATTTTCAGCGTCAAGAGCGCCAGCGCGACGATCTGACTGGTGAACGCCTTGGTGCTGGCGACGCCGATCTCCGGGCCGGCATGGAGATAGATGCCCCCGTCCACCTCTCGGGCGATCGTGCTGCCCACGACGTTGACTAGGCCGAGCGTGCGAGCGCCGCGCCGCTTGGCCTCGCGCAAGGCGGCCAGCGTGTCCGCGGTCTCGCCCGATTGCGAAATGCCGATCACGAGCGTGCGCTCGTCGACGATTGGGTTCCGATAGCGAAACTCCGATGCGTACTCCACTTCCGTCGGGATGCGCGCCAGCTCCTCCATCATGTATTCGCCGATCAGCGCCGAATGCCACGACGTGCCGCACGCGGTGATCACGATGCGCTGCACTTTGAGCAGCTCGTCGTCGCTGATGTTCAGGCCGCCGAACCGGACCGTGCCTTCTTCCTCGAGCAGCCGCCCGCGCAGCGTGTTTCGTACGCTCTCGGGTTGCTCCATGATCTCCTTGAGCATGAAGTGCGCGTGGCCACCGCGCTCGATGGTCGCGAGATCCCACTCCACGTGCGTGACCGTCTTCTCCTTCTCGGCGGAGGCGAGATCCATGATGCGGTAATCGGTGGGCTTCACCTCGGCGATGTCGCCATCGTCCAGGTAGACAACCGACCGCGTGTACGCGAGGACCGCCGACGCATCGGAGGCCACGAAATTCTCCCCGTTGCCGATCGCCACGAGCAGCGGCGATCCGCGCCGCGCCGCGACCAGGGTGTCGGGCTCACGGCTCGAGATCACCGCGATGCCGTACGTCCCTTCGACCTGGCGCAGTGCCTCGGCGGTCGCATCCACCAGCGACGCTCCCTTGGTATGCGTTTCCTCGATCAGGTGAGAGAGGACTTCGGTGTCAGTCTGAGAGCGGAATACGTGGCCGCGCTTAGTGAGGGCCTGCCGCAGCGCTCCGGAGTTTTCGATGATGCCGTTGTGCACCACGGCGAGGGTGCCGCCGCAGTCCGCATGCGGATGGGCATTGACGGTGTTCGGGGCGCCGTGCGTCGCCCAGCGCGTGTGCGCGATCGCGGTCGTGCCTTCGGGCAGCGTGCTGCCGATCTCGCGCTCGAGCACGGCGATCTTGCCGGGTGCGCGGAAGATCTCGAGCCCGCCGTTGACGACGGCCAAACCCGCCGAGTCGTACCCGCGATACTCGAGACGCTTCAGCCCCTCGAGCACGACCGGCGCCGCCGTCCGTTTGCCGACGTACCCTACGATGCCGCACATGACCGCCGCCCCTCTTCTATCAGACGTTCAGCGTCCGCGCTCGATGGCGCTTCCGCGATCAGTCGAATGATCGGCTCGGTGCCGGAGGGTCGCACATGCAGCCAGCGATCCGGCCACGCGAGCCGCAGTCCGTCCTGCGTGTCGACCTCAGCATCCGGAAAAGACTGCTTCAGCGCACCATACACAGCTTCCAGACGCGCTCCACGAGGAGCCTTCGCTTTCACGATCGTGTAGCGTGGCGCGCGTGCAACAAGCTCACTCACCGTGATGCGCTCGCGCGCCAGCAGCGACAGCACCAACGCTCCAGCCACCGGCGCATCGCGACCGACATGCAGTGCGGGATACATCACTCCACCATTCCCCTCACCGCCTATCACCGCCTTGAGCTCGATGATCTTTCTTGCGACGTGAGCCTCGCCGACCGGGGCCCGAACCACACGCGTGCCGAACTCTCGCGCTGCATCTTCGACCACCAGCGACGTCGAGAGGTTACAGACGACGGTCTGACGGCCCGACGGCCGGACGGCCCTGATTGCAAACGCGAGGGTGTAATCCTCACCGATGGGTCGTCCCTTCTCATCCACGATTGCGAGTCGATCGACATCCGGGTCGACTGCGATTCCGATGTCTGCCTTCTTTCGTCGCACCAGCGCGGCGAGGGCCTTCAAGTTTTCAGGCACCGGCTCCGGCGGTCGCGGAAACAGACCATCAGTTTCCAGATTGATTGCAGCGACCCGACAGCCCAGTCGCTCGAGCAGCTCCGGCATCAGCGCGCCGCCGGCGCCGCGCACCGTATCGAGCGCAACCCGGAAGCGCCGCCGCCGGATCGCCCGAACGTCGACTCCCCGAAGCGCGAGCACGGCGGCGAGGTGGCGGGAAATCGCGTCCGAATCCGCCTCCACCCCGCCGATCGCATTGTAATTGGCTCGTGGCAGGGAATCCCCCGCCGCCAGTTCGCGTACCCGCGTGCCCGCTACACTATCAAGAAAGATGCCATCGGGACCGACGAACTTGAGCGCGTTCCATTCGATGGGATTGTGGCTCGCGGTGAGGATGATGCCGCCGGCGGCCCGATGATGCTCGACGGCGAGTTGGACGGTGGGTGTTGCGACTAAGCCCACATCGATTACATCGCACCCCACCGAGTTAAGACCAGCGGTTGCTGCGCCGACGAACATGGGGCCCGATGTTCGGGCATCCCGTCCGACGACAATCGACGGTCTGTCGGCCCGACGGCCGGACGGCCGATTCCCATCCCTTGCCCACGTCCCGAATGCCGCCGCCCACCGAGCGACGATTTCGGGAGTCAGGTCTGTACCAACCAAACCCCGAACTCCCGACACACTGACCATCAAGGTGTCAGACATGAGACGCTCAATTTAATGCGGGAATCAGGCCCGACGGGCTTCCATGGCGCGGGTGGGCAGCCGCAGGGGCTGTAGCTGCGGCGTCGGAATGGGCAGCGACGTTCCCTCGGCAAACGCGCGTAGGAACGCCTTGACGATCTCGGCATCGAACTGGACGCCCTGCCCTTCCTCGAGCTCCCGCATCGCGTTTTTCACCGAGAGCGAGGGGCGATAGGGCCGGACGCTTGTCATCGCGTCGAACGCGTCGGCGACGCTGACCAGGCGCGCCTCGAACGGGATCTGATCGCCTTTCAGGCTGTCGGGGAAGCCCGTGCCGTCGAGCCGCTCGTGATGCGAGCGCACAATCGACAGCGCGCCGGGGGCATCGCGCATCAGCGGCCCCAGAATGCGCGCGCCGATCACCGTATGCTCCATGATGTGACGGTACTCGGCGTCGGTCAGCTTGCCCGCCTTGTGCAGCACGCTCTCACTGACGCCGATCTTGCCCACGTCATGCAGCTCGGCGCCGAGCGCGATCGTATCGATGAGATCCTTATCGAGGCCGAGCGCACGGGCGATCTCCACAGAGTAGTTGGCAACGCGCATCGAGTGGCCGCGCGTGTACGCGTCTTTCGCTTCGAGCGCAAAGACGAGCGCGTGTACGCCCTCGAGAAACAGCTCTTCGATGCGCCGCGCCTGCGCCTCGACGCGCTCTTCGAGACCCTGCTGGTAGTTGCGGTTTTCGATGATGAGCCGGCGCTTGTCGAGCGCCTGCGAAACGCGCGCGCGCACTTCGTCCAGATGAAACGGCTTCGCGACGTAATCGAGCGCGCCCATCTGGAGGCAGGCCACCGCGCTCTCGACTTCGGCCACAGCGGTCACGACGATGACGGCCGTCTCCGGCCAGCGCGTGATGATCTCGCGCAGCAGTGTGACGCCGTCCATTTCCGGCATCCGCAAGTCGGAGATGACGAGCGGCACCGCTCCCTTCTCGAGCTCTCGCAACGCCTCGACACCGGAGCCTGCTTCGGCGCACGCGAAGCCTTCGCCCTCGAGCAACCGGACGAGTACGCGGCGCAAACGCGGCTCGTCGTCGACCACGAGGCAACGCATTCCGGAGAAGGGTGGCATGGCCCCGCCAAGGTAAAGGTCGCTTGCCCCCAAGGAAAGCCGCCCTTACGTTCCGGCCATGACGCGAGTCGTCGAACGTGACCTAACACACCGGATTGCGACACGCGCCGTGCACGCCGGCTACCTAGGGGATCCCCTGAGCGGCGCCGTTATGGGGCCTATCTATCAGACGTCTACCTACATCCAGGAAGGGCTGGGGCGTAACAAAGGCTTCGAGTACGCGCGCACGCGCAACCCCACACGCGAAGCGCTCGAGCGCAATGTCGCCGCGCTCGAAGGCGGTGTGCATGGGTTCGCGTTTGGGTCAGGACTAGCGGCGCTCGATGCCGTGATGAAGTTGCTGTCGGCGGGCGACCACGTCGTGAGCGGCGAGAACGTATACGGCGGCTCGCACCGGCAGATGACGCACATCTGGTCGCGCCTCGGCCTCATGTTCACGTTCGTGGACGGCGGCGATACGCGGGCAGTCGCAGCCGCCGTCACGCCGAACACCAAAATCGTGTACGCCGAGACGCCCACCAATCCGATGATGCGACTGTGCGATCTCGCGGCGACCGGCGAGATTGCACGCAAGGCCAAAGCGTTGTTCGTGGTCGACAACACCTTCGCGACCCCCTATTTCCAGCAGCCGCTGCAGTTCGGCGCCGATATCGTCCTCCACTCGACGACCAAGTACTTGAACGGCCATTCCGACATGGTAGGCGGCATGCTCGTCGCGACCCGCGACGACGTCGCCGAGCGGCTCGGGTTCATTCAGAACTCCTCCGGTGCCGTACCGGGGCCGTTCGACTGCTGGCTGGCGCTGCGCGGTACCAAGACCCTGGCGCTGCGCATGCGCCAGCACGACGCGAACGGCCGACGCGTCGCGGAGTGGCTGGAGAAGCATCCCCGCGTGCAACGGGTGTATTATCCGGGACTGCGCTCGCATCCCCAGCACGAGCTCGCCGGCCGTCAGATGAAGGGATTCGGCGGGATGCTGAGTATCGAGCTGGGCGACACCGCGTTTGCGCGCCGCTTCGTCGAGCGCACCAAGATCTTCGCGCTCGCCGAGTCGCTGGGCGGCGTCGAGAGCCTGATCGGGCACCCGGCGTCGATGACGCACGCGAGCGTGCCGCCCGAGATGCGGCGCCGCATGGGATTGACCGACAGCCTGGTCCGCCTGTCGGTCGGAATCGAGGATGTGGAGGATCTGATCGGCGATCTCGACCAGGCATTGGCGGACGACTAGCCGAAACACGGGGTTCTCGGGCCCGTACGTGAGGGAATCCATTCGCAGGAGAGAGGCATGACCGAACCGACGAATACCCTTCCCGCGGCGCGTCCGCGGAAAGTCTTGACCCAGATCGCTGCCGTCTCGTGGGAGCATCCAGCCGATCGCGCGGCGCTGCAGTCACTCCGCTCCATCCCCGGATTCGACCAGGTCGTGAAGAAGATCTACGGATTCATCGGCGAGCGCGGCATCCGGCTGCTGTTCCAGGCGGACGCCGTCCGCGTTGGGCCCAGGCAGTTCCCCCGCCTCAACGAGCTGTACACCGACGTGCTGACGACGATGGATTGGGACCCGCGGCCCGATCTCTTCGTGTCCCAGACCCCCTTCGTCAACGCGGGCGCCTACGGGATGGACCGGCTGTTCATCGTCATCAACTCGGGCGCGCTGAAGCTGCTCGACGACGACGAGATGCGGACGCTGCTAGGCCACGAGCTGGGCCATGTGATGAGCGGGCACGCGCTCTACGTCACGATCCTGATCCTGATCCTCAACTTCAGTTTCTCGACGTTACCGTTCCTGGCGGGCATTGCCCTGCTGCCCATCCGGATCGCGCTGCTCGAGTGGTTCCGGAAGAGCGAGCTCTCGTCAGATCGCGCGGGCCTCCTGGCGGTCCAGGATCCGCACGCCGCGATGCGCATGCATCTCAAGATGGCGGGCGGCGGCGACATGAAGCAGATGAACCTCGACGAGTTCCTGGTGCAGGCCAAGGAATACGAGGAATCAGGCGGCGCGCTCGACCGGATCTTCCAGATCCTCAACACGCTCGAGCGCACGCATCCGTTCAGCACGCTGCGCGCCGCCGAGCTGCAGCGCTGGATCGGCGCCGGCCACTACGAGCGCATCCTCAACGGCGAGTACACGCGGCGCGGCCCCGACGCCGACAATCGGCCGATCGACAAGGACATCGATGAGGCGCGCGAGCACTATATGAAGGAAGCGAAGGCCGTCGTGAACGACGTGGTTGACTCCGCCAAACGAGCCGCCCAGGCGTTTACGGACGCATTCAAGAAGAGGTGAAAGTACTGGTCGTCGGAGGCGGCGGCCGCGAACATGCCCTCTGCTGGGCACTGCGTCGCGACGCCGCCTCTGCCTTTTCCGACG
>Ga0137380_10001012_pt1 | contig 22262 bp, 25 predicted proteins | sample SagtaG_17_FD_104809 | JGI IMG/M metagenome (GOLD analysis project Ga0137380, IMG submission 104809) | Vadose zone soil microbial communities from Sagehorn Ranch, Mendocino, California, USA - Sage2_L_100_16 metaG | ecosystem: Environmental > Terrestrial > Soil > Vadose zone | place: USA...
GGTAACGTTGGCAAAATTCATCAGCCCGTTTGAGAGGATGTCTACTAGTTGGTCTTCTTTGGCTTGTGACATGATTACCTCTTACTCTAATTTTCTGATCAGGAGCGCCCGAGCACTCATACGTCCATACGGTAGCTTTGCCATAGGTAATCCGCGGATTTGTCCTCAGAGTATAGCTCAGGCAAAGTACCGATGTATATATAGGCAGTTCAGCCAAGTACTTATGGGTCGTTTTTGGGACATAACCTTTCCTTCTCTAACTGTTGATGGCTCATCTCTCTTATGGTAGAGTAGGCGTCAAAGAGTCAGTCCAGCAAAGGGCAGCAGGCTCCGTCTACTACGGGACATTCTGACATGATTTCATGGCAGTTGTTATGGTCTGGTGAGATAATAAACGAGAGGAACAAGCAAGAGTAAAATGGGCACACCATCTGGCAAACCTGCCAACTATGAGCTTCGCGAAACGGTTAAAGGAATCCTTGACCTCCTCAAAAAAGATAACGGTCATGATGTAGCAGTCGCAAAGATAGTCAGCTTTAATGGGAAAAAGTCTGCTACGCGGTATACCCTTATACAGATATTGCTCTCCACTGGGCAGCAATATAAAAGTAGGGCGCTTATACAGTGCGCTCTGGACGCATTCGATAAGGTGAAAGCCAAGGCTCCGAACGACCCTGCTCTCTATTACGACATCGCAACCTGCTATCACGAACTATATGACCTTCGCCTCCGAGACGATGGTGCCAATATATTTGACTGCGAGGACATCATAAAGCAGGGGTTCAAATATGCACAAAAAGCATCTGCTAGCGACCCGCGCGTTCTGGTTAACTTGGGCAATCTGTACGATGTTGTAGGTCGCCCGGTCGAGGCTATTAACTGTTACGAACGTGCATTACGTAGAGATCAAAGCTTTGGTATGGCCCTCGGCAATAAAGCTATTGTGATGGAGACTCTCGCCCCGATTACCCGTTACTCAACAACGTACAGAGTCTACGCACACCAGCTCTATCAATCTGCCTTTACTCACAAGCAGTCGATCATCGATGTGGGCGGTCCCGAGGCACTAGAGACGTTTCAGAACCGCGATAAAGAGATAGTCAGACGATTTACAGAGAGCGGCAACGCTAAGCTCCTAGATAAAGATTTGCGGCATGAGCACTACGACGAGTCGTCATTGAGTGATTTCGTAAAGTTCTATACAGATTTCTGTATCCGTCATGACCTGTATCTCAATCTGCATATCGTTGACAAAACAGCAAGTGCTTCAGTCGGTGACTCAATTGTCCCGCAACTCATCACTCATACTGGTGATGGCGATGAGCAGCAATATGTTAATGACATTATCCTTAGGCTAAACGAAATAACGGAAGCCTACATGACTGCCCGTATGTCGCTCGTACAATCGCAATATACCAATCCTGACTTCTCGGCCATTAGCAATCAGACTACCCTGGTTAATTTGCTTGACTACTCAGTGAGTAATATCTATGTTGGCTATCTCAAATCAGCCTATAAGGAAGCTTTTAGCGCCTTGGACAAGATTGCAGTACTAATTAACCATTACTTAGGCTTAGGTCTTCCGGAGGAACGCTGCTACTACCGCAATGTATGGTATGAACATGACGCGAACGGAGAGATGCTTGATACTCCTGTTATCGCAAGCAAAATTAAAGCTCAAGGGCACCGCCTTTTTGGTTTGTATCTACTCTGTCAGGAATTATGCGGCTCAAAGTACTCTCATATACGTAACGCGCTGACGCATAGATACCTAAGAGTCTACCGAGCTGTTAAAGGGCCAAAGGGTACGTACATGTTTGAAGACCTCACACAAACAACCGTAGATGCTCTTTATAAGATCAAGTGCGCAATCATGTATGCGTCACTATTTATAGAAAGTAAGGAAGGAGCTAAGCGAAGAAATGGCTTGGTGGCTCGAATACCACTTAGCACTAAGCAGAACCTCGATATTTGGTAAGAATAACCAGGTTGGTATCAGACGAGGGGTAGTTGCTTGCCGTTTTTTAATGCCTGTGTGACGAGGTAAGCTATCTCCTGGGCTTCGCGTGGGTGCCAGCGTGACCGTACGGCGTGTCTGGCTAGTGCGCTGCGCTCCTGGGCGCTTTGCCGCTCCGCCCGTTTCAGGCCGCCTCGTCTGCCGGTCTCGGCGGTGAGTGCGTTCTTGTGGTGTTCTGGTTGCATATGCCCCCTTCCAGTTAGTTACACTCTACCATTGTATGCTAAGCCCTTAGCACGGTCAAGCCGTCCTAAGCTCCTTAGCAGCGGCGCGGTGCTAAGCGGCTCGGCAGGCGGGCTGCCTTTCTAAGGGCTTAGCATAGATGCTACCGTTAGGTAACTGGTGGCTCAGCGGGCTGTTTTCAGGTGCTCCATAATCCATATTCGTGCTTGGGTTGTCGGCCCGATGCCTTTCTCGTGAGCAACGGTGCGCAGTTGCTCTAGGCTGTGCGGGTCAAGCCGGATATTCAGCCCGGCTGAGAGGTTCTTAGCAAAGCGAACTTGCATAGTCTTAAATTCGTCCTGGTAGTCGGCCAGGTCGTGCGTGTCGAACCAGGCGGCCTCCTCCTCGCGGCTTTTGAACTCTGGTATTCGGCTTTTTTGTGTTGTCATGCTGCTTCCTCCTTTCCCTTTTCTTGCTCATATATGCGGCGGTATTTTCCGCTCGCTGGGTAGGCGGTGACTGGATAATACACGCCTGGCTCTGGTTGGGGGTCTAAAATAACGACAGGAAACCGGCCTGCTGAAGTCATACCAGATACCGCCAGCCTCCCCTTTTTCCCTTGTTGCACCAGTGGGTCAGTTTTGCATAGCTCGTCTACTTCGTCGGGGGTTACGTCATGGCGCGCGAGGTGCGCAGTATTCCAAGCGTCCCAGATCAACTGATGAACAACAAGCATACAGTAATTGAAGCGCAATGCGATACAAAGTCAAGTAGATTTATGATTATTCCTGTAGCAGACTTTAGGAGTCGATGAGGTTCATAGGTCAATACTCCTCGGCCAACATCACGGTCAGAACCCGTCTGCACTCCGGTGACAACGGGTCGCACCAGGACTGGAGCGCCTGGTCGTAGTAGTCAATTTTCCAGAATGTCTTTTCCTCGTGCCAGTCAATCGAACCAAAGTCGTGTTCGCCGTAGGGGTCGTTGTCTGGGGTGAAGCGGTCGAACGCTTGCACAGCAGCGACTAAGCCGGGTACATCCGGTAACGCCTGGACTCCTGGCGTCGCATACATATCCCGGCCGCTTCTGCGAAACGCATCATTTAGCTGAGCGATGGGATTGGGTTGCGGGGATTGTTCGTGTGGCATGGAGACGAAAGTACAATGAACCTCCCCGAGCTCCCGCTCGGGGTATCGTTTGCTTCAAACTAACGTGAGGTTAGTTTGCCCCGCATCATCCTGACCCTGTTGTTCTATGTACCGCCGGATGAGCGCTTCGTTCACGCCAACCGTACTGGCAAAGTAACCAGCCGACCAAATACTGTCGGTGCCCCAGTAGACCTTTTTGAGATGGGGAAACTGTTCGTTCAGGGCTCTCGCCGTCACACTCTTCAGCGCCCGGACGACCATCCCGACTGAGCGGGTTGGTGGAATGGAAGCCAGGATATGGATGTGGTCCTGGTCGGTGTTCACTTCCTTGAGCAGGACGTCGGGATGGTGCTCGGGCCAGGAGCGCAGGTATTCTTTCAAGTAGCCCTGAACCCCTTCGTTGAAGATCTTGCGCCGGTATTTGGTCGGCCATACCAAATGAAAGTCACAGGCAAAGACACAATGGCTCATCCGGCGGTACACGGTCATGGCCTTTAGTATACGAACCTGTGGCGGAGGCCGGAAGCGCTCAGATGCGGGGAGACACCTCCATCCCACGAGCTACCGCTCGGGGAACTGGGGTTGGATTAGACGCCGCTGCCGCGACACAGTTGTTTGATTTCCTGCTGCTGTATCAAGAGCAGTTGGTACGTTGGCGTGATGGTCATACGCCGTAAAACTCGTTACTGTCTGACTAGCACACAGAAAGGTAACATCTTACGTGACCTCTTTTGTTGGAAAACCTGGCGATCTTATGCAAAACGGGCCGCTCGTCGCGGTGAAATTGACTGCGCCTAAAGAAGTAAAACCGATGGTGCCGCCGATTGACACCCTGGCGGAAATTGACACTGGCGTTCTGATTACCCGCATCCAAGAAGGTGTTGCAACCAGCCTCGGACTCGAACCAGCCGGGACGGTAAAGATCACGACGGCCACTACTCCTGTTTATGAGGCTTACCTATACCGGATACGGTTATTATTCCCGTCCGGGGATGCGTTTGAAGTGGACGCAATTGAAGTGCCATACATGGTACGACCACACGTGCGTATAAAGTGTCTCATTGGCCGCGACATACTCAAACACAGCATATTGACCTACAACGGGTTCGTTAACACCTTTTCGCTGAACTTTTCAGTTAAGGACATGTGGATGACAGGATGATGGAGCGCTCTATGGAAAAAGCCGATCATACCCGCCATACCGAAGAAAACAAGGCGGCATGCGACTACGAAAAAATGAACGCCATGCTCTACGCCTATCGCTTTGGCACTATCGGGTTCTTAGAACTCCTTGATGCGTTCGAGGAAATTTTGCATATACAGCCTACTCAGCCCAACCCTCGCAGTGATGCTGCCTAACTATCCCAAGCCGAACCGATGTATCTTGATAGCCGTTTCCGGGGAAATAGAGAACGTAATGTGTACAGGTGTACACGTATTCTATATACCCGCAGATACATAAATGTTTCCGCCTGTTTCACTCCCTGCACCTTGTAGAGTTTCTCAGTGAGAAAGCTCAGGAGATGACCGTTGTCGCGACACACCACCTCTGCTAACAGATCAAAGCTGCCTGTACAGATAATGAGATAGATCACCTCATCGAAGGCAGAAATCTCTTCTGCGGCCTCCAAAAGCCGATCACCTGATACGCGAATCCCGATCATACTTGCCACGCTGAAGCCCAGTTTGATAGGATTAGTAATCGCCACAATCTGCATGACCTGTGTATTGATCAGATTCGCCACTCGCTGGCGCACACTTGCTTCCGAAATCCCCAGGTCAGCAGCTATTTGGTGAAAGCACGACGCCCATCCTGTTGCAGCGCTTCGATGATCCTCTGGTCAATCTCATCTATTAAATTTTTATTGTTGTGCTGATCCATAGACAGATAGTACCACGGCTGGCCCTCCTGTGCAATGAAGCAGGAAATTTTGTTCATATTGTATGATAAGGTTGCTAAAAGAAGGGCAAGAAAGGACACCCTCTATGCATCGTACCGGTTTTGTCTTTGATGAGCGTTTCCTCGGGCACGATCCAGGTACCCATACTACAGTCCTCATGAGGAGCGGTTCCTTTGAAATGGCCCCGGAACCGCACCCCTCGTCGCTGTTTATCACGCGCCGCATCAAGCAGTTTCTTGACGGTTCAAGCCTGACAGCACAGATGCACCCCATTCCGGTGCGGGTTGCCACTGAAGATGAAATAGCCGTTTACCATACCCGTGAGTATATCGCAGGCATCCGTGCGCATGTGGCGGGTGGACCTGCAAAGGGCGATTGGGGTGAAGTCGAGCCAGATACCGTGCTCAGCCCTGGCTCATTTGAGGCTGCACTCTATGCTGCGGGTGGGTCGATGAATGCTGTCGATGCCGTCATGAAGGGTGAGGTACGCAATGCTTACGCACTCTTGCGCCCTCCCGGTCACCATGCAATGAAGAATCGAGCTATGGGTTTCTGCATCTTTAACAATACAGTTATCGCTGCTCATCATGCACGCAATGCATTTGGGCTGGAACGGATCATGATCGTTGATTGGGATGTGCACCACGGCAACGGAACGCAGGACGCTTTCTATCAAGACCCCGGTGTATTATTTATCTCCCTGCATCAAGAAAACTGGTATCCCAGGCTCTCCGGTGAACTGGAGCAGGTAGGAAGTGGCCCTGGTGCTGGCTATACCGTCAACATTCCCCTCCCGGCCGAAACCGGAGATAGGGGCTACCGGGCCGCCTTTGAGCAACTGGTTCTTCCCATTGGCCTTCAGTTCAAACCACAATTAATCATTGTCACCGCAGGCCAGGATGCCAACTGGCTTGATCCTCTGGCCCGAATGATGGTCACAATGGCAGGCTTCCGCCAGATGTCCGAACTCATGCTCGGCCTGGCAGAGGAGGTTTGCGATGGCCGCCTGGTGATGTTGCAGGCAGGTGGGTACAGTACAGCCTATGTCCCCTATTGTACGGCTGCTGCCGTTGAGCCACTGGTGGGTGTAGATCTGGGTATCGTTGATCTTTATGCTGGTGCCTGGGAGCTTGAGCGCTGCAAGACGATCTTTACGCAGCAGACGCAAGAGGCGTTGGCGGAGGCGAGAAGATGGCATAGGAGTTGGTGGGATATGTAAAACGTCAGAGACTGTCCAGGTCTAACGGGAGGGAGCAGTCTGGCCTCTCTGTCGCCCCTCGGTCTGACTGCCCGGCGTGTTCACTATCTCGATGGCTTTCTGCCGCCAGAAGCGTGCGCTTGCAGGGCGCTTCAGCGCAAGGTATTCGGCGAGTGCTTCATCTGTGATCGCCGGATTCGCCCGGATGGCTTCGATCGTCAGCTGGAGTTTGTCGGGATTTCCCCCATGGGGTCCGGCGGTAAAAGGAGAGGATGGGTCCAGCGCGTTGGCAGGGTGCACGCCATTCACTCTTTCTCCCCCGGTTCCGTCGGTTCCGGCAACCGTGGCAATCCGGCCCGTCATTGATGGATTTGGACCGGGTGGTCCCACCTCGACTGGAGGAGTGGCTGTTCCAATGGTGGGCTCTGGCCTGGCGTGATCGGTGATCGTCAGGAGACTGGCAGCGTTGAAACGAGGGCCACTGCTCAAAGCCCGTCGGAGGGTCGTGAGTGGGAGATCGGTCCGTTTGGCCAATTCCGCCAGCTCGGTGAATTGCCGCGTTCGTTCTTGCTTCTCCTGCGCCTCCGTCTCTGAAAGAGTCTCAGCCATCAGGGTATACACCAGGCCTAACAGGGGAAAGGCGCTGGCCATAAACGCAAACACAGTGGTTAACCAGGGAGCCGTCGCCTCCGCCGCACTCAACATCCTCACGCTGTGAAATTGCTTGGCATAGGCCCAGTTGACTGCCCAGGAAAAGACGGTGCACATGATGATGAGCAACCAGTGCTGCCAGACGGCTCGGGTACTCCGATAGCGACGGTAGCGCTGAAAGGCCGTCCACGAGAGCAGGTAGATGGTGACGTCAATACTGATGGCGATGGCGTAACTGACGGCCCACCACCAGATCCCTTCGGGACCCCCGGATGGTTCAAATGAGGCAAAGAAGTAGGCGACATGCGGGATGGAGGCCGCCAGAAACACCGCAAAAGCGATCCAGAAAAAGTATTTCATCGTCATTCCTGCATCTCCTTGCACTCATTGCGTGTAATAACTGTATACATAATGGAGAAGATGATACTCTCGTGAGTTTAAAACGTTATACAAGGTAATGAGTAACTCTGGTACTCCCTGGTTGCTGGATCAGGATAGTTTTCTGTACAGAGGAAGCAGGTCAGCTTCCTCTTTTCTGGGGGATGCATGCCAGTTATACAGGTCACTCTCTCTGTTGGGACTCTTCTACGCGAGCGGTACCTCGTCACAAGCCTGATTGGCAAAGGCGTCTCCGGGGCTGTCTACCTGGTGAAAGACCGGCGGGTCAAGCAGGCCGGGCAGGATGGCTTCGCTCTCAAAGAGGTGGTTGGGCTCAACAGGCAAGAGCGATCTCGATTTACCTTTGCTAGCGTAGCGCTCAGGCGACTCAGCCACCGGGCGCTGCCTCGTGTCCATCATGTGTTCAGCGATGACAAACGCGAACGGGTCTACCTGGTGATGGACTATGTAGAGGGGCCGGACCTGGAGACCTTGTGGCAGCAGCAAGCGAAGCAGCGATTCGCCTGGCCGGAAGTGGCGCAGATGCTGGCTCCGATCTTCGATGCGGTCAGCTACCTGCATCGACAAAAACCGCCCATTGTGCATGGCGATATCAAGCCGGTCAACATTATTCTGGCGCAGCCCGAAGAGAGGTTCATGCTCGTTGATGTGGGCGTTGCCAGGGAACAGGAGCCCGATTCAAGCGTTTTGCCAGGCATGCCTGGGTATCAAGCTCCTGAGCAATACGGGAAAGGCGTCGATATGCGGGCGGATATCTATGGGCTTGGAGCGACCTGTTATAGCTTGTTGACCGGTGCAGTTCCCACGAACGCCCTTGTCCGCGTGACCCAATTGGAACGAGGGCAGACCGATCCTCTGCAACCCGCAAACACCGTCGTCCCCACAGTCCCCTCGCACGTCTCTCGAGCCATCCAGCGGGCCATGTCTCTGCGCGCTCATGAGCGTTTCTCCTCAGTCGAGGAGTTCTGGCAGGCATTACAGACCCCGCCAAAGGAACTCAAGCCGACTGTGGACGATGTGGTGTCGGAAGCCATAACTGCCTCGCCGGTTATTACTGAACAGAGGCGAGCACGTGCGGCTGTGATAATGCTGCGGCTCTCAAGGCGACCGAGAGGCCAGGCATCTCCTCGTTCCTTGCCGAAGGGATATGTGGTTCCTCTTCTTCTCCTTTTCCTTCTCGTGCTTGTTGGCACGGGCGCGGGCATCTGGTCGCTTGCACGCAGTCAGCATGCTCCCTCGACGGCCGCAAATCATGCTGCGCTCACTCCACCTGCGCTCAGGAGTACGGTGCCCCTGGTGACCCCTACCTCGTCCCCGGGGAGCTATCCCAGTGTGGTTGGCTCGTATGCCGGTACGCTGGTGGACATATCGGCGAAAGCGAGTGCGACTATGATCCTCCAGGGCATCCGGCAGATTGGTGGAACAATCAGTGGCTACCTCACTTTGGGGTCGCCGCTTGAGATAAGTGGTCCTTTAAGTGGAATGATTAACGTTTCAAAACGGTTTCGGTTTACGGTGACAGACACCGCGGGGCGTCCCGTCCTCTTTATGGAGGGTACTGTTCAAACCGCTACCATTCTCAGCGGGGATTTTTATCGGTGCACGCCTACACAAGGAGAAACATGCGTACGCGCTTCAGAGGGCTACGGGATCTGGAGTGCACAGCTTGTGCCATCGGCCTAGTATATCACTCCCGGCCTTGCTCTAAAAGCAGCAGCGCACAGGCGCGTTTCGCCACGTCAGCAGGAGTTTTTTGCCAATGTACTCATCTCTGCAGTTCGAGACGGACTTGTTCGTTCATGCCGACCTTCAAAGTCGATCGACGGCATCGCACCTTTCCTTCCTCTTGTATCACTTTATACGCGAATCAAGAGGAAGTGCCTTTCAATTGCGATTCGTTTCAATATGGAGCTGTACTCAGTGTAGTGGCCTATCTATCGACTCCCACTCTCCAAGAGTACCAGGTCTCCCACAAAAAGTTGACAAGGACGCAACTCTTGTGTACGCTTGCAAAAGCGATATATTGATGTGTTTCTATCTGGTTCTCCCTGCGCGGGCCTTTTTGAGATATTCGAGGCCCTCACAGGAGGCAAATCGTCCTGATCAGGTGACTCATCTTAACCATTCGCCTGTTCATACTTGTATTCTCTAGAGAGGAAGTGCTCGATGCGCACCCACTCCCCTGTCGTCCTTGCGTCGGTCGTCGTTGTAAGCGTCCTGATGATTTTGCTTTTGGGTTTCCACTTGGGAGGCGAGGGGCTTCTCAAAGTCGCGAACTTTTCCCCGCTCCTGGGTGCCCTCATCGGTGGCACACTGGCCCTTGTGTGCGTGAACCTCCCACCCAGCCGGGAGGAAGATGTAGAGCCGTGGCTCGGACATGAGCGGTTGGCCTGGACCCTGATCGGGTGTGGATGCGCCGCGTGGGCCATTGGGGAGTCCTTCTGGCGCTACTATGAGGCGCTTGGACAAAGTCCGTTTCCCTCCCTGGCCGATTTCGGCTATGCCAGTTTTCCTCCCCTGGTCTTTGCGGGACTGATCTTGCTGCCATCCTCGAGGAGCGGCCAGAGACGCCGGTTCTTGCTGCTGGATAGCCTGATCTCGATGGGAGCCCTGCTGAGCATCGCCTGGTTTCTCCTGCTGGGGTCTCTTGCGCAGACACCAGCCGAATCGGCGCTCGCCAAAGTGCTTGGACTCTATTATCCCAGCGTAGATACGGCGCTGGTCAGTTGTTCGGTCTTCTTGCTGCTTCGAGGGGCTGGCGGTGCCAATCAAGCCTCTGCCCGTCGCATCAGTCTGCTCGTGGCGGGGCTTGGCCTGTGTGTTTTCGCAACCTCCGACTTTCTCTTTAACGTGCAGCAGAATTTAGGAACGTATGCGGAGGGGTCCTGGGTCGACCTGGGCTGGCCATTGGGTCTGATGGCCCTGGGGGTGGCTGCCTATTTGCGCCGGTTCCTGCCTGCCACCCCGGATGCGGTTCTGGAGCAACGACTGAAACGCCGTGCCGAGCAGCTTCATTTGGGGCCTGCGCAGGCTGTTCCCTACCTGCTGTTGGTCGTACTCTTTTGTGTGCTGGTCCTCAACGTGCTCTCAGGAGACAGCACGCAGCAGAGCATCCGTCCCGTCCTGGTGGGGGCGACGGTGATCGTGGTGGGCCTGGTGCTCGCCCGTCAGATTCTCACTCTGCTCGACAACGCGCTGCTGGTGCGAAAGCAAAGGGCTATGTTCCAAGAACTGGAGGGGATCAATCAGAGCATAGCCGAGCGCAATGTCGTCCTAGAAGCGGGCGTCACGCATCTCAAGGAGATTCAAACGCGTTTGGCCAATGGAGATGTACGTGCCCGCGCCCAGCTCATGAAGGGGGAACTCTGGCCACTTGCCATTGGATTGAATGTCATGGCAGACCGCATGATGCGCTCTGAGCGCAGCCAGAGGGAGGCACAAAAGCTAGCCAAAGCCGTAGACGATTTCATTCAGGCACTGGAGCGTGCGCGGAGCGGGATGCCGCTGGTTCTGCCTGCCCACTATCTCCATGTTCCGGAGATGCGCCGCCTCTTGCATGCCCTGGATTTGAAGCCGGCTTCTGAGACTCCTCAGTCTGCTCCTCACCCGGTACCCCCTCGACCGGGGAGCCCGCGACTGCCTCCGATCCCGGAGACCCCTGCCGCTTCGTTTCACCGCCAGCCGCCGGCTCCGCCAGTCAGGCAACAGCCGCCGGTAGAGCAACCTTTTCGGACATCACGCCTGCGACGCGATGTCTGAAAAGTGGCTTCTTTGCGGGAGGGACTTGGAATCGCTAACCTCTATTTGAAAGATACACTTTAGAGGCTCTCTGACTCACTTTTGAACACGTTCAATCGTCCCGATGGACTCAGCTTACGGCTGAAAGTATATGCAAAGTCGAACTCAGAGAGTTATGGGGAGATACATTCCATATGCAAAACACTGAAGAGATTGAATTCGATTTTGATACCTTTGATCCGAGAGGCTACCTGAGAGAATACTACGCGACTATCGACTTTGAAAATGACCAGCTTCTCAGGTTCTTTTGCGAGTGTTACAGGGATATCAATCCGCGGTCAACGCTCCTCGAATTTGGCAGCGGGCCGACACTTTATTCGCTGATTACGGCGGCGGCGAAAGTCGATACCATCCACGTCTGCGATAGACTTGAAAGCAATTTGCACGAGATACGGTTATGGAAAAGAGGTGATCAAGCGGCATTCAATTGGGACCCGTTTATCCAAAGAGCGCTTGAACTCGAAGGGATGAGCGGAGTAGCGCGAGAAGATCTTCGGAGGAGGGCAGGGCTTCTTCGAAGTAAACTGACGACTTTTTGCTCCTGTGACGCTTTTAGCATGCCGCCCCTGCAAGGGACCCATTTCGACGAATATGATATTGTCCAGGTAAACTTTGTACCGGAATCTATCACTTCATCACACGTCGAGTGGGAAATAGCCATTCATAATATTGTTTCGCTACTCAAACCACAGGGGACTTTCATTTTGACCGCCCTGAAAAACGCCGCTTATTACCGGCTGCAAGAGCAAAGATTTCCGGCAGTGAGCATCGATGAGACGGTACTAATGCGGATTTTAAGCAAATGTGGATTCGGGGAAGCCCATGTTCTGATGCGGACTGTTCCCGCAAGTCCTCCCTACCGGGGATACACTGGGATCATGCTCATCAAAGCCAGGTCCTTGCGGTGATATGGCGACGGCGGGTAGAGGAGAGTTCGCGTGCCGTTGCGTTCCCGCGCAGGAGGAACCCGGCTCCGTCTCTTGTCGGCCGTCGAGGAGACGAACAGAATGAGGAGGATTTACAATGCTTGTCCATTTGATGCTGGAACTCTACGGGTGCAGTCGTGAGGTGCTGACCGATGAACCGTTGATCCAGCGCGTGCTGGATGAATATCCTGGGCATGTGGACATGGAGAAGGTCAGCCCCGTTCACCTGTACGATATCGAGACGTCGAATCCCTTGGATGCGGGTCTGTCGGGCTTTGTGGTGATTGCTCAGAGCCACATCAGCCTGCACGCCTGGCCCGAATATGGCGAGGTTGACATCGACATCTGCTCCTGCAAGCAGTTCAGCCGGGAAGATGCGATTGCTTTCGCCAAAGAGGTGTTCCAGACGGGCGATGTCGAGACGCATTTTGTGGTGCGCGGCTCGCGTTCCCTGCGCCCGGAGATGCCCGATCCTGAGCGCTTAGCGGAGGTGCTGGCCGCCCGGCGCGAGCGTCAGGTGAGGGAGGCCCGCTCAAAAGGGGATTCGGGGTTACCAGCATCCTCGTAAAGTGGGTGGTGCCCACGAGATTTAGAAGGAGCAATATGAGCATATATCAGACGAGCCTAGTCGCTTTGCTTATCGCGCTTACGCTTATTTCGGGTTTGGCTGATGCCCAGGGTTTCATCCATGCCTCGAATGTATGGCTCAATGGAAAACTTATCTGGGCGGAGGTCATTAAATCCGCATTGGGGTTTGGATCAGGGATTGTAGCGTATTGGATTTGCATCAGATTTCTGCAAGGTTTTAGAATTATCTCACCGGAAATTCAAACGGTCGGGTGGTTTACTACAACGATCATTGGGGTGGCCATGTTCAGCGGTAAATTCTTGCATTGGCAAATCGTCGATCAAATGGTTGGTATGGCTGTTCTACTCGGTGTTGTTTGGCTCCTGGCCCGGTCGGCAGGGTGAACCTGCTTGAAACCACATCCGACGGTGAACCCGTCTCTGGAGTGCTGTGCGAGCCTGGCCATCCATCTGGATCATCACACCGGATCGGCATGGTCAGCTCCAAAAAGCGTCTGGGGGATGGACGTTCTGTGGAGTGAAAACATAGGAAAGAGAGCAGACCAGAGATGATGATCAAGAATAGATCTTTCGACAAATTGATCGGGACAAAGCTAGGTTCTTATCGCCTGGAACAATTCCTCGAGCAGGGTACCAGGGGGCCGGTCTTTCTCGCACGCACTGATGCGTCCACGACCACCTATCTGGTGCGCCTGCTCCCTGAGCCGGTGAACCTGACCATCAACGAGCAAGAGAGCTACCTGGAACACTTTCAACACCTGGCTCACCAGCTCACCACCCTGCAACATCCCCACATCCTCCCTGTGCTCGATTATGGCATAGATCGTGACATACCTTACCTGGTCTCTCCCCACCTGCCGATGCGCTCCTTACGGACGCGGCTGGACAAGAGCGGTGCGTTGGACGTCTTTACCGCCGGTCGCTATCTGGATCAGATCGCTGCTGCACTGGAATACGCCCATGAACACGCCGTCCTGCATGGAATGCTCACGGTTGATTGCATCTTCATCCGACTGGATGGGCAACTGATGATAGCAGACTTTGGGTTGATGGGCTTGCTAGGGTTCAACCGGGCAGGTGTCAATCGGGAACTCCTCTCTGAGTGGGGTGAGGCGTGTGCTCCTGAGCAACTCCTGGGAAGGCCTCTCAGTCCTGCCACTGACGTGTATGCGCTGGGAGCCGTACTCTACCACTTGCTCACAGGCTCGCCCGTCTTTACCGGCAGCACGCCCGACGAGGTTGCCCAGCAGCATATGTATACGGCGGTTCCTCCGCTCACCCAGAGGCGTGCCGACCTGCCCTCAGGGCTCTACAGTTTACTGGCCCGTGCCCTGGCCAAAGAGCCGAGGCAACGGTATACCCAGCCGGGGGCCTTTGCCAATGCCTATCATCGCATTATCACCGCTAATAATCGCACCCGCGTGCCGTTTGTAGTTGCATCCTCTCATCCCACGTCGGCTGAGCACCCACCGTCAGCAGAATCTTCACTGATCGATGCCCCGATTAGTGAATTCATCGGGGGCCACAACCACTCATCCACCGTCGGCCTGGAGCGCGGTGAACGCCTACAGTTCCCGCAGGCCCCCTCTCCGCACTCCCTCCATGGGTTCTCAGACACGGACCTCCTCAGGAACCGTGAGGAGCGCCCTCTGACCCGCCTGCAGCGCCAGCAGCGCCACCAGGTCGTGCGCCAATGGCGCACAGCCCTGCTGGCGCTGCTGGTGCTGCTCGTGGTTGCCAGTAGTGTCCTGGGGGTTGCGTTCTTCACCAGGCAGCCGGATATTACCGGGCAGGTGACCTTCTTCGACGACCCGCATGGGCTTCCGGGGAGCACCGACTCCCTCTCCCTCGTCGTACAGGGCCTGCAAGCTCCTCCTACTGACTCCCACTATGCCGCCTGGCTCATCAACGATACCAGTGAGCAGGTAATCCCCTTAGGTCTCCTGACCACAACCGGGCAAGGGGCTACCCTGCACTTTTTCGGTGCGGGCAGTTCAGGGCGGGCCGGGCCGAATCTACTGGCAGCCGGGCAAAGACTGGAGATCACCCTTGAGCAGGGCACGGTCAAGTTGCCGACGGGCAGGGTGGTGCTCGTGGGAGCATTCCCGCCCAAGGCCGTGGCGCATATCCAGCATCTGCTCGTCGGGTTCCCTGAGACGCCCGGCAAAATCGGGATGCTGGTGGGCCTCCTGAAGCAAACCCGCCTGTTGAACATCCAGGCAGATGTCCTGCAGAGCCTGGTGACGAGCCATGATCCCCAGGGGATACAATGCGTGGCCCAGAGCCTGCTCGATGTGGTCGAGGGGAGACAGGGTTCCGATTATAAGCCGCTGGCCACCCCCTGCGTCCAGGAGCACGTGAGCACCACGGGCGATGGCTTTGGCTTGCTCGGCAAAGGCTACCTGGATGGAGTGGCAGAACATGCCAGTCTGGCTGTTAACCAGCCCGATTCTACGTCTGCGATGCGTCTGCATGCGGGTTTGATGGCGATTGCGCTCGCGAACATCAAAACCTGGCTGAACACGATTGACCAGGACGCTTTGCAGGTGCGGGCCAATCCCGCCGACCTGTCGCGGGTGCCGGAGATTGCGACCCTGGCGGATGTGGCTTATCACGGGATGGATATCAATGGAGACGGCCACATCGATCCAGTAACTGGTGAAGCGGGAGCCCTAACGGCCTATCTGCAAGGGCAGTTGATGGTTACCCTATCCCTCACTTCCACTGTCCAGTAGGGCGAAAAAACTGTTGCTAAATTTACATATTTGGAGCGATCTATCCCTGTTCTGCGAACAGAGCCGACAAGGTTACTCCGATCTGGAGTGGTCGCCAAACGCCTGTGGCTGTACCTGCTGGCAGTGCGGCGATGGGTCAAAAAGGGCAAGATTGCCGCGGTCCGGATGGGACGAGAGGCACTGGTTCCCATCACCGAAGTTGAGCGACCTCTGGGTGAGCAAAGGGTGGGGGTGATCGTCTTGTATGGTCGCGTGGGTGGGCATAATCAGAAGGAGGAGTTGCACCGGCAAGTGTAGCAACTCGTGGAAAATGCCCAACCTCACTGGTATAGGAGAAATGTCCTATGCCCGGCTGTCCGCTTTCCATTGCTCCCTTGTACTGCTACACTGGGGCGATGGAGAGTTTTCGCATCGAACACAACACGCAACCTGCACCGCTCAGGAGAGGAGTGCGACTTTCAGTCCGCCCCGCTCTCAGGGCGGGCTGAAAGTCCGTCTTTGTCTGTGGAGAGGGAAGAGTTCGCCTCTCTCTGGCGAGGACACCTTGGAGGATTGTCTATGTCATCGAGAACCTCGGAGTCCGACCTGCTGTCGCCGCAGGTAAACGCGCGGCCAGCGGACAGAGCGCTCCCTTCCGAAGCGTATGTTGAGCGTGCGCTCCCCGGGATCCTCACGACCCGGGACCTGACCTTCCTGTTCGTGATTGTCCTGTTCTTCATCACCAACGATTCAAACGCCGTGGCGGGAGGTCCGGCGGGGTTGACACTGTGGGTGGTCGGAGGACTGCTGTTTTTCATCCCCTGCGGGATCGCCACCGCGCAACTGGGCGTTCTCTTCCCCCACGAGGGGTCGCTCTACAGCTGGACCCACCACACGTTCGGGGGGTTCATGAGCTTCTTCGTCGGGTTTGCCGCCTGGGTCCCCGGTCCCTTGCTCATCCTGGCGACCGCCGAGCTGGTCCTCAATATCCTGCAGGGGTTAAATCCCGCGTGGCTGACCCAGCCCTGGATGCAGGGCGTGGCGTTGGTGGTGATTATCGTCTTCTCCTGCACCCTGGCCCTGCAGCGTCACCGCATGGTCCAGCGCATGGTGAACATGGTCTTCGCCCTCATCCTGCTGGCCACAGCGCTGGTGTTCATTGCAGGCCTGGTATGGCTGCTGCGCGGGCAACCCCTCGCCACCGACTTCAGCCAGACGGCCAGTTGGAACCCGTTCACAGCGGCTGATTTTCCCCTCTTCGGGGTGATCACGCTGGGCTACCTGGGGGTCAACCTCCCCTTGAATCTGGGAGGAGAACTCGCCGCCCCCCCGGGGGGGGAAAGGCGGCGCTCCATCACGGGTCACCTCCTGCGGGGGTCGCTCATCGTGATGCTCTGCTACCTCCTGTCCACCTTCGGGGTGCTCATCGTCCAGGGGCAGAACGCCAGCTTCGTCCTGCTCGCACCGGTGAGCACCGTCACGCAGGCGCTGGGCGTGTTCGTGGGGGACATCGCCGCCGTGTGCATCATGACCATCCTGGTGATGGCGACCGTCGTCTACAACTACATCTACGCACGCTTCTTGTTGGTGGGCAGCATCGACCAGCGGCTGCCAAGGCTCTGGGGGCTGCTCAATCGCAACCGCATCCCGCGCAACGCCCTCATCCTGCAGACCTGCATCGCGTGCGCGCTGGCGGTGCTGTTCTTCATTGTGGTGCCGTACGTGGGGGTCCTCTCCGGCCCGCCCGCGCATCTGGCCGCGTCGGCCTACTTCGTGCTCGTCGGGACGGCCACGGTCCTGTGGGCGTTCTCCACGATCTTCCTGTTCGTGGATCTCTTGTGGCTCCTGCTCCGCAGGGGCAAGGCCCTGCGCCCCCACCGGATCCTCCCCTGGTGGGTGCTGGCGCTCTTTTCAGTGGTTGGCCTGTGCGCGGGGCTGGTGGCGATCGTCGATACCCTCCTCAATTCGTACGACCCGCCCGATGTGAGCAATGGAATCTGGTTTTACCTCGTCGTGGGACTCACCGTCGTGGTACTCATCGTCGGCGCGATCGGTGGAATGTTGGCAAGCAGCGAGGCGTCCTGGCAGGGGATGAAAGGAAACTAGGCATGAGGCAGTCCCCTGCCCTCCGTATTGACAAATATCGATCCTGCTGGTAATGTTAGCTCATGTTGGGGTTGCACAGTACGTGGCTCACCTGGGGCAGAGGGCGTGGCAATCGTATTGGCCCCCTGCGCGAACAGGGGCGGTTCCCTGGCGCAGGCGCATGTGCAAAAGGCGCCAGAGGTCTGTTCAATCGGCTCTATCGTTATTTCGTGCAGTCGTCATATTTTTCCTTAGGAGGTTTTTCTATGTCAACTGATGAAGTCATCCAACCGCCATCGTCTCCCGGCACGCCACCGCACGCCGTTGCGGAACAGCAAAGCGTGCAGAAATTGCATATGAACGCCATCGGCATCATCGGCCTGGTGGCGGGGGCGGCCAGCGCGGTCGCGCCGCTGGCCGCCATGTTTTTCAACGTCCCGCTGATCGCGGACCAGGCCGGGGCAGGGGTCCCACTGGTCTTCCTCATCTCGGCGCTGGGCATGGTGCTCTTCGCCGTGAGTATCGTCTTTTTCGCCCGCAGGATCTCTTCGGCCGGTGGGCTCTACACGTGGGTCAGCCACGCGTTGGGCAAAGGCCCGGGTTTTACCGCGGGCTGGCTTATGATGGGCGGGTACGCCCTCTTTGAGGCGGCATCAGCCGCCGCGTTCGGGGGCCTCACGGACAACACCCTCTCCATGCTCGGCTTCCACATTCCGGGGGGCTGGGTGACCTACTCGCTGCTCGGTATCCTCGCCGTCTCGGCCCTCACCTATTTCGACGTCAGGTGGTCCGTGCGCGTCCTCGCGCCCTTCCTCGCCCTGGAAGTGCTCAGCCTGCTGGTGCTCGACATCGCCACCATCGTGCAGGGCGGGGCCGCCGGACAGGACTTCGTCCACACCTTCACCACGGCGGGGACCAACCTCAAGGGCGTGTTCCCCGGAGGCGCGCTGGGTATAGGCGTGGGCATGGCCCTGGGCATCTGGAGCTTCGTCGGGGGGGAACAGGGCGTGGCCTTCGGGGAGGAGGTGCGTTTCCCGCGGCGCGCCATCCCCTACGGGCTCTTCGGCGTGTTCGCCGGCGTCGGGCTCCTCTTCGTCCTGACGACGTACGCCGCCGTCATCGGAGTTGGCTGGCAGCACGCCGCCGACACGCTCGGCAACATCAGCATCGCCCCCGGGCCGTACTTCGACCTCGCGCAGCACTACGTGGGGGGGTGGCTGGTGCCCATCCTCTACATCACGATCTCGACCAGTACGTTTGCCGCGATCATCGCCTTCCACAACGGCATGGTGCGGTACCTGTACTCTATGGGGCGCGAAGCAGTCCTGCCGGCGTGGTTTGGCAGAACGCATCCCAGGTGGAGGAGCCCCTACACAGCCTCCTTCACACAAAGCGCCTTCTCGGTCCTGCTCGTCCTGTTCCTGGCCTCGGTCTTCCAGAGGACGAACGCGGATGGTAGTACGAGCTACGCGTTCTTCTTCTCGGCGGCAAACGGCTTCCAACAGACCAATGGGGTTCTGAGTTACTCCTGGTTAGCCATTATTGGTACCATCGGCTTCGTCATTTGTTACATTCTCGTAAATATATCCGCCCCGGTCTATGCCCGCAAGCTCGGAGAGTTCCGCGTGTTGGCCCATATCGTTGCGCCGGTGCTGAGCAGCTTGTTGCTGCTGATCCCGCTCGCATCGTTCGTCATGCCGACCATTCCCGGCCCCATCGGCGGCTTCTTCACCGGCCTGGGCTTTTTCCCGACCCCCTTCCCAACCAACATCCTGCCCATCTTCCCCATAGCCTGGCTCCTCATCGGGTGGGCGTATACCACCATCATGCGGCGCGTGGATCCCAGCCGCTTCGAGCGGCTGGGCAAGATCGTGCGGGGCGAGGATCTGGAGGTCGGAGTGGACCTGGCACCAACGAGCTAAGGCGCTTGCCCTGGTGGGTGATGGAAATGGCTCTTCCCCACCCGGCCGACCCTAGTCGGGGCGTTCCTTGCTCCGTGGGGGAGCACCCCCGGGTGAGCGCCTTCCCTATTGATGTGGAACCCATCTAGTCGGCCTGGCGTTCCCCGCAGCCGCAGGGGAGCCGGGCCGCCATCTCGAGGAGTATACCGATATGACCATTGCCACTGGTGGCACAGCAACCCTTGTCACTGCGTCACATCCACTAGATCCGCTCACTGAGGGGGAGATCCAGCGTACCACCGCGCTTCTGAAAGCCTCCGGGCGACTCACCCCCCGGATGCGTATCATGGCCTATAGCCTGCACGAGCCGCAGAAAAGCGATGTGCTGGCCTGGCGACCAGGCCAGTCGCTACCGCGCGCTGTAGACGTGGTCATCCGCGACCACGAGCGGCGGCTCACGATCGAGGCCCTGGTCGAGCTTTCGGACGGGACGGTCGCTGCCTGGCGCGAGCGCGGCGATGTGCAGCCGGCGCTCACCTACCCGGAGGTCTTCGCCGCCCAGGAGGCCGCGCTCGCCGATCCGGCCTTCCAGCAGGCGCTCGCCCGGCGAGGCCTCACCGAGAGCGACGCCATCGTGCTCTTCCCCTGGACCGCCGGCAACTGGGGGCCGGGAGATGCGCCCGAGAAGGGGCGGCTCATCCGCCTGCAGGCTACCGTCAGCCGGGGCCCCGAGGACAATTACTACGCACGGCCACTCGAAGGGCTGATCGTGACCGTCGAACTGGACGGCATGGCGGTACGGGTCGATGATTTCGGCGCGGTTCCCGTCCCCCAGCACCCTGGGAACTACACCCCGGCGGGTATCACCGAACCGGGCAACGTCCCCCACTTCCCACAGGGCACCCGCATCGATCTCAAGACCATCTCGATCACCCAACCGCAGGGGGTCAGCTTCCAGGTCGAGGGGCACGAGGTTCGCTGGCAGAAGTGGAGATTCCGCGTGGGCTTCACCCCACGCGAGGGCCTGGTGCTGCACCTGGTGGAGTACTTCGACCAGGGGAGGTGGCGCCCCATCCTCTACCGGGCCGCCCTTTCAGAAATGTACGTTCCGTACGGGGACCCCAGCCCGACGCACAACTTCAAGAACGTCTTCGACACGGGCGAGGTCGGCATCGGGGTACTCGCGAACAGCCTTGAGCTTGGCTGCGACTGTCTTGGGGAAATCTTTTACTTCGACGCCTTCGTCAACGACCCCGAGGGACAGCCGGTGCCCCTCAAAAACTGCATGTGCATGCACGAAGAGGATTTCAGCCTGCTCTGGAAGCACCTCGAGTATAACGCGGATGGCTCCACGCGGGCAGAGGTGCGCCGCTCCCGTCGGCTGGTGATTTCCATGATCGCCACGGTCGGGAACTACGAGTACGGCTATTACTGGTACCTGTACCAGGACGGGTCTCTGCAGTACGAGGTGAAGCTGACCGGCATCATCGCCCCGGCGGCCATTGCGCCCGGCGAGCAGCCCGTCTCGGGGACGCTGGTCGCACCCGGGCTCTACGGCCCGAACCACCAGCACTACTTCAACGTGCGGCTCGACTGGATGCTGGACGGGCAGGAGAACTCGGTGGTCGAGGTCAACTGCGAGGCCCTGCCCTGGGGGCCTGAGAACCCGCGCGGGAATGCCTGGGTCGCGCGCGAGACGAGGCTTTCCACCGAGAGCGAGGCACAGCGCTCCATCGAACCCCGCACGGCCCGCTACTGGAAGATCATCAACCCGCACCGGCGCAACGGGGTGGGCAGCCCCGTTGGCTACAAGCTCGTGCCAGGGGCGAACGCCTTCCCGTTCTTCCACCCGGGGTCTCCGCAGTGGGAGCGCGGCGGATTCGTGCGAAACCATCTCTGGGTCACCGCCTACCACCCACAGGAGCGTTACGCCGCCGGCCTTTACCCGAACCAGCGAGCGGGCGGGGATGGCCTGCCCGCCTATGTGCAGCAGAATCGGCCGCTCGTGGGAACCGATGTCGTCACCTGGTACACCTTTGGGTCCAACCACGTGGTGCGCCCCGAGGACTGGCCCGTCATGCCGGTGGACATGCTTGGCTTTTTCCTCAAGCCGGCTGGCTTCTTCGATGGGAGCCCGGCCCTCGACGTCCCACCCCCGGCCGAACACTGCGATCACCCCTCGGCTTGAGCGCAGCGCCTGCCGAGGGGCGAACAGGGCGTGATCCACGCCCTGTTCCTTTCTCTTTCATCCATGCAAGTGGAAGCGTCCGGAGACGGGCGTGGGCTGTGAGAGAGAGTACCAAAGAACGAAAGAGAAAGAGGCTTCTTCCAAAGTGCGGGCATTCCCCGCTTGCGCCCAATGATGGCCTACTTTCCTTGCCACCTTGGAGGTGGCACCGCTGAAGCAAGGCGGTTAAAGCAGTGTCTTACCTCGACTTGAAAGAGCCAGGGGGACTGGAGCATGACATGCAAAAGGCTGGTGACGGGCGAGTACTACGACCCAGAGGCCAGTCAGCTAGGACGTATACGGCTAAGGCTGATTGCTTGAACCCTAGTCATGTGGATAAGATGCCACTCTACAGGCCAAAGTAGTACCGATGCCTGTATTCGATGCATCGAAGTGAGCGTGGGGCACTTTGATGAGCTTCCATCGAACGCAACCCTCAAGGAGAGGGAAAAGGCGTACGGGGGGCCTAAGTACGTACCGGGGAAGTAGGGCAACTTGGGGATCACCTACACACCGAGAGGTGCAGGGTGACGGAGTGACCGTAGTA
>Ga0137380_10001020_pt1 | contig 22206 bp, 19 predicted proteins | sample SagtaG_17_FD_104809 | JGI IMG/M metagenome (GOLD analysis project Ga0137380, IMG submission 104809) | Vadose zone soil microbial communities from Sagehorn Ranch, Mendocino, California, USA - Sage2_L_100_16 metaG | ecosystem: Environmental > Terrestrial > Soil > Vadose zone | place: USA...
GAGCGCCTTGTGCCCCTCATGCCTCGTGCTGACATCCGCTCCGCCGTCGTCATGCCCTTGCTGGCGGCCGGCAAGTTGGTGGGCATATTAACCCTCAACGCCGGGCACAACCGCCGCCCCTTTGCCCTGGGACAGGTGAAAGCCTTAAGCATTTTGGCTAACACCGCAGCGGTGGCGTTGCAGAGCGCGTCGCTCCATGAGCAAGTGCGGGAGGCCGAAGAAAAATATCGCGCCATTTTCCAGAACGCGGTCGAGGGTATCTTCCAAACCACGCCCGATGCCCGCTTCCTCACCGCCAACCCTGCGCTGGCGCGCATATTGGGCTACGAGTCTCCCCAAGAACTGATCGCTACCATTACCGACATCCGGCAACAACTTTACGTCGAACCGACCCGTCGTGCGGAGTTTACACGTCTACTGCACGAGCAGGGCGCCGTGATGGGGTTTGAGGCTGAGGTCTATCGCAAGGATGGTAGCAAAATTTGGATTACCCTGAGCGCGCATGCCGTCCATGACGCCAGCGGCGCGCTGCTCTGTTACGAAGGCTACCTTGAAGATATCACTGAGCGCAAGCGGGCGGAGGCGGCACTTGCCAATCGCGCGCAACTGGCGTTGTTGAGCGCGGACGTGGGCGTTGCGCTCACCCAAGGCGGCACCTTGCCAGAGGTCCTGCAGCGCTGCGCCGAGGCCATTGTCCGCCACCTCGATGCCGCGTTCGCTCGGATCTGGACGCTGAACACAGAGCAGAACGTGCTGGAGTTGGAAGCCAGCGCAGGCATGTATACCCACCTTGACGGCCCCCATAGCCGCGTGCCTGTCGGCAAGTTCAAGATTGGTCTGATTGCCGAGGAACGCCAACCCCACCTGACTAACGCAGTCATCGGCGACCCCCGGGTCGGTGACCAGGAATGGGCAAAGCGGGAAGGGATGGTTGCTTTTGCCGGCTACCCCCTAATTGTCGGAGACCGACTGGTCGGCGTCATGGCCATGTTCGCTCGCCAACGACTCCCCGAATTCACCCTTACAGCGCTGGCCTCGGTGGCGGATGAGGTCGCCTTGGGCATCGAGCGCAAGCAGGCAGAGGAGGCGCTCTACAAAGCACACGACGAGTTAGAAATGCGGGTGAGGGAACGCACTACCGAACTCGTGGCAGCCAATGAGGTGTTGCGCACAGAAATCAGCGAGCGGGAGCGGGCCCAGGAGGCGTTGCTCCGTAGCGAAGAACATTTTCGCCTGCTCATCGAAAACATTGCCGACGTCATCACCGTGCTGCAGAGCGATGGCACCGTTCGCTACCAAAGCCCCTCTCTTGAACACAGGCTCGGGTATAGACTGCAAGAGTCGGTCGGCAAGAACGTCTTTGAGTTGATACATCCGGACGATGTGCCGCGGGTGAGGGAGGCTTTCTCTCACGTCCTCCACAGTCCGGGGAGTGCTTTCTCCACAGAGTGTCGTTTTCAGCATCGCGACGGCTCGTGGCGTGTGTTTGAAGTCGCCGGCACAAACCTCCTCGATCATCCAGCAGTAGGCGGGGTGGTGGTCAACGCGCACGACATCACCGAGCGTAAGGAAGTGGAGCGGCTGAAGGACGAGTTGATCTCCGTGGTGAGCCATGAGCTGCGTACCCCCCTGACCAGCCTGCGCGGCTTTGCCCAGCTCATGCTGCAACGGGACTTCACCCCGGAGAAGCGGCGCGAGTTTTTGACTATCCTCCACAATGAGGCTATCCGGCTGACCAATTTGATCAATGACTTTCTCGACATCCAGCGCATAGAGTCGAGGCGCCAGGTGTATCATTTTGACCATGTGGAGTTGCTACCACTCATACGCGAGACCGTCACCTTATTTACCCAGGAGGGTGAGAAACACACTGTCCGTCTGCAGGTGCCCGACTCCCTCCCCCCAGTCCAGGCTGATGCGGACCGCATCCGTCAGGTGCTCTCCAACCTGCTCTCCAACGCCCTGAAGTTTTCCCCGCACGGCGGCGAGGTGACCGTGGGCGCCTGTCAGGAGGGAGCACACATCAAGGTGTGGGTAGCGGACTACGGGGTAGGGATCCCGCCTGAGGCCCTCCCCAAACTCTTCAGCAAATTTTTCCGGGTGGATAACCAGGAGACCCGCCATATCAGCGGTACGGGGCTCGGGCTGGCTTTGGTCAAGGAGATTGTCGAGGCCCACCAAGGGCGCGTAGGTGTGGAAAGCGCACCGGGCCAGGGCAGCACCTTCTCCTTTACCCTGCCGGCCGCTGAACTCGCCGAGCAGCCCCTCCCTGTTCGGAAAGCTGAGGCTGAGTCGACAGTGGATGTTGTGCTGGTCGAAAACGACCCGGCCTATGCCCAGTTGCTGCGTGAGCACTGTGAGGGGGCGGGTCTGTCGGTGACCACGACGGCTTACGCGGAACAGGCGTTGGAGCTGGTGCGCCATCTCCCCCCGCACTTAGTGCTGACGGATATCCATTTAGGCGGGCGCATGGACGGGTGGGATCTGTTGGTAGAGCTGAAGAGCGATCCGACTTTGCGACCTATTCCTGTCCTGATCATCTCCGTGAGCGAGGAGACCAATACGCGCGGGCTGGCCCTGGCAGGGGCTGACTACCTCCTCAAGCCAGTCGCGCCGCAATGGCTACGGCAGGCCGTCCAGCAGCGGCTCCCGTCCTTGTCCAGCGGCAGGGTTTTGGTGGTCGATGACGATGCGGTCTTTCGCCACTATGTGACGAAATGCTTGGCCGCGGTGGGGGACATCCAGGTGGATGAGGCGGCCAATGGCCGGGAGGCACTGGTGCGCATGGAGCAGCATTGGCCTGATGTGTTGCTGCTTGACTTACTCACGCCGGAAGTGGATGGCTTTGAAATGCTGCTCCGGTTGCGTGCAGACAAGCGTGCCATGAACCTGCCCGTGCTGGTGGTAACAGGCAAGGACTTAACCCCTGACGAGAAGGTCTACATCAGGCACAGGCTGGCGGAGATAGTGAGCAAGCGGGGGGTCAGTCCGGCCTCCCTTACCCAGCTCATAGAGCAAACATTGGGAGCCCAACACAATGGCTGAAGCAAAGATCCTCGTAGTGGACGATGAAGTTAAGCTGAAGACCGCCTTGGTAGAGACGCTCAGCGAGCACGGCTACGAGGTCGTGGGCTATACCTCAGGTCACGAGGCGCTAGCGGCGCTACGGGAGCAGACTTTCGACGTGCTGATCACCGACTTGATGATGCCAGAGATGGGCGGCATTGCGCTGTTGCAGGCGGGGCTGGACATTGATCCGGATCTGGTCGGGATCATCATGACCGGGCACGGCACGATTCAGACCGCCGTCGAGGCGATGAGGCTGGGCGCCTTCGATTACGTGCTCAAGCCGTTTAAGCTGCAAATTTTCCTGCCCATCCTGACCCGCGCCATCCAGGTGCGCCACCTGCGCTTGGAAAACCTGCGCCTGCACGCGCTGGTACAGGAACGCTACCATTTCGACCGCATTATCACCGCTAGCGAGCGGATGCGCAAGATTCTCCAGCAAGCGGCGCAGGTCGCGCTCACTGAGTCTACGGTCTGCATCTACGGGGAGAGCGGGACAGGCAAGGAGCTGATTGCCAAGGCCATCCACCTAGCCAGCCGCCGCGCCCAGGGTCCTTTTGTCGCCATTAACTGCGGAGCCATCCCTGAGGGGCTGTTGGAGAATGAGCTGTTTGGTCACGTCAAGGGAGCGTATACCGGAGCAGACCGCATTAAGCGGGGCCTACTGCAACAGGCTGAAGGGGGAACGCTGTTCCTGGATGAGGTAGGGGACCTACCGGCGGCCTTGCAGGTGAAGTTACTGCGGGTGCTACAGGAGCGTGAGTTCTATGCGGTGGGCGCAGAACATCCCACCAGGGTGGACATTCGTCTGGTGGCCGCTACGAACCAGGACTTGAGCCAGGCCGTGGCGGCCGGGAAGTTTCGCGAAGATTTGTACTACCGCCTGCATGTCATCCCGCTCTTCCTCCTGCCGCTGCGCGAGCGCCCAGAAGATATCCCGCTGCTGACCGACCATTTTTTGCAGCACTGGGGTCGGGCGATGGGCAAAGAGGTGCGGGGGGTGACGCCAGAGGCGCTCAACCGCCTGATGGAGTACAAGTGGCCGGGCAATGTACGAGAGTTGGCCAACGTCACAGAGCGGGCGGTAGTGCTCACCTCCACCAGCATGATCACCTCGGAGTTGCTTCTGCTGGGAGGGAGACAAGAGAGTCCTACTCCTCGCCCCGCGCTGGAGCCGCTCACGGAAGCCCGCGCAGAGCAGGAGAGCGAGCCCCTTGACCCTGTGCTGGAGCCGCTCACAGAAGCTTGCCCGGAGCAGGAGAGCAAGCCCTCTGCCCTTGTGCTGGAGTCGCTCGCGGCAGCCCGAGAGGAGGTTGAGCAGGCCTATCTAATACGGGTGCTAAAGGCCACTAAGGGGAATGTCTCACAAGCAGCTAAGCTGGCCGGCATGCATCGAGGCCACTTCTATAACCTGATGCAAAAGTATGCCCTGGACCCAGGGGCCTTTAAGGGCGAAAAGCCCGCCCCGTGAGCACCCACGTCCTCCTCCTTCACTTCCCTGTAGTATTGATTTTCTCCTTTGCTGACCACATTGCATACCGACTCTTCGCTTCGCTCAGCCTTGTCCCCGTGCAGCTAAGGGATAACAGGCAGCAGAATGTGTGAGCGAAAGCGTTGAGTGTGGAGCACAGTCTGTTCGGCCACCTGGACGCGCGTGCTCGTTGCCGGGTCTTCGCCAGTGTTCAGGTTACGGTCAAAGCGGGGGAAGTTGCTGGAGGCAATTTCCACGCGCAGGCGATGCCCGGGCAAGAACACATGGCTCGTCGCCCACAGGTCGATAGTGCACTCGTACACCTCACTCGAGGATAGCAGCCTGGGAGCGCTCAGCGATTCGCGGTAGCGGGCCCGCAGAATGCCGTCAGCGATGTTCTGGGCATAGCCATCGGGCCGGACATCTACTAGCTTGGCGGTAAAGTCGGTGTCCGGCGCCGACGAGGAGGCGTAGAGTACGACCTTGAGCGGACCAGTCACTTCGAGCGGACGCTCAACCGCTTCACCAGTGTAGACAAGCACGTCCTGGCGACCTTCGACCTCGCGCTGGTCTTGTACCCCCATGGGAATGATAAGCGTGTTGCCCCCGCAGGTCGGTGCTGGATCGGCTGGGTCATACCGGTAGTGATCGGCGGGTTCTTCACCCGGTGGCTCTGGGCTGAGAGTGCCATCGCCCCGCAAGCTGTTCGCCCTGCCACGGCTGTGGAAGTAATAGGGTGTGTAGCGGGTGCGGGCAAGCGGCCACTCGTCTTCGTTGCGCCACTGGTTGGTTCCCATGACAAAGAGGCGCACCGGCGGCTCTTCGGCAATGCCGGTGTTGAGGCCCTTCAGCCAGTAATCAAACCAGCGCAGTTGGATTTCGTGCAACTCGATCAGCGCATTGGGGCCAAAGTCAATGTCCCCGGTTCCGCTTGAGGTTGTCGAAGTGTAGGGGAAGAGATGCGCCCAGGGGCCGAGCAGGAGCTTTTGCCCTCCCCGGGCCTCCGGGGTCATCGCCCGCGCCCGCAGACCACAAAAGTGGACAAGCGCATCTCGCATGAAGATGTCGTACCAGGAGCTGACGTGGTACATGGGGATATTGATGTTGCGGTGTTGACGTTCGACATTGATCGCCCACCAGTACGGTCCATCGTTGGGATGGATGAGATAGTCGCGCAGATAGGGAGCGACGTCCTTGAGCAAATCCCCCCAGTACATCAGAGGCAGGCGACGATACGCTTCTGGCGTGAGCGGGTTAGCGAAGTTGATAGACCGCAGCAGGTCGGGTCTGATCTTGGGCCACAGGGTCTCCTTGAGCCCCTTGCGGTCGATGGTATTGCGAGCCAGGAAGATGACGTACGGCACCTGCCAACCCAGGGAGAACGCGCCGCCGGTGTGATAAACCCAGCTCTGGTGGAAGTCCGACGCTGCCGACACTGGAAAGGCGCAGCGCAGGTGCGGTGGCCGCGTGGGCGCGAGCAGGTACTGCGTCGCGCCCAGGTAGGACTGGCCCAGCGTGCCGACGTGGCCATTGGCGTAGGGTAGGGTGGCGGCCCACTCGACGGTGTCATACCCGTCCTGAGCCTCGTCGATGAGCGGGTAAAATTCGCCCTCTGAGGTGAACCGCCCCCGTCCGTCCTGGATGAGGACGACATAGCCCCGGGCGGCAAAATAGTCTTGGTCGCCAAAATCGGTGATCATCTCCTTGCCATATGGCAGGCGCATCAACAGCACGGGAAAGCGCCCTTCGGCATCGGGGCGGTAGACATCGGCGTACAGCGTCACCCCGTCACGCATCGTGGCCGGAACATTTTTCTCTGCTCGCACGCGGTACTCTGGACGGCTTCCTTTCGGCATATTATGACCCTCCTTTACGCCTGGGCTCTTTTATAGAGACCCTGGCCGCGAAAGGCAAACGAGCGACACCCCGCAATAACAGGCAGGGAGCGACGTATGGGCTACTGGCTGGTCAAATCCGAACCGTACAAGTATTCTTGGGAACAGTTGCTCAAAGATGGCCGGACGTACTGGGACGGCGTCAGGAATTATCAGGCAAGGAACAATTTACAGGCAATGAAGAAAGGCGATACGGTGTTGTTCTACCATAGCAACGCAGGGCTGGCAGTTGTCGGGATTGCGCGGGTCGTCAGGGAGGCCTACCCAGATCCCACGACGGATGATCCGCGCTGGGTGGCCGTTGATGTGGAGCCGGTAGAAACCCTCAAAAAACCTGTCTCCCTCAGTGATATCAAGAAAGAGAAACGTCTCCAAAACATTGCGCTGATTAAGCAAGGCCGGCTCTCAGTGACGCCTCTGACAAGGGAAGAATTTGAGGTCATTGTCGCCAAAGGAAGAGGAAAAGAGTAGGGAGCTTTTCGGATGCGTAGACGTAGGCGACAAAAAGTGGGCGTGCAGGGAGTTGGGCTCCTAACACTCATAGGGTTAGGAGCCCTCTTATCAGGCGATAAAGCAGGCACTGCTGGTATTGTTTTCGTTCTCGCACTCATCGCCTCAATCGCAATTTATTGGTTTATGCAGAAAGAGAAACGCCTCCGAGCCCTGAAACTGGCAGATGTAGATCGCATGGAAGGGGCAGAGTTTGAAAGCTATGTGCGCAATCTCCTCTTACATCAGGGGTTCAGGGTGTCCCTCACCGGACGTTCCGGTGATCTTGGAGTAGACCTCATTGCCCAAAGGGACGGTTATAAGTATGCCGTTCAAGTCAAGCGATACACGCCCCCTGTTTCGAGACGTGCTGTCAGCGATGCTGTGGCCGGGAAGGACCATTACGGCTGCAGCGCAGCGATGGTAGTTACCAACAGCTATGTCACTGAAGGGGCAATAAAGTTGGCTCGATCAACAAGATGTCAACTTGTCGACAGGGATACCCTCGCTGAGTGGATTCTTGCTTTTCAAGCTTCAGGACAGCGTTCAAGAGCCGAGAACACTCTATCTTGAGCTACCTGAAGATACCGCCTAACAGGAGAGCTGTCTATGACCAATACGCAATCAGGCACGAACGTCTATGAGATTGCCGACGGGATCTATCGCATCAACACGCCGGTGCCGCCGAGCGTGGTGCCGGGAGGGTTCTCGTTTAATCAGTACCTTGTTGTCGATGATGAGCCGCTCCTGTTCCACACCGGCCTGCGCAAAATGTTTCCGCTCGTCCAGGAGGCGGTCGCGCGCGTGCTACCGGTTGCGCGGCTCCGTTATATCGCCTTTTCGCACGTTGAGGCAGACGAGTGTGGCGCGCTCAATCAATGGCTAGCCGCGGCGCCCCAGGCCGTGCCCCTTTGCGGCCGGGTCGCCGCGATGGTGTCAGTCGAGGATCTTGCTGATCGGCCGCCGCGTGCCCTTGCCGATGGAGAGACGCTCTCGCTCGGCACACGCTCGGTGCAGTGGTTCGATACGCCGCACCTGCCGCATGCCTGGGAGTGCGGCTTCCTCATGGAAAAGCACACACGGACACTCTTATGCGGAGATCTCTTCACCCAGGGCGGTGCTGACCTCCCGCCGCTCACCGAGTCGGACATCTTAGGGCCGAGTGAAGCGTTCCGGGCTGGGCTGGACTACTACTCGCACACCAAGAACGCGCGTGCCATGCTCGAACGCCTCGCCGCCGCCGGGCCAACCACCCTCGCATGTATGCACGGCAGCACGTGGTGGGGCGACGGTGCACAACTGCTCCGCGCGCTTGCTGACGCACTGTCCGGGTAGCGGAAGAGGTCAGCGGCCCAGTTCGGCTCTTGCGATCGACTGCCCTCACGACTAAAGTCGTGACTACAGGGTGCGTAGTAGCGACTTTAGTCGCTTTCAGCCCAGGAGGGAGATCCTATCATGGCAGACCAAGGCTATGCCCGGCCGGAGATGCTGACCAACACTGAGTGGCTGGCAGCGCATTTGCAAGACGCGACCGTCCGCATCGTGGACTGCGATAACCGCGACGCCTACCGCCGCGCGCACATTCCCGGCGCGATCACCTTTCGCGGGCATCATTACCTGAAAGAAGAAGAGGGGGCGCTCCACATCATGGGCCCGGAGCAGTTCGCCGAGACCATGGGAGCGCTGGGTATTGGCGATGACACACTGGTCATTGCCTATGACGGGTTTAGCGGGCTTTACGCGACGCGTTTCTGGTGGGCGCTCAATTACTACGGTCACCCCCAGGTCAAGGTGCTGAATGGCGGCTGGGACAAGTGGCTGGTCGAAGGCCGGCCGATCACCACCGCTGTACCCCGACCCCTCAAGGCAACCTTCACTCCCCGTGTGCACGAAGAGTTCATCGCCCGCTGGGACTACGTGCGCGATGCGATCGGTCGCGCCGACCGCACTCTCCTTGACGTCCGTTCGGACGAGGAGTGGACCGGCGCCAATGCTCGCGGCACCAAGCGGGGTGGCCGCATTCCCGGCGCCGTGCACCTCGAATGGCTCCACTATGTAGACAGTAAGACCAAGGAATTTAAGCCTGCAGCAGAATTGCGGGCCATGTTCGCTCAGGCGGGGGTCACCCCAGAACGCGAGATCATTACCTATTGACAGGGTGGCATCCGTGCGGCGCACGGACTGTTCAGCTTGCGGCTCCTCGGTTTTGACAAGGTGCGGAACTATGATGCTTCCTGGGCTGAGTGGGGCAATCGTGAAGACTTGCCGCTAGAGAGGTAGACAGCGTACCCTGAGCGTATGCATAGCAGGCTGCTGAAGAATCTTTTGGTCGGGAAGGACGGCCCGCGGGGTCTTCCCTGTCTTGTTCCGCTGTATATCTGTAGCCTCCTGATAATGGGTGTTGGGGGGGCCTACGCTCAGGATGCAGGCCAGGGCACTATTACTGTCCAGGCGCTGGGAGATGCGGGTAAGCAGAGCGACACCAAGGTGCAGATCTACGCTGCAGGCACCCAGGTGCCAATCGCCACGACTAGACTTGGTACCCCAGTGCACCTGCCGCCTGGCACCTACCAACTCGAACTCGAGGTGCTCGGCGGCAAGGTCTCGCGTGATAAGGTCCTGGTCAAAGCTGGCCGCACCAGCACGGTGATGATCAACGAAGTCGCTGCCCTGCGGGTCAATGTCCTGGACAAGAAAGGCAACGACCTCGGGCTCATGGTCGAAGTCTATGATGGAGTGTCAGGGCAGAAGCTCGGCGATTTCCTCAGCGGAGAGACGGTCTTCGCCTATCCCGGGGTGGTCGATGTCAAGGTCGCCACTCCACCCCAAGCGCAGTGGTGGCGCAAAGTCGAATTGCAGAGTGGGACCCTGGCCGGGCTGGATCTGAAAGAGCGCGTGCAGGGCGAGTTGCGAGTGCACCCGTTGCTCGCCGGCCGTGATGTCAGCCCCACTACGCAGGTCATCATTTACGAGGCTGGCACGCAGAAAGAAGTCTCCCGCAGTGAGCCCGGAGCTGAGCACCGCTTCGCTCTGGACGCCGGCACCTACGACATCTTTGTCGCCAATTCGACCGGCAAGGGCAAGCCTTTCGTGCTGGAACGCGCCGAGGTCAAGGGCGAGGAAACGGTCGAGAAGAATGTGCCCCTGGATGCAGGCGAGCTCTCTGCTCCGTCCAAGCCCGAAGCGTTGTAAGGGCCGGCCCTCACCCTGACCCTCTCCCGCTGGGCGGGAGAGGGGAAAAAACGCTGTCAATAAATAAAAGGTAGCAGGCGCCAGGTGCGCGCCTGATAACGCTCGTACTCCTGACCGAAAGCCTCGGCTAGGAGTCGCTCTTCATCGGCAATGCGCCACAGGGTCCCGACCATATACACCGGCAGCGCCAGCAGGACCACCTGACTGCGAAAGACGAGAAAGGCTCCCGCGAGCGCTAGGAGTGAGCCAGAGTAGATCGGGTGGCGCGCCCAGCGGTAGCAGCCGCTGGTAATCAGGTCGTGCTCGTGCTGCACCATGACAAAGCCGCTGAACAGGGCGCCGAGCTGGACCATGCCCGCATCCCGGATCCCTGTGCCGACGGCGGCACAGGCGAGGCCGGTGTAGCGCAGAGTGTCGCTCTCCGGCCACACCAGGAGTTCCTGTCGGTCGGCGTAAGGCAGAAACCAACACAGTCCCCCTACCGCCCCCAGGGCGAGGAAAGTCAGCCAGCGCTGACGGCGGATCTCTTTTTCTCCACCGGCGAACAGGTCAAACGGGACGAACAGCAGTAATAACACACTGAGCGCCATGACCGCCAACAAGCCGGCCCGTGCCGGATGGCTCAGAAGGCCATAGCGGTCTCCCCACCCATGGATCATCAGGATGAGTGCAACAAGGAACAGGAAGACGAGCTGGAAGTTTTTAAGCGGAGCGGAGCTGTTTAATCGTGTTTGCGAGAGAGGCATACCACTGCTCAAAGGGGAGGTCCGCCGGCACGATGATTTCGAGCTTGCCAGTGCTCAGGAGCTTGACGCTCCCCATACCCTGCGGTCGGAGCGGGATGACCACCGCCTCGCGCGAGATCGACAGGCGATCAAGAATCTCGAAGATCCGTTCGATTTGGGCTAGTTGCACGCCTTGCGGCATAGAGGACTACCTGCTCAGCAGCGGGATCGCCGCAGCCAAAGCCAGCACTCCAACTCCGAGAATCGCCAGCACCCCCCACAGAGCCATAGAACGGCGCAGTTCCAGTGGGGCGCCGCAGCGCACACAATGGGAGAGAAACGAGCCACCGGTGAGATACACCCGATTCCACTTGTGGCACGCCGGACAGCGGGGTTTGGGGCGCCGGCGAAATAGGGTTGAAAGCTGAGACACAGACTCAAACCTTGTATTTTTGCAGCATCGTACCACGGGTCCTGTGTGTAGTCGAGGCAGGGCGTATGGCGGGAGTTACGACCGCTGCCTTTCGCCTTTGCCCTTTCGCCTAACCTAGCTGAGCCTGCCGCTACCTTTCGTCCTTCGCCTTTCTCCTTTCGCCGTTACCCTTTGCCCTATGGCGGGAGTCACGACCGCTGCCGCTTTCCCCGCAACCAGAAATGGTACGCCAGGTTGAACCCCATCGTGGTGGTAAAGGCGCGCACGTTGCGAATCACCCGCACCGCTTGCCATACACTGCGCTCATGGGGTTCGCTGACCTTGGCCAAGAGCGGCAGCGAGGCCAGCCGCAGAGTCGAGGAGACAAAGAATAAGATCAGGAACGGGCTCCAGGATTGTTGGCGTCCTCTTAACAGACCCGGCAAATGCTTCAGCGCAAACCCGCCCAGGACTGGAGCGACTACCGCTACGAGGCCAGTCACGGCATTGAAGGTCGAGAAGTAGATCGAGCGGTTGGCCGCTGGCACGATCTTCAGGATCAGGTTACCAGTACACAGGCGAATGCCTGCCCAGAACAGCCCGCCTTCTAGGTGCAAAAGGCCGAGGAGGAGAAAGGTGTCCTTGCTGGTGAACAGCCAGCCGTACGGGATCAACGCGGCGAAGAAGCTGCTGAGAAAGAGGATCGGCTTGTTGGTCTCGCGGTCGGACAAACGACCCCAGAGCTGAGCGCTAGCGAGATCGGCCAGGCTCGACACGACGGTGTAGGTCGCGACTGTGGTGTAGCTGAGTTTGAGGGTCTTAAACAAGTACACGGAAAAGAACGGCGCGGTGATGTACACGGCAAAGTTCCAGGCGATAGTGAACAAGAGAAAGCGGCGGAAGTTGGTATCACGAAACGGCAGGAGAAGGCGCTGATAAAAGGGGTGCGAGTTATCGCCCTCCTGAAGCGGCGGCTCGTCAATGCGGGCTTGAATCAGCAAGCTGATCACCCCGCAGACAACCCCGGCGAAGAACAACACTCGCAGGGCGTCCCTCTCCCCGCGTGGGTGGCCGGCCTTCCACACGTCCAGTAAGTATCCGCCCGCCAGCGTTGCCAGCAGGGCAGCGACTCCCAAAGCCGCGTTACGCAGGCCAAAGTAGCGGCCCCGCACCTCTTCGCGGACCAGGTCCGCCATCCACGAGATCCAGGCCAGGTTGTTGACCGCGGTGCCGACCTGCGAGAGGGCAATAATCCACAGGCTGAGGTAGAGCAGGCGCTTACGTGAGGCGAGATATAAGGACGCGCCGATCAGGACCAGCCAGATCAGCCGGGCGAAGGCGCCCCCCACTAGGGCCAAGGGGCGGCGCCGTCCTGTGAGTTCGATGAGGTAGGTAGAGAAAGGTTGGATGATGTTGGCCAGCAGGGGAAAGGCGGCTAACAGTCCAATCTGTACCTCGCTCGCCTTGAGCGCGAGCGCGTAGCCGACCAGGAACACCCCGCCGGTCAGGTTCGCATAGAGGTTGGCGAAGATACCGTCCCAGATCGAGAGCTTGAGCGCCCGCCGGACGGCCGGCGAGTCGGTCACGGGTCAGACGCCCTCCCTGGGTCGCGCTGGAGGACGCTTTCCCTGCCGCCGGGCGATGAAGTCTAGAAGCTGTGCATGAAGCAGACCGTTGCTTGCGACCAACCCCTGGAGCAGGGTCTGCGGCTGGTTAAAAATCAGCGGTTGGCCGTTCAGGTGGGTCACAGTGCCTCCGGCTTCTTCCACGAGTAGCGTGCCGGCGCAGATATCCCACTCGTTCTTGGGGACGAGGGTGAAGGTGGCGTCGGCCTCGCCACTGGCAATGAGTGCGAGCTTGTACGCTGCGCTCCCTGTGGGGCGGGGGCGGAAAAACGACGCGAGGTCCGCCCATTCTCCCCGTTTCGTTTCTGAACGGCTAGAGAGAATGGTCGCCTCGGCAAGCCGCTCCGTTCGCGAGACACGCAAGCGCTGCTCTTCACACCAGGCGCCCTGCCCGCGCACCGCCCAGAAAAGCCGGTCCTGAAGCGGGTTGTACACCACCCCTAACACTGGTCTGCCTTCCTCGATGAGCGCGATCGAGACCGCAAACTCTGGAATCTTCTGGATGAACTCCTTGGTGCCGTCCATCGGATCAACGACCCACACCCGCTGGCAGGAGAGCCGCGCCGGCGAGTCGGCGGTTTCTTCCGAGAGCCAGCCGTAGGCGGGAAAGGCGTCTTGCAAAATCTCGTGGATCTTGCGGTTGGCGTCCCGGTCGGCGACCGTCACTGGACTGTCCTGACTCTTGTAGTCCACCGTGTACTCGGTTGCATAGATGGCGCGGATAAGAGCGCCTGCGGCCCGGGCCGCGACGATAGCACAGGTTTTTTCTTTTTCCATAAGCGCGCAGGGGTCAGAGGTATCCGATGCGAAAACGGGCTTGCCGAATCAAGCCCCAACACAGTTTCGCAGTCCCGCCGTCACATGGCGAGGTGCCGGTGATATTCCGTTGCCAGAGCCGTCAGCAGTTCTTCGCGCCGGTCGTAGAGCCGCTTGTGCGGGCGCGGGGCGTGCGTGGCCAAGGCGTATGCCGTCAGCAGCGGCAGGGCCACGGTCGAGTCTAGATAACAGACCACCGTGTCCGGCAGCGCCTCGGGATCAACCTTCCCCCAAGTCACCCCCTCGCTAGGCGTGGCCCCGGACAGCCCGCCGGTATCAGGGCGGGCGTCGGTGATCTGAATGTAATAGTCATGGCCTTTCTCGGCGAGCCCTAACACCTCTTGGATCTGCGGCTCGGTCTGGATTTTTTTTTTATTAAGCGGGCCGCCACCGAGAATAAACACGCCGCTCTTGCCGCCGTTGCGTTTGGCACCATAGACAATCGCCGCCGTCTCATTCACATCCCGCGACACGTCAAAAGCGAGTCGGTTTCCCTGCAAAGCCTTGGCTGCCACATTCATGCCGATCGAGCTGTCCCCGGGAGAAGGAGTATAAATCGGCACCCCATATTCCGCCGCGGCCGACAGCAGCGAGCGCCGCTTCTGGCCCAGGACCTGTTCCCGCTCGCGGATGTAGCAGCCCATGCGATAGTGAAACTCGGCCGTGCTCATGGGCTTCTGAAACTCCGGGGCGGTGATCGTCTGGTAGAAGAACGCATCCGTTTTGAGCAGGACTTCATAGTCGAAGAAGATATCGTAAATGCGGACCACCCTTTCTGCACGCAGGGTGACGTCGCTGATCTGCGGCGACCCCTGGTGCATGCTGAGGCCGATGCCGAAGTGGGTGTCGTGATAGAGGTTGGCGCCGGTCGACACCAGCCAATCGATGAATCCGTGTTGGATCAGGGGGATAAGACAGGACATGCCCAGTCCCGCTGGGGTCAGCGCGCCGGTCAGACTGAGGCCAATCGTCACATCGGGTTCAAGCATCTTGCGGGTAAAGAGCTGAGCCGCCTCGCGTAGCCGTGCGGCGTTGTAGGCCAGGAAGGTCTGGTCGATCAGCTCGGTGACACTAATGGCGGGATCCACCGGTCGCGGATCGATCTTTGGACCGTACGCGCGGCGATTCTTCCGGGACATAGGGTCTCCTTATGTAAAAATTTAAAAATGGATGGCAACTATAACATCTCCTCCTGTGACGAGCCAGGGCGGAAGGGCGACCGGCCAGTCGCTCCTCCGTCGTTGAGTCTCTCGTGGGTCACTTCGCGGGGAACGTCGCCACCAACTCCCGCAGCCGCTCCTTGGCTCTCTGCAGGATCGGCTCACCATCCCCGACTAGCAGGGCATCGAAATCAAGCTCCAGTAATTGCTGCACGCTCGCCCGCAGACGAGCAGGGTCGTCCATGACCCTTTCAGGCAACAGGCTACAGTGGCCCGGTGGATTGCCGATCACCGCGTCCCCGATGAACAGGAGCCGGCGCTCGGGCCAGTGCAGGGCCACCTCTCCGGGCGACTTTCCCGCTGCCCCCACAACAACCAGGGGGCCGATTTTCTCGCCGGCGCGCAGCTCAGCGTCCACCTCGGCTTTCTGACCGCGGGCATAGGCTGCGTCATCGGGATGAATGGCGGTTCGCGCCCTGGTCCGCGCGCGTACCTGATTGGCCGCGCGCACGTGGTTACGGTTGGTCAGAAGAATGCGGCTGACACCCTGACGGGCCAGCTCGTCGAGGACCTCAGCGGTGGGCTCGACCGGATCGATGCAGAGGTTGCCCTCTGGGTGACGGACCAGCCAGCCATTAAAGTTGTAGCCGTGGGGTTGTGAAAACCACGGCCAGGTCAACACGTCAGTCACGATCTCGCGCATAGAGAATCCTCCCTTCAGCGATCTCCCGGGCAGGCGCGGAGCAGTTGGAGCAAATCTGTGGCCGAAGAGACCTGGCGCAACGCCCGTCCTCTTTCGCCGGGCGTGAGAGCGACGCGCAGGAGGCGGCGAAAGTCGACCGCCTGCGCGGCCCAGGCACGGACTGGGTAGAGCGACGCTAGGCAGGCCAAACGGACGGCATAGGCATCAATGGCTCCCTCCCCGCTCCGCAGCGGCGGGCCGTACGCGTGGGTCTCGGCAAGAAAAACGGCGGTCTCTGCGGGGACCTGGTCACTCACCTCTTCCCCGGCGGCGAGGGCATTACGAATCGCAGTCGCCGACAGGTCGGTCACTGCCGCCGGGAGCCGGAAGAAGCGGATATGCGAGTGGTACGGACGATTCTCCGGCCGATCGAGAAGCCAGGTGCAGGACTCCTGGTCCAGGTCTCCACGGTTCGCGACAATGAGTGAGGCCAGGGCAAAGAGCTGATGCAGCGCCGCCTCACGATCCTGGTAATAGCGAGGATCGAGAATCTGCAAGAGCTTGTCCATGCCAACGACAAAGCTCAGCTCGCTCTGCTCTCCCAGCAGCGCCCGCAACGCCTGCGCTTGCTCGAAGTAGAGACCGCGATTCACCACGGCCACGCCGACGTGGTCATGCCGCTGCGCATAGAGTGAGAGCAAGAGCAGCCGGTCTTCCAGCCCCAGGCCGGTCACCTGTTCTTTATCGACTGTGACTTTCGCCAGGGTGAAAAATACGCGCTCGAGCTGGAATACCTGGCACGCCCGCGCAGCCAGTTTGGTATGGGCCAAGGTGAGCGGGTTAAACGAGCCACACAGGATCCCGATCCGGCGCAGCGGTGCGACAGCCTGAGGGTGGAGGAGGCGTGCCGTGGGTGGGGCGGCAGGATCGAGAGTCTCCAGCGCCTCGCGCAGAGCAAAAAGCCGCTTCAAGTCGTAGACTGCCTGTTCCATAGCACCCGATTCCTACTGATTCCCCTTCGACGCAGAGGAGCAGGTTGTGTGCTCTACCCCTACTCCGCGCGGCAGATCCAGCATACAATTGTGTACCCCCAGAGGGCAACATGGAGGACGCAGGACGGTGGTGAGAAGTTTTGGCCGGGTCAAGGTCAGTCTAGGGTCGAAGCGCGGGAAGTCCCCCTGGGGAACTCGATTCTGGTCGATGACGAGGTGACCGCCCGCAGCGGTACGGTTTGACGGGGTAGAAGGTATCTGAACAGGAGAAAACCCTGGTGCATCGTTCAACCCTCCTCTACATTGGTATGCTTGTGCTCTTAGGGGGCGGTCTTGAAGGGATTCGCCGCGTTGGCAACACCCTGACCCCTCCCCGCCATATTGCCGGCGCATGGCGCCTCACCGTCCCTCCTGCCTCCTCTTCCTGCCCCCTGTTGGAATTCGGTGAAGCCGGAGATGACAGCCTGCAGGTGGAGCAATCTGGCCGCTACCTTACGCTGACCTTTCCCGATGTGCACCATACGCGACTACGCGCCCGCTTTGACGGCAGAGAATTATACGGGAGCGGTTCGAGTGCTAACCCTTGTGCTGCGGGTCAGTGGGTGCACGTCACTGGACGCCTGAACTATGACCACTTGGAGCTAACCCTGACCCGTCCCCAGGAAACGCCCGTGCCTACTCTTGTTCTCAGTGGGACACAGGCAACTGGCTCGGCTCCACGCTCACCTGCCTCCCCCTAAGATGTAACAAGGAGTTCTCATGCCCCTGCAGAACGCGCTTTTGCTCCCCACGGTGGAGATTGCGGTCATTATCGCCGCCTCACGGCTTTTGGGGGTAGGGTTTCGCCGTCTCCAGCAGCCCCAGGTTATCGGCGAGATCCTCGCGGGGATTCTTCTGGGGCCCTCTTTCCTGGGATGGGTAGCGCCTGAGATGGCAGCGACGCTTTTTCCGCCGCAGGCCCTCCCCTCGCTCAAGATGCTCAGCGAGTACGGCGTGCTCTTTTTCATGTTCCTGGTGGGATTGGAATTGGACCCAACCCTCCTGCGTGGGCGTGGGCATGCGGCAGTGGTCATCTCGCATGTCAGTATCATTGCGCCCTTCTTCTTAGGCGCGCTCCTGGCCCTGTTCCTCTATACTAGACTCTCTTCAGACGCTGTGCCGTTTACTAATTTTGCCTTATTTCTGGGGGCCGCCATGTCCATTACGGCGTTCCCCGTACTCGCGCGTATCCTGATTGAGCGCGACCTGCTGAAGACCAAGGTCGGCGCGGTGACCCTCACCTGTGCGGCGGTCGATGACGTAACGGCCTGGTGTCTGTTGGCCTTCGTCGTGGCGACGGTCCGGGCCGCGGGACTGCACCAAGCCCTCATAACGGTGGGGTTGGCGCTGCTCTATATCAGCGCCATGTTTTTTCTGGTTCGTCCACTCCTCAGTCGCTTTGGCTCCCTGTATGAACACTCAGGGCGCCTCTCTCAGAACCTGGTCGCAGTGGTGTTTGTCCTGGTGCTGAGCAGCGCAGTAGTGACCGAACTCATCGGCATTCATGCCATCTTTGGGGCCTTTATGCTGGGCGCGATGCTGCCCAAGCGGGGCGGCTTTGTGCGGGAACTGACAGAGAAGGTCGAAGACTTTGCTGTGGTCTTTCTCTTGCCCATCTACTTTGCCTACACAGGGTTGCGCACCCAGATGGGACTCCTCGATAGCGCCGACCTCTGGTTGTTCTGTCTCCTGATCATCGGGGTCGCCACGCTAGGGAAGTTTGGTGGGAGCGTTATAGCCGCCTTGACCACCGGGCTTGGCTGGCGGGAGGCCGCGGCCCTGGGAGTGTTGATGAACACCCGGGGCCTCATGGAACTCATTATCCTCAACATCGGCCTTGACCTCGGCGTCATCTCGCCTGCCCTCTTTACCATGATGGTGCTGATGGCCATTGTCACCACAGTTATGACTACCCCTGCGCTGGCAGCCCTTTATTCTCTCGAGCGGTTGCGCGCTGACCTGCTGGAGCCCACAGCTGGTGCGGCAGGCACGCCGGTCTTGGTGCCGGTTGCGTTGGCGAGCTCGGGGCCGGCTCTGCTGGATATGGCGGCCGCCTTGGCAGAAGGTGACACGCCACAGATTTATGCGCTCCACCTCGGACGGCCCCTCGAACGTGGGACGCTCGGCGCGCGGCTGCTCCAAGCGACCCCCTCAGAGCGCGAGGCACTAGGGCCCCTGCTCGCTCATGCCCAAGCGCACGGGCTGGAGGTACACCCGTTGGTGCTGGTGAGCCGCACTCCCGGGGCGGATATCTGCGATGTGGCGCGGGCCAAAGGTGCGGGGCTCATTATCATGGGTTGGCATAAGCCGGTCTTTAGTCAGGCGATGCTGGGAGGCACTGTCCACCAGGTGATGCAAGGAAGCACGGCGGACGTAGCCGTCTTCATCGATAGAGGAGGTCCCTTTCCTCCCCGGCGCATCCTCTTACCGTATACCGGCACTGTGCATGACCGCGCGGCGCTCACCTTGGCCTCTCGTTTAGCTCGCCGCGGTGGCGCACAGGTAACGTTGCTGCACGTCGTCCGCCCGGGACGCGCGCAGCCGCGCCTGGAACAAGAAGTCCACAGTGTGCTCGCCCAGGAGTTTCCTGAACCCACAGGCGGTTGTACTCGGCTTGTGGTCGTGGAATCTACTCGTCCAGTGGAGACCGTGCTCCAGGAAGCTACCGGTTATGACCTCACCATGCTTGGGGTAGGGGAAGAGTGGCAACTCGAACCCCACGTCTTTGGGCTGCGGCCCGAGCGGATTGCCGTACATTGTCCCTCTTCGCTGCTCATCGTGCGGACCCGGGCGCAAGCCATGCCATACCCCACGCCGGTGAGCCAGGCCGTGCCCAGGAGCCTGCGCGCCGGCTTCCCGCATTGACCATCTGTTTCCCCCCGTGCTAATCCCTTTTGTTATGCTTGATAAGATTCTCATGGGCACCTCGCGTGTCGTCGTTCCTGCCCTGCTTCTCTTTTTCTCTTCTGCCTGTAGTGCTTCCCGCTCGGCATTGCCACCACCTATGGTGCCTCCTGCGGTCTCCACTTCCCCAGTCTTCAAGATCCCCGGTGAACCGGTGGTATTGACCCCAGCCGAGAAGGCGCTTGGCTATTTTCTCAAGGCCCAGGTGGCGATTGAGCAGGGGGACCAGGACACTGCGCTGCAGGAGCTAGAGCAAGCGGTGGTGAGCGACCCGGACTCCCCCTTCTTACGCCTGCGCCTGGCGACGCTCTACGTGCGCAAAGGCAAGGTTGCTGAAGCCCTGGAGCATTGCCAGCAAGTGGTCGCCCAAGAGCCGGACAATGACGAGGCCCAACTGCTGTTGGCCGGGCTGCTGTCTTCCACCAACCGGGAAGAAGAGGCGGCCAAAGTCTACGAGGCGGTGCTGACGCGCGCCCCCAAGAGCCAGGAACCGTATCTGTACCTTGGCACTCTCTATGCCAAGCAGGGCAAATTTGAGCAGGCCATTGCCGTGCTCAACAAGCTGGTCGAGCTGCGTCCCCGCTCGATCCTGGGGTATTATTATCTCGGTCAGGTCTACGCCACAGCCAACCAGCTTGACAAGGCAGAGACCTATTACCAGCAAGCGCTCAAGTTGAACCCTCAGTCCGAACTGGTCCTGCTTGACCTCGCCTTGGTCTATGAGATGCAGAAGAAGCCTGAGCGCGCGATAGAAATCTACCAGAAAGCGTTGGCCCTCAACCCCCAAAGCGTGCAGGTGCGCAAGCGCCTGGGCGGCTTCTACCTGGGCCAGAAGAAGTTCGACGAAGCGCTCCTGCAGTTCCGCGAACTGGAAAAGATTGAGGCCGACCCGCAGGAGACCCGGCTGAAGATCAGCCTGATCTATCGCGAGAAAGGGGAACTCGCCAAGGCGATCACCGAGTTAAACCTGGTCCTGAATGCCCAGCCCGAGAACGACCGCGCCCGGTATTTTCTCGGGGCAGTCTATACGGAGGCCAAAGAGGACGATAAGGCCATTGCTGAGCTCTCGCGCCTGCAACCCGGCTCGGACTATTTCGCCGATGCCCGCCTGTACCTGAGCTACATCTACCAGCGCCAGGGCAAGCTGGACCAGGCGATTACTGAAGCCGAGCAGGCCCTGACCGTGAAAAAAGACGACCTCGATCTGCTCGGGTTCCTCGCCGCGCTCTACCGGGAGAAGGGCGACCACGCGCGGGCCATCGAGATCCTCAAACAGATGGTGACGCTCGCGCCCGAGAACGACCAGTATCACTTTACCCTTGGGGCAGTCTACGACGAAGTCAAAGACAAACCGAGCTGCATTGCGCACATGCAAAAGGCGATCGCGCTGAACCCGAAGAACGCGGCCGCGCTCAACTACCTGGGGTACACGTGGGCTGAGCAGGGCACGCGCCTGGACGAGGCCGAGAACCTGATCCGCCGGGCGTTACAGGTCGAGCCCGATGACGGCTTCTACATCGATAGCCTGGGCTGGGTCTACTATCAACGCGGCGACTATGCCAAGGCGGTAGAACATCTGGAGCGGGCGGTCGAGTTGGTCGGTGACGACCCCACCGTCATCGAACACCTCGGCGATGCGTACGAGAAGGCTGGCCGGACTATGGATGCCTCCCAGGCGTACCGCGAGGCTTTGGCGCATGCCAAGGAGGCGGACCAGATCCAGCGTCTACGCACTAAGATCGACACTCTCAGCAGCGACCGCAAGACGAGCGACAAAGAAATCTGAGACCCCTCGTGGAAGGTGGAATGCGGATTGCGGAATGATGTGAGCTGTACGCTTGTCTGTTACTGGTGCGATTGCAAGGTAGCATGAATTGCTGGTCTGCCGGACTCCGGACTCCAGACTCCGGACTTCGGACTTTTGCCTCGGCCTTCATTCTCATTTTTTCTGCCTGTCTCGGTGGCTGTGCCGTCCGCCGTCCCCCCCAGCCTGCACCGCCTCCTGTTGCCTTACCGTCTGCCCAGGAGCTTCTTACCAAGCTTGACGCCCGCCGCCAGTCTCTGACCAGCTTGCGCGGCTTGGCCCGGGTGGTGTATACAGATCCGCACGAGAGAGGCACAGCCAAGCAGGCAGTAGCCGTGATGGCGCCGGACCAGTTCCGCCTGGAACTGTTCTCGCCGATCGGCATCATGTCGCTCATCACCTGTAATGGCCGCGCCCTGGCCGCTTATTTCCCCCGGGAAAAGACCATCTACCGCGGCACGGCAACCCCGCTGAATGTGGCCCGCTTTACCCGGGTCATGCTCTCAGCTCGTGATATCGCCAGCCTGCTGCTCGGGCTGCCGCCGGTTCTCCCCCTGGAGAATGTGGCAGGCACGGTCGGTTTCGATGCGGACAGGGGGTGGGTTCGCCTTGACTTCCCCTTGCCTGGGGGCAGCACCTTTGTTCTCTGGTTCGCTCAGCAGACTCTACTGCTGACGCGGTGGGAAATGCTGGCCAGTGACGGCACTCTACTCGCGCGTGTGAGTCTAGCCGATTATCGTTGGGTCAACGGCCCGGATTTTCCCTTTGAGATCGCGCTCTCCGATCCGCAAGGCAAACAGGAGGCCTCGATCTACTATGAGCGAGTCGAGTTGCCTCCGCACCTGCCAGATTCGCTCTTTACCCTCGCGCCGATCGCCGGGGCGCAAGAGGTCGACGTGGATGCCTTGGCCGTAGAGTAGGGGTGCTGCGTGCC
>Ga0137380_10001027_pt1 | contig 22136 bp, 20 predicted proteins | sample SagtaG_17_FD_104809 | JGI IMG/M metagenome (GOLD analysis project Ga0137380, IMG submission 104809) | Vadose zone soil microbial communities from Sagehorn Ranch, Mendocino, California, USA - Sage2_L_100_16 metaG | ecosystem: Environmental > Terrestrial > Soil > Vadose zone | place: USA...
CGCGGTTAGAGGACGAGCCTGACTGTGAGGAGGGCCAAGGACAGGAAGGGATCAGAGGCATGCTCGATGTCCGAAAGGCAAAGATTCGTGACATTAGGGACTTCCCGAGGGAAGGGATCCTATTTAAGGATATAACCCCGCTTTTGGGAGATCCACAGGCTTTTAACATGACCATTAATTTATTGGCAGATCGGTATATTGGACGTCATATAGATCGGGTCGTAGGTGTTGAAGCGCGTGGCTTCATTCTGGGCTCTGCGCTGGCTTATAAACTGAACGCTGGCCTTATTCTTGTACGTAAGCCTGGTAAGCTCCCAGCTGAAACGTTGAAGACAGCCTATGAGCTAGAGTACGGTATTGATGCACTGGAAGTGCATCGGGATGCCTTGTCGCCGGGCTTGCGTGTAGTCCTTATAGATGACGTCATTGCCACTGGCGGTACAATATGTGCCACTATTGATCTTATACAGAAACTGCAGTGTGAAATCGTTGAGATAGCTTTTCTCATAGAGCTATGCGCTTTGGGCGGGCGTAAGCGTTTGCAAGGCCACAAGGTCTTTTCACTTCTGCAGTATTAAAAGTTGTTGCTTTCTAGAATTGATAAATATTGACGGGGTGGTAATGCCCTCTCAAGCTGTAAAAAGGCTGTCTACGCTGCTGTATTGTCATAGGATTGCCTATGCTGCTCCGTACGTCGTTGCTGCATGAGAGGCGCTCGCACCGACGGGCGGAAAAAATTCTGTTACAGCATGTTTTAAAAAATGTTTCACGTTCGTTTTATCTAAGTCTGAGTGTGTTGCCAGGTGCAATGCGGAAGCAAGTGAGCTTGGCCTACCTTTTCTGCCGAGCTGCTGACACGATTGCTGACACGCAGCTCTTCCCTCGCTGCCAGCGATTCCAGACGCTGCAAGCCTTCCGTAGGCAATTCTTACAGGATCGTCCTTCCTTTGATGATCTTGAACAAATCAAGGCTGCCATGCTCCCACAGCGAGTTAAGAAGGAAGATCATCAATTATTTTACCATCTGTCTGATTGTTTCCATGTGTTTGAGAAGTTCTCGGAGGTTGACCGACGACTTATACGCGAACTCGTTCTCACTCTTACCCACGGTATGGAAATGGATTTGACCTACTTTCCTGGAAAGACTGCATCAACAGCCCAAGCCCTCCCAGATTTGGCTACCCTTGACCTCTATACCTATTATGTCGCAGGCGTGGTAGGAGAGTTTTGGACTAAGATCAATAAGGTACATATACAGACTTGGCAACTACAGACTTGGCAACCTCATAAGTTGCAAGCCCTCTGTGCATTAGGAGTCCGTTTTGGCAAAGGGCTGCAGATGACCAATATCCTGAGGGATCTTGGCAAAGACCTCTCCGTTGGACGTTGCTATTTGCCAAGAGAGCAGCTTGAACAATTAGAGGTGGGGGTAGAGGAACTGGCAAAGCCAGCGGTAATACAGCGGCTTCGGCCATTAATCATTCAGTTGACTTGGCAGACGCTCGAGCATTTGGATCATGCCTGCCAATATGTCCTGGAGTTACCTCACCATGCTTTGCGCTTGCGCCTTAGTTGTATGTGGCCTCTCCTGTTCGCTGTCCAGACGCTCGAGGCTGTCTGCCAGTCAGAAGAGTTGTTGTGTCCGGAGCCACGTGTGAAAATTTCTCGTCGAGCTGTATACTGCACCATATTTTGGTCTCTCTGGTGCGTCATTTTCCCCGGTATGTTTGCCACATACTACGCCTATATGCGCCGGCGTTTGGTAAGGATACTGCACCGTCCTACGCGTGTTGATCGTTGAGACAAGGAAGGCCATAATCATCTGGCATTCTCAGATGTGGGGGTAGCTCTACAGCCCTGCCCGCCGCCGTCTTCGCCCGTTGCAAGCTCTCGTGAGGAGTGCAGCAATTGTAGACGCTCCCCATGCAGTGGACAGCCGTGAGCCATCAGGGTGACCACGAGGGGGACGACTTCGGCTGAGGTGCGCAAGCGATAGAACGCTGGACCCTTCGTGGCGGTAAAGGTTGTGCGGCACTGCCCACAGATGAAGCGCTGATACTTGCGCGAGTGGACACCGATATGGCCCTTGCCAACGTGTCCTCTAGCAGGGCAGCCAGATGCGGGCAGCATACAGTTGTGGGGTCCATGACGGTCCTCCTGGCGTTGTTTGGGAACATGCCTGGAGAAGGCTGTCGGGAGCCCTATTTTCTTTACAAGCCAACTGCACCACGGTTTAGAGGAGAGCTACCGGGAGTAGGCGGTTGGCAGAGATTGCACCCTTCGATCTTGAACGTTATCGGCGCCAGCGGAAGCAAGAGGGAAGAAGTGATGTGACGATCAACCGCGAGCTGGCCTTTCTGCGGAACCTCTACACGATGGTCATCACCTGGGGGAAGGCTACGGATAATCCGGTCAAGAAGGTGCGGTTCGCGCGGGAGAACAACGGGCGCATGCGCATCCTCACGCCAGAAGAGGAAGCGAAATTGCTTGCCCACTGCGGCCCACAGCTTCGGCCTCTGGTGATTACAGCCTTGCTTGCATACTGGGTTTCGGGCTTCAGAGCTGCTCTCGCTGACCTGAGAAGACGTCGACTTCCACCATCGGGTAATGATCTGCGGGCTGCGTATATCAAGAACAGTGAGAGTCGCAGCGTGCCGATGAATGAGGTGTTGACCGCCACATTGCAGACAGTTAGAATGAGTACATCAGCCGATGGCCCGGTATTTCGGACTCGTACGGATGAGCCATACCGGTCATTCTGCACGGCGTTTATACACGCGGTACACCAGGCAAGTAGGGCGGATTTTACCTTCCATGACTTGCGCCATACCTTTGCGAGTTGGTTGGTCATGAGTGGTGTCGATTTGCCAACGGTGCAAGCCTTGATGGGGCACAAGGACAATAGTATGACACTCCGGTACACGTACCTCTCCAGCGATCACAAGCAACAGGCGGTCTGTGTACCGGAGTCCTTTGCGGAAAAGTCCCCCCGATTTTCTCCACAGCGGCGAGAGCAGGGGACAGCAACGCCTCGTAAGCCTTTGAAAAATTGAACTGCTCCCGTAGCTCAGGTGGATAGAGCGGTGGATTCCTAATCCGCAGGTCGCAGGTTCAAATCCTGTCGGGAGCACTCAGAAGGCTTTCAAGAGGGCGATAGAGATATCCTGGGAATATGTTCTTAAGGCACGTAAGGAGGTCATGGTGGCTAGTAATACAGGAGAGGCCATTCGGAATGTGGCTCTAGGAGGGCACTCGGGTAGTGGGAAAACCATGTTGGCTGAGGCTATGCTCTTCAAGGGAGGAGAATTAAGCCGACTAGGGAAAGTGAGTGATGGAACAACGGCTAGCGACTTTGACCTCGATGAGAAAGAAGGTAGGAAATCGTTCTACTCGGCGTTGCTCCACACGACGTGGAAAAGTCGGGACATTAACATTCTAGATACGCCTGGCTCTGCCGACTTCATTGGGCAGGTGTATGGTGCTCTCTCAGTAGTCGAATTGGCACTGATTACTGTCAATGCTGCTGCGGGCATCGAGGTGGGAACACGCAAAGCATGGGAACTCGTGAAGCAGCAGGGCTGTGCGTGTATGTTTGTGATTACGCGCATGGACGCTGAGAACGCGCGGTTTGATGAGGTCGTATCCGCATTGCAGGAGACTTTTGGTCCGGCATGTACCCCTTTGATGCTGCCAGTGGGAAGTGGGGGTAATTTCAGAGGAGTGGTGAATCTGCTGCATCCTGGCGAAGTACCCGATACCATGCAAGAGTCGGTCGAAACACAGCGTGGTGTACTTATGGAGTCGTTAATTTCTGGTGATGATGCGCTGCTTGAACGCTATCTGGAGGGCGAAACCATATCGCCTGCGGAGCTTGAGCGCGTCTTTACCCCAGTGTTGGTAGAGAGAACCGTTATTCCCATTCTTTGTTGTGCCGCAGAGCAGGATAGAGGAGTCGCTGAACTCTTGGACATTATCGCTGCCTATGGACCCTCACCAGCATACGCGAGAAAGCAGACCCTGAATGGTCAGGGAGGGGTAGAGGATCATGCTATAGACCTAGAAGGACATCTGGCGGCTCAGGTCTTTAAGATTATGTCCGATGAATTTGTGGGCAAAGTGAGTTTTATACGAGTTTTTGAGGGCGTATTGAAAGGTGGGGACACGGTTGTACTGGCTAATTCCGGCAGAGCGGTCAAACTACCCAAGTTATTTCGTCCCCAGGGGAAAGAGCAGAAAGAGATCAACGAGGCAGAAGCCGGAGCTATCGTTGCGACTGCGAAGGTGGAAGAACTCCACGTTGGTGATACGTTGGTGGCCGCGAAGGACCAGCGGCCATTTGTGATGCCACATTATCCGATCCCAATGGTAGCGAGAGCTGTGGAACCGAAGACCCGCGGAGATGAAGCGAAGATTTCCGAAGGGCTCCGTCGCCTTGCAGAAGCAGATCCAACCTTTCAGGTTGAAGTGAATGCGCAAACGAAAGAGTTGGTGATCTCAGGCATTGGCGAGCAACATATTGGTTTGATGCTGAATCGTTTACAACGTCGTGGGATTCAGGTCACGACAAAGCTTCCCAAGATTGCGTATCGTGAGACCATTAGTGGCAAGGCTGACGTACGTTATCGTCATAAAAAGCAAACGGGGGGAGCGGGGCAGTTTGCCGAATGCGCTATACGTATTGAGCCAAATGAGCGCGGAGCAGGTTACGAGTTCATCGATAAAATCTTTGGCGGGGTCATCAGCCAGCCATTCCGTCAGAGCGTTGACAAAGGTGTCCAGGACAAGATGACCGAGGGGATCATCGCTGGCTATCCTGTGGTTGATCTGAAGGTTGAGCTTTACGATGGCAAAGAGCATCCGGTAGACAGTAAAGACATCGCATTCCAGATAGCTGGCCGTGAGGCTGTGAAAGAAGCGGTGATGAAAGCGTCACCCGTTCTGCTGGAACCCATCGTTAAAATGGAGGTGATCGTTCCCGCGAAGTACATGGGGGACGTTACAGGCGATATCAGTAGTCGCCGTGGTCGTGTCAGCGGTATGGAGAGTTTGGGAGATTTCCAAGTTGTGAGGGCTGAGGTCCCGCTGGCGGAGATTCAACAGTACAGTGCCTTTCTGCAGTCAGTCACTGCTGGTGAAGGTTCATACGCGGTAGAATTCTTACGCTACGAGGTTGTGCCGCAACATCTGATGCAAGCTGTCGTAGCGAGTGCAAAGCACGACGAAGCGTAGCCCCCACCAAGGTTTTCCTCTATACGGGCAGGGTTAGGCCTGCCCGTATGCCTTTTGTTGACCACCAAATAATCTTAGGTTTCCAGTCTCGTCAAAGGCTATGAGCCCGTATACAAGAGTCACGGGACAGCACGAAAGGGGAGGCGTAGTGGCTGAACAGCGTTTGTCTCGCAAGGAAATCAGGCAACCCGATCAATTTATTTCTTTAAGTGTGCAGATCATTGATTGGATGAAGGAACACCTACGATACCTGATCTATGGCGCCTTAGGGATGATAGTGGTGGTCGCTCTGCTTACTGGCTGGTCGGCGTGGCAGAAGCACCGTGAGCAGCAGGCGGCAATTGCACTCTATGAGGCGACAAAGCTGCTTAATGTGACTGCACGTGCTACCAATCGCTCTCAAGCCACAGAGCTTTTACAAAAGCTGGTAAATGACCATGGGAGCACGCCAGCCGCAGCTTTGGCCTATTGGCATCTAGGACACCTGTACTTCGAAGGAGGGGAGTATACTGCTGCACTCACTGCCTATAAGCAGGCACAACAGCGGTTTACCAGGGCTTCTCAGCCCCTGATGCTGGCCCTAGCAACCTTAGATGTTGGGTATGCGCAGGAGGCCAGTGGCGCCTGTGACCAAGCCATCACCAGTTTTGAAGCTGTATTACAGTTACCCGCTCACTGGTTGCGTGGGGAAGCCTATGTCGGTATGGGACAATGCCACGAAAGTACTGGGGCACCCTACAAAGCAGTAGCAATCTATGAACGTGCACTATCTGATGAGGATGTCAACGAGGTGGCACGCCAAGCTATCTCTGAACACTTGGCATTTTGGCAGCCGCACACAAGAGAACAAGGTCAGGAAGCACTACCGCCAAAACAGTAGGTAACAGTAATTGTTTGCTTCTGATAAGCCATATTATGTCAACTTTAGATTGCGTAAAGGCATACGAACCCCCTTTATAGGCTTTCCTCCTCTTTGCTGCACTACCCAATCTTAGTTGCCTCACGTTCGCGAATGGCTTCCTTGTGGCTAAGGCGTATACGACCGTTCCGATCAACTTCCAAAACTTTCACCAGGAGTTGATCGCCTTCCTGGAACTCGTCTGTCACCTTGTTGATACGCTTGTCAGATATTTGTGAAATGTGCAGGAGTCCATCGGTGCCAGGGAAAATTTCGATGAAGGCTCCAAAGTCCATGATCTTTCGCACCGTGCCCAGATAAATCTGGCCAATCTCAGCCTCTTGTGTCAGCTCGCGCACCATGCGTACTGCTGCCTGAGATGCGGTTTCGTCTGGAGAAGCAATAACCACTGTTCCGCTATCGTCGACGTCGATGGTGACGCCTGTCGCCTCGATGATACCACGAATAGTTTTCCCACCAGGCCCTATCACCTCGCGGACCTTGTCCTTATGAACTTTGATCGTCACGATGCGTGGCGCATATGTCGAGGTCTGTTGGCGTGGTCCTTGCAAGATTGTTTCCATAGCTTGCAAGATATACAGCCGTCCCTGACGCGCCTGTTCCAATGCCTGGGCCATAATCTCCTGGGAGACCCCAGTCGTTTTGATATCCATCTGAATAGCGGTGATGCCTTGTAGCGTGCCCGCAACTTTAAAATCCATGTCGCCGAGATGGTCTTCGAGTCCCATAATGTCTGAGAGGATCGCTACTTGTTCACCCTGGGCGATAAGTCCCATAGCAATTCCAGCAACCGGGGCTTTAATGGGTACCCCCGCATCCATAAGCGCAAGCGCACTGCCACACACAGTGGCCATCGACGACGAACCATTGGATTCCATAATATCCGACACCACACGTATCGTATACGGAAAAGCCTCACGCGAGGGTAATACAGGCCGTAAGGCTCTTTCGGCTAATGCCCCATGGCCAATGTCCCGGCGGCTTGGACCACGTTCAGGCCCAACTTCCCCAACGCTAAAGCGAGGAAAGTTATAGTGCAGCATAAAATGCTTAGAGGTCTTCCCTTCCAAGCTATCGACAAGCTGTTCGTCGGCTTTGGTTCCAAGCGTGGCCACAACAAGCGCCTGAGTTTCCCCGCGGGTAAAGAGAGCTGAACCATGCACACGTGGTAAGAGAGAAACACGCCCACTAATGGGACGAATGTTCGTGGTCCCCCTGCCATCGGCACGGCGCCCTTCTTCCAGAGTTTGCCGACGCATCTCCTGGCTTTCCAAATCGTGGAAGATGGCCTTGATGATTTTACAGCGCTGTCTTGCCTCCTGGGTTTCCCCTTCTTCCCCAAGAAACGCTCGCATGACCTCTTGCTCAAGGGTCTGTACAACCTCTTGACGCTCTAGCTTGCCCTCGAGCGCTAAGGCTGCCTTGAGACGCTCATAAGCCATGGTGCGCACTTGGTGTGCGAGCGTTGCATCACGCACGGGAGTTTCAACAGGTATCTTGCTCTTCCCAAGGATATGTTGCAGACGAAGTTGTAGATCGATACAAGGTTGCAATGCCTGATGCGCGGTTTCCAACGCAGAAAGCATAATCGCTTCTGGTAATTCGTTTGCTCCACCTTCAACCATGACTATAGCATCACGTGTACCAGCGACTACCATGTTGAGCAAGCTCTGTTCAAGCTCTTTGTAAGTCGGATTCACGACTAATCGTTCATCAAGATATCCCATGCGCACAACACCAATCGGGCCTAAAAAAGGAATATCTGAGATCGTCAAAGCAGTGGAAGCAGCAATGACTGCAACAATATCTGGATCGTTCTGCTGGTCCACAGAAAGTACCATGCACTGGACTTGTGTCTCTTTGCTATAGCCATCGGCAAAAAGTGGACGGATAGGACGGTCAATAATACGTGAGGTAAGGATTTCCTTTTCGCTTGGCCGGCCTTCACGTTTAATGAAACCTCCAGGGATTTTGCCAGCCGCGTACGTCCTTTCCCGGTAATCGACCGTCAAAGGGAAAAAATCCAGGTCCCCTCGATCTTCTAACGCCGCAGTGGCCGCAGCCAATACCATAGTATCGCCATAACGGACTATAGCCGCCCCATTGGCCTGTTTGGCGATTTCTCCTGTTTCAATAGTCAAGGTACGCCCATTAATGACATAACTCACAGCTTGATGATTCAAAGGTGCTCCTCCACGCAGGCTATGACCTTGCCTAAGATCTGCCTGCTGATCCAATTTATCGGCGAATACCGAGGCGTGTAATGACACGCTGATAGCGCTCGTGATCCTGTCGTCTCAAGTAATCGAGTAAACGACGCCGCCTCCCGACGAGCTTGAGCAATCCACGTCTGGAATGGTGATCCTTTTTATGAGTTTTGAAGTGTTCAGTGAGGTAAGTGATCCGGGCACTCAAGAGGGCAATCTGCACCTCTGACGAGCCTGTATCGATATCATGGGTTCGAAAGTCTACAATGATCGCGTCTTTCTGTTCCTTTACTAAGGGCATAGCTCTTTCTCCTTTGTCAATTGTATGTCACAGGGTGTATGCACATGCAAAATGCTCAAAGAGTCCTCACTCTGAGAATGCGTAGGACTATAGAGTAACATACAATTTCCATTTTTCAGAAGGAGACAATTGACGTTGAATGACAGCGACAGTCCTCTGCGATTGTACACACAGACGATAACAAGAAGCGTGCTGAGACAAAGGCTGCATGGTGTCGAGAATAGTAGAGACTACTCTCCCCTGCTGTGTACGAAGATCGTTATATTGTTGCGATGTCAGTGTTAACGACGGTAGGAAGGACAATGCTTCTGTGACCGGGATAACAACTTGCGACAGGGCTCCTGCATGTACGTATTGTCGAAGAGCATCAAGCGAGCATGCGCCTGGGAGAGAAAAAGAGCCCACACGGCAGCGCTGGAGACGCACTACGTGCGCCCCACATCCCAATGTGAGGCCAATATCTTCACTTAAGGCACGGATATAGGTCCCTTTAGAGCAGGTAATACTGAGCGTGAGTTGGGTCCCACGTTGCTCCAGGAGTTCGAGATGCCGTACAAAGATGGCGCGAGCTTGACGTACAACGGTTTGGCCTTGCCGGGCGAGATGATAGAGGCGTTGGCCACGATATTTCACGGCTGAATACATGGGAGGGATTTGCTGTAATGGGCCTTGAAAACGGTCTAAGACATTGCGGAGTTGTGCATGCGTGAGAGGTGGGACCTCACACTGACGTGTAACAGTCCCCGTTGCGTCCTGAGTATCGGTACACAGGCCCAATTGGATCACAGTCCAATATGTTTTCTCCAGGGTTTCAAAAAAGCGCGCAAATTTTGTTGCGCTACCAAGACAAAGCACCAAAATCCCGCTTGCCTCTGGATCCAGCGTACCGGTATGGCCGACTGCACGTATCCCTATAATACGGCGCACAGCGGCAACCGCATCATGCGATGTCATGCCCCGCGGCTTATCAAGGTTGAGGATCCCATTAAGCATGCGACGTGTCACTTTCCGCTGGTTCTCTAGGAGGATCTTGGATGAGATCATGTAGGATACGAGAGATTCTGACGCCGTAGGCAATAGTGGTATCAAGCTTAAAGGTCAATTCTGGAGTATAGCGCAATTTAAGCTGTTTGCCAAGCTGCCCACGAATAAAGCCAGCCGCATGCTCAAACCCCTGGAGAGCAGCTCGTTGTTCGGTTTCACTTCCTATCCTACTGATATAGATACAAGCATGACGCAAATCAGAGGAGACTTCGACTCGCGAGATCGTCACCATGCTCAAACGTGGATCCTTAAGCTGGCGTAATAAGAGCTGGGCAATTTCTGCTTGGAGTAGTTCCCCTACACGGGTTGGACGATATCGGGTCATAACTATTTACCAGAGCTCGATATGGTAGTCGAGGAGATCAGCGATGTACATCGCTTCAACGAAATTTACCACCTTACTGAGAATACCATTAGCATGATCCTGTGCTGTACTCACCACAGCTACACCCAACACAGCACGTTGCCATTTATCCTGATAGTCCACTTCCGCAACGGCAACATTAAAGTTGTTTTTCACGCGAGTAATAATGCTCTTGACAACTTGTCTCTTCTCTTTGAGGGAACGTGTTTCCCGTAGACGCAGTTCAATAGTACATACTCCGACGATCATAACTCTGTGTGCCTCTGCTCCCCTCACCCCGCTTAGAGTTGGGGAGCAACCTCTTCGAGAATGAAGGATTCAATCACATCACCTTCTTTAATATCCTGATAACGCCCTAAACCAATCCCACATTCAAACCCTGCCGCCACTTCTTCAACATCTTCTTTGACACGCCGAAGCGAAGCGACCCTACCTTCATAAACGACGACACTGTCACGGAGCACGCGCGCTGACGTGTTACGTCGAATCACACCTTCCCGGACATGACACCCTGCGATAGCCCCAACACGTGAGATATGAAAAAGCATCTTCACCTCAGCCCGCCCAAGCGTCTTTTCGTTATACGTCGGCTTCAAGAGCCCCACCATGGCCTTCTGCACATCAGAGATGGCTTCGTAAATTACCGTATACAAGCGTACGTCAACCCGCTCCTGAGCTGCAAGCTCTGCGGCTTTCGGTATGGGACGGACGCTAAAACCGATCACAATGGCATTCGACGCTGAAGCAAGCATGATATCCGATTCAGTGATAGCACCTGTCGAGCCGTGAATCAATCGTAAGCGCACTTTTTCGCTTTCAAGCTTGGCGAGAGTATCCCAGAGCGCTTGCACCGAACCCTGCACATCGGCCTTAATGATGAGATTTAAATCCTTCACTTCCCCAGCGGAAATACGTCGGTATAAGTCATCGAGAGTCACCCGATTCGTCTGGGAGAGTTGCTTAGTCCTGAGCTTCTCTTGGCGTATGCTGCTGATATGGCGTGCCTTCCGTTCGTCCTCCACCACCGCAAAGGTATCGCCTGCGGCAGGAACATCGGCAAAGCCCAGCACTTCTATGGGTGTCGCTGGTCCTGCCACGGTCATTTTACGGCTACGATCATCGAACATGGCACGGACACGACCATAATGCACACCAGCCACATACGCGTCCCCGACGTGTAGAGTCCCCTTTTGGATCAAGACGGTCGCCACTGGCCCCCGCGTTTTATCCAGCTTGGCTTCGACAATAGTGCCCTTGGCCATCTGATGGGAATCAGACTGCAGTTCGAGGATTTCAGCTTGCAGTAAAATCATTTCTAGGAGGTCTTCCAAGCCGACTTTCCTCTTTGCCGACACCTCCACGAAGATCGTGCTGCCCCCATATTCCTCTGGAATCAGCTCAAGCTCAGAAAGCTGTTGCTTCACCCGGTCAGGGTTGGCGTCTGGGAGGTCGATTTTGTTAATCGCCACCACGATCGGCACACCAGCCGCTTTGGCATGTGCAATAGCTTCGCGCGTCTGCGGCATGACGCCATCGTTCGCAGCCACAACGAGGACGACAATATCTGTGATTTGTGCCCCACGTGCGCGCATAGCAGTAAACGCTTCATGACCAGGGGTGTCCAAAAAGACAATCTTGCCTTTGGGTGTTTCCACCTCGTAAGCCCCAATGTGCTGCGTAATCCCGCCAACTTCGGTAGCCTGAATGTTGGCCTCACGAATAGCGTCAAGGAGTGATGTCTTCCCGTGGTCGACATGCCCCATAATCGTGACCACAGGCGCACGCGGCTCCAGATCCCCTGTCTCAGCAGTATCTTCGGGACGCTCGATCGCCTCTTCCTACGAAATCAGGAGCACATCTTTCCCGAGCTTCTGGGCTACAGTATGCGCCAAGTCCAAACCAATAACGGTGTTGATGGAAGCCACTGTCCCTAGACTCATGAGCTGCATCAAAACGTCTTTGGTCTTGAGATGCAACGTGTCAGCGAAATCCTTAACCGTTAGAGCTTCTGGAAGGCGTACTATCATAGCCGTTGGTTCTGGTTGAGGAATGGGAGGGGGGAATTCCACTGGATGCGGAGTAGGTTGAACAAGTATGTGAGAGGACATAGCAGGACTTTCTATTGGAGGGGGGGGGGCGACGATAGTAGTCTCCTGAGGGCGATACAAATCAAGGACTAGCCCTGCGGTCTCTTCGTCCATGGTGCTCATATGACTTTTTACTTCAATACCCTGATTCCGTAGTTCCTCAATCAGGTTCTTACTTGGGACGCCTAGATCCCGTGCTAATTCATAGACTCTCACACCTGCCATGCAATATCCTCCGCACAAAAACTGTAGGAATATCTGAATAAAGAGTTCGGATTAGGACAAGCTGACTTGCACTTCAGATCCTATCATAAGCAATCGACAAGCGCTCCAGCGAGGTCAGTATGGCGCACAGGGGCGTAAGGAAAAGCGGTGCTGTCAATCCAAGAGCGCTTCGGCCAGGCTTACCAATAATGTGTCCTAGTTCCGCTTTGGTAAAGAGCGTCACATGTGGAACATTGTGTTGTGTACACCACGAACGGTATTCCTCAGCTCGCCCAGTCGCAATGTCCTCTGCCAGGATCATATACAACACACGCGCTTGAGCGAAGGCTTTCCGCAACAGTGCATAGCCAGAAACAACCGCACCGGCTTTTTGCCCCAGGCCCAGACATGCCCTAAGACGTTTGTAAAGCAAACCCCTGACTTCCTGATAGACCGCATCCAAATCTCGTACTATAATAGGCTGTTTCAACGCCAGAGCCAGCTTGGCAGGTTTAAGCGCTTTTCGCAAGCATATTACGTCACAACAAACGTATACTCCTCGTCCCGGGGCGTGCCCTGAAGAGTCCAAGATGACCTCCCCTTGGGGGGTGCACACAAAGCGCAATAAGTCGTGAACTCCTTGCTGTGCTCTGCACCCTATGCAGGTACGCTCAGGGCGATGTCGGGCAAGCGCTTTGCTCTGCCCTCGCTTCTGCTCCTGGCCAACGTTCGTCTCATCCATGTACCCGTCACGACACCATACATATTACGAGGGAGAACCCTCTAGAATAGTATATCATCAGTTTGTACAGGGGCCTCCGTAGCAACGCTTTCCAGAGCAGACCCGCCCTCTATGGGAGCACTTACAGGGCTAGAGGCTGAGGAAGGAACTTCCGTAAGCATACGCTTGGGGATAAAGACTTCCTCCGCGCGACGCAACGCTTCCTTCCGCTCGCTATCTGACTCAGCCTCGCTTTCACTTTTAATGTCAATTTTCCAGTGTGTAAGCTTCGCTGCCAGACGCACGTTTTGGCCACGTTTGCCAATAGCTAATGACAATTGATCATCAGGGACGATGACTTGCATCGTCTTTTCCGCTTCATTGACATACACACGCGCGACTTTCGCCGGACTTAACGCGTTACGGACATACTGGACCTGATCATCTATCCATTGAATAATATCAATTTTTTCTCCGCGCAACTCCTGGACGACAGACTGCACGCGCATACCTTTGAGCCCCACACACGCGCCAATGGGGTCGACATCTTTGTCGTGAGAGACAACCGCAATCTTGGCGCGACCACTTGAATCGCGTACCGCTCCTTTGATCTCGACAATCCCTTCATAAATCTCAGGCACCTCCATCTCAAAGAGACGCATGAGAAATCCTGGGTGGGTACGTGAAAGAATGACTTGAGGCCCGCTCGAGGCCCGCTTCACCTCGGTGATATAGGCTCGGATGCGATCACTCCGCTTGAATGTCTCGCGAAAAGATTGCTCACGACGCGGCAACAGACCTTCTGTCTTCCCCAAGTCTACAATCAAGTTCCCTTCACGTTCAATGCGCGCTACTAAACCATTGACCAGTTCACCTTGGCGATCTTTAAAATCCCGATAGACCATATCGCGTTCGGCCTCGCGCACTTTCTGAATAATGACTTGCTTCGCGGTCTGGGCAGCGATACGGCCGAAATCATCGATATCGTGCTGTACTTCAACGAAGTCACCGACAGCCGCAGCAGGATGTATTTCACGCGCCTCTTCAAGACTAATTTCGAGGCTATCGTCAACAATGTCGTCTTCACATCGAACGGTTTTGGAAGAAAAGAGAGCAATGACGCCAGTTTCTTCATCGAGACGCGCGTTGATATTGTCAGTAGTGCCAAAACGCTTACGCGCTGCTGAGAGGACGGCAGAAAGGACCACATCAATCACTACAGACTTCTCAACGCCCTTCTCACGACTAATCTGTTCGATAAGATGCAGTAGTTCCTGATTCACCTACGGCATACTCCTCTCATCCTAGCATGAGCTAGGTTTAGAGCCTTAGGCAAGCGCTCTGCTATTTGAACTCCAGTTCAACAACCCCATGGTCGATCTGGGGAAGCGGAATGGTCAGCGGTGTATCGGGAGGGACGTGCAGGATGAGGTCGCCCTCAGTCACCACAGCCACTCTTCCTGTATACGTGGTCTTACCCATGAGAGGGGAGTGGAGAAACACCGTCACCATACGCTGGCGTTGGCGCTGGAAGTCACGAGCAGTACGTAGGGGCCTATCCAATCCTGGCGATGAGACCTCAAGCACATAGGAGGCCGCAACAAGGTCTTCTGCGTCGAGCACCTGCCCTATTTCAAGACTCAGCTTCCGGCAGTCTGCGAGTGATATCCCTCCCTCAGCATCAGCAAACACTCGCACCAGCCACTGCCCTTTCCGTTGCTGTAGCTGCAGCTCAACCAATTCGAATCCCTGCGTCTGAAGGAGTGGCTCAATGAGATCCGCCACGCTTTGGTGTAACATCTCACGGTACATGGACAACCTGACAAGAACGAAAAAAAAGTGGGCGCTCTGCCCACTCAAGTTAAGTGGATGTTTGACCTTAGTATGACAAAGATCCTGAGTGAGTGCAAGGAGAAAGTCCCTCTTACACGCAGGAAGATTGACCGCCCATAGCAGAGTTGGGCGAAAACAGAAGGGATTGAGCAGTGGCGTTTAAGGGAACAAACGGTGGAGAACATCATTGTAGAAAACTCGGACATCATTTGAGAGAGCTAACAACATTAAAGCTGCTAGGACAAGTAAGCCGGCCCGTTGGGCAACCTCTCTGGCACGTATACTTATAGGTTTCCCTTGAATAATCTCAAGTGCAAAGAAGAGTAAATGGCCACCATCCAGGACAGGGATAGGAAGGAGATTGAGTATCGCCAGGTTAATACTAATACCTGCCGCAAAAAAAACGACATTGCGCCACCCATGGTCGGCCTGACGACCAATCTCGCGTGCAATGCCCAACGGGCCCGCAAGGCTGTCTTTGAGAGGAATGGCTCCGGACAGGATCTTCCCGAAACCTGTAATAGTCAGGGTTGTAATGCGCCACGTCCAGGCGAAACCCTGCTCCAGAGCTGAGAAGGGATCACTGCGCTGCACACGCATGTCCCCAGGGCGCAATTCCACCCCGATACGCCATTCCCGGGCATCGGTGTCCTTCCGAGGCGTCAAGGGGAGGGCAAGCATCTGCCCAGCACGCTTGATCTGCATATGCAAGACACGCCCCTCGCTGGCCACGATGTGAGCTTTGAGTTCATCAATACGCTCGATGGATCTTCCATCTAAAGCAACGACTGTATCATCGGTTTGCAAGCCAGCTTGAGCAGCGGCAGACCCCTCGAGGATCTTTCCCAGGCGTACAGAAGTCTCGACTGGAATGCCTACCAGGTGTATAAAGGCAATAAGCACAATCGCAAAGAGCAGATTGAAACCAGGGCCTGCTGCCACGATGGGAATACGTTTCCATACTGATTGATGTAAGAACGAGCCCTCACTGTCGCTCACGGCTTCATCGAGCTGCTCTCCATACATTTTGACATACCCGCCGAGAGGCACGAGCGCTAACCGATATTCAGTGTCTCCCCACTGCTTGCGCCACAGGGGTGGACCGAAACCGATAGAAAAGCGCTCAACACGTACCCCAGACTTTTTGGCCACAATGAAGTGGCCAAACTCATGCACCACAATAAGCGCGCCCAGCACAACTGCAAAATGCACTACAGTGTTGAAAAAAGCTGCTATGGCTAGTTGCAAAATACCTCCTCCACCTGCGAGAACGCAATCGCCTCGTGCGTCATCGCCCCTACTTAGGTCCTGTGAAATCCGTTGGTGTTAGTATTTCTGTATCCGGGGGTAGGGCCAACTCGAACGTCTTGGCCGGCAACATCGTGTGGACCTTTAGAGAAGATAGACGAATTTCCGTTAAGTTGCCAATACTGTCATGAATAAGGAGTTTTTCAACGAAAAAACTCTGAGTATTCACTGCAATATGCAGCTCTGAAAAACCAGCCTGGCTCGATCGGGGCATTAAGACGAGGTACGTTAACTGTGGCTCAGGGCTCGACAAAGGGGTCACCTCAAAGGCGTCATGGAGCTTGCCGATACCCGCCAAAAACAGCAAAGCAACGTTCGTACGGTTGTTTTCATCGACCACACTCTGTAAGAGCTGGTGCCGCTTGGGCGTATAGACACGCAGGGTCGTCCCATTGTACAGGATTGTCTGTGCATCTGGTTGTGTATATTCCCACCGTATGGCATGGGGCTTTTCAATATACACGTGACCGGAAGATGTCTGCTGGCGATTGAGGGAAGTTAAGGTCGCAACTTGGACAAAGTCGGCAGTAAGGGCACTAGTATGCTCATAGGTCTGTTGTATCTTATCAATCAGTGTGTTGAGATCAGGGGTCTGACTGGAGCTAGGGACACTTGTCAGACCTATCCACACCAAGACCAGACACCCTAGGCGGAGCAAAAAACCTCTCTTCTCCAGATAAAACCTCCCCAAAATATATAACCGGTATTGTCCTTCGGCACACTTTTATCATGCTCTGGAATGCAGCATCACTGCACGAAGTTTTTGCACCAGGGCAATATTTTCGGTGTGACCCGTCATATTCGCGCGCACATGCCCGCGCAGTCTCCGGCCTAACAAATAGAAATCCCCCATAACATCAAGGATTTTGTGACGGACAAATTCATCAGGAAAACGCAGTGGGGTACTGTTAATGATTTTCTCGTCGTCGATGAGCACAACATTCGTTAAGCGCCCCCCTGCTAGCAGCCCTAACTCCTGCATCCTCTCCACCTCTCTCACGAACCCAAAGGTGCGTGCCGGGGCTATTTCATGACGATAGCGGGTACTGTCTGTATGTTCATACGAGAATTCTTGCACGCCTAATGGCGGCGGATAGTCTAACCGATACGTCACCCGAAAGCCATCATACGGCTCCACCAGGATAAACTTGGCATCCGCACTGACCTGCCCTACCGCATAACACCGATCAACAACAAATTCTTCCACAGCCGCATCCTGCTCTGCAATCCCAGCCTCTTCGATGAGATGACAAAAGGCATGGGCAGAGCCATCCATGATGGGGACCTCGTCACTAATTTTGATCAGGACATTGGTAATACGATACGCATGCAGGGCCGACATGAGGTGTTCCACAGTGCGAGCTGCGATACAACCCCGCTTCAGGCTGGTGCAGAAATCGGTCGATTCAATAAAGTCAATTGAAGCTGGCACCGTTTTCCCTGTGGTGATGTTTCTGAAAAGAATACCGCTATCAGGCGGCATGGGAGAGAGAATCATACCCGTCTTGAGACCGGATTGCAGCCCTTGACCATACAAGACGACACTACGGTCTAGTGTGCGTTGCCTGTAGTGTCTTAAGGACTGCTGGGCAGCCGGGGCCTGCCAGCAGCGATGGATAGAGGCACGAGCAGCAGAGATTGCTTCCTGTCGGTGCGTGAGGTTGAACGGCGTAGAGTGCGCAGATGCAACAGCCATATGGGATGACACTGAACCCTGAGCCCCCGGGTTGTGTCGACGCTCATGATGTGCGAAGGCGTGTTCGATCACCGTGAGGACACCGTACGATGAGAGGGGCTTTTCAAGATAATCGAACGCCCCAAGCTTGATCATCTGCACAGCCGTGGCAATGTTTCCGTGCCCTGACATGGCGATCACTTCAACGTCAACGGGCATAGCCCGCAAAGCTTGTAAGGTTTCAACACCATCCATGCCTGGTAACCACACATCGAGTAGGACTACCGCTGGTGCAACGGTACGGATAAGCGCCAGTGCCTCACTTCCGTCAGCAGTGGAAGACACGATGAAGCCTGCTTCGCATAGCATGCCGCTCAAGGACTTCACAAGGTCTTCATCATCATCTACAATTAAGACCCGGCCTTTTCCCATGTGTGTCTCTCTCTACAATGACTGCGCCTGTGGTATATGGAGGTATGGCTTGTGACTTATCAAGGGAAGCCTCAATGCGAAAGGTCATCCCTCAGGTAGCATCTGCCGTCATCTGTAGTATGCTCACGATCCTTATCTGCAGGATTTACATATGTGAAGAAGGTTTATCCAAAGCAACTTGTGTATCTATGTGATCCATGATAGAGCGTGTCACAAACTCTGACAACACTGCAAAGGCAAGTATATCAAACTTGTGAGAGGTGAGCAGGCACCTCTATAATGTCGTCCAGAGAACATCGGCCACAAAAGTGTATGTGAGGTATGGTTGACCTATTTTTTAACATACTTGGGCAATACTATAAGCCACTTATCGCAAAAGGCAAGAAAATTCCTTGACGGATGTTGGATGAGTGCGTTGGCACACCCGTTGGCGGCTGCTTAAGGAAGGCGCCGGGCTTTCTGCTGTAGCTCGGTTAGTGTAGTAACCACCTCGCTCGGAGAGAGGTTGGCGAGATCCAAAGAGCGTAGTTCATGCAGGAGTTGTGTCATGAGGGGCTCGAAGAGTGATAATTGACTCCCAGGCTGGAAGCCCGGGGTTATCTGAGGGGCCATCCGACGTTTCCCAGAGGCTACGCCAGACGGGGAGGAAGAAGACTCGAAATGTGTGAGCAATTGTTGAGCACGTTGCAGGACAGGCACTGGCAGTCCTGCGAGGCGTGCTACTTGAATGCCATAGCTCCGATCAGCGCTGCCTGGTAGGATGCGACGTAAGAAAAGGACCTTATCACCACGCTCTTGTACTGCGGCACTGTAATTATGGACGCGCACCAGAGAGGCAGCCAAAGCCGTCAACTCATGGTAATGAGTAGCAAAGAGCGTACGCGGACGCAAGTCACCATGAGTATGGAGATACTCGATGACGGCCCAGGCGATGCTGATACCATCATATGTACTGGTGCCACGGCCAATTTCATCGAGCAAGACGAGGCTCCGGGCGCTGACGTTGTGCAAGATATTGGCCGTTTCAGTCATTTCGACCATAAACGTGCTCTGCCCTTTGCCCAGCATGTCCTGGGCGCCAACCCGTGTAAACACCCGGTCGACTAACCCAATATGGGCACTGCGAGCCGGTACAAAACTGCCTATCTGAGCCAAGATCACGATGAGAGCCACTTGCCGCATGTAGGTCGATTTCCCAGCCATATTTGGACCTGTCAAGAGCAGAATCTGGCGCCGCTCACAGTCGAGGAACGTGTCATTGGGCACAAAACGCTCTTCTTGACACATCGTCTCCAAAACCGCATGACGGCCGTCGGTGATGGCCAGGATATCGCTGTCATCGAGTGTGGGGCGACAGTACTGCCGTGCCACCGCGACCTCTGCAAGGGCCGCCAGCCCATCGAGCTGACTGAGTATCTGAGCCATCTGTTGGATACGATGGAGGTGTTGAGCAAGCTGGCACTGGAGGGCTTCATACAGCCGACGCTCCAGAGAGAGCGCCTCCTCCGCAGCCCGTAGCATATGCACCTCGCGGTCTTTCAGAGCTGGGGTAATGAAGCGTTCGGCGTGTACCAGGGTCTGTTTGCGGAGATACTCAGCCGGCACTTGGGACAAGTGGGCCTTACGGACTTCAAGGTAGTAACCAAAAACTTTATTAAAACCGATACGTAGTGAAGGAATCCCTGTGCGCTGACGTTCTTGTACCTCGAAGTGGTTCAACCAGGCTGTGCCTGAAGCTCCCTGCTCGCGTAGCGCCTCGAGTTCCGTATGGTAACCAGAGCGTATCACCTGACCATCACGGAGCGTCGCTGGTGGATCATCAACAATGGCATTGGCAATCAAATCAGCGAGGTCGCGGAGGGAGTCCCACTGGGCTGCGAGGGTGGTGAGTACAAGACTGCTACACGCACGCAGCTCTGCCTCAATGGCTGGTAGCCGGCCAATAGACCGGCACAAAGCGATAAGCTCACGAGGGGTCACTGTGCCAAGTGCCAGACGGCTCAAGGTGCGTTCAAAATCACTAAGTGTGTCCAGTGCCTGCCGTAATCGCGCCCGCCGGCTCGACTGTTCAACCAGTTCTGCCACAGCCTCCTGGCGCTCCTGCAGTGCTTGGAGCTGACACAGGGGTTGCGACAGCCATTGCCGGAGTAAACGTCCGCCCATGGCGGTCAGCGTGCAGTCGATGACCGCGAGGAGAGACCCAGCGCGCCCCTGCGACACAGGAGAGTATGTCAGTTCGAGGTGACGCCGTGTCGTCTCATCGAGCACCATAAAATCACCTGTGCTGTAGAGACGCAGACCATTAAGATGGGTCATGGTATTGTGCTGCGTCTCGTGTACATAGGCCACCAGGGCACCAGCGGCAGCGATACCTAAGGGATGTCCCTCACACCCGAAGCCCTCCAAGCTGCGTACAGCAAATTGCTGGGTCAGTGTACGGTAGGCCCGCTCGAGGTGGAAATAGTGGGCTGCCCACGGCTGAAAGGTCGCGGAAAAAGTGTCTGATGTAGACTGCATGATATCGAGGGAGATCTCCAGAGGCTCTGGGAACAGCACTTCACGTGGCTGCACACGGGTATATTCGCGGTATAAAGCCTGCTGCCAATCAGGACTCTCCCAGGACGTTACGGCGAAGGTCCCTGTGGAAACGTCGACGTAGGCAAAACCAGCTCCGCCTGGAGTAACGGCAATACTGGCGAGAAAGTTGTGTTCCTTCGGTGCCAGAATAGTGCTACTAATGACAGTCCCGGGAGTAATGACCCGCACGATGTCACGTTTGACTAAGCCCTCCGCCTGACTGGGGTCTTCGAGCTGTTCAGCAATGGCCACCTTGAAATCTTGCTGTAACAGACGGTCAATATAGCTCTCGGCGCTATGGATAGGCACGCCACACATAGGTATGGGATCATCTTGCTGTTTGTTGCGTGCGGTGAGGGCAATGTTCAGAGCCTTGGACGCCACGAGGGCGTCGTCTTGGAAAAGCTCATAAAAATCGCCCATGCGAAAGAATAACAGGGCGTCACCAGCTTTGGCCTTCAAATGCTGATATTGCTCCATCATTGGCGTGATGCTAGGAGCAGCAGGGAACGTAGAGGAAGTTTGCAGAGATGTCTGGGTGGTTTTGAGCATGATAACAGCGTCTCTCACCTGCCTCGTCGTGGCATCATTCATCGTAAAGGTATGCCAGCACACGCCGTTCGAGAGCCTCCATATGGCGGCGCTGCGTTGCTGAGCGCTCGTGATCGTAGCCTAAAAGATGGAGAATACCATGCAGGAGCAGGTAGACAACACGTTCTTCAAGCGACTGCTGGAGTTCATACGCTTCGCGTGCCGCTGTGTGTAACGAGACAATCACATCACCCAACATAGCAGTGACTGGCTCGCCCTCGTATGTTGGATGTTGCGGAAAGGCGAGCACGTTGGTTGCACGGTCCTGGTGGCGGTAGGTACGGTTCAGCTCTTGGAGAAGACAATCACTGCCAAAAACCACACTGAGTTCTCTATCACTACAGCCCAGGTAAGCCATAATGCCCCGCACGCGCCTCTTGACTGCAGCAGTGTGAATGGCCACAGTACGTTGACGATTTTGCACACGGATAGTCATAGGCGCATAGACTGTCAAGAATAGGTCAATATAGACTCAGGACGGAGGCTGGAGGGATGGCGTCTCCAGCCGTTGCTCATAACGGTTATACGCTTTCACAATTTCCTGCACCAAGGGGTGGCGGACCACGTCGCGCTCTGAAAAATAGACGAAGGCAATGCCCTCGATGCCTTGCAGAATGTGTTGAATCTGGATCAACCCAGATTCC
>Ga0137380_10001029_pt1 | contig 22109 bp, 19 predicted proteins | sample SagtaG_17_FD_104809 | JGI IMG/M metagenome (GOLD analysis project Ga0137380, IMG submission 104809) | Vadose zone soil microbial communities from Sagehorn Ranch, Mendocino, California, USA - Sage2_L_100_16 metaG | ecosystem: Environmental > Terrestrial > Soil > Vadose zone | place: USA...
CCTGCTCGACGTCAGCGGCTCGGTTGCCGTTCGAGGTAGCTATGAGCGGCTCGATTTCGACAATCTGCCGGCCGCCACGTCCGGAACGACCGACCTGGCGATCCGCGCGCACTGCTACGCCGCGAATCCGATCAAGCTCGTCTGGGGTGCGCCATGAGGGCGCGCGGGCCGATCGCGTGCGTGCTGGTGGCGCTGGTCGTCGGCCTCGCGCCGCCTGCGCTGGCCGCGCCGGGGCCTCCCGGAGACCCGGAGTGGTGGTTCGACACCTGGAACGTCCCGTCGTTGTGGGACGGCGGCGCCCGCGGTCAGGGCGTGACGATCGCCGAGATTGACACCGGCGTGAACGCCCACGTGCCAGAGCTTGTCGGACGCATAGCGCGCGGCACCGACTTCGGGGCTGCCGGCGGCGACGGGCGCACCGACCACGACGTCAAGCCGTTCGGGCACGGCACGGCGATGGCGTCGCTCATGGTGGCCCGCCCGGGATCGTTCGACATCGCCGGGCTCGCCCCTGACGCGAAGGTGCTGCCCATCGCCGTCCCGCTGCGCGGCACGAACGACCCGCGGGCGGGTGGCGATCATCTCGCCGACGCGATCCGCTGGGCCACCGATCACGGCGCCAAGATCATCAGCATGTCGTTGGGCGGGTCGCGCGACCCGTCCCACGACAAGGTGCCCTGCCCGGACGATGAGCAGGCGGCGATCACCCGTGCGATCAGCAAGGGCGCGATCGTTGTCGCGGCCGGCGGCAATGATGGCCAGAAGGGCAGCCCGGTCGAGGAGCCCGGCGTCTGCCTCGGCGTGGTGTCGGTCGGCGCGGTCGACTCGAAGGGTGCCGTGCCGGCGTTCTCGTCGCGCCACAACTACCTCACCGTGACGGCACCTGGTGTGAACGTCCCGTCGCTCGGCCGCATCCCGGGGCATGCCTACTCGGGTAACGGCACGAGCCAGGCGACTGCCGTCACGTCCGCTGCGCTCGCGCTGGTCTGGTCGAAGTTCCCGAAGCTCACCGGACGCCAGATCGTGGCCAGGCTGCTTGCCACGCTGGACCGGCGCACAGCCAAGCGAGACCCGGCCTACGGCTTCGGCATCGTCAACGCCGGCCGGGCGATCCGGGCGGCCGTTCCGGCCGACGCGGCGAATCCGGTATTCGCGCCGCTCGATCCGTTCGTCGCAGCCGCCAAGCGACCGTCCACGCATCTGCCGCCGCCAGTCGTCGCCGGAGCGAAGGCCGCGCCGCCCGGCCAGTTCAGGGTCGGTCAGATGCCCACCGCGTGGTCGTCGCGGGCGTGGACCGGTGTCGTGATGGCTGTGCTCGGCGCATTCGCCCTGGTCATGCTGGCGATTGTCGGCATTCGCCGGTCGCGGCGGTTCGCGGCTCTCGGCCCAGACGCGGGCCGCCGGCCCAGCCAGGCTCGACGCGACCGTGACGCGGTGCCGATTCCCACGTACCGCGACGAGGCCGGCCTGATCTGGCACGATCTCGGCCCGCCGCCTGACCCGCCTGGGTGACGCTCCGCCGCCCGACCGTTATCCGGGGACGCGTGTGCGGGCCGCCCGGTTGAGCGCGCTGATCACGCCGAGCAGCGACGCCTGCACGATCGACTCGCTGATGCCGACGCCCCAGAACACGCGGTCGCCGACCTCGATCTCGAGGTAGGCCGCTGCCTCGGCGTCGCGTCCGGACGTGAGCGCGTGCTCGGCGTAGTCCAGCACCCGGACGCTGACGCCGCCCAGGCCTGTGTCCACAGTGGACAGTGCGGAGCAGAACGCCGCGATCGGCCCGTTGCCCACACCGCTCAGCTCGAATTCCTTGCCGAACGCACGCACCGTCGTGGTGATGCGCTCGATGCCCTCGTCGCTGGTCGAGGCGAACTTGGTCAGCGCGAACTCGCCGTCGGAGAGGTACTCGTCGGAGAAGATCTGCCACATCTGCGGGGCGCTCACCTCACCGCCTTCGCCGTCGGTGTGGCGCTGGATGACGTGGCTGAACTCGATCTGCAGGCGTCGCGGCAGGTCGAGATGGTGCTCGGTCTTCATGATGTAGGCGACGCCGCCCTTGCCCGACTGCGAGTTCACTCGGATCACGGCCTCGTACGAGCGACCGACGTCCTTCGGGTCGATGGGCAGGTACGGCATGTGCCACGGCATCTCGCTGGCCGGCTTGCCCGCCGCGGCGGCGTCGCGGTCGAGCGCGTCGAACGCCTTCTTGATCGCGTCCTGGTGCGAGCCGGAGAACGACGTGTAGACGAGGTCGCCCGCGTACGGGTGCCGCTCGTGGACGCCGATGCGATTGCAGTACTCGACGGTGCGGCGGATCTCGTCGATGTCGCTGAAGTCGATCTGCGGGTCAATGCCCTGGCTGAACAGGTTCAGCCCGAGCGTCACCAAATCGACGTTGCCGGTGCGCTCGCCGTTGCCGAACAGGCATCCCTCGACGCGCTGCGCGCCGGCCAGCACCGCCAGCTCGGCGTCCGCGACGGCGGTGCCGCGGTCGTTGTGCGTATGCACGGACAGCGCGACGTGTTCGCGTCGGGAGAGCCCGCGTGACATCCACTCGATCTGGTCGGCATAGACGTTCGGCGTCGACCGCTCGACGGTGCACGGCAGGTTGAGCACGATCTCGCGATCGGGGCCCGGCTGCCACGCGTCCATGACGCCCTCGCAGATCTCCAGCGAGAAGTCGAGCTCGGTGTCCATGAAGATCTCGGGTGAGTACTCGTAGCCGAAGTCGGTGTTCGGCAGGTACTGCTCGGCGTACTTCATGATCGCGTGCGTGCCATCGACGGCGATCGCCTTGCACTCGGCGCGCCCGTCCCCGCTGAAGCCGAACACGACGCTGCGGAACACCGGCGCCGCTGCGTTGTACATATGGACGGTGGCGCTCTTGGCGCCGACCAGCGACTGCACGGTGCGCTCGATGAGCTCCTCGCGCGCCTGGGTCAGCACCGATATCCGCATGTCGTCGGGGATCTTGCCGCTGCTGATCAGGTCGCGGATGAAGTCGAACTCGGTCTGGCTGGCCGCCGGGAAGCCGACCTCGATCTCCTTGTAACCCATGCGCACGAGCAGGTCGAACATGGCGTGCTTGCGGGCGGCGTTCATCGGGTCGATCAGCGCCTGGTTGCCGTCGCGCAGGTCGGTCGACAGCCAGCGCGGGGCTTTAGTGATGGTGCGGCTGGGCCATTGCCGGTCGGGCAGGTCGACGGGCGGGAATGCGGTGTAGCGATAGCAAGGCATCTGGGATGCGCGCTGATTGTTCGGATTGCTCATGGTCTGCTGCTTCTCTCGACGTGATGGATCGGTCGGCAGCAGAACGGCCCGCGACGAGGGGCCGACCGGTCGGAGTTACCGGGCCTCGTCGCGGCCGCGAAGAAGCAGCACGCGAATCATGACGTCGCTCAGGGTAACGGACGGCAACGTGGCCGCCAACCCGGATCATGTGCAGATCGTGCTGCTGTAGCGGGACGATCTGCACATTGATCCGAGGACGGCACGCCGCGGTTGCCGAATTCGCATTCAGCCCACGAATGCGACGGAATCCGTCGTTGAGCCGAGGCATGAGCGACGGTAACGTTCGCCGCATGACCTCTCCACGGACGATCCAGAACTTCATCGACGGCAAATTCGCCGATCCGGCAGACGGGCGGCGAGCCGATCTGATCGATCCGTCCACCGGCGAGGTGTTCGGCTCGGCGCCGGTTTCGAGCGCCGAGGACGTCGATCGTGCTTATGCCGCGGCGGCGTCCGCGTTCGAGACCTGGCGCGAGACGACGCCGAGCGTCCGGCAGCAGGCGCTGCTGAAATTCGCCGACGCCCTCGAGGCGCGTGCCGACGACCTGGTGGCCGCGGAGTCACAGAACACCGGCAAGCCGATCGAGCTCACGGCGTCCGAAGAGATCCCGCCGATGATCGACCAGGTGCGCTTCTTCGCCGGCGCCGCTCGGCTGCTCGAAGGCCGCAGCGCGGGCGAGTACATGGCTGGCTTCACGTCCTACGTGCGACGCGAACCGGTGGGCGTCGTCGGGCAGGTCGCGCCGTGGAACTACCCGATGATGATGGCGATCTGGAAGCTCGCGCCAGCCATCGCGGCGGGCAACACCGTCGTGCTCAAGCCGAGCGACACGACTCCGGTCAGCACGGTGCTGCTCGCCGAGATCGCCGCCGAGTTCCTGCCGCCGGGCGTGCTGAACGTCATCTGCGGCGACCGTGACACCGGGCGCGCGCTCGTGACGCACAAGACGCCGGCGATGGTGTCGATCACCGGATCGACCCGGGCCGGCATGGAGGTGGCCGGATCGGCCGCCACTGACCTCAAGCGGGTGCATCTGGAGCTCGGCGGCAAGGCCCCGGTGATCGTGTTCGACGACGCGGATATTGAAAGCACAGCGGAGGCGGTCGCTATTGCCGGGTACTTCAATGCCGGGCAGGACTGCACGGCGGCGACCAGGGTGCTCGTCGCGCCGGGGGTGGCGGCTGACTTCGCGGACGCCCTCGCCGAGCAGGCCCGTGGCACGCGCACCGGCCCACCCTCGGACGCCGACGTGCTGTACGGGCCGCTGAACAATGCGAACCAGCTGAACCGGGTCGGCGGCATGCTGGGCCGACTGCCCGACCACGCGCGGGTGCTGGCCGGCGGGTCGCGCGAGGGCGAACGCGGCTACTTCTGGCAGCCGACCGTCGTGAGTGGCTTGCGGCAGGACGACGAGGCGTCCCAGCAGGAGATCTTCGGGCCGGTCATCACGGTGCAGCAGTTCAGCGACGAGGACGAGGCGGTGCGGTGGGCCAACGGCGTCGAGTACGGCCTGGCCTCCAGCGTGTGGACAAAGGACCACGGCCGGGCGATGCGGGTCTCGCGCCGGTTGGACTTCGGCTGCGTATGGGTGAACTGCCACATCCCGCTCGTCGCCGAGATGCCGCACGGCGGGTTCAAGCACTCCGGGTACGGCAAGGATCTGTCGATGTACGGCCTGGAGGACTACACGCGGATCAAGCACGTCATGCACAACATCGACTCGTGAACTTTGGACGATCAGCCGGGGGGAACGTCCGGCCGCGCGCCGCTAGTGTCCTGGCTTGACCCGTCGGTCCCGCCAAACAGGAGCACATATGGCAACCGCTGTTCCCTCGTCCGATCGGCTCGTCCTCGCCGACCTCGTCCCGGGCGCACTCGTTCGCGACGCCGCCTTGATCGGTGCCGGAGCCGGGTTGACCGGCCTGGCCGCGCAGGTGTCCGTCCATACCTGGCTCAGCCCGGTGCCGTTCACGCTGCAGACCCTTGCCGTGCTGGTCACCGGCGCCGCGCTCGGGTCCGTGCGCGGGGTGCTGTCGATGGCGCTGTACATGGTGGCCGGTGGCGCGGGCCTGCCGTGGTTCGCCAGCCAGGAGCACGGATGGGGCGGCCCGTCGTTCGGCTACATCGTCGGATTCGTCGTCGCCGCGGGCGTTGTCGGCGAGCTGGCCCGCCGGGGCAACGACCGCCAAGTACTCAGCAGTCTCGGGTTGCTGGCTGTCGGCAGCGCGATCGTCTACGTGATCGGGGCGACCTGGCTCGCGCACGACTTGCACCTCGGCGCCCAGAAGGCAGTGGAGCTCGGCGTGACGCCGTTCCTGTTGACCGACGCGCTCAAAGTCGCCGTCGCCGCGGTGGTCCTGCCGGGCGCCTGGACATTGGTCCGGCGGATGCGGTGAGCAAGCACACCGTTGCCGCCGAGCTGGTCGGCAACGTCGCCCAGGTCATGGTGAGCGTGGGCGACGGCGTCCGGCCGACCGACACGCTCGTCATCCTGGAGTCGATGAAGATGGAGATCCCGGTGCTCGCCGAGGTCTCCGGAGTGATCGCCGAGGTCGCAGTGAACGAGGGCGACGTCATCACCGAGGGCGACGCGATAGCGGTGATCGAGACCGGAGGTTGACCATGAGCGACGTAACGCAGCAGCGGTTGCTTCGGACGGGGATTCCAGGGCCGCGGTCGGTCGAGCTGCACGAGCGGAAGGCGGCGGCGGTCGCGCAGGGGGTCGGCACCACGCTGCCCGTCTACGTCGAGCGGGCCAGCGGCGGCATCGTCGTCGACGTCGACGGCAACCAGCTCATCGACTTCGGCTCGGGCATCGCGGTGGTGTCGGTGGGCAATGCGGCGCCGCGCGTCGTCGAGGCCGTGCAGCGCCAGGTCGCCGACTTCACGCATACCTGCTTCATGATCACGCCGTACGAGGAGTACGTGGCAGTGGCCGAGGCGCTCAACGAGCTGACGCCCGGGTCGTTCGCCAAGCGGTCGGCGTTGTTCAACTCCGGCGCGGAGGCCGTCGAGAACGCGGTCAAGATCGCCCGGTCATACACGGGACGCGCCGCGATCGTCGCCTTCGACCACGCCTACCACGGCCGCACCAACCTGACGATGTCGTTGACGGCGAAGAACATGCCGTACAAGCACCGGTTCGGCCCGTTCGCCGGCGAGATCTACCGGGTGCCGATGGCATACCCGTTCCGTTGGCCGACCGGTCCGGAGCGTTGCGCGGACGAGGCGTTCGCGGCGTTCGTCGACGACGTGCACACCCAGGTCGGCGAGGCCAACACAGCGGCGGTGATCGTCGAGCCGATCCAGGGCGAGGGCGGCTTCGTCGTCCCGGCGCCCGGCTTCCTGTCTCGCGTTGCGCAGTGGTGTGCAGAGCAGGGGGTCCTGTTCATCGCGGACGAGATCCAGACCGGCTTCTGCCGCACGGGCGACTGGTTCGCCTGCTCGCACGAGGGCGTCGAACCGGATCTGATCACCACGGCGAAGGGCATCGCCGGCGGGTTGCCGCTCGCGGGCGTCACGGGACGCGCCGAGATCATGGACGCCGTGCACGTCGGCGGGCTGGGCGGAACGTACGGCGGCAACCCGGTGGCCTGTGCAGCGGCGCTCGCCGCGATCGAGACGATGCGCGCCGACGATCTGGTGGGGGCCGCACGGCGGATCGAGTCGATCATGAAACCTCGGCTGACAGCGCTCGCGGAGAAGTACGAGGTGATCGGCGACGTCCGCGGACGCGGCGCCATGCTGGCCGTCGAGCTGGTGGCCGGCGCGGGCGATCGCACGCCGAACCCGGTGCTGACCGCCGCCATCTCGTCGGCCTGCCATCAGGACGGGCTGATCACGCTCACGGCGGGCACGTACGGCAACGTGCTGCGGTTCCTGCCGCCCCTGGTCATCGGCGAGGCGCTGCTCAGCGAAGGGCTGGACATCCTCGACGCCGCGTTCGCCGCCAACGCCTGATCCGGTTTTGGCCGTGCGGACCGCTCCTGGCGGTCCGCACGGCCAAAACCGGGCCAACCTACTGCCAGGTGATCTTGAAGACCCAGGTGTACTGCCCGGCACGCTGCGCGGCGCTGGGCACTGTGATCCGCAGCGCGCCGTTGCTGACCGTCCAGTCCAGCGGACGCGCGTAGCCCAGCATCGTCACCTGGTCGCCGGGGCGGATGGGCACCGGCGCCGCCACGGTCAGCGTGCTGCCCGGCTGCTCGAGCGAATGGATGTAGAACGCCTGGTTCTGCTTGACGGTGAACCGCAGGCTGCCGAGCTGGGCCATGCGCGACCAGTACGTCGTCCCGTAGATCGCCTCGCCGTTCGTGCGCAGCCAGGCGCCGGTCGCGCGCAGCCGATCCTGCATCACGTCCGGGATCGTCCCGTCGAAGTTCGGGCCGATGTCGAGCAGGAAGTTGCCGTTCTTGCTGGTGATGTCGACCAGCGTCTGCACGACCTCCTCGGCGGTCATGTACCGGTCGTCGGGCGTGGCCCGGTTGATGCCGTAGGAGAACGGGTCGAGGCCGCGGCTGGCCTCCCACTTCGCCACGACGGTGTCCGGGTAGGTCGTGTATTCCGGCGTGGAGAAGTCGGCGGCGCCGATGCCGCCCCGGTTGTTGAAGGTGACGTCCTTGGGCCCGTGCCGGTTCTTGGCGTGGTTGAGGTAGTGCGCCACTACGTTGTCGTCGTCGTTCACGCCGCCGATGTCGAACCAGATCACGTCCGGGTCGTAGCCGTCGATCAGCTCGATCAGCTGCGGGCCCTGGTAGTCGTGCACGTAGTCGCGTCCGGACTGGTAGCCGGTGTACGGCAGCGGCTCCAGCGTGTACGGGTTGCGCGGAGGGTGGCCCATCCACGGGTTGTCGGGGTTGAACCACTCGGGCAATGAGTAGTAGAGGCCGTTGCGCAGGTTCGGGGTGTTGGCCCGCGACGCGGCGAACAGCTCCTTGATGATGTCGCGCTTCGGGCCGAGCTTGACCGAGTTGCGTCCGGAGACCTTCGAGTCCCACAGTGAGAATCCCTCGTGGTGCTTGGACGTCAGCACGTAGTATTCCGCGCCGGCGTCGTCGAACAGCTCCACCCAGCTCTTCGGGTCCCACTTGGCGGCGGTGAACATCGGGATGAAGTCGTCGTAGTTGAAGCTCTGGCCGTACGTCTGCGCGTGGTAGGCGTACGTCGGATCGTTGGGATCCTGCATGTGGTCCCAGTACCACTCGGCGTATTCCTGGCCGACCGGCGCCCAGCCGGGCACCGCGTACACGCCCCAGTGGATGAAGATGCCGAACTTCGCGTCGTCGAACCAGTACGGCGCCTGATGGGTCGACAGGGACGTGTCGGTAGCTGCGTAGTCGGGCACGCCCAGGGTGAGGGCTGCCTGCTGGCTGCTGATGACGCTGCTGCGGTCACGGGCGAGGACGCTGCCGGTGACGACCGTACCTGGGGGTACGGTCGAGTCGATGCCGATGCGCAGGCGCACCTGATCGCCCGGGGCAAGCGTGCCGATCTGCGCGGGCATCACTGTTCGGGCGCCGTTGACGTCCACCTCGACGTCGACCGAGTCACGAGCGGTGATCCACACCGTGCCGGCGTTGACGACGGTGGCCTCGACCGACTGTGGGCCGGAGTCGTGCAGCATGCTCTTCGTCGACCGGGCGTCGCGCAGCAGCAGCGACTTGCCCTCCGCCGCAGGCTGCATGGTCAGCGCGAACACATGCAGGCTCGATATGCCGGGCGCCGGCATCGCGGTGACCGGCAGGGTCAGCGCGACGGCCTCGCGACTCGGGTCGAGCGCGACCTCGACGGCGCCGATCGACACCACGTGGTGGTCGACGCCCCCGCCCGGCGTGTAGCGGTACGGGGCGCTGAGCGCGCCAGAGCCGCTGTACCAGTCGGCGGCGCCGAGCGACGGAGTCGACGTGCTGCCGTCCGCGTAATGCACCGTCAGCGGGCCCGACCTCGCGCCGTAGCTCGCCGATGTCAGGAACAGCGCGCTCAGGTAGCGGCCCTGCGGGATCGTGATCTGCTGGCCGACCGCCACGACGTTGTTCTGCTGCCCGGCGACGGAACTGCCGAGCAGGTACGGCACCCCGGCGACGGTCGTCGAGCCGCTCGGCAGCTCCTCGCCCGGGAACGTGTAGCCCGAGCCGTCGAAGTTGCCGTCGTGGGCGGACGCGGTGTCGATGCCGTCGTTGTCGAAGTAGCTGTCGAGGGGGACGGGCACCGGCGTCGGCGCCGGGACCCACGATGTCGTGGCAGCCGCCGCGGCGGGTGTCACGCGGGCGGCGGTCGCGACCAGGGCGACGCCGCCGGCCATGCCGAGTACCTGACGGCGAGAGTAGGTGGCCATGAGAGTCCTCCGGGTGGTCACATCAGTCATCGGATCTCTAGAGCTAGCCGTCTCAGTACTCGGCGCGCAAATCCGTGCAGCGTGCCGGGGTGAGATCGGCAACTCATCGGATGAATCAGCGGACTCATCGTGATGCCACGCGCGCATCGTGTCAAGACCGGCGAAGGCTCACGGGCCTGCTTTTGGCCGTCCGAACCGCACAGAGCGGCTCGGACGGCCAAAACCAGGAGGGACCACGGCCGGTATCCTGGGCCGCGACCTGATGGCCGCTTCGAGGGGATCACCGTGGGGCTCGTCGTACAGAAGTACGGCGGCTCGTCGGTCGCCGACGCCGAGCGCATCAAGCGGGTCGCCGAGCGGATCGTCGCAACCCGCCGCGAGGGGCATGACGTCGTGGTCGTCGTGTCGGCGATGGGCGACACCACCGACGACCTGATCGACCTGGCCGAGCAGATCGTGCCGGTGCCGTCCGGACGCGAGTTCGACATGCTGCTCACCGCCGGTGAGCGCATCTCGATGGCCCTGCTGGCCATGGCGATCAACTCGCTCGGCTACACCGCGCAGTCGTTCACCGGGTCGCAGGCGGGTGTGCTCACCACGTCCGTGCACGGCAAGGCGCGCATCGTCGGCATCACGCCGGGACGGGTCGAGGCGTCCTATCAGGCGGGTAACGTTGCGATCGTCGCGGGCTTCCAGGGCGTCTCGCCGACGACGAAGGACATCACCACGCTCGGACGCGGCGGTTCGGACACCACCGCGGTCGCGCTCGCCGCATCGCTGGGCGCCGACGTCTGCGAGATCTACACCGACGTCGACGGCGTCTACACCGCCGACCCGCGCATCGTGCGGCACGCCCGGCGCCTTGAGACGGTGACCTACGAGGAGATGCTCGAACTGGCTGCCTGTGGTGCCAAGATCCTGCATCTGCGGGCGGTGGAGTACGGCCGCAGGTACGGTGTGCCGATCCACGTCCGCTCGTCGTTCTCGTCAAATCCCGGTACGACTGTCGCCGGATCGATGGAGGATCTACCCGTGGAACAGGCCATCATCTCCGGCGTCGCGCACGACCGGAGCGAAGTGAAGATCACCGTGGTCGGCGTGCCCGACAAGCCGGGCGAGGCCGCGGCGATCTTCCGCGAGCTCGCCGAGGCCGGGATCAACATCGACATGATCGTGCAGAACGTATCGACTCGGGGTACCGGACGCACCGACGTCTCGTTCACGCTGCCGGCGTCTGACGGTGCCACCGCGATGGCCGCGCTCCGGAAGATCGCCGACTCGGTGGGCTACCAGGATCTGCTCTACGACGACCACATAGGCAAGCTGTCGCTGATCGGTGCGGGCATGCGTTCGCACCCCGGGGTGTCGGCCACGTTCTTCGCGGCGCTCGCGGATGTCGGGGTGAACATCGAGATGATCTCGACGTCCGAGATCCGGATCTCGGTCGTGCTGCGCGACACCGACCTGGACAACGCGGTCCTCGCCGTCCACGACGCATTCGAGCTGGGCTCGTCCGACGAGGAAGCCGTCGTCTACGGGGGCACCGGGCGATGAGGGTCGGAATCGTCGGGGCAACGGGTCAAGTCGGCGGGGTCATGCTGCGCATGCTCGTCGAGCGGTCCCTCCCGGTCGACGAGATCCGCTTCTTCGCGTCGGCCCGCTCGGCGGGGTCGACGCTGCACTGGCAGGGCAGCGACATCATCGTCGAGGACGCCGCGACCGCCGACCCGTCCGGGCTCGACATCGCTTTGTTCTCTGCCGGCAAGGCCGGCTCGAAGGTGCTCGCCCCGCGATTCGCGGCGGCTGGCCTCACGGTCATCGACAACTCCTCGGCCTGGCGCATGGACCCGGACGTCCCGCTCGTCGTCGCTGAGGTGAATCCGGACGAGGTCCGGCACGCGACGAAGGGCATCATCGCCAACCCGAACTGCACCACCATGGCGGCCATGCCGGTGCTCGCACCGCTGCACCGCGAGGCCGGCCTCCTGCGGCTCGTCGCGTCGACGTACCAGGCGGTGTCCGGGGCCGGACGCGACGGCGTGGACGAGCTCGACAGCCAGGCACGCGAGGTCGTGCACGACGCGGCGCGGCTCACCTACGACGGCACGGCCGCGAAGTTCCCCGACCCGGTGAAGTTCGCCCGCCCGATCGCGTTCAACGTGCTGCCGCTGGCCGGCTCGATCGTCGATGACGGCACGAACGAGTCCGACGAGGAGCAGAAGCTGCGCAACGAGTCGCGCAAGATCCTCGGCATCCCGGACCTCCTCGTCTCGGGCACCTGCGTGCGGGTACCCGTCTTCACCGGTCACTCGCTGTCGATGAACGTCGAGTTCGCCCGCCCGCTTTCGGTGGCCCGAGCGACCGAGTTGCTCGCCGGCGCGCCAGGCGTCGAGCTGAGCGACGTGCCGACGCCGCTGCAGGCGGCCGGCGCCGACCCGTGCTATGTGGGCCGCATCCGGCAGGACCCGGGCGTCCCCGACGGGCGGGGCCTGGCCCTGTTCGTCAGTAACGACAACCTGCGCAAGGGCGCTGCCCTCAACGCCGTGCAGATTGCCGAGCTCGTCGCGAGCGAGCGGTGATCCACGAGCTCGTTCGGCGAGTTCCGCGCGTCCGCGCGAGCACGAGCGCCAGCGACACCGCCGCCGCGACGCCCGCCGCGCAGTTGCGCGATGCCCGGCTGGCCGGTCTGGCCGTGCTCGTCGTGTTCGTGCTGGCCCGGCTGGTGCGAGTGCACGGTCCGGGTGGCTTCGTCGTGGCGGGCAGGAGATTCGTCGGGCCTGGGGCTCCCGGCGAGCTGCGCGTGGGCCGCGGGGGTGGCTATGACGGCCAGTTCGTCTACCGCCTCGCGCTGGATCCGTTCACCCAGAACGTCCGCGGCCACCACATCCTTCTCGACAACGCCGGTTACCGGCAGCAGCGCATCGTCACGGCGCTGTTGACCCACGTGCTCGCCTGGCTGCCCGGGCTCGGCATCGCCCTTGCGCTGATCCTGGTGAACACGCTCGCGGTGGGCGTCGCGATCTGGGTCGGCACCCGCCTCGTGGCCGACGCGGGCGCGCACCCCGGCTGGGGACTCGTGCTCGCCGCTCCGGCCTGCATCCCGATCTCGGTGGGACGCGACCTCACCGAACCGGTCGCCTGGGCCTCGGTGCTGTGCGCGCTGTTGCTCGCGCGGCGCAGCCGATGGCCGCTCGCGGCCGCCGCGCTGACGGTCGCGGTGCTCGCCCGCGAGACGTCGCTGCTCATCGTCGCGGGGCTCGGCGCGGGCGCGGCCTGGGACGCGTGGCGAGCACGGCAAGAGCACCGGCCGATGCCATGGCCTGCGCTGTGGCTGCTCGTGCCGATCGCGGTCGAGGCCGCCTGGCAGGGCTGGTTGGCGCACATCTGGGGCGTGCTGCCGATCCGCACCGGACCGTCGAACACCACCGCGTCCGCGCCGCTGCTCGGCGTCCTGCGCTCGATGTTCTACGTGACGCCCGGCGGCAATGCGCTGCGCGGCTCGGTGTTCGTGCTCGAGCGGTTCGCGACGCTGGCGCTGATCGCCGCGGCGGCCTGGCTGATCTGGCGGCGGCGCACACGCATCACGGTCGGCGAGGGTGTGGCCTGGCTGCTGGCCGTGGGCCTTGCTGTGTCGGTGCGCCGCTGGATCAACGACGTGCAGTTCCTGCGCGCAACCTATGAGTCATGGGCGCTGTCGGTGCTCGTGCTCGTCAGCTCGACCGACCGGCGCGCGCGGCTCGTCCTCGCCGGTGCCGGATCGGTGACCCTCGGCGTGGCCGCGATGTACGTCGCCTTGGTCTAGCGCGCGTTCCATTCGAACGGCACCATCTCGCGCAGGACGCGCCGCCGGCGGTTACGTGGCAGGTGGTCGATGTAGAGGATGCCGCGCAGGTGCTCGGTTTCGTGCAGCAGGCACCGCGCGAAGAATCCGGTGCCGGTGACCTCGAGCGGCGCGCCCGTCTTGTCGACGCCACGCACAGTGGCGACCGACGGGCGGGGCAGCTCGTGGTACGGCCCCGGGACGGACAGGCACCCCTCCTCACCGTCGTCCTCCGGCCCGGACGTCGAGACGATCTCGGGGTTGACCATGTGCCCGACGTGCTGCTCTCCGTCGGCGTCCGGGCAGTCGTACACGAACACCGCGAGGTCGACGCCCACCTGCGGCGCGGCGAGGCCCACGCCGGCGGCGATGTGCATGGTGGCGAACATGTCGTCGATGAGTGTCGCCAGCGAGTCGTCGAACGACGTCACCCGCTCGCTGACCTTGTGCAGCACGGGATCGCCGGCGACGACGACCTTGCGCGGATTACCTGCCACGGAGGGCGAGCCTAATCGGTAACGGGCACCGGAGCCGTCGCAGGCGCCCGCTGGTCGACGAGCCAGGCGGCGCCGGCCAGGACGCCGAGCACGACCGTCACCACCGCGCAGTTGAGCAGCACCCGTCCGTACCCGTGCAGACCGACGTCGACGAACGGGTACGGGTACCACGACGTCGCTGCGCTGTGCCAGAGCGTGTACCCGAGATAGGCCACCGGCCAGATCAACGCCAGCCGCACCGTCGTCGCGTCGATCCGCGGACGCGGCCCGAACGCGAGCCAGCCCAGGACGGCCGCCATCGGTGAGACGTAGTGCAGCGCGACATCGGCCGCGCGGTCCCAACCGGTGAGGTTCTGCAGCCCGGCGAGCACCGAGTGGTAGATGACTGCGGTGACGGCGACGCCGATCAGGCCGTCCAGGCGCACCACGCGCCACCAGCGCCCGTCCCGGAACGGGTTCGTCGCGAGCATCGCCGCGCCCACTGCGACCAGGATGTTGCTCTCGACGGTGAAGAAGCTCAGGAAGCGGATCACCCGGGTCGGCCGCGGCAGGAGTCCGTTGCGGAGCACGATCACGAACTGAACGACCAGCGCCGCCGCGACGAACGCGGCCAGCGCGTTGTGATACACCCGGCTCAGCCGCCCGTCACGCCAAGCGTCCATGCCGTCCCGCTCGCGAGAGTGGCCCATGAGGCGATCAGTATGGCGTCGGCGGCCCGCTCCGGCCACGCGAACGTCAGGGGAACTTGAGGATCGCGCACTCGTAACCGGAACCCGGCGCGTAGGCCCAGCCGATGCTGAACGAGGTGATGCCCGCATCGAGCAGCCACTTCTTGCCCTCGCCTCGTGCGGTGATCATGCTGACCACCCGTTGTCCGTCCTGGGTAGGGACGGCCTCCCACGCGAAATGCGGGTCGCAGCTTGGCCCCTCGCCCTGTTTCAGGGCGCATTGCTGTGCTTTGCCGGAAACCGTCCCAGTCACTGCGGCGCGGCCGTGACTGACTCGGAACTGGTTCACCGCGTCGACCACCCCGCCGTCGTCGCCGTCGACCGCGCACGGTCCGGCGGACAGGCACGGGTTGGCGGTGCTCGTCGGCGTCGGATGCGCCGATGTCGACGGCGTGATGCTGGCGCTCGTGGTCGGGGTGGACGGCGGCTCGCTCGTGGACGAGGTCGGTGCCGGCTCGGTCGGCAGGATCGTCGCGTCGTCGGCGAGGCGCCGGTTGTGATTGCCGCCGCCCGACGTGCCGACGATGACGAGCATGACCGCGATGACCAGCACGGCGAGCACTGCCAGCACGATCAGTCCGCGCACGGCGTTTCGTCGCGATTCCGGATCCTCGTCGTCGTCCCAGCCAGAAGTCAGCAGGTCGCTCACCCAGGCTCCTTTCGACTGTTGTACGGCGGTTCGGTCCGGGCCGATCGGGTCAGACGCTAGCGATACCGACCGAGTGCGGCCTAGTCCTTACCGCGCGTTACCTTGACGTCGACCGTTCTGCCCGCTATCGGAGGAGTCCGGATGACCGACCTCGACGTGGTCACTGGCGCGTTCAGCTACTCCGGGGCGGCCATCGCGCGGGCCGTCGAGGCGAGCGGCCGGCGGGTGCGCACGCTGACCGGCCATCCGGGGCGGGCGCCGGCGGGTACCTCGATCGACGTCCGGCCGCTGGCCTTCGACGATCCGCCGGCCCTGGTCGAGTCGCTGAGCGGCGTCCGGACGCTCTACAACACCTACTGGGTGCGCTTCGCGAAGGGCCGGATCGACCACGACGCCGCCGTGGCCAACTCGACGATCTTGTTCGACGCGGCCCGCAAGGCCGGCGTGCAGCGGATCGTCCATGTGTCGATCACCCATCCCAGCGCGGACTCGCCGTACCCGTACTTCCGCGGCAAGGCCTCGGTCGAGCACACCCTCGTGCAGACCGGCGTCTCGCACGCCGTGCTCCGCCCGGCGATCCTGTTCGGCGGCGACGGCGTGCTGGTGAACAACATCGCCTGGCTGCTGCGCCATGTGCCGGTGTTCGCGGTCGGCGGCGGCGGCAACTACCGGATCCGCGGCATCCATGTCGACGATCTCGCGCGGCTGTGCGTCGAGGCCGGATCCGCAACCGGCAACACCACGATCGACGCGGTCGGGCCGGAACGCCCGACGTTTCGCGAGATGGTGCATGCGATCAGGCGCGCCGTCGGCAGCCGTTCGCTCGTCGTCAGCGTGCCCGGCATGCTCGTACCGCCGATCTCGGCGGTTCTCGGGCTCGCCCTGCGCGACACGCTGCTGACCCGCGACGAGTACCGGGCTATGGCCGACGGGCTGGCCGACACCGACGGGCCGGCGACCGGGCAGATCGCGTTCAGCGAGTGGCTGGCTTCCAGCAAGGAGACGCTGGGCCGGCACTACGCCAACGAGCTGCGCCGGCACTTCCGCTGACTGCGACTCACGGCACGACCTCGCCGGGTGGGGTGAGCGCGGCCAGCAGGGTCGCGACGATAACGCGCGGCGCGTTCTTCGGATCGAGAGTGCCGGCCTCCACCTCGCCGGCGGCGGCGTGCATGACGCTGTAGACCGTCGTGAGCAGCCAACGTTTGGGCAGGTCCGTACGAAAGACGCCGGCGCGCTGACCGCGCTCGATGAGCGTCTGGACACGCCGCAAGATCCGGTCGTGCCGGTTACGGATCTGCCCGGCAGGCAGTTCGTGCTGTGCGGCCAGCAGTACGGATCGGAACTGGTCGACGATCTGCCAGGACGACGCAACCAACCGGGTCAGTGCCTCGCGCGGGTCGCCGGCGGTGTCGGTCGCGTCGAGGACGGCGTCTGCGTGCTCGATCGTCCTGGTCAGGACGGCATCCACGAGCTCGGCTCGTGAGGAGAAGTGACCGTAGAGCGTCACGCGCCCCACGCCGGCCGCCTGCGCTATGTCGGCGACGCTGGCGTTCGGGTCGCGCGCGAAGCAGCGCAATGCGGCGTCGAGGATCGAAGCGATGTTTCGCCGGGCGTCGGCTCGGCGCGTGGCGCCGAGTTGGCTACGTGCCGCCATCTTGAATTTCCTTACCTCGAACAGCAGTGTTTGAGTTATGCTCACTCGTGAACTTGAACAAGCATGTTCAGATTAACGGATAACCGAGAGGAACGTTCGATGGCGCTACATACCCCTTCGGCACCGGCCGGAGCCGTCCACGCCGGCACCAGTGACAGGCGACGGTGGTGGGGGCTCGCGCTGCTGTGCGTGGCGCAGTTCATGCTCATCCTCGACGTGACGGTAGTGAACGTCGCGCTGCCTGACATCGGTTCCGACCTGCATCTGCAGCGCGCCACCCTGACCTGGGTGCTCACGGCATACACCCTGGTTTTCGGCGGACTGATGTTGCTCGGTGGCCGCGCAGCGGACGCGTTCGGCGCTCGACCCATGCTCATGACCGGGCTGGTCGTGTTCACCGCCGCGTCGCTGTTCAGCGGCATCGCGGCGAACGGGCCGATGTTGCTGAGTGGACGGGCCGCACAGGGTGTCGGCGCCGCCTTGCTGTCGCCGGCCGCGTTGTCGGTCGTCAGCACGACGTTCGAGGGCCGGGACCGTGCCAGAGCCCTCGGTGTCTGGGCCGCGATCGCCGGCGCCGGTTCGGCAGTCGGCGTGATTCTCGGCGGCGTGCTGACCGCTGACGCCGGCTGGCGCTGGGTGTTCCTCATCAACCTGCCGGTAGGTGCCGCGCTGCTCGCGGCGTTGCCCCGCGTGCTGCCAGCCGGGCAGTCTCGCCGCGCCGCCCACGATCGGGTGGACGTGGCCGGCGCGGTCACCGTCACGGCTGCCACCGCCGCTGGGATCTACGGCTTGATCAACGCGGGCAACCACGGCTGGTTGACGCCGTCGACCTACGTCCCGCTCGCCGCGGCCGTGGTCCTGTACGCCGGGTTCGTGGCCGTGGAGCGGATGGTTTCCGCGCCGCTGATGCAGATGCGGGTACTCGTCCGCGGGCCGGTCGCATCCGGTGCGCTGCTGATGCTCGTGGCGACCGGGTTGCTCGTCGGCGGGTTCTTCCTCGGCTCGTTCTACCTGCAGGACCAGCGTGGCTACAGTGCCGTCGCCACCGGCGCGGCCTTCCTACCGATCGCTTTCGCAACGATCATCGGCGCGCACACCGCCAGCAACGCGGTCACCCGTCTCGACCGGCGTGTGGTCACCGTCGTGGCGCTGAGCATCACCGCGGTCGGTACCGCGATCGCTGCTCGCTGGATCGGCGCGGCGGCCGTGGTCGCAGGGCTCAGTGTCGCGGCGCTGGGCCTCGGCGCGGCCCTGGTCGCCGCGACGACGAGCGCGCTCTCGGATGTCGACCCGCACGAAGCGGGCGTGCGCTCGGGCATCGTCAACACGGCGCACGAACTCGGCGCCGCGGTCGGTGTGGCCGCGTTGTCGAGCGTCGCCGCAGCCAGCCTTGCGGTTGGCAGTCTCAGCCTGACCGGGTTCACCCGGGCGTTCACGGCGAGCAGCGTCGCGGCGTTGGTCGCCGCCGTGCTCGCCGCGATGTTCGTTCCCGCGGGAAAGGCGCCCGAGGGGGCGATGCCGCACGGGCATTAGCCCGCGTGCTGTGCTTGACGCATGCCGGACGAGTATGCGGCGCTGCGGGTCGCGTATGGCGACCTCGCGGGCCTGGCCCAGTCGCTCACCGAACGCGACTCGTGGTGTGCCACCGGTTGCCCCGGCTGGGCGGTGCGCGACGTCGTGTTCCACCTGCTCGGCGACGCGCAACGCGCGCTGGTCTCGTTGCTGACCCGATCGGACGGGCCGGCGGACCGGACCGCGGTCACGTACTGGATCGACTCGCCGGGCCAGCACGACCCGGATTCCCGCGGGCTGCGCGCGACACGGACGATGGCCAGCGCATGGGGTCTGCCGTACCTGGTCGAGACCTACGTCCTGACGGGTGCCGCGGTGCTGACCCTTGCCGGACGCGTGCCCCCGGACACGCTGGTCGCGACCCAGGGCCACGTGCTGACCGCGCGGGATCTCGTCGCGACGTTCGCCGTCGAGGCCGCCGTCCACCATCTCGACCTCGTCGTCGAGCTGGACCGTCCGGGGCCCCGAGCTGAGCCGCTCGCGCTCGTCCGGCGCACACTCGACGGGTTGCTCGGCCGGCCGGTTCCGGTCGCCTGGGACGACCGGACGTGGGCGCTGGCCGGTACCGGGCGGCGGCCGCTCGACGCCGCCGAGCGGCAGGCCTTCGGAGCGGACGCCGACCGCCTGCCGCTGCTTTCCTAATCAGATTGCTGCCGCGCCTAGGCTCGGTTCACGTGAGCGTCCGCATCGCCCTGGTCAGCGACGAGAACGAGACGTACCCAAGCCATCGCGAGATCAACGCCGTTCGTCCCATGCTCGGCGATGACGTCGAATCGGTCTGGATGGCCACCGACAGCGCGCAGGTTCGCGATCTCGGCAGCTTCGACGGGATCTGGCTGGTGCCCGGATCTCCTTATCGCGACGACCGGTCCGCATACGCCGCGGTGACCTGGGCGCGGGTGAACAACGTGCCGTTCCTCGGCACGTGCGGCGGCATGCAGTACGCCGTGATCGAGTTCGTCCGCAACGTGCTCGGCGAGCCGGACGCGTCGCACGCCGAGTCCGACGGCGTTGACGCGACGAATGTCGTCACCGCGCTGGCGTGCAGCCTGCAGGGCGACGAGCGCGAGGTCCGCCCGGTTCCCGGTACGAGGTTCGCCACGCTCGTCGCCGGCCGCCCGTTCGTCGGCATGCATTGCTGCAACTACGGGCCGGACCCGTCGCAGCTGGATCGGCTCGTCGCCGGCGGCATGGTCATCGAGGCGAGAGCCGACGACGCTCCGGTCGAGGTACTGGAGCTGCCCTCGAACGACTTCTTCGTGCTGTCGCTGTTCCAGCCGCAGGTCGGCGCCCTGGCGGGCAAGCCCGTCCATGCGCTGCTGCGCGAATTCGTCCGCTGCGCCGCCGCCGCAGAGCGATCTGCCCGGCATGGCACGATCTCGACATGACTCAACAGCTGCGTCCGACGACGTGGTGAACCGGCAGCGCGTACTGGTCACCGGTGGTGCGGGCTTCATCGGCTCGCATCTGTGCCGTCGCCTGCTGGGTATGGGGCACGACGTCCTCGTCGCCGACAACTTCTACTCGGGCATGCGGCGCAACATCATCGACCTGCTGGACGAGCCGGGCTTCGAGCTCATGCGCCACGACGTGACGTTCCCGCTCTACGTCGAGGTCGACCAGATCTATCACCTCGCGTGCCCGGCCTCGCCGATCTTCTACCAGCGCGATCCGGTACAGACGACGAAGACGTCCGTGCACGGGTCGATCAACATGCTCGGCCTGGCCAAGCGAACCAAGGCGCGCATCCTGCTGGCGTCGACGTCTGAGGTGTACGGCGATCCCGAGGTGCATCCGCAAGACGAGTCGTACTGGGGCCGGGTGAACCCGGTCGGGCCACGGTCGTGCTATGACGAGGGCAAGCGCTGCGCCGAGACGCTCTTCTTCGACTACCGCCGCCAGCACGACCTGCCGATCAAAGTGGCCCGGATCTTCAACACCTACGGTCCGGGTATGCGGCCCGACGACGGCCGGGTCGTGTCGAGCTTCATCGTCTCGGCCCTTCAGGGCGAGCCGTTGACAGTGTTCGGCGACGGATCGCAGACGCGCTCGTTCTGTTACGTCGACGACCTGGTCGACGGGCTGATCCGGCTGATGAACACCCCGCACGAGGTCACGGGGCCGACCAACCTCGGCAATCCTGGCGAGTTCACCATGCTCGAGTTGGCGAACGCGGTGCTGGATCTCGTCGGCTGGGGCGGCAGCGTCGAGTATCGCCCGCTGCCCGAGGACGACCCCGCGCAGCGCCGTCCGAACATCGACCTCGCCTTGGAACAGCTCGACTGGAAGCCGACGATCGAACTCCGCGAAGGTCTGGCGAGGACGATCGACTACTTCCGGTCGGCGCTACCCGATCTCGCAGGCGAGCGCGTCAGCTGACCGTGATTTCGAGCAGACCCCGTGGCCCCGGTGCCACTGCCTCGATATGCATCTTCTGGAACGCGATATTCCAGACTCGTGCCTCGCTGTCCGAGACGTGGGCCTTGACGATCCAGATGTGGGCTGCGTTCGTCCGCTTCGCCATCGCCAACGCCCGCTGCAGTGCGGCGCGAACGTCTTTGAGCTTGCGGCCCGAAGCGACGATGATCTGCCGCTCGGTCGGGAACACGGTCAGGAAGCCCGTGTCTACGTTCTCGCTGGGTCGCCTGGCGAGCGGTCTGTGGTTCCAGTAGTAGGCGAAGCCCCAGCTACTAGTCACATTCACGAGGATCACGTCGTCGGGCGCTCGGTGCGCGGCGACGAATTGGGTCTGCGCCCGAGTGTTTTCGCGTTCCCAGGGGATTGTGTGAGCGCGCACGTCGTGAAACCCGCCTGTGACGAACGATGCGGTGACCGCAACGGCGAGGGCGACAGAGGCCACGGTTGACCACCGCAACAACAGCATGCATAGGCCCGCGACGCCGATCGCGGCGACGACCACGACGATCACCATCAGGAACGCCGACGTGCGCGCGTCGAGGAGCGGGTACTTCTTCGCGGCGGACAGCGTGATCAGCAATGGAGCCAGCAAGATGATCGCGCATGCCGTTATCGGACGGCCGACACGGAACAGGGTGACCATGCCGGCAAGCACGAAGGGCAGCGCCACCCAAGACGGACCGAGGCCGAAGTCAGAACGCACGTGCCCGAGCCGCACGTAGAGGAAGTGCCAGCTGGCCCCCGCGCCGTCGCCGACCGGCATGTAGAAGAGATACCAGTAGTTGGTCAGCCGCGACCCGATCGCCCTGACGTCGAACACCTCGTAGACGGTCACCATGATCGCGAGCGCCACCGCGGCGGCCGTCCCGGCCTCCAGTGCGCGGCGCCATTCCCGCCGGACGAGCTGCACCGCCACGATGGCGACGAAGGCGACGCTTCCGACGAACGCGACGGTATGGCTGAACAGCATGCCACCGCCGACGGTAGCGGCCAGGACCGCCAGGCTTCGTCGACTCCAGGCACGCTCCAGGCGCGATGTCAGTGCCAGCGTGGTCAGCGCCAGGCAGGCGTCGGCCGTGTACTGCTTGAGGTCGTTGCGCTCGAGCATCGCCGGGACCATCAGCACGCCGATCGCGGCA
>Ga0137380_10001044_pt1 | contig 21964 bp, 25 predicted proteins | sample SagtaG_17_FD_104809 | JGI IMG/M metagenome (GOLD analysis project Ga0137380, IMG submission 104809) | Vadose zone soil microbial communities from Sagehorn Ranch, Mendocino, California, USA - Sage2_L_100_16 metaG | ecosystem: Environmental > Terrestrial > Soil > Vadose zone | place: USA...
AGGAGCAGCATGCCCCAGATCGGCAGGCGCGGCAGCGCGACCAGCGCGATCAGCACCGCCCGGGCCAGGTCGCAACTGATCATGACAGCACGGTGCGGGTACCGCTCGGCCAGCGCCGCCAGTACCGGGCCGCCGACGACCCAGGGCAGGAAGCTGATCGCGAACGCGGCCGCGGACATGGTGACCGAGTGTGACTGGCGGAAGACCAGGGCGGTGACGGCCGCCTTCGCCATGAAGTCGCCGGCCCAGGACAGCGCGGCGGCCGCGTAGATGGCGCGGTACTCGCCGCTCGCGAAGACTTCACCGAAGGTGGCCGGGCGGCTCTCGGGGCGCGTGTCGCGGAACACCGGCGAGTCCTCCATGGTCACTTCGGCGCCGTTGGTTACTTCCTGATCTGTTGGCATTCTGCCCGATCGGCCGACTGCTGGCTAGGGCGAACGGACGACCTGCCGGTCAGCACGCTGAACGAACGGACGATATACGACCAACTACGCCGCGTGCGAACACCGTCAGGTCGGCCCGGCCTGCCCGGTGTCCACGCCGGCGGATTCGACCGGGCCGGCGGGGCGCAGGTACAGCCGGCTGTTCGGGATCTGACCCGGGATGCCCGCTTCGCCCAGCGCCTCGGTGAGCCGGCGGCGCAGCTCCCGGCCGATCCGCCACTGCGCGTCCGAGGCGGTCTTGACGGTGGCCCGCAGTACCGCGCCGTCCACGGTGATCTGTTCCACGCCGAGGACGTCGGGCGGCTCGATGAGATCCTCGGCGTACTCCGGATCCTCCGCCAGCCCGGCCGCCGCCTCCCGCAGTACCTCCACCGCCCGGTCCACCGACGCGAAGCCGATCGGCACGTCCACCACGACCATGGTCCAGCCCTGGCTCTTGTTGCCGACGTTGGTGATCTCCCCGTTGCGGATGTACCAGAGCACCCCGCGGTTGTCCCGGATCGTGGTGACCCGCAGCCCGACCGCCTCGACCGTGCCGCCGGTCTCCCCGACTTCCACCACGTCGCCGACCCCGTACTGGTCCTCCAGCAGCATGAACAGCCCGGCGATGAGGTCCTTGACCAGGGTCTGCGCGCCGAAGCCCAGGGCCACCCCGACGATGCCCGCGCTGGCCAGCAGCGGGCCGAGGTTCACGCCGAGCTGCCCGAGGATGAGCAGGACGGCGATCGAGTACACCGTGACGGTGGCGAAGCTGCCGAGGACCGACCCGATCGCCTCGGCCCGCTGCCGCCGCCGCTCCGGGAAGAGCGTGGCCGCCTCCTGCAGGCCGCTGGGCAGCCGTTGCTTGAGCGGCTTGAGGATCGTCGGTACCGAGCTGGCCGACGTGCTGTGCACCAGCTTCCTGATCAACCGGTGCAGCAGGTAGCGGGCGACCATCGCGAGGACCACGATCAGCAGGATCTGCAGCGGCTTGACCAGGAAGTAGTAGCTGCCCGAGGCGAGCCAGGCCTGGCCGGTCTGCTGGTAGATCCACCGGCACAGCTCGCTGGTGTGGGTACAGTCGGGCGTCGGCGAGACGCTCGGCGACGGTACCTGCATCGGTAATGCCACGGTGCCCTTCGTACCGCATGTCCGCGGGCCTGTCACCGCCACCCCGGGGTACCGGATCGCGGGCGAACCGGACATCCTCCCACGGCGTCATCCAACCTTCACCGCGTGGGCCGGCATTTGTGCGTGCAATCAGGCAATCTATCGGGGACTATTGGCACACGGATGTTCCACGGCTGTCGCAAGAGGGTGAGCACGATGCCTGACATACGACCCACGGTCAGCTCGACCGCTTTGGTGCTCAACCAGACGTACGAGCCGCTGTGTGTCGTGTCGGTGCGTCGCGCCGCCATCCTGATCCTGTCCGGCAAGGCCGTCTGCGTGGCCGACGGGGACGGCGTCCTGCACAGCGCCCGGCGGGCACTGCCGGTACCGCTGGTGATCCGGCTCAGCCGCTACGTGCGGGTGCCGTACCGGACGCATGTGGGTCTGTCCCGCCGGGCGATCTTCGCCCGCGACGGCGGCCGCTGCGCGTACTGCAAAGCGGCGGCGGAGACCATAGACCACGTGCTCCCGCGCAGCCGTGGCGGCCGGCACGCGTGGGAGAACGTGGTAGCCGCCTGCGCCCGGTGCAACCACACCAAGGGCGACCGTACGCCAGCCGAGCTCGGCTGGCGTTTGCATGCCACCCCGGTAGCGCCCAAGGGCATGGCGTGGCGGGTCCTCGGGCACCGCACCCCGGACCCGCGCTGGGCCGGCTGGCTCGATCTGCCCCGGGCTGCCTGAGGTGCCACCCTGCCGTGTGGTCCCGGTCCGGCTCCGCTACGGTTGATCCCGTCGTAGGTTCCTCGGACGCCTGGGGGCGTTGAGCTTGTCCATCACACAGACGGTGCTGGTCTACGCCGGGATCCCGGCGCTCGTCGTGCTCACGGTCTACGGCATGGTGTACGGGAGCACGGCGCGGCGGGTGAGCAAGCGGTACCGGCCCGGCCGGCCGTTCAACTTCGCCCCCGTGTGGTTCCTCGCCGGCACCGGCGAAACGGGTTCGGGAGGGTCCACCGCGCCCGCGCTCGGCGCCGGGGAGCGCGCTGCGCTGCCCGGTCCGCTGCTCGCGCAGGCCCCGGACGCGCCGGCCATCGACCATGGCGAGACGGGAGGCGCAAGTGACCGCTGGTGAGACCTCGACGCTTCGCGGGCGCCCCGACGTGCTCGACGGCCCGTTCACCACTCCGCAGCTGCTGCGCCTGGACGAGGCGCTGCGCCTGGCCGACAAGTCCACCCGACTGACCTTCAGCGTCTACCTCGGTGACCTCGACGAGCCGACCCGGGAATCAGCGGAGAAGCTGCACAGCCAGCTGCCCAACCCGGCGAACTCGGTACTCATCGCCGTGTCGCCGAACCAGCGGATCCTGGAGATCGTGACCGGCGCGCTGGCCCGGCGCCGGATCCCGGACCGGTCGGCGAAGCTGGCCGCCCTGTCGATGGCGGCGGCCTTCTCCGGCGGCGACCTGGCCGGCGGCATCGTCGCCGGGCTCGCCCAGCTCGCCGAGTACGCCGGCAAGGGTTGAGTTATCTGCGCTCGCTCCGCTCGCGGGTTAGCTGGCGTGCCTGTGATCAGCCGGCTGCATCCGTCGCTCTGGCGTGCAGCGCGCGGATGATCCCGTCCCGGCCCTCGGCCACCAGCCGGCGCAGCGGTCCCGGGTGACCCTCGCCAGCCCTCCACTCGTCGGTGGCCGCGACGGTCTCCTCGGACACGTGCTGCGCCGGATAGGCCAGCTCCACGAACTCCTGCGCCGGCTCGCTGTCCCGGGTCGCCCAGATCTGGTCGATCACCTCGAAGAACCGGCGCACGTACGGCCGGGTCAGGTCCAGCTGCGCCGGGTGGTGGAACCCGATCAGCAGCGCCCGTTGCAGCCAGTTCGGCAGCGCCTCCGGGCCGGTGAGCCGCCGCCAGGCGGCCTCCTTCGCCTCCGGCGTGGCGAGCAGCGCGGTCGCCGTGGCGGCCTGCCGCTCGCCGCTTGCGGTGCGGTCCCGGTCCAGCTCGGCCTGGATCTCCAGCTCGCCGAGGTGCCCACCGGCCGCCAGCGCCTGTACCAGCCGCCAGCGCAGCTCGGCCGCGATGACCAGCCCGTCCGGCGGGTCGCCCTCCAGCCAGTCGCGCAGCAGGGCGAGCTCGGAGTCGGAGCGGGCGGCCGAGGCGTACACCCGGGCCCAGGCGAGCTGGAAGCCGCTGCCCGGGGCGGCGTCGGTCAGCGCCCGCCGGGCGGTGGCCGCGAGCAGCGCCCAGCCGATCGGCGCCCAGCTCGGGCCGGCGTAGTAGGTCAGTGCGCCCTGCGCCTGCGCCAGGCTCGCGGTCACCAGGCTGATGTCGTGCTCGGCCGGCAGGCCGTTGCAGACCAGTGCCGCGTAGTCGCGGGCGGGCAGCTCCGCGTCGCGCACCATGTCCCAGGCCGCGCCCCAGCACAGCGCCCGGGCCAGCGAGCTGTCCAGGCCGGAGATGTGGTTGACCACGATCTCCATCGAGTGCTCGTCGAGGCGCAGCTTGGTGTAGCTGAGGTCCTCGTCGTTGAGCAGTAGGACGTCGGCAGCTGGCCGGCCGCGCAGCTGCTCGATCTCGGTCTCCGCACCGGACACCGTGACCTCGACCAGGTCGCGCCGGACCAGCGCGGTGCCGACCAGCTCGTAGAGCCCGATGCCGATGTGGTGGGTACGCAGCGTCGGGTATCCCTCGGGCGCCTCCTGGCGGACCCGTACCGACGCGTACGTGCCGTCCGGTGCCCGCTCGATGACCGGCCGCAGCGTGTTGACCTGGGCCGTCTCCAGCCACTGCCGGGAGAAGTCGCGAAGCTCCTGCCCGGACGCCGACTCCAGGGCCGAGAGCAGGTCGTCGAAGGTGGCGTTGCCCCAGGCGTGCTTGGTGAAGTACTCCCGCAGTCCGGTGACGAACGCGTCGATGCCGACGTATGCGACGAGTTGCTTGATCACGCTGGCGCCCTTGGCGTAGGTGATGCCGTCGAAGTTGACCTCGACGGCCGCCACGTCGGGCATCGCGCAGTAGACCGGGTGGGTGGAGGAGAGCTGGTCCTGCCGGTACCCCCAGTTCTTGCGGATCGACAGGAACGTCGTCCACGTGTCGGTGAACCGGGTCGCCTGGGCGCTGCACCAGTGCGACGCCCACTCGGCGAACGACTCGTTCAGCCACAGGTCGTCCCACCAGCGCATGGTGACCAGGTCGCCGAACCACATGTGGGCCATCTCGTGCAGGATCGTGTTGGCGCGGTTCTCGTACTCGTAGTCGGTCACCGGCGAACGGAAGATGTAGTACTGCTCGCCATGTACGACGCAGCCGAAGTTCTCCATAGCGCCGGCGTTGAACTCCGGTACGAACACCTGGTCGTACTTGGGCAGCGGGTACCGGACGCCGAACTGCTGGTGGAAGAAGTCGAAGCCCTGCTTGGTGATCAGGAAGATGTCGTCCGGGTCGAGGTGCTGGCGCATCGAGCGGCGGCAGTAGACGCCCAGGTCGATCCCGTCGTGCTGCTCGCGTACCTCCGCGTACGGGCCGGCACACATCGCGGTGACGTACGTGCTCATCCGCGCCGAGGGTGCGAAGTGGACGGTCTTCGCTCCCTCACCGGTCGCTTCCGTCCGGTCCGCCACCGCCGAGGAGATCACCCGCCAGTGCTCGGGCACGGTGACGTGCCAGGTGAACACCGACTTGAGGTCCGGTTGGTCGAAGCAGGCGAACACCCTCTGCGCGTCCGCCGTCTCGAACTGGCTATAGAGGTAGACCTCCTTGTCCACCGGGTCGACGGTGCGGTGCAGGCCCTGCCCGCTGGTGGAGTACGCGAAGTCGGCGTCGACGATCAGCACGTTGTCGGTGGCCAGGTCGGTCAGCGGCAGCCCGCGCTCGCCGGTCCGCCCGCTCACGTCCACCGGGCCGCCGTTGAGCGTGGCCGAGCGGATCCGCTCGGCGGCCACCTCGATGAACGTCGCGCTGCCCGGTTCGGTGGTACCGAAGGTGACCGTGGTGATCGAGCGGAAGGTGCCGTCGCCCGGCCCGCCGGTGCCGTCGGTGAGATCCACCGCGATGTCGTACCCGCGGACGTCGAGCAGGCGGGCCCGCACGACCGCCTCCTCCTGGGTGAGGTTCCGTACTCCAGCCACGATCGTGTCGCTCCATCCACACCTGACGGATACTGGCCCCATCGGCGGTACCCGGTTCGCCGAGTTTCGCACGCGGACCTGAGTACCACCCAGTGGGCCACTTCACCATGGGCTACGGTCGCGGGTCGCCGGCCGGCGAGTCAGGATTCGGTAAGGACCTGGCCGCGTTCGGGGAGTTGACATGGAGACCACGACCGTAGAGATGTGGTTCGATCCGAGGTGCCCGTGGGCGTGGATCACCTCGCGCTGGCTGCTGGAGGTGGAGAAGGTCCGGCCGGTACGGGTCCGGTTCCACGTGATGAGCCTGTCGGTGCTCAACGAGGGCCGCTCCGACCTGCCGGAGAAGTACCGGGAGGGTCTGGCCAAGGGCTGGGGACCGGTACGGGTGGCGATCGCGGCCGAACAGAAGTACGGCAACGAGGTGCTCCGCGGCCTGTACACGGCGCTCGGTACCCGGGCCCATCTGGACGAGCGGGAGCTGGACCGGGAGACGCTGGTCGATGCGCTGACCGGGCTCGGGCTGGATCCGGGGCTCGCCGACGCGGCCGGCTCGACCGAGTACGACGAGGCGCTGCGGACCAGCCACGACGCCGGGATGGCGCCGGTCGGGCTGGATGTCGGTACCCCGGTCATCCACGCGCCGGGCCCGGACGGTGCGACGATCGCCTTCTTCGGCCCGGTGGTGACCCCGGCGCCGAAGGGCGAGGCAGCCGGCCGGTTGTGGGACGGCGTCCAACTGGTCGCCGGTACCCCGGGCTTCTACGAGATCAAGCGCACGCGGGACGTCCGCCCCGCCTTCGACTGACTAACCTGAGCGCGTGATTTCGACTCTGGCGGGCCGGGCGGGGTACCTGGGGTACCTGAGCCGCGCGTCACCCGTTCGGGATCGTGTCGTTTCTTCTCAGCGGGGCCCCGTGCGAGGAGGATACGATGACCGAGGCGGATGTGGCCGCGAGCCAGGGCGGTACCCGCTGGTCGGTGGCCGAGTGCGGCTGGAAGAAGCTGCTGCCGGACCTGCCCGACGACGTGATCGCACTGCTCGCCGACCCGGTTGTGGTGTCCGCCCGGACGCTCGCGGGCACGCCGGCCCAGCGGCCCGAACCGGCGCCGGCCGGGTACGGCGAGCGTACCCCGCGCTTCCTCGCGCCAGCGCCACCGCGCGCCCGGCGCGCCCGGCACCGGATCTGAAAGGCGCCCCCGGTACCGTCTGGGCCATGACGATCGCGCACCCCATCGCCACGGCCTGGCTGTCCACGGGAGGGGCCGCCGCCCCGGGTACCGGAGCCCAGAACTACGACGAGTTCGCCGACGACGCCGAGATCACCGCGATCATCGCCGCCAACCCGGTGAGCGCGCTGGCGGTGGAGATGCCGCACCGGGCGCCGGAGAGCCTCAGCGCCTCGTTCACCGACGCGCTGCCCGCGGCGGTGGCCCGGCTGGCGCGGGCCAAGGCCGAGGGCCGCTACGCGCGGTACGAGGATGTCGTCGCGCTCTACCGGATCACCGGCGAGGATCAGGTGGCCCACGGCCTGTGGACGATGGTCGACACCGACCAGATCTCCACCAGCGCTGACGAGCCCGGCCTGGTCATCCGCAACGAGGACGTGTTCCTGGAGAAGGTCAGGGAACGGGTCGCGCTGGTCAAGGCCATCGGGCACCTGCTGTCGCCGGTACTCCTGCTGCAAACCGCGGACGGCCTGCACGCGGCGCTGGCCGGGGCCGTCGCGGCGGCCGGCGCCCCGGACGCCGCCGACACCGACCAGGCCGGGCGCACCCACGAGGTCTGGGTGCTGCCGGCCGGCGAGCGCCAGGCCGCGCTGCTCGCGCTGGCCGGCGCCGGCGAGCTGGTGGTCGCGGACGGCAACCACCGCAGCCTGGCCGCGCAGACCGCTGGCCTGGACCGCTTCCTCGCGGTGGTCACCACCCCGGCGTCGGTCACGATCCAGCCGTACAACCGGCTGGTCAGCGAACTGACCCTGCCGCCGCGCGAGCTGATCGACCGGCTCGGTGCCGTCCCCGCCGACAATCCGGGGGTACCGGCGACCCGCGGCACGGTCCACCTGTACCTCGACGGCCGCGCGTTCGCCGTCGCGCTGCCCGCCGATCCGGGCGCGCCGGACGTGGACAACCTCGATCACGCGCTGGTCGAACGGGTACTGTTCCGCGACGTGCTCGGCCTCGACCCGGGCGACAAGCGGATCAGCTACGTCGGTGGCGACTACCCGGCCGACTGGCTGGTCGGCGAGGTGGACGTCGGCCGGGCCGAGCTCGCGGTACTGATCGCACCCGTCGCTGTCGACGACTTCGTCGCGGTGAACCTGGCCCGGCAGAAGCTGCCGCGCAAGAGCACCTGGTTCACCCCGAAGGCGCGTGCCGGGCTGGTCCTTGCCGAGCTGAGCGCGCAGGATTAGCCGATGCGCGTCTACCTCGGCTCCGACCACGCCGGCTTCGAACTCAAGGCCCACCTGCTCAAGCACCTGGCGGCCAAGGGGTACGAGGTGGTCGACGTGGGACCGCACGGATACGACCCGGACGACGACTATCCCGCGTTCTGCTTCGCAGCCGGCGAGCAGGCGGTCAACGACCCGGGCGGCCTGGGTGTGGTGATCGGCGGCTCCGGCAACGGCGAGCAGATCGCGGCGAACAAGGTCGACGGGGTCCGCGCCGCGCTCGCCTGGAACCTCGAGACCGCCCGGTTGGCGCGGGAGCACAACGACGCCAACGTGGTCGCGGTCGGCGCCCGGCAGCACTCGCTCGACGAGGCGACCGCGATGGTCGAGACGTTCCTGGCGACGCCGTTCTCGCAGGATCCCCGGCACGCCCGGCGGATCGCGCAGATCGCCGAGTACGAGCGCGAGCGGTCAGCGGGTTGACGGCGGCGGCGTCCAGCCGCGCCGGATGATGATCAGGTTCGCTGCGGAAGCCGCGAGGTCGGCGTCGGTCGGGCGGGTGGCGTCCCGGGCCCGCATCGCGGCGCTGACGCCCACCTGGGAGGATCCGCTGCCGACCAGCCCGCGCAGCCCGCGTTCGGCCTCGCGGTCCTCCAGGACGGGTTCGGTGTCCGGGTCGCGCACGGCGCTGGTCAACGCGGCCAGGTCGGCCGGGGAAGGCGCGTCGTCCGCCGACCGTACCCGGCGGCGGCGCCGGTGCGGCTGGGCCATGGAAGCGCCTCCCGGCTAGAAGATCTCGACCGCGGACGGCGGCCTGGGCCAGCCGAAGGCGGTGCTCGCTGGCGCCAGCGTACCGGGGACCAGTTCCCGGACGCGGCCCGCGGCGGCGAGCGTGGCGAGCGTTCCGTCGCCGAGGTACGCCGCGCCGAGGGCGGCCAGCTCGCAGTGCAGCTCGGCCGGCCGGTCGGCACGCGCGCACTTGGCGCCGGTCGGGTCACCGACGAGGTGCCAGGTGCCGGAGTTGTCCGGGATCAGCGGATCCTCGACCGCGATCACCACATCGACCGGGGCGGCGTAGTGCCGGGCCGCCAGCGCGGCCGGTACGTCCACCAGCCGTACCCACAGCGCGTCGCCGAGCCGGCTGTTCAACCGCCGCGGCTCGTCCACGAGGTACAGCAGCGGCTCGTCGAGGGCGCCCAGCCACATCGACGCCGACCGGGTCAGGTCCACGGTGAGCAGGTGGTCCCAGAGTGCCCGGTACGCCTCGGTGGTCTCGGCCACCACCTCGCGCACGATCACCTCGCCGCGCGGCCCGCCCGACCCCCAGTCCCCGCGTACCCGCCACAACGCGTACCCGTCGACCCCGCCCTCGCCCACGTGCAGCGCGGCCCGCAGCAGGGAGGCACCGCTGCGCCGCTTGGGCAGGTCGTTGAGCAGGTGCTCCCACCACACGCCCGGCCGGCTGGACCAGCCGACCCGGTCGACGCGGGCCCGCTCGTAGACGGCGGCCAGCTCGTCCGCCACGCCCGTCGGAACCGCGCCACGCAGCCCACCCGGCAGCGGCGCCTCCCGCAGCCGGACCTCGCGCTCGATCTCGAAGGACAGCCTCCGGGCCGCCAACCCGTACCCGAACCGCTGGTAGATCCGCCCTTCGCTGGCCCACAGCACGGCGACCGACTCGCCCCGGGCCCGGATGTCGGCGAGCTGGTGGGCCATCATCCTGGTGAGCACGCCTTGCCGGCGGAACGTCGGATCCACCCCGACCATGGTCACGTGAGCCGCCGGGAGAACCGCGCCGGGCACGGTCAGCTCCCGCGTGTACGCCCCGGCCGTGCCCGCCACCCGGTCCCCGGCCGTGACGAGGATCGCCCGGTCGGGCTCGTAGACCAGCCGCTCGTCCTCGCGCTCGTCGTCGTCCGGATCGTCGTTGAACGCCTGTTGCAACACCAGGAACAGGTCGTCGAAGTCCTCGGGGGTACCGGATCGCAGCGTGAACGGCTCAGCCACCATCAGTCGTGTCTATCCCATCCGCTCGGGGTACCGCGAGTTATTTGGCCGGGTCGCTACGCTCGGAGGTCGAGGGAGGACGTCGTCACATGGCTGAGGGTGCGCTGCTGGACCTGGTGTGCGGTCCGGCGAGTCCGCTTCCGGAGACCTACCAGCGGTATCGGCTCGTCGCGCATCTGGGCTCCGGCGGGCAGGCCGAGGTGTACCGGGCGGTGCGGCTGTGCGGCGGGGTGTCCAGCGCGCCGATGACGGTCAAGGTCTTCCGGGTCGACCCGCGCCGCCCGCTGGTCGACGAGCTGCGCTCCTGGGACAAGGGCGACGCCGCGCTGATGGACCTGAACAACCGGGGGGTGGCCGGGATCTGCCGGCGCGCGGACGGGTTCTACGGGCCGCCGCCACACCGGCCGGGGGAGGCGCCGCAGCCGGGCAACGCGGTGCCCTACCAGGTCTACGACTACCTGCACGGGGTCAACCTGCGCGAGTACCGGCACCAGGCCGGCGCCGCCGGCGGCCCGCGGCTCAACGGCGTGTCCGCACTGCGCACCCTCGCCGGCATCCTGCGCGCCCTGCACTACCCGGGCGAGTCCGGCGCGACCCCGGTCCTGCACATGGACGTCAAGCCATCGAACGTGATGGTGCTCGCCACCGGCGAGGTACGCCTGATCGACTTCACCGGCGCGCGGTACTGGCGGCCCGAGGAGATCACCCAGATCGCCTACACGCCCGAGTCGGGCGGACCGGAGGCACTGTCCGGCCAGGTCGGCCCCCCGTACGACGTGCACGGCCTGGGTGCCGTCGCGTACTTCCTCGTGACCGGCGCGCTGCCCCGGGCCAAGAGCGGCCTGTCGCCGGCCGCGCACCCGCTGCTGACCAACCATCCGGCGCTGCGGTCGGCGCTGCTCGCACCGCTGGCCGAGCGGCCGGCGGACCGCCCCGACACCCGGGAGCTGACCGGGTGGGTCGACCGGCTGGCCGCGCTGGTGCGCGCCGCCGGGGTCGCCGAGCAGGGCGTGGACTGGACCGAGCCGGACAGCGCGCCGTCGACCGCCGCCGCCCGCGCGGTCGGCCGGGCGTCGGTCGTCTCGGGTACCGAGACCGATGCGTTCAAGCGCATCGAGCGGCTGGAGCGGGAGCTGGTCGAGCTGCGGGGAGCGTTCTCCGGCGACCGGGCCGGCTCCGGTGGGCCGCTGCTCGCGACGGCGGCCTACGTCTCCCATCCACTGACCGGGGTACCGGCCCCGACCAAGGTGGCGACCCCGGCGCTGCCCCGGACCAAGGTGACGCCGAACGGTGCCGCGACCGGCGCGCCGGCCACCACTCGCGGTCCGGTCACCGCTGGCGGTCCGGTCACCGCTGGCGGTCCGGTCACCGCTGGCGGTCCGGCCACCGCGAGGCTCGCCGACCCGAGCGCCGCCGCGCTCATGCGGGGCCGGGCGACGGTGGTACCGAAGCAGTCCGGCGGACCGGACCCGACCTCGGTACCGGCGCCGGAGACGATGCCGCCGCGCCGCCCCCGTACCCCGGTCGGCGAGCAGCTCCGCACGCTCAAGCGGGGCGGCGGGTGGACCTGGTTCGGTGCGATTGTCGCCTTCCTGTGCTGGTCGGTCTGGGCGCTGTCCAACTGGGATCGCAGCCCGCTGCTCCACGCGCTCGGGTTCCTGCTCGTACTCGGGGTTGCCATCGGCCTTTTCGCCCTGGAGCGCCTGGTGGGGCGGATCGTGCTGGTGCGCTGGCTGGGACGGGAGCGGCGGACGGCCCGGCTGTCCCACATGGGGGTCGCGGCCTTCCTGCTGGCGGTCGGGTACGCGTACCTCCGCCTCGTGCCCTGGCTGTCCGGGCTGCTCGGCTGACCGGGTAACAGTTCGAAAAACGTCTCCCCAGCGGGTTGACACCGCCCGCGCCACTCGGCGCTGATCGTGCTGGACCTGCTGATCATCGCCGTCGCGCAACTGCGGCCCGGCCGATCGTGCATCGAGCGGTCAGCGACCGGCCCGGCGGCGCCTTCCGGTGGCGACGACGACCCCGGTGCCGACGAGCAGCAGGACCGCTCCGCCGAGCGCGATCTCACCGGTCGGTGACCCGGTCCGGGCGAGCGTACCGGTCGACGCCGACCTGCTGGTATCGGTCGATTCGGACGCGATCCCGGCGCCGCCACCGGCGCCGATCCCGCCACCACCGGCTCCGGTTCCGGCGCCCGGCCCGCCGCCACCGCCCGGTCCGCTACTGGCTCCGCTGCTGGCACCGCCGCCTGACCCGGGACTTGATCCACTGCCGGACCCGGAACCGTAGCCGCCGCCTGACCCCGACCCGTAGCCGCCGCCGGCCCCGGAGCCGTATCCGCCGGACCCCGACCCGTAGCCGGACCCCGCGCCGTAGCCGCCCGACCCGTAGCCTGAGCCGGATCCGTAGCCCGAGGCGGACCCCAGGCCGAGCCCGTTGCCCAGGCCCAATCCGTTGCCCAGGCCCAGTCCGAGCCCGTCATCCGCTCCGGGATCCACGGTGATGGTCCGCCGCTGCGCCGGCTCGGCGGCGTACGCCGCCCCGGACGTCCCCACCAGCGTGGCGAGCATCGCGATGCCGACCATCCCCTGCCGCACGGCGACCCGGCCGCTGCCCATCTTGATCATGTGTCCGTCACTACCTCGCGTCAGTGCCGACTCAGGCACTGGCTCAACGACGGACCGCGGCAAACGTCGCGATCAGAAGTGCAGGTACCGGCTCGGCACGTTGGCCGTGATCGTCCGGCTGTTGAAGCGGTGGAAGTTGCCCCAGTTGTACTCGTTGATCGTCACCGAGCCGTTAGCGTCGACCGCGGTCACGTAGGCCACGTGGCCGGACGAGCCGGCGCCGTTGCGCCCCGCGTCCCACTGGGCGACGTCGCCGACCTGCGGGGTGGCGTCGACGAAGGCGCCGGTCCACTGGTTGGCGTTGCCCATGAAGTCGGGGGACTTGGTGTGCGCGCGGCCGTCGGTACGCACCGCCCACGCCGCGAACGAGACGCACTCGCCCTGGTAGTAGCCGTGCCCGTCGGAGACGAACGCGTCCTGGGTGGCCCACGGGTACGCGGCGGCGTTGTAGGTCGATTCGGTGCTGGCCACGCCGCAGTGGCGGATGCCGGGGGAGTACCCGTCGGCACCGACCGCCGGGGTGTTCAGGTAGGCGTTGTAGACCCAGCCGCCGCCGGAGATCGCGTCCCAGGTACGGCCGGTCATGCCGTCGGCGGTACCGCCGTTGTTGACCTGGCAGATGACGCCGACCGTCGATCCACCGGCGATGTTGCGGCTGACGTTGCCGGTCTTCGGCGTCCGCTGGACGGCCAGCTTGCTGATGGTGGTCTTCACGGTGTAGTTCGCCGGGCTCACGCAGACGCCGTTGTACGGGTCCGCCTGGCAGGTCGTCGCGGCCGACGCCGGGCTGGTACCCAGCAGCGGCGCGGCAAGCGCGCCCGCGGCGGCGGCGGGGATGAGCAGGGCCTTGACGAGACTCGTGAAAGACTTCAACTGACCGCCCGTTGACGAGGAGTACCGGTGACGGCGTCCAGAAAACGGGCGGCGGAGTGCCGGCCCGGGTCCATGCGCGGTGCGGTTCGGTTGCCCGGGCCAGTGCCTGTTGCGGGTCTGCCTGTTGCGGGTCTGCCTGTTGTTGATCTGCTGTTGCAGGTCGCCGGTTGCCGGCCGGTTGCGGTCAGGTACCGCCGCTGGTTGCGCCCGCCGTCGCGGGGCACAGCCGCGCGGTGAAGCCGCCGTTGGCGGGCTCGGCCACGGTCAGCGTGCTGGCGCTGGTGACCTGCTGGGTCCGGACCGTCAGGCCGCCCGGGCCGTCGCTGTAGACGTCCGCGAGCCAGGTGCCGGCGCCTAGGAAGCCGAGCGGGGTCGAGATCGTACGCCCGGGGCCGGCGGTGATCGCCCCGACGAACCAGTCGGTACCGTGCCGGCGCACCAGCACCACGATGCTGTCCGGGTCGCCAAAGCGCAGCTTCGTCTCGTCCCACACGTTCGGCACCTGCCGCAGGAACCGCTCCGCCACCGGGTGCGCGTCGTAGCTCTCCACGCTGTCGGCGAAGTTCTGCAGGCCGGACTCCAAGGCGACCGACTGGGCCAACTCGGCGGCGTCGGTGTTGGTGCGCTTGGCGGTGAACGTGACCGGCGTGTAGTCCATCGACCCGGCGAGGTTGGAGCGTGGAAGGCGGCGCTGATCTTCGCCTGGGTGTCGGTGTCGGGCTGGCGGGTCCAGATCCAGACCCCGATGTGCCGGGCCTGGGCGTACTTGACCAGCGTCGGTACCCAGCTCGCGCTCCAGCCGGCGTCGACGAGTACGCGGTCCCAGCCCATCCGGGCGGCGAAGTCGGTGTACTTCTCCCGCGCCGCGAGGCTGCCCGCCGACGAGCCGTCCGACCACCAGGACCACGCGGCGCGGCCCGGCTTGATCCAGGACGTGTCCGCCACCTTCGACGGCATGGCGAGGTCGGTGACCAGGTCGCTTTCGGTGACAGTGGCGATGTCGCCGACGATGAGGGTGCGCCACGGCGTGGTGAGCGTGCGCGGATTGGTCTCCTGCGGGTCGGGCAGCGTGACCCGGAACTGGCGTTGAGCGTCAGCCGGGTACCGCCGTACGTGCCGTTCAGGTCGGACTCCGTGACCAGCAGCCAGGTGTCGCCGACGTGGAACAGCGACGGGTACCCGTACTCGGTCGCGGCCGCCTTGCCGACGGTCGTGTGGACGTGCACGCTCTCGTAGTCGTTGCGCCCGTCCGCGTACGGCAGTAGGACCGCAGCCGCCGACGCCGGTACCGCGAGCTCGCTCGCCTCGCCCGTCACCGCGACGGTGCCGTTCTGCCGTACGACGTACCAGTACGCGATGCCGTCGGCGGCAATCCGGACGGCGAGGTCCAGCCGGCTGGACCCCTTGCTGAAGCTGAGCGTGGTCTGGTTCGCGCCGGTACCGGCGTCGGCGGCTAGGAGTGGAGCACCTGGGTCGACCCCCGCCGTACCGCGAGCGCCAGCCTGCCGGTCGCATCCAGGCTCACGGTCACGGCGGGCCCGGACCCGCCCGGCCCGGTCAACTGCCACTGCTGGGCGGTCGCCGCCTCCGCGCTCAACCGTGGAACGGCGACCAGGGCCGCGGCCAGCAGGACAACCAGAACGATGCCACGCCTCATGTGCCCATTGACATCGGACAATGACTCGGTGTCCAGCGGAAGTCCCGACCGCCGGAACTCGGTAGGCTCGCAGCCATGCGGATCGCCTACGGCGCCGACGACGAGAACGAGACGACCCGGGCGGTCGTCGAGTACCTCGCCGGCCAGGGCCACGAGGTCGTCCCGGCCACCACGTCGGACCGCTGGCCGGACATCGGGGCGGCGGTCGGGCGGGCGGTCGCGACCGGCGCGGCCGACTACGGCGTGGTGCTGTGCTGGACCGGTACAGGGACGGCGATCGCCGCGAACAAGGTGCCGGGGGTACGGGCGGCGCTCGCGTGGGAGCCGTGGATCGCCAAGGGTGCCCGGCTGTGGAACGACGCGAACGTCCTCGCGCTGAGCCTCAAACGGCTCGCCCCGCCGGTCGCCGTCGAGGTCGTGCAGGCCTTTCTCGACACCGCCGAGCCGGACGCCGACGAGGTGGAGAACATCGCCCGTCTCGACACGATCAGCTGAGATACCGCAGGAACCAGTCCCGCGCGAGCGCCGCCACCTGCTCCAGCGCGCCCGGCTCGCCGAAAAGGTGGGTGGCGCCGGGGACGACGGACAGCTCGGCCTCGCCGGGCAGCCGGGCCAGGGCCGCCCGGTTGAGGTCCAGGACGACCGGGTCGCGCCCACCGACGATCAGCAGCGTCGGCTGGAGTACCCGGTCCAGCGCGTCGCCCGCCAGATCGGGCCGGCCGCCACGGGACACCACAGCCCGTACGGCGGCGGGCCGGGTTGCCGCGGCGACGAGCGCGCCGGCCGCACCCGTACTGGCGCCGAAAAGGCCGAGGCCCGGACCGGCCGGCCACCGCTGCGCCGCCCAGTCGGTCAGCGCGGTCACCCGCGCCGCGAGCAGGTCGATGTCGAACCGTAGCTCCCCGGTACGGGCGTCGCGCTGCTCCTCGTCGACGGTCAGCAGGTCGGCGAGCACGGTACCGAGCCCGGACCGCTGCAACTCCGTCGCGACGTAGCGGTTGCGCGGACTGTGCCGCCCGCTGCCGCTGCCGTGGGCGAACACGATCAGGCCGCGCGCGGACGGCGGTACCGTCACGTTCGCCTCGAGTACCACGTCGTCGGCTGGGATCCGCATCATCGCTCCGTTTGGCACTACCAGGCTCCGGGAACAGTCCCGGCATGGTTTCCCCAGGTACCGTGCAGCCCCAGGCCGGCGCCACCACGCCGGTCGGTAAGGCTGATATGCCCACCGGCGTCAGCAGCAAACTGTCGCTGTTCGACCGGTTCGCCACCGTCGCCGACCGGTTCGTGTCCGGCGCCTGGTTCTTCGCCTTCTGCCTGCTGCTCGTGGTGGTCTGGGTACCCTCGTTCGTCTTCATCCGCGACGTCAACACCTGGCAGCTGATCATCAACACGCTGACCACGATCGTGACGTTCCTGCTGGTGGCCCTGCTGCAGAACACCCAGACCCGCTCCGACGCCGCCATCCAGCACAAGCTGAACGCGATCGCCGACGGGTTGGCCGACCTCATGGAGCAACTGGCCGCCGACGATCCGGACCGGCGTCGGGACTACGAGGAGCTGCGTGCCGCGGTCGGCTTGGAGAAGCGCGAGGGATCGTGACCCGGCCGGCCGGCCAGCCGCGCAGTGCCCTGAACCTGCGCCTGGTACTGGCCGCCTTCGGCCTCGTCAGCTGCACCGCCCTGGCGATCGGCCTGTTCTGGGCGGGCTTTCGCGTCGCCGCCTGGCTCGCCGTCGCCGTGGCGCTGGTGGCGGCCGTGAACCTGGCCGTCGTCCAGTACCGCCGGGTGCAGCGCCGCCGCCGCGAACCCGGCGAACACCGCTCGCTCTTCGAGTAGATCCGCAAAGCGTTTGACCTGCGGTTACATCGCGCACCGACATGATCAGGCCGTCTCCAGGCCGTCATCGGGTTGCGGGTCGTCCTGGAAAGCTTGGTCGATCGCGCGGCGGGTCCGGTCCTCGCTGGAGGGCAGGAGATGGGTGTAGATCCGCAGAGTGAACCCGGGATCGGCATGGCCGAGGCCTTGATGCTCTCCCCAGCATCGAGTAGGACCGATGGGTATGTGTGTCGGAGTATGTGCATGCCGTTCTCCCGTGTTCCCGGGATCCCGGTGGCCCGGATCGCGGGCCGCCACACTCGACTGTTGAAGGTTGACCGACGTAGCGCCTGACCATCCACTGTGTAGAGGTAGAGCCGGACGGTGCGTGACTCCCCAGTGGAGCTGTCCCACGGCAGGGTCACCGGCAGCGGCGGGTACTCCTCGGCGTGCGCCTACAGTACCGGTCGTCGCCGAGCGGGTCCGGATCGAATAGGCTGGGCTGTCGGGACGAGGTGGGCTCGGTGTAGACACCCGTACCCGAGAATTGCTTCTCGGGTGCGAGTGTCCGCGTCGAGCCGGTCACGCCGGTACTCCCGTGGTGGGGGTGCCGTTGTGGCGTGTCGTGTTCGCGGCGGCGGGGATGTCGCCCAGCGCGTCGAGGATCTGTTCGGCGATGTCGGTGCCGACCCGCATCCGGACCGCGAGTTGGCCGGGGGTGATCCGGTTGCCGTGGCTGGCGTGGTGGGCCTGCGCAATGATCCTGGCCTGCGGCAGCAGCTTCGTACTGACCGGGGGCTCGGAAACCGGCAATACCGACGACGCCTCGTCTACTGTGGACACCCGGGCCGCCTACCTCCAGGGGGCAACCGGGGCTTCGGTATGTGTTGGCAACGAGCATTTGTCCTCGCCGGACGGGCAGGCTCCGGGATGGCCAGGATCCGTGCGGGCGAGCTGCAGCTGGCTGGACACGGTTGCGCTGTATACGCTCCTGTCCGTCGGTCTTCATCTTTCGTACTCGTCTGTTCCATACGTAGTTGGCGCTTCGATAGCGTCAAGAATCTCGGCTGCTGCATAGTAGTTCATCCCTGCACTTCCAAATGAGCCAGCGTATTTTAGCCAGCCGTAGCTTTCGGCACGCTCAATCAGATTCCGTGCGCCTTGCGGTGTTACATTCACAGCCCTTTGAATACGCTTGGTGGTTATGAAGGGGTTTTCGAGCATCAGTGGTATCAATGCCGCTATGCTCGAACGGTCACCAGTGACCTGCTTGTAGTACCTCTCTCTGATTCCAATCACTTGACCGGCGCGGGTAACGGCATCTTCTGACTGCGCCTGTATGGCTTGACAGAAAAACTGTATCCAACTCTGGATATCGCCCGTTTCTCGGACGCCCTGGAGGCGGTCGTAATAGTCGCGTCTATGCGTCTCCAGGTATCCCGACAAATAAAGAAAAGGGGAGCTCAGGCGTCCCTCGGTGATGAGTAGGAGCACTATGAGAAGTCGACCAATGCGACCGTTGCCGTCGAGGAATGGGTGTATCGTCTCGAACTGATAGTGCATGAGAGCCGCCCGAATCAGCAACGGAAGCTTGCTAGGTTCGTTCATGAACCTCTCCCAGTCCGTCAGCAACTCAGGAAGATGATCGGGAATTGGAGCGACAAAGAGCGCATTTGTTGGCGTGCTCCCGCCTATCCATACTGGTGACCGACGAATCTCTCCAGGTTCACGTTCCTTGCCGCGCACCCCCTCCAGCAGAACGCGATGTATCTGCTTTATCAATCTTTGCGATATTGGAAGCGTCTTGATGAGCTCTAGGCCCAGCCTTGTAGCTGAAAGATACCGCTGAACCTCAACGACGTCCGCATTAGGGTCGGGTACCACCTCCTGCGCCTTCAACACCTCCGGCAACGACGCATTCGTGCCTTCAATTCGGGAACTGGCGATAGCTTCTCGTGTTAGAAACGGACCAACCAGGAGATCGGGCTGCGGAATCAGCCGTCCCAGCCCCTCCAAGTGACCGAGTGCGTTGTCAGCCTCGGAGAGGAGAAAGACGGTTTCGCTCTCGAAAGCAAGATCCCGCGGGACGAGTTCAGGCTTATAGTACGTAAAGGCCCACCGGTCCCCGGGCTTCTGAGTTGCTTTTCCGAAAAGGGTAGTTTTGTAACTTACGGGATCCATGCGAGGATCCTACAGGGCTGTCGGAGATCGCGCAAACAAAACCGCGGGTTCTCTTTGCGCGATCTTGGGTCGCAACAACGACTGTTGCCACGATCTTGGCTGGGAGCAACCAAGAGGGCGGACTGGTTGCCGCGATCTCGTGCCGCAGCAACGAGCCTTGTCACGATCTTGGTCGGGAGCAACCAAGACGACGGACTGGTTGCCGCCATGCCGGGTCCTCCAAGCCGGGGCTAGAGACCCTCGTCGCTCCTGGCGAGCAAGCCCAGCCGGCCGACTAGGGCGACGTGGAGATCGTCTACGACAGATCCGCGACAAACGAGAACCACAAGCAGCGGCAACGACTGTAAAACGTTGGCAACATCGGCGCTGGTCACGCAGCCAATCGGTCCGATTGAAGTCGATCTCAATGATCGAGGGATGTATGGGGTTCAAATCCCCTCGGTCGGCCACTCACCTCGTGGTGTTGATCGAACCAAGGTCTGCGCCTGGCAAGGAACCAGAGTCGGGCTACCGGCCTCTTGCGTGGACTTCGCGCTCCTGTCGGTGGTGAGGCGGGTGGTGTAGCTGGGGACAAGCGCCTCGACAGAGACGACATAGGCAGCGACTACTTGGGGGGTTCATGTCGTACAAGGTTAGGGAGCGGGTGCCAGCGGATCAGAGGCCGCGTACAGCACGGAAGTACAGCAACGCGACCGACCTTGACGGACCGCTACCCACCTTCATGTGCGGTCCGACCTTACTGCCGACCGCGAGCGGCCTCGCTGCCGATAGCTGACACGGAAGCGATCAGCTCCCGCTGGCCGCGTCCCACCAGCACTGGCGATCGCGAACAAGATCAGGCCGTGACCAGGCCGTCCGAGGAGGACCAACGCTGACCAATGAAGACCAGTCATGACCGCAGATGCCCAGGTCAGATGCGGTACACAGATCAGCGCGACAGGTCAGGCGCCGGCCGATCATTCGCTCTTCGAGTAACCTCAGCCCGCGGCCAGCAGTCCGCGGACGTAGGCGGCCTGGCCGACGTGCTGGACGTCGTCGTTGAGGATGCTGACCAGCCGGACGCCGAGGGTCACCGGCGGATCCCACCGCTTGTCCACCACCCGGTCGAGATCCTCCGGCGTCACGCCGCGCAGCAGGTCCCGGGTACGCGCCGCGACCGCCGCGTAGTACTCGACGAGTACCTGGGCGCTGTCCGGCCGGACCCCGGCGACCAGCTCGGCCGAGTGGCCGTAGCCGGTGTCGGACGCGTCGGCCGCGAGCCCGAAGCGACCGGCCCAGCCCCCGCAGACCCAGATCTGGTCGCGGCCGAGCAGGTCCGCGACATGATGGTCCTGTATCCGGGTCAGATGCCAGACCAGCCAACCGACCGGGTTCGCGCCCGTAGCCGGTGACCAGATCAGCTCCTCCGGGGTCAGCCCGTCAACTGCGGACCTCACAAGGTCGGGCAGCCGGTCGAATGCCTCGATCAGCAGGTCACTCACGTTCATCGCGGACGAGCTTATATCGCGCGCAGGGTGAGTACCGTGATCTCGCTGGGAGCGAAGATCCGCAGCGGCGGTCCCCAGAACCCGCTTCCGCGGCTGGTGTAGAGCTGGGTACGGTCGCCGTGCCGGCTCAGGCCATGGACGGTCGGCTGGTCCAGGCGTACCAGATAATGGAACGGCCAGATCTGCCCGCCGTGGGTGTGCCCGGAGACCTGGAGGTCGACGCCGTGCGCGACCGCCGCGGCGACCTGCTTGGGCTGGTGGGCGAGCAGGAGTACCGGCAAGCTGGCGTCCGCGTCGGCGAGCGCCGCGGCGTGGTCGGCGTGGTGGCCGGGATGCCCCGACGCCGCCGCGGTGGCGTCGTCGACGCCGGCGACGACGAGCCGCGCACCGCCGCGCTCCACGAGGATGTGCCGGTTGTGCAGCGGTTCCCAGCCGAGCCGCTGCATGTGGTCGAGCCAGCCCTGCGCCTGGCCGAAGTACTCGTGGTTTCCCGTCACATAGGTACGGGCGAGCCGGGCGCGGACCTCGCCGAGCGGCGCGGCCTGCTCCCGGCGCTCGGACACGCTGCCGTCCGCGATGTCGCCGGTGTGGCAGACGATGTCGGCGTCGAGTTCGTTGACGGTGGCAATCAGCCGGGCGGACCACCGGGCCCGGTTGATCGGACCGTAGTGCGTATCGGTCAGCAGGACCACGCGGATGCCGTCCAGCCCCGCACCGAGCCGGGGCATCGTGACGTCCACCCACCGGACGCGCGGCACCCGCATCGCCTCGGTATACCCCCACACCAGGAGCACGAGCGACACGACGGCGACCGCCACGGCGACGACGCGCGACCGTAGCGGGTTGGCGACACCGGCGATGCCCAGTCCTACCGTCGCCACGTTCCCGAGCAGCGCCCACGTGAACAGCACCCAGATCACGCCGAGGATCGTGTCGCCGGTGACGGCCGCCCAGTCCCGGTGGTGGCGGCCGTGGCCGAGGTACATGAGCACGGGGAACGCGACCAGCCCGCCGACGAACACGACTGTGCCGATGACCACGACCGGGGTCGGCCAGCGGGCGCCGGCGAGGACCACGGTCCACCAGGGCAGGCCGAAGAGCAGTACCAGGATCGCGGTGATCGTTGCGCCGAACCGCAGCCACCGCAGCGAACGCCGTGCGGGCCGGGTCTGCACCGCTTCCGTCGCTGACACCGGCGTACTCCCTCGGTCGTGGTGCGTGCAGCATGACACGCCCGCGGTACCAGCGACCACAAGCCGTGCGCGGGG
>Ga0137380_10001060_pt1 | contig 21872 bp, 17 predicted proteins | sample SagtaG_17_FD_104809 | JGI IMG/M metagenome (GOLD analysis project Ga0137380, IMG submission 104809) | Vadose zone soil microbial communities from Sagehorn Ranch, Mendocino, California, USA - Sage2_L_100_16 metaG | ecosystem: Environmental > Terrestrial > Soil > Vadose zone | place: USA...
ATAACGCCAGCCGAAGGAGTGGCCTGGCGTCCCGCTCCCACACGGCAGCGCTCCCGCAAGGTGACCATGATCTGTTCCCACACCCCCTCATCGCGAAATTGCGCAAAATACGCATACACGGTGGATTTGGGGGGATATTCACGTGGGATCATGCGCCAAGCACAGCCAGCTCGCAGCACATAAAAGATCCCATTCAGGACTGTTCTCATATCGGCCTGACGTGGTCTTCCTCCCGGCTTCCCAGGCGGAATGAGCGGTTCAAGGATGGCCCACTCCTCATCAGTGAGATCAGAAGGATACACTTCCATCGGCTTCCCAGCCTTTCCGGGCACTTCTGCGCCCTCTTGATTACCTTCACCTCCCCTATCTTAACACAGAATCTCCCCCTTTTCTCTTCTGTGTCTGAATCAGCCTGGGAAGCCTTCCTGGACACGCTCTACAGCGGTGTCCAGAAGGATTGAGCCCATAATCGTCTTTACGTGTTCATCTACAAAGCCAGCCTTAGAGGAGAGTTATCTCGACTTCTTCCTGTTTTCTTTCTTATTCCAAGCCTGAAGTATTCTACAATCGAGAGACGTTGCTCCAGATTGTCCCCATTCAAAGCCACCTCATCCATACGACAACATTTAGGCATATCCTTAACGTTCCTATTCGTATAAACTTTACCGATATACAATCTTTGGGCGCTAACCCAAAGATTGATCCGTTCACGTCAAACAGCTAAAGAGAGACTACTTCTTTCGCCCTCCACTTTGCGAAAGGGCTCAATGCTTCTGCGCACCGCTGTAGTGTTCCGGTATCTCATAAGATGGATGAAATCAAGGCTGGCTCAAATATTTGAAGACCGGCCCCTCCTCCCCCGTAAAACCGCTACAATGTGCAAAAGCGGAGAGTGGGTTGGGGAAGCATAATCTCGAAAACCGCCTCATCTTGATGGGCATATGCCTCCAGAGGGGTTGTTGCTAGTGGCGCAAAATCCCAGTGATGCGGTCGAGTGAGCTATACTGCTGGGACACAGCCCGCTAGATACGACCAGGCTCTATTCTGATCCCTCTGTTGAGCAATTAGTCCAGAGCGGATCGAGCGATTAAACATCAGCACCTACTCAAGGTAGTCAATCCCCATACATAACAGAGCGAGCAGTTCGTATTTACTCTCTGCGAGGCGGCCTAACTGCTTCGCTACCAAAAAGTCATGAGTGGTCCTTCAAAAATTCTGTAAAATCCTGGTTCCATTGAACCAGCTGGCTGAGAAGCTCAATGAGTTTCTCCTCGTCCTCCTGCGGCACGACCGGAAGCAATGGAAGCGAGAAGGTCTCCTGAATATTTCCATCAGAGTCAACTTTGAAAGCATCGAAGATCGGAGTACCGGCCTGATCATGAAGCATCGTACGCACATGTGTTGTTGCCTGCTCGATAAGGGATATTCCCTGAGCGACAAGTTCATCAAGCTTCAAATAGGAGCCAAAATCAAGAACGGTAGAAAGTTGCTCGGCTACCTGTTTCAAGGAGACAGTGGTATCAGCATAGGTGGTGAGAAAGGTGAAAAGAAAGCGCCTCGTTGATTTGTAATGAGCTTGCATCGCTTGATACACGTGGTTTGATACATCGATCCATTCGTCGGTGGCCTGGCGTAACTGCATGCGTCGCTCAGGAGATACCAGCGACCAGTTGAAGGACCCGTAAAGGAAAGGAAATGCTCCTCTATGAAGGCACCAGACAATGCGCGTCTTGCCACTTTTCATCCGTAGCGGTAGTTTACAGGCGTTCGCCCACAAGGCCAGCTCACGCCATCGCCGAATGTGTCTATCGGCGCGCAGCCCTAGCATCTCGCAGAGTGCGATGACCGGAACGTAAGCAGTCCCATCTGCTACGTAGAGGACTGGCACCTCATAATCGAAATGGGGAAGAATCAGAGTCGCTTGCTGAACCACTTGCTTGACATGCTTCTCGATCTGCATGAGTATGCTCCTCAATCCTCTTCGAGTGTTTCTATCCTGGACAACGATGAGGGCAGGTCAAACGTCTTATTTGAGAACGTGCCTTGCACTTTTGAACTCTTTCAGCAAGATGCTGACGCCTTTCACTCGAGCTAAACTGTTGAGCGATTGATATGCCCCTCCTCGGAAAGAAAACATGCACTGTTCTTGACTGATCACAACAGCGCTATTGGCCATTTCAAGGCACATTGCTTATCATCCGGTCGCATTTGTAGGGAGGGCTGCCTGCCATATGCTCCTCCGGATGACCCATAACGAAGATGGTCTAGTTCCCCGGTCGTGCTGAACGCCCTTTCTCTTCCTCTCCAACACTGTGTCACTCTGTTGGAGAGGATCGTCGATCTGGCCTCCTCGTGGTTGTTCATCCGGATATTAACTGTAATTGAAATAGTAAGCGTAATCCCGCGCTTCAAGTGTGGCGAGCCCTGCTGGCAGATCTGCATGTCCTAAGACAAAGTTCGCTTTGCGGTGAGTGAGCTCTCCGGTCTTACTGACTTCACCCTGATATTCCAGGGCCAGGATATGCCATCCTCGACGGAGAAGGTCGTTAATCGAATAGTCATCCTCTTCGCGCAGGACCGTTTCTAACAACGGGAGTTGAAGCTGGTTATCGACCAGCGCCCGTGACTGGTAGTCTGGTCCCTTTCGAGGGACAAGGGCGGTGGTCACAAAGTCTTCAATGGCATCCTCAAAACTTCCCAGGTGAGTGGGGTATGGAGAGACTTCATATAACTTCTCGTAGCCTGAGACGAGCCGTGTCGAGAAATCCCACCATCCCACTTGCTGTATGAATGATCGGTTGTATGATTCCTGGCTATCTTCCATTGCCGCTTCCCACGCATGAGGAAGAGCTCGCTGTCCATTGGAGTACGCATACATTTTACGCCCAACAATGTGATCGCCATTATTATCGAAGTAAGCTGGCTTATATGCCTTGAGATAGTCGCTGACTGCATTCCGCAACGCGTCCACAGTTTCCCCATAAAGACGGATGAAAGAGGGAGAGCCGAAGTTGTTAGGAGCACGGCTTATGCCGATTACGAAGCTCACTTCCCATCTTCTCAACGGTGCTGACATAGTGTAATCTCCGCTGTATATTTGTTACTGCTCACCTGGTCCTCTTCAGTAGCTGCTCCAATGTTTTTCATCGAGCAACATCGGTATTTGTACCATCTCACGCTGCATCTCTTCAGATGACGAAGGGGAGATGGACTCAAAAGCGGTCGGCTCTCCTTTTGCTCAAGCGCTCGCAAGCCATTCCATGAAAAACCCACAGAGGATTTTGCCGGTTGAGTCACTCAGTATCGATAGGTAAACTCGTCCGAGGCAAACCCCGATTGAACTATCGAACACATCCCGCCTCGTCAAAGGGCAGGAGCAGATCCGGGTTCGAGACGTTTTCAGGTATCAACACATTCGCTCCTGTGTATGCGCCTGCTGAATGTGAGAGAAATCCTCTTAGGCCGCATTGTCCAACATACCCTGGTCAACATAGATAGGCGCAGAGCGATGCGTATAGCACATTTTTATGAGATTACAAAGACATAAAGATCACACATACTCATAAAGTATAAGTAACAAATACTGTATGCTCATGAGTAATGAGAATGATCGTTCAAATATTCCGGGATATGTATCCATCAAAGAGGCTGCCAAAATCCTCGGGATTTCAGCGAATAGAGTCTATGCCTATGTCGAGGAAGGTCGCCTCCCTTCAGCAAAAGCAGCTCATGTGATTATGATCCCTCTAGAGGCGGTCGAGGAGTTTAAGCCGCAGCTTTCTGGAAGACCTCGTACAAGCGTCCCCGTCTGGCGAATATCACCAGATGAAAATACGGTGCTCGCCACCTCCATGCTCGTGCGAATACGACCCCAACAGCGCGCCAAACTCATGACAAGGTTAGAAGATATGCGGCGCGAAAAACAGCATCTCTTCCCAGGAACTATTGCTCGCTACATGATCGAGAAACAGCACCGACCTGGGTACATAGAGATTTTGCTCATCTGGCGAAATACAGCTATGCCAGATGAGACAACTTTCAACCGTTGGCTCAATGAGTTCCAGCAGGCATTAAGTGATGTGCTGGATTGGGAGACAGCTCAGTATGATACTGGGAGAGTCATTATGCACACCTGATGCTGGCTGCTGCTATCATTTTGTTGCTCCGTTCCTCAAAGGCGATGAGAAATAGAATTTGCTTGTAGAGCCAGGGCGTTTAGTCTTTGGCTGCACTTTTTACAGTATTCTCTTTGAGGAACAGAGTACCAGATAATATAAACTGAGCGATATAATTGGGCTTGAGAAGGCAGACAATCAGTATACTCCCTCGCTGTTGATATCGTAGTCACCAATTTAGCCAACTCGGTTTTTCGCGAGTCAAGAGCTTTTCCCCGCGTAATGTTCCTCCATGAGAAATGCAGCGGCGAAGCGAATTTTCGCCGAACACTACCCCTTCCCTTTTTATTCAACCACCGTTATCCCATGACCCAGCTTGAGGGAAGGGTAGTATTTACAACAAATGATGATTTCTCTCTGAGATGTTAAAAAGTGCGGCAAATTTGCCGCACTTTTTAACATCATTTGTTAATTTCAAATAACATTTGTTGTTAAAATCAAAAATACAAAATACTTATATAGTTGACAAATCAGATCAAAGTGTGTATACTTGGCTATATCTAAGGCAATTCTGTCTCTGTGTACATCGATTTCGGGAGCCAGGAGAAAGTAAACTACTCAGACTTTGTCACAGTCCTGGACTCTTCAATAGGGGCCAGGCGGTAATCAGGCGATCAGTAATTCGGAACTACAACGGGGAGAAACTCAAGTCGGCAGCATAAACGCTAACCGGTTTGAGCAAATGTTGAAAATGGAGCCTGTGACTAATGGAACAAAGTAATCCTTTCGGTGATCAGCCACAGTATGCCCAAATGACGAAAGAAGAACGTTCACACGCATTTATGCGAACAATAGCTCATCCGCACTTTGTAGCAACGAGTAGGGCTCTGCAAAATGCGATTCAAGAAACGAGCGGTGTGTCGCTCGTCTTCGTTTGCGGTCCTGCGGGTGTTGGAAAAACCACCCTGAAAAACCATGTATTACAGCGGCATAAGCGGCACGCGCCCATTCTCAGCTTGTTGGCGAAACCTCCTCTTCACGGCTCTTTTAGCTGGAAAGAATTTCTAAAAAGCGGCATTTCTGCGCTGGAGCAACCATTGGTTGGCCGCGAGTACATCTCTAGCGGTGACGATGACGAAGAAAATACAGATTTGGTACGGTCGGGTAAATCTCGGCCCGGAAGCAGGCCCCTAACGAAAATAAGAGATGACGATTTGCGCCTTTCACTCGAAACGGCGATGAAACGACATCGTCCCGGAGCAGTCATCATCGACGATGCGCACCATTTAGGAAGAGTGAGCAGTACACGTCAGTTGCAGAATCAACTGAATTGTCTCAAATCCATGGCCGAGGCCACAGAGACAGTGCATGTGCTTATCGGCACTTATGAACTGCTTCCACTCTTGAATTCAAGCGCGCAGAGCCTTGCGCACAGCTGCTTTATTCACTTTCCCCGTTACGGTAGTACTGCTGAGGAATTATCCCAGTTCAAGGCTGTTCTTCGCACATTGCAAGATCTCTTGCCCTTCGAGGAAGCGACCGATCTGCTTCTCCAGCAATGGGAATTCTGCTATGAGCGATCGCTTGGATGCGTCGCGATACTGCACGTGATGCTCGCACGAGCAGTTCATGCAGCATTATGTGCCGATGAAAAAACACTCAGCCGGGAATACCTGGAGCAGTACGCATTGCCAGAAACTGGATGCTACATGATGCTGCGCGAGATCTACGAAGCTGAAAGAGATCTGGCTCACGGGTCAGCACCTACAGAGTTGCGTCCGATGCTCGGCCTGATCCCACCTACCACGTTCAGTCGGGAGAGGTTGGCTACCAGGCGTCGAACAACTTCTCGCAGAAGGGTGCTGGGGCCAAAACGTGTCTGGTCGGAATAGGTGATAGCCGTGCCCTACTGTTGGCACGAGTCTCCTGTGAAGGCAGGAGAAGGAAGAAATTGTTGTGCTTACAGAGCTGGAACTCTTACAATTCTGTGAGGAATTCAAATTTTCTAAGAAGACTGTGGCAGAGATCAGGCGTATCCGTTCCCAAGAGCGAGGCGGGAGAAGCGCCAGAGGTAACTTTATCGGTCGCTATCCCAGTCATAAAATGGCGTTTAGCATCCAATTGGAGAGCCGCCGTCTTGAATTGCCTTGTATCAACCAGATTGAACGCGACAATAAAGTTCTCGAATTGTATGATCAGCCCTCTACTCAAACCACGTCGCATCCTCATACATAAAGGAAGAACATAGCACCGAAAGGTGCAAGGCCATTGAGAAGGAGTGAATTACGATGCTTAGCGATCGTGAGCTCGACGTACTAATGCAGAGATTGGTGATACCTGAGGACACTAAAAGAGTAGTCAAATTCATTCGGTCGTCTCCTCCCTCGCGCCGGGTAGGCAGCAACGGGAAGAATATGCCGGTTCAGTATGTCAGCCGGAAAATGGGGGTCATTATCCAGGCCGAAAGTTATAAGGTCGAGCTTGCTGGTGCGCATGAAATGGATCATGAGCCTGAAGTTCTAGAATTCTATGACCAACCCCCGCCTTTTAATTTGAGATTCAAAGTGGGCAACCACATGAAAGAATTCCCATACACGCCTGACTTTTTTGTTATTCGCAAGGATTCTATCGGATGGGAAGAATGGAAAGAAGAGGAGGAGCTTCGCCGCCTTGAGGAGAAGAATCCGAACCGCTATCAGCGCGATGAGCAAGAGGAATGGCGCTGTCCTCCCGCTGAGGAGGTTGCGACTCCTCTTGGGTTTTATTTCAAAGTACGATCATCGAAGGAGATCAACTGGATATTTCAACGTAATCTCCGCTTCCTGGCCTCTTATTGGCGCAAAACCTGCCCTCAAGTCGCAGAGGCTGCAGGCAATGAGATCCTCAACTTAGTCTCCACCAATAAAGGAATTACTTTGAGCACGCTCCTTGCGCAGGTGGAACAAGCAAGTGCTGACGACATCTACAAATTGATCGCTGATGAGCAGATTTACGTCGATTTACATACAGACCAGATTCCCGAATTAGAGCGGGTCCATGTCTACAGCGATAAGGATACTGCGGATGCATGGGCGGCCATGTTTGTAAAAACGCCTACAGGCACTTTCCCTCCCCCCTGTACTGTCTCTCTTGAGCCTAATACGCCTATTTTGTATGACGGCTGTCCCTGGATCATTCTCCAACACGGGAAGAGCGAAACGCATCTTCTATCTGAGGATCAGAAATTGATCATCATGCCTAACGATGGTTTCGAAGGGCTCGTAGCTGCAGGTAGGATTGTGGGCGTTGTTGCAACCCCTGATGAGGGAAGCCTTGATCCTGAAGCTGACGAGCGCTACATGAAGGCGAGTAAAGAGGCACTGAAAAAAGCCAACGATCGCTTTGCGCTCATTAAGCCTGTGCTTGCTGGATTAGCTTCAACTGCTAACACCTCACTTGGCCGGGCGATGCGTAGATGGGTTGCGAAATTTCGAGAGGCCGAACAGAGCTATAAGTGCGGATACATCGGTCTCTTGCCAGATTATGCGAATTGCGGAAACCGCATACCTCGGATCAAAGAGGCGATCTTTGAAATCGTCGAAAAATTTATAAAAACAGAATACGAGAATTACAAGCAGAAAAACAAAAGAGAAGTCTATGGAGAGTTTGAAAATTACTGTAAGGGAGAGGGAATTACTGCTATTCCCAGTTATAAGTTTTTCGTCGCCGCGGTAAATAATCGTCCGCTCCATGAGCAGGTGGAGAAGAGGGCAGGATCCAAAGCTGCCTACCCGCTTGAACCTTTTTATTGGGAGCTACTCTATACTCTCCCGCGGCATGGTGACTATCCTTTCCAGATTACGCATCTTGACCATACGCAATTAGATATAGAGCTGATCGACCTGCGTACCGGCAAAAACTTGGGAAGACCTTGGCTCACGCTGCTCATCGATGCGTACTCGAGACGCATCCTGGCGGTGTACCTGTCGTTTGACAGGCCCAGTTACAGGTCATGCATGATGGTTTTACGAGAGTGCGTCTTCCGGCACAAACGTTTCCCAGAGATGGTCGTGGTTGACGGAGGAAAGGAGTTTCATAGCATCTACTTCGATGCTCTCCTCGCACGCCATCAGTGCAGCAAGGCAACACGACCCAAATCTAAACCTCGCTCTGGGTCTGAAATGGAACGAGTCTTCGGAACGACCAATGAGGAGTTTATTCACAACCTGGAGGGTAACACCCAGGCCACCAAAAACGTGCGGCAGCTAACACCTGCCGTCGACCCGAAGCGACATGCCGTATGGACGCTGGGAGAGCTGTATGCGCGCATCCAGGAATGGGCATATGAGCAGTACGACACGAATGAGCATGGGGGAATCTGTCAAACACCGGCAGATGCTTTCAATCAGGGCATCTTTCTATGGGGTAGGCGCGGAGGGGATTTAATCACCTTCAATGATGCCTTCGTCTACTATACCCTTCCAACAACACCGAAAGGAACAGCCAAACTCGATCCGACTCTCGGTGTGAAGATTAACAATATTTACTACTCTGCGAAAAATAACCTTTTTCGTAGGAACCGTAAATTGCACAAGAAGCAGATCCCTGTGCGCTATGATCCATTTGACATCGGACATGCCTATGCCCTTGTCAAGGGTAAGTGGGTTGAGTGTTTCTCACAACACCATGCGCAACTGCGAGGACGAACCGAGCGGGAGATACAGCTGGCAGGCGAAGAGCTGCGGGCCCGCTATCGCCTTCATGGGAGGCAATTTAAGATTACCGCCGCAAAACTCGCTGCGTTCATCACCTCAGTGGAAGGGCAGCAAGCCCTTCTGGCCCAGCGCCGGAAAGATTTAGAGCTCAGAGGCGTTCTCGCATTGATGGGAAAATCTACTCTGGAATTGCACGGGTTAGGCTTAGTGTCGTCGGAAGCATCTTCGATAATAAATGGAGAGGTTTCCCAGGTAACTGAGCCGGCAATAGATACAGGCGAGACCCCTGAATCCAGTAATAATGACGACGATGTCTATGAAGTAGTGACAGGAGCATGACCTATGCCGATGGATCAGTTCCCGCCCGACGATTTTCATCTCAACCTTCTTCGCGCGCTTCGGTCTCGAAGAACGACTGCGCCTGTTCTCATCTGTGGTCCCATCAGGAGAGGCAGTGTATTATCCTCTCTTCAAGCCGAAAAGCAGATAACGTCTTTAGCACCAAGGGTCAAGCCAGTCGATGCAACTATCTGTAAAGTGGAAGCTGTATCTCCTGGCGCGAGCGAATTCAACTGGCGGGACTATTATACTCGGACACTTACAGCATTGATGAGCGACCTCGATGAGCTATCTCCTGGAGAATAATGCATGCCAGAACCTGAATCATCAACTAAGGGCTTTCCCCGCGAATTGCTTGAGCGGTCGATCGGAGAGCGTCTGCACTATTTCGATAAGGTAGTGATTGCTCACCAGATTCTCAAGCAGACATTTGACGGCCTTCTCCATGCCATTCGGTATCCGGCTAGCGCTTCGATTATTCTTGTCTTCGGCCCCACGGGTGTCGGCAAAACAACTCTACGCCAGCAGCTAGAGAGACAGTTGATCAAGGACGCGCTAACCAAACCTGATGCCAATCCCGGCCATATTCCTGTTGTAGGTATGGAAGCAGTCTCTCCTGACTCTGGCAACTTCAATTGGAGAGATTACTATATCCGGGCGCTGAGAGCTTTAGATGAACCAATGCTTGAACACAAAATTACCTACGAGGTTCGTGGCATTCATCGGGATGAGCGGGGCAAACTTATCATCGAGAGTAATGCTACAGCCCCAGATATGCGCCGAGTCCTGGAGAAGTGCTTACAGTACCGTCAACCGCAGGCTTTTATTGTTGATGAGGCGCAGCATTTTCAAATAATGGCGAGCGGCGAGCGCCTCCTCGATCAGATGAACAGTTTAAAGTCGCTCGCAAGTTTAACAAAAACAGTCCACGTGTTGGTCGGTACTTACGACCTACTGGAATTAACGAAATTGAATGCACAGCTCAGCCGCCGCACCATCAAGATTCATTTCCCTCGCTATCGAGCAGACAATGAGGATGATTTCAAAGAATTCAGAAAGCTGTTGCGGACATTCCAAAGATATCTGCCACTGCCTGAAGAGCCAGACCTGGAAACTCATGCCGATTATTTCTATGATCAGTGCCTGGGCTGCATAGGCATGCTCAAATCATGGCTCCACAGAACACTTGCAGCAGTTCTCGAACTTAATCAACCAACCCTTACACAGGAACTCTGGGAAAAGCAGACCGAAGCGCCCGGAACGCTATTAAGCATGTTCGACGAGATTAGCAGTGGTGAGGACGATTTCTGGGGACAGAAAGATGAAGAACAACTCCAGGCTCTCAGGGAGAAGCTCAGAATCGTTAGGAAGCCTAACCCTGGTAAGGAAGCAAAGAACACTACCAGGAATACTGCAAAGGGGACAAACCCTCCACCAACATCTCAAAGCGATCCCTCAGCGACTAAGGGCCCGACCTCTGCCTCCTCCAAGGGAAGTGGTTCTGATTCGAAAGAGGACCCTCCGGCCCCGTTAGTAAAACCACCAAAAAGGAACAACCAACGAAGCGGACTGCCCAACCCGGTAAGACGTCCTGTTGGAGAGGAGGAGCCGCGTGTCGGTTGAAACAGAAATGCTCTGCGAGGTATGGGAGGAGGAGCTACTTGCTCCTTGCACTTCGAGTAAGCTCTACTGCCTGGAGCCTATTGGGATAGGAACTCCTGTGGTGGAGAGCTTGACCAGTTATATAAGCCGCCTGGCAAATGCTCATAGCGTACTTCTTCGCACTCTGGTCACCGATGAGATCCTGCCTCATTTAAACCGAAGTCACCTGTACCAGGAGGGCCAGCCAGTCTATGATCATCTGAGTACCTTCTGGAAACGAAGCGCAATGCTCAACGGAACTTGCTCAACAGCGAGCATTTGGGTCGACACAATAGAACAATTAACACAACGCAATAACATTCGCAGCCTTACAATGCTGACATTCGCAACAGTCCTTTCATGGAGAGAGTTGGTCCGGCCGACCCAGGCGTGGTGTCCAATGTGCTATGAAGGATGGCGCAAGGCTGGACAGGTGATTTACCAGCCACTCATCTGGCAGCTTTCGGTCATTAGTAACTGCCCTCAACATCAAATCCCGTTACATCTACAATGTCCTTACAGAGACTGTCGAAGACCTTTACCTCCTCTTGCTCCGCGATTTCAGCCTGGTTACTGCACACATTGCGATCGTTGGCTGGGGCACTCTGTCGTTTTAGAGGATTGCCGACCGATGCACAGGAATGAGCAAGAAAGGCAGACATGGGTCCAGCAAGCGGCAGGAGAAATGCTCGCTGCTGTGCCAGGTTCCCTTTCCATTGCGAGCCAAGAAGGGTTTGCTACTATCATCTCTGCGCGTGTAAACGGAGCAATGGAGGGCAATTATTCTGAATTTGCCCGTAGAGTTCGGTTTCATCGCCGAACGGTGTGGGAATGGGCACAGGGCCTGCAAATACCACGATTGGATGCCCTGCTACAGGTCTGCTCGTATTTTGGAACAACTCCATTGCATCTCCTCACCAGCAATATTCAGGAAGTTGAACAGGCTCAGAAGGATACTCTAGGGAAAAAGCTAATTGCAGCGCAACCTTGCAGACGGTTCAGACAGTTTGAAACTGAGAAACTCCGAGATGAATTAGAGCGGGTTCTTCGGAGCGAGGAATCTCCTCCTCTATCCACGCGAGGGGTGGCGCAGCGATTGAACTATGATCAATCGCACCTCCGCAAACATTTTCCCGACCTCTGTCGAGCAATTTCTGCTCGGTATTTAGCATATCAGCAAAAGCAACGTCAAAGAAGGCTTCGCGAAGTGAGCGCTGAAGTGCAGCAAACGGCAGAAGTACTGCAAGAACAGGGATGCTCCTCGAGCGAAAGGCAGGTAGGAAAAATGATAGGAAAACGGGGAATATTCAGAGAGGCGGAAGCCCGAGCTGCTCTAAAGAGTGCATTGTAAGCGCCAGGAAAAAGCGGAGAAAGCTCCACAAATCAATCCGACCATAATCAGAGTATATAACTGCCTCACATTTTCGCAAAATTTTAAGCTTACGAGAGGGAGAACAAGATGCACGAGCAGCAAGAGATGCTCTGTGACCTTTGGCCTGAAGAGCAGGTGGAGTGGAAGCCACACAGCCGCCTTTACAGTTTAGAACCCATAGGGATAGGAAATCCCTTAGTGGAAAGCATGACCAGCTACATCATTCGCTTATCCGAAGCGCACAGTGTCTATCCCCGTACGCTGATTACTCATGAAATTGTGCCGCTTTTGAAGCAGCCGTCACTTTACCAAAATGGGCACATTGTTTATGCTAATTTGACGGCTTATTTGGAGAAAAGCAGTGTATTGAATGGTAACTCTACACAAACGAGTGATATGATCCAAGCGTTAGAGCAGTTAACAGCACGCCATGATCTCCGCTTTCTGACAATGCTAACTTGGCAATATGTCTTCTCGCGCAAAAAACTACCAAGACGGACTCGAGCGTGGTGTCCTATCTGCTATCAGGAGTGGCGGGACAAGAACCAGATACTATATGAGCCACTCCTATGGTCGCTTGAAGTGATCAATGTATGTCACCAGCATCGCCTGCGACTCCAAACGCACTGTCCTAACTCCAGATGTAATATATTGCAACCTCCGCTTTCTCGGCATGCTCAACCAGGGTACTGTTCTCGATGTGATAGCTGGTTAGGAAATCTACCGGAGTACGAGGTAGAGAAACCGCTCGTTTTCGAAGGCGAAACATGGGCGTGGCAGCAGTGGATAGTACATGCTGTAGGTGACTTGCTTTCCGCTGCTCCAGCTTTATCTGAAACACCGCAACGAGAGCAGATCCTGTCGACTATAGATATGTATGCTGAAAGGTTGACAATGGGACAAAGAGAGACACTCGTTCGTCAACTCGAATATAGTTACTCAACAGTATATGGCTGGTTCTCCCGAGGCCAAACTCCGCAGCTAAGTCATCTATTGCATTTCTGTTTCCGTCTAGGTGCATCTCCAATTCATCTGCTTTTGGGTAATATAGAAGAAGCTGCTATAGAAAAGCATCCACCGGTTGACAGGCCACTAAGACGTTACCGAGAATTCGATAGCGAGAGAACACGGCATATTCTCGAGGCTATTTTGAGATCAGAAGATGCATCTTCCTCGATGGTAGATGTGGCGCGGCAGTTGGGCCATCCTAGCTGGCAGCTATATGAGCGGTTCCCTGAACTCTGTCGGGCCATCTCAGCAAAGCATAGGGCCTGTCCAATGTTTACCAGGCAGGTGCAGGTAATAACAGGGGCTACAAACACGTTAGCGATTAAGAGGTATCGAAGGTTTGATAGTGAAAGAGTACGTCAGGCTTTAGAGGCGGTTCTGCAGATTTCAGAAGGTGATCCTCCATCAATGAGTGCAGTAGCCAGAAGTCTTCGTTACCCTCCCAGTAAATTGCACAAATATTTTCCAGATCTTTGCCAAGCCATCTCAAAGCGCTATAAAGATGCTCAAGCGACAAAAAGAGTTCAGAGACTTGAGTTAATCTGTACTGAAGTCAGGGATATTGTATTCACCATTCATGAACAAGGACGCTATCCAAGCAGGAAACAGGTCGCAAAGTACCTCAAAACGTCAGCAGTTTTTCGAACACCAGAAGTAAGAGTCGCATGGAATGAGGCGGTTCAGGAATTAGGATGGAAGTAGTTCCCTGTACTACGTTTGAAAATTGGAAGCATAGTTTGTCCGCGCACTTTTGGAAGCATAGTCTGTCCGCTGCGGACAAACTATGGGTTTAGTCACACACACAGATGGGTAAGTTTCGGGGAAAGGGTGACCGATGGGGCTTGAACCCACAACCGCTGGAGCCACAATCCAGAGCTCTGCCGATTGAGCTACGGTCACCATGTGTTTCTTCGCACCGTCAGTATAGCCGACGCACTGAATCTTGTCAATAGTTTGAACCTGTTGAAGGGCGCGCACCAAGATTGTGCGTGGACCTATCAGGGCGACCGCAAGGGTTCGCCCCTACCCAACCTACAAGGTCTGGTACATCGTGCCTGGGTAGGGGCGAACCCTTGCGGTCGCCCTGCTTGTTTGCTCAAACTTTTGTTATAATATTGCCTATGAAGCTTCAACTGTCGTGCCGGTACCCTGCACCTGGGTACAATGGTTCACCATAATCATGAGAAAATGGAGGGGGAGTAAGCATGGACAAAGCGGGTGTTCAGGCCGCATTTGTCGCGGCAGGACTCTCACGTCTGATTAAAGATATTGACCTGGTGTCGAAACCCTCGATACGGCTGTCCCCTACCCCTGTCGATGAGTCCAGCCTAAAAATAGGCACATCGAAGCTTGGTGGTACTCCTGATTTACCACCGGAAGCGAGCTGGCCAGAATGGAAGGGTCTGCCACAGTCCTTTATTGCGCAAATCCATCTTGATGACGTCCGCCCTTATGACAGCGCTAAGCTGCTGCCACAAAGTGGCATGCTCTGGTTTTTCTACGATGCTCAACAGCAAACTTTTGGAGCGGATCCCAGCGATCGTGGCGGCTGGAGTGTTATCTTCACGGACAGCGACCTGGCCAGGTTGCAACGTACTCCAGCACCGGCAAAACTTCCCACTTCGAGTCAGTTCCAGGCGTGTGCCCTCAGCTTTGCGAGCGAGATCACCTTATCTCAGCAACCTAAGCTTGAGATTCCCAACTTTGATTGGACAGATGCAGAGCAAAAGCAATATGAGACACTGCTCTCAACGTTTCCCAACCCAGCCGACCGTGCCACTCCGCATCACCGATTGCTGGGTTTTCCTGATACTATTCAGGATGATATGCGCCTGGAATGCCAGCTTGCCTCTCATGGTGTGACAGATGTGAACGACCCACGTATAGCTGAGCTGTCGAAAGGGGCGATGGACTGGCAATTACTGCTGCAAATCGACTCTGACGCACAAGCCGGAATGCGCTGGGGCAGTGCGGGAATGCTCTACTATGGGATCACCAGGACCGATCTACAAGCACACCATTTTCAGAATTGCTGGCTTGTGCTACAATCTGAATAAGCGCGTCCGTTTACTCCATAAGAGAACTCGAAATAAGGGAGGCAAGCAATGAGGAAACACTTCTTTTTGCTGGTTATGATCGTGGTTGTCTCACTGGCTGTCAGTGGGTGTACTGTGTCAGTTTCTGCACCTCCACCAGGTGCATCGGCGACTCTAACGAGTGGTTCACCAGGTGCTGAGCCGAACTGGGGCGTGCAAACCAAGACATCCGGCTGCCAGGCTCATGATGGTCTTCCTGATTCTGCCTGCACACCTGGCGCTCTGCTCTCAACTGGAACAAAAGATGCCATCTGCCAGTCAGGATATGCAGGTTCGGTACGGAATGTCCCGGAGAGCGAGAAGCTCCAAGACTACGCTGAGTATGGGATAACAAGTCACTTGCCAGGGCAGTACGAGGTCGATCATCTCGTTAGCCTGGAGTTGGGCGGCTCAAATGAGATTGCCAATCTCTGGCCCGAGGCTGCCACTCCTAAGCCAGGCTTCCATGAAAAAGACAAGGTCGAAAATTACCTGCATGACCAGGTGTGCTCTGGGGCAATAACGCTGAAAGAGGCCCAGATTGAGATTGCAACGAACTGGTTAGCAGTCTACAATCGTATGCCAGGCAAGTAACCTTGGTGATGTGTTGCCCTTGACAACAAGTTTTTCCTGCCATACACTCCACACAGAACAGACAAAACGCACAACAGACACATAGGCAGTCGAGAAGCAAAGGATAGTTAGCAATATGTCACAGCGAATCTCAGAAGGGACAGACCACAACGAGCAGGCCCGTAACGTCGAAGCTGATCTTGCACAACTCCCACAGCTTCCACCAGGCGTCCTTATGCCTGCGCCTGGCACAACTCCACGTCGTAAGACGCGCTGGCCCGATGCCATCGATGTCATCTTTGAGAAAGACCCTGCCTGCAGCAATATCTTCGAGGCGCTGCTCTACCAGGGATTGTGGGCTATCTTCTACCACCGCATCGCCCATGCCCTCTATAAAGCGCATATCCCCTTCTTTCCACGCCTTATCTCGCAGTTTGCCCGTCTTATGACCGGGGGTATCGAGATTCACCCCGGAGCACAAATCGGGAAACGTTTCTTCATTGACCATGGTGCAGGTGTTGTCATCGGAGAAACAACGGTGATTGGCAACAATGTGATGCTCTATCACCAGGTTACACTCGGTGCCACAGGCTGGTGGCGGCCCGGTCCTGGTCGCCGACAGAAACGTCATCCAACTATTGAGGATGATGTGACCATTGGTGTAGGGGCAGCCATCCTGGGGTCAATCACTATAGGCAGAGGAAGCAAAATAGGGGCCATGGCGCTTGTACTCGAATCCGTTCCACCAAATTCAGTTGTAGCTGCCAAGCCTGCTGAACTCCTGGTGAAGGGCGGCGAGCCACTACAGAAGCACCAGGAACTGACACAAGGGTGGGAGATGGATTATCAGATCTGACACTCTCAATGTCTTTCCAGACATTGAGAGTGTCAGAGATTTCGCTGGTGCATAATAAAAGGAAATTTTCGGGGGACACCCCCGCTCCCCCGGCAAGGGGCTTCGCCCCCTGCACCCCCTTTCCCAAATTGCTGTCTTGATAAGGAGATTTTCGGGGGACACTACGCTCCCCCGGCCAGGAGGTTCTCGCCCCCTGCACCTCTTAATATGTCAAAATCGTACCAATCACCATCTCCCAGAAGCGCTCTACCTCCAGAGCATAGCCGACACGGGCATTTGGTGGCATGCCCAGGCGACCGTAAACATCACAGACGGTTCGTCCAGAGGTCCACTCACCTTTTGTTTCGATCTCGACGTGCATCAGGTGTGAACGAACGATAGTAGGCTCAACAACGACAGCCACTGCACAGGGATCGTGCACTGGCGGGGCAGGAAAACCATACTCGTTGCGATAGGTGTTGCCAAAGAAACCCAGCAGGTCTGCCGCGAAGGTGGCTACAGGACGATTGGCAGCACGCAAGCGATTGAGTACGGCGTCGGTAGCCAGGGCCTGGTGTGTGACTTCCAATGGGGTCATCGTGATTGGGCACCCACTGGCGAATACAATAGCCGCAGCTTCAGGATCGGCCAGGATGTTAAATTCGGCAGCAGGGGTTCGATTTCCGAGGCCGATTGCTCCACCCATCAATGAAATAGCTTTGATCCTGGGAATGATGGCTGGCTCATACTGGAGAGCAGTGGCAATATTGGTGAGAGGGCCGGTCGGGACGAGAGTAATATCCCCATCCGAGTTCATGAGCAGATCAGTGATCAGGTCGACGGCATGCTGGCGCACAGGCTCAATATCTGGTTCAGGGATGTGCGGTCCATCCATGCCTGACTCACCATGGATGTCAGGTGCATGTTTTGGTGGACGGACAAGTGGCCGCTCCATGCCCCTGGCAACAGGTACATTGCGGATATTCGCCAATGTGCAGACCTTCAGCGCATTGTGGGTAGTCTTGTCAACTGACTGATTGCCTGAAACCGTGGTAATGGCGAGCAGGTCTACCTCGGGATGATGGGCGGCTAAGAGAATGGCAATGGCGTCGTCGTGGCCGGGGTCGCAATCCAGGATGATTTTGTGTTTCATCGAGTCAGCCTCGCTCTGTATGTTTTATTTGGGAACACGCCAGTGGTATTGCTCTATACTAGCATGCAGAGCAGTAGCACTTCAAGGAGTGCAACATTTATGACATCCACTCATCACTTGCCTTCTGCGGAGGCGAACATAGAGAGAAGTTTCTGGGGTCATTGACAAAATAGGTAATCAAAATAGGTTATTTAACAGACGTGCATTTCCCTTTTGTCCTGTACACTATCAGCAAGAGCTCTTAACACTCGGTTGGTTTCTAGTTCTATACAATCGCAATCAGGATCAAGACTCTAAAATGGAGAAAACTCATGAAAACACAGTATGGTTGGCATCGGCCGCATCTCTTTATCGGTATCAGTATGCTTATGTTACTCGTGCTCCTGCTCAGCGCTTGTGGCAGCAATAGTGCAGGGACAGGCAGTGGAAGTCCTACTGTCACCTCGACTCCGACCAGCAGCGCGAACCATGACACACCTACCCCCACAGCTAAGGATCCTTGTAAAGACCCCTCGTATTGGAATAACATTGTTGGCCTGCATAACGGGCAAAAGGTTGAGAGCGTCAGTTGTGGTAAAGTCCTGGGAAACGGTGATCTGCAGGCCGTGGTCGATGTGCGTAATCCTGGCGACGATCAACTCCTGGATGTCCACTTCTATCGCAACATTACCTCGGCCCATCCACAGGAACTGTTCACGCTGTCCAGTCTCGTCCATGGTGATGCACGGGTCAGCTTAGTGAACACTGTTATCACCGCTGAAGTTGATAAGAACTCCAGCATCAACAAGGGGAAGCCAGAGGGCCAACTCACACAAGACCTCTTCCGTGAGTTCAAATGGTCTGCTGCTGCCGGAACCCTGGTACGAACCGCTTTTCCAGGCTTCTATCCTGACCTCACTCGCTATCAGGCTGAAGCTGACCAGGCCGGGATCACTAATGCCGATCAGTCCTGGAAACTTGATGCCATTGCGACAGTGAAGCACTTTATGGTTGCTCTCCTCAAGTTCCCCGCCAACAGCACAGTGAAGCTGATCAGCGGTGGTGGTGAACATGATCTGCAAGCGGTAGTGAACGTGACCTACCCAACCGTCCAGGGATGCTGCAACTTCACACCGGAAAAAGTCAGGCTCGACCGCCTTGAAGGCAATGCCCAGGATGGCATCTGGATCGTCACAGCCGTAACCAACGACAGCCTGTCCATCAGCTTCCCACACACTGGTAAGGGGATCTTAAGTCCAGCGCAGGTTACAGGCAGTGGCTCCTCATTCGAGGGCCAGGTCGGTACTGTCTATATCCTGGATCATCTCTACAACACTGTTGGCAGTGCCAGAGCGATCATCAGTAACCCCAACAGCTTTAATGGCCCCTTCTCGGCCTCCGTTCCCTATACTACCACTTTCTTTAATGGTGTAGAGGATGGGATTGTGTTAGTGAACAACAAGGGTGGCACCGGGGTTGCTGCAATCAGCAAGGTAGTGATGGTCAAAGTCCTCTTAACGCCCAATAGAGCTCCATAAGCCTATCACGCTCAGAAAAAGCGGCGTTCTCAGGGACAAGCCTTGGGAACGCCGCTTTTTTGGGAACGGATGCTATGGGGGGATGTTAAACATTCCCCTCGACGCTTCTCGCTGTCTCTTGGTATAATGAGCATGTATAAGAGTGTTACAAAGGAGTTAGCCATTGTCATCAAGATTACGGGGCAATCTGATTGTAGGACAATCAGGCGGAGCCACTGCTGTTATCAATGCCAGCCTGGTGGGAGCCTTTGAGGGGGCACTGGAGGAGGAGCGCTTTGATGGCATTTATGGCATGCGATACGGCATCGAGGGGTTCCTTAAAGAGGATCTGATTGATCTGCGGCGGCAGCCTGCCGAGGTATGGCCCCGGCTGCTTCATACGCCCTCGGCGGCCCTGGGTTCTTGCCGTTATAAGTTGCAAGCAGACGATCTTGAACGGGCTATTGCCATCTTCCGCCGCTATAATATCCGTTATTTACTCTACATCGGTGGGAATGACTCGGCAGATACGGCCCACCGCCTGGCTCAGGCTGCAGAGCATATCGGCTATGACCTGTATGCAATTGGCGTTCCCAAAACCATCGACAATGATCTGCCTTTTACTGACCACTGCCCAGGCTATGGAAGTGCCGCACGCTTCATTGCTATGGCGACGATGGATTCGGCGATGAACACAATCGCGATACCCTCACATTACCCTGTGAAAGTGATCGAAACCATGGGGCGCGATGCAGGCTGGCTGGCTGCAGCCTCTGCACTGGGGAAGCGCAATGAGGTTGATCCCCCGCATATCATTCTTATGCCAGAATATCGCTTCAATCCTGAGCGTTACCTGGAGCGGGTCGAGGCAGTCTATCGTGATATAGGATATGCGATCGTGGTTGTCTCAGAAGCGGTGCTTGATGAGCATGGACAGCCACTTGGGGCAATTGGACAGGTTGGACGCGATGCGTTTCAGCATCCACTGCTGAGCGGAGCGGCACAGCAGTTGGTAGAATTAGTACAGCAGCATCTGAAGTTGCGGGCACGATTCGATAAACCGGGCGATCTGCAACGGATGGCTTCAAACTGTATTTCGCGTACTGATCGCGACGAGGCATATCTTGTAGGAAAGATGGGAATACGTGCCTTGCTAGATGGTGAGACCGATAAGATGGTGACGCTGGTACGGCACACTGTCCCTGCTTATCACTGCACGACCGGACTGGTAGGGCTTGCAGGGATCGCAAATGCGCAGCGCTTGATGCCCGACGATTACCTGGATGCAAGTAAAACGATGGTGACGCAGGCATTCTATGACTATGCGCTACCACTGATAGGTGATCCATTGCCAGAATATGCAAGGTTAGAAAATATAAGGATAGAGAGATGACAGCACTTCGACGAGCTATTCTTGTTGTGCTTGATGGTGTAGGCGCGGGAGCAAATCCCGATGCCCAGGCCTATGGTGATGAAGGAGCCAGTTCACTCGAACACTGCGCGCAGGCCGTCGGTGGCCTGGAACTCCCCAACCTGGGAAGCATCGGGCTGGGCAACATCACTCCCATCCTGGGAACGCCCCCACGCACAGACGCAAGGGGAGCTTATGGACGAATGGCAGAAGCGGGTGCAGGAAAAGATAGTACGACAGGTCACTGGGAAATTACCGGTGTCGTCTTGAAGAAACCTCTGCCCACTTATCCCAATGGCTTCCCTCCTGACGTGGTGGAAGCTTTTGAGAAGGCGATTGGCCGCAAGGTGCTCGGCAACAAACCGGCTTCTGGCACCGAGATCATCAAGGAACTTGGTGAGGAGCATTTGCGTACTGGTCGTCCAATTCTGTATACCTCTGCTGATAGCGTTTTCCAGCTTGCCGCTCACCAGGAGGTCATTCCACTGGAAGAGCTGTACCATATGTGCAAGATTGCTCGCGAGATGCTTACTGGCGAGCACGCGGTGGGTCGTGTGATCGCTCGGCCGTTCGTGGGAACACCGGGGAATTTCCGGCGCACCGAGCACCGCCGCGATTTCTCACTTCCTCCATTGGGAACAACCTTGCTTGACCTGCTGAAAGATGACGGCAAGGAAGTTATCGGGCTTGGCAAGATCGAGGATCTTTTTGCGGGGCGTGGCCTGACGCAGCGCGACCACACTGAAACCAATCGCGAGGGCATGGATGCTGCGCTTCACTGGCTGGAACGTGACTTTGAAGGGTTGCTCTTTATCAACCTGGTAGAATTTGATATGCTGTGGGGCCACCGCCGAGATAGCCAGGGGTATGCCCAGGCATTGCGTGATGTCGATGCCTGGTTCGCCCAGGTGCAGCAGATCATGCAACCGGGAGATGCCATCTTTTTCACTGCCGACCATGGGGTAGACCCGACCTACCGTGGCACCGATCATACGCGGGAGCATGTGCCACTACTGTGCTATGGTGAGCCAGTACGGGCTGGTGTCAATCTCGGTGTACGCCCCACGTTTGCTGACCTTGGTCAGACATTAGCGCAGGCTTTTGAGGTTGGACCATTGGCGGCTGGAACTAGTTTTGCAGGTGAGATAGGATTGAGATGA
>Ga0137380_10001062_pt1 | contig 21870 bp, 16 predicted proteins | sample SagtaG_17_FD_104809 | JGI IMG/M metagenome (GOLD analysis project Ga0137380, IMG submission 104809) | Vadose zone soil microbial communities from Sagehorn Ranch, Mendocino, California, USA - Sage2_L_100_16 metaG | ecosystem: Environmental > Terrestrial > Soil > Vadose zone | place: USA...
ACAATGCCCAGCGCAGTATCCGCGGGCCCTGCTTGGAGATGTGGCCGCGGGTCACCTTGGCGTCTGATTCGCGGTGCCGCGGGGTCAGCCCGGCCCAGCAGCCCAGCTGCCCCGGCTTGCGGAACCGGCGGATGTCGCCGATCTCGGCGACGATGACCGCGGCCAGCACCGGGCCGATGCCGGGCAGTTGCTGGATCGCGGCGTATCCCTCATGCCCGGCCAGCAGATCGCCGAGCACCTGCTCCAGCAGGGTGATCTCGGCGGTGAGCTCCCCGGCCAGCTGCCGCAGCGAGGCGACCTTACCCGCGTACGGCTGAGAGAGCTTCAGCTCATCCAGCCACGCCTGCCCGTGCACCCCGAAGATGTCGGCATGGCTGACCGGGATGCCGAGCTTGGCCAGCACCGCGTGCACCTGGTCCTTGACCGAGGTACGCGCCTGGACCAGCTTGTGCCGGTAGCGGGTCAGCTCCCGCAGCTCGCGGATCTCCGGCGGCGCGATCCACGCCTCCGGCAGCCGGCCCATCCGCAGCAGGTCGGCCAGGTCCGCGGCGTCGCGCTGATCGTTCTTGACCCGCCGGCAGCCGTAGGCCCGCACGCCCAGCGGATGCGCCAGGTGCACCTCCGCCCCCGCTGCCTCGAGCACGTCCGCGGCCCAGTACCAGCCGTACGTCGCCTCGACCACCACCCGCGGGTGCTCCCCGGCCTTGGCGATCACCCGCCGCAGCGCGGCCGGGCTATTCGTGATCCGGACGGTCTCCAGCTTGCGGCCGTCCTCGGTCATCCGGACGATCACGCTGCGCTGCCGGTGCAGATCGATCCCGACGACCTGCCGGCCGTCATATGCTTCCGTCATCGTGGGCCTCCTGTTCCCTGGTGGAGACGGATGCTTGATCACTTCCAGCATCCGCCAGGAGCGGAGGCCCGCTCCTTCATCGCATCACGATGCCAGCGCAAGATCGTTGCCGGGGTGACGATCAGCCGTATCCGACCGAGCCGGTCGATGGGCAGCGTCCTGGCAAGCAGAGCCAGCCACGCCCGGTCCGGCCATGTCAGCCCTGCAGCAGCCCGGGGCCGCTCGCGCAGGGCGACAGCGAGTTGATGACGCAGCATCAGGATCTCGGCGTCCTTCCACCAGTCCTCCCGGCGCGACAACCTGAGTAGCGACATGGCACTCGATATGGCAAGGAAGATCAGCTTCAAGCCCACAAGCCGAAGATCATCGCACGTCCGGACGGCCCGAGACCGGCTCGCCCGGCACTGGACACGGGACTGCGCTCTCCAGAGCATCTGCCCAGGTGACACAGGTTTTCGGCACCCACAAGCCCTTCACCGCCGCCGCCGCCGTCCGCACCGTCGGCTTCGAGACAGACCTGTGCCTGGCCGCCAGCGAGCACCCCGGCCTGCCAGCACCCGGCAGCATCATCAGCGGCACCGTCGTCCTATCCGTCGCCCTCGCCGGCGGCCAGCACCTCGGCATAAGCCGACGCAGTTCGCCGATCGCCGCCTCATACTCCCGGACCGCGGGCGCGCTGGGCCGGGTGAGCCTAGGCACGGCGTTCCATCTGCCGGCCTGGTTCTGGAACGCCATGAGATCATCAGCCTGGTCTTGGTGCACCTGGATGATCCGGGCCACGGTAGCGTAATCGAGTCGGCCCGGCTGGGCCAGGGCTGGCCGCAGCAGGCCGAGCTGTTCGGCAGTGACCTCGATACCCTCGCAGATGCGCTGGCTGAACCAGCCAACCTTGCCGATCGGATACCAGTTCTGCTCACGCTCGCCGCTCACCCCACCGAGCGTAGGCCGGTAGACCTGACGCAGGCGGGATCTGCCCAGACCGGCCCGGCCGACTTCCTAACCGTGACTTGCCGGTCCCCCTGCTACTTCAGCCCTGACACCTCGCCAGACCCTCGACGGCCGCTACCGCACTACTACTACGGGGGGGTCGACGGTCTGGGTCAGCGAGCCGGTGCTGGCGGTGAAGGCGGTGTCGCCGGCGTAGGCGGCGGTGATGGGGTGCGTGCCCGCGATTTTGTAGGAAATCTGGCAGGTGGCCGTGCCGGTGCTGGTGGCCACCTGCAGGGAGCTGCACCCGGTGATCGGGGCGCCGTTGTCACTGAACGCCACGGTGCCGCCGTCCGGCACCGGGCTGACCGTGGCCGTGTAGGTCACTGTCTGCCCGGTCACCGCCGGGTTGGCCGAGGAGCTGACCGCGGTGGTCGTGGTCGTGACGGCCTGGTTGACGGTCTGGGTCAGCGAGCCGGTGCTGGCGGTGAAGGCGGTGTCGCCGGCGTAGGCGGCGGTGATGGCATGGATGCGAACGGCCAGCGGTGAGGCGGTGGCGATCGTCGCGGTCCCGCCGCTGTTAAGCATCGCGGTGCCGATCTGCGCGCCGCCGTCGGAGAACGTCACCGTCCCGGTCGGCGTCCCGGTCCGCGAGGCCGGGCTGACCGTGGCGGTGAACGTCACCGACTGCCCGGCCACCGACGGGTTCGCCGACGACAAGAGGGCTGTGGTGGTCGTGGTCGTGGCGGTATGGGTGTAGCGGTACTGGTCGGCGGCGGTGGCTGCTGAGGTGCCGGCCGGGGTGGTGACGGTGATGTGCACGGTGCCGGTGCCGGGCGGGCTGGTGGCGGTGATCTGCGTGCCGGAGTCGACGGTGAACTGCGCGGCCGCGCCGCCGAAGCTGACGCCGGTGCCCGCCGGAGGGGCGGTGAAGCCGGTGCCCGTGATGGTCACGCTGGTGCCACCTTTGGTAGTCCCGCTGGCGGGGGAGACGCCGGTTACGGAGACCGAAGACGACGATGATGGCGGGGTGATGGTGCCCGTACCGCTCAGGGCGATGTCCTGCGGCCGCAGGGAAGAGCCGAGGTCGATGCGCAAATCAGCGGTGCGGGACCCGGGCGCCAATGGGGTGAATGCCACCGTGATCGTGCAGGTCTGCGCGTGCGGGACGCGTCGGTGGCAGGCCGGCGGTTGCGCGGCTGGCTGGACGGCCTGGCTGCCGCGGCGGGCACCGGTGAGGGTCGGCGTGAGGATAGAGAAATCATGCCGGCTTGGCCCGCTGATGCTTACCCGGGTGATTGTCGCTGGTGAATTGCCGTTGTTGGTCATGGTGAAGGACCTGGTGATGCTCGCACTGACCAGGGCGGCGGGAAAGACCAGGGCAGACGGCTGGAAGGACACATTAGCCGTGGGGTTGCCATTCGGCCCGCTGTGCCCGCGGCTGAGCACCGCGCCGGCCACGCTCGCGCCCGCCAGCACGACGGCGGCTGCCACGCCGATGGCTGCTGCTCTCCGGAGGAACCGCGATGCCTTCCTGGGAGCCGGTTGTTCCTGCTGTTCCTGCTGTTCCTGCCTGTTCCGTTTGCCGGGGCGGACCAGTGCCTGCTTCGCCCCTTGTCCCCCTGACTCCCGGCGGCCGGTCTGGGGGTCGCGCTCGGGAGCGAGCAGCCCGGCGGGAGCGGCCATCTGGTCGTAAAGGCCCGGGCGTGTCGTCTGCCGGGACGCTGACAGCACCCGGCGGCGGGAGGGAAGAGCCAGGTAGGCCGCGATGGCATCGTCCAGCGCGCCGTCCTCGAGGGCGACTGCGAAGCCCGGCAGGCTGTCCCGGGGGATGCACGCGTATGCGCTGCGCGCCGGACCAGTCGCTTCGAACACGGTGAAGTCCCACGTTGCTGCGACCGGGCGGAGGGTGAAACCCGGCCGTGTATGCGCACAGAGGCGGGGCGTGTCCGGAACGACAGTGCCATCGAGAGGGAACCGGACATCATCGTCACGCTGGCCGCCGGGAGCGTCGTCCGGATGGCCCTGCTCGGCGGGCAGCGGGAGGGAACCGGTGACCATGGCCTCGGCTGCGTGCAGGTCCGCGGCTGCGGCATCTTCTGCCAGCGCCTGCCGTGCCGCGGCCCAGGCCAGCTCCAGATGGGACTGCGCGCAGATCGTCCCTCCCGCCGCCCGCGGAAGCAGCGCCCGCCGGCCCGCCGCGTGCAGATCCGTGCCGAACGCCCTGCGGTCCACATACCAGCCATAGCGGTGCACCGCCCGGGCCAGCCGCACATCTAGCCTGGGCGGCAGCGCGGTCCGCCCGCGCGGCCTGCGGACGGCCGCGGCGCACGCCCTCGTGGACCCTGCCACGAAGGCCGCAGCCGCCGCCAGCGGCTCACTTTCGAGGAACTCGCCGCATAGTTCAGTGCGGCCCGGGCGGGGACGCACCAGCAGGCCGGGCGAGTCGATACGGTCCATCAGCAGCATCAGGTCCGCCGCGAACGTCGCGGCGTAAAGCCGGCACACCCGGTCGTTGAGCTTGGCCGGCATCGCCGCACTGAAGTGGGCTGAGTACCCGTCCAACCCAATTCCGCGCGGCACGGCCCGGCGCAGTTCGCCCTCCCCTGTTCGCGCCCAGCCCTGAAGCCGGTCCGTAAACCCTGGCCGCGTCGGTACAGGCGGGGTGGCGATCTCCGCCTCGGCGCCATCGGAAGTGATGACTCCGCCCCAAGAACACCGGTAGGCGTTCGGATCGCCAGGATCAAGCGCGGTCCCGTCCAGCCCGAGGCCGTGAATCAGCGAACCGAAGTGGACCTGATCGCCCCGTTCGGACCGGACGGAGAATTCCAGCTCCAGCCCGAGCAGGTCACCTGGACCCGGCGCCGCCTCGCTAGGGACGCGCCGGCGCACCGTCTCGCTCAGACGGCGATCGCTGCGGCCGAGCATGGCCAGCACCGGGCGGCCTTCGCCGGCCACCGGCCCCGCCTGCTACTCGGTGGCCCGGGGGGACGGCCAGTTGAACTTAGCCGGCCCCTCTTGCGTGGCCGCATCGCGTTCCGCAACTGCGGCCCCCTGCTGCTCCGCCGCCACGGGCGCCTGAGCACTTTGGGCCCGAGATAGCTGGTACTGCTTGAAGTCCAGCCAGAATTGCGGTCCCTGCTCTGCTAGGTTCGCGAAGATCTCCTCGCCCATATCGAGCAGATTGCCTTTCTCACCCATCTCTCCCACTCTCCAGCCTCACTCATCCCGGATCGTGCCCGATCTGATCCTGGAGCGGATACTCCTTACCTTTACAGTGCACAAAGCCCGCGGCGCTGATACTTAATGCATAGATTCCCGCGGATATTTACGCACCCGGACGGCTTACAGATCTTTAATTAGTGATGTCCGGTGTAGTGACAGGTGCTGTCCCTGGCGGTATGCAGGGTGTATGCGGTATGGGCAAGGTGGCGGGTTAACCGCCGAGGGCCGAAGGCGCCGGGAGCAGGTCCGGCTGGAGGCCGTGAAGGGATTCGAGCAGCGGGCGCCGTCTGCGGTGGTCGCTGCTGAGCTGCGGGTCAGTGAGCGGTCGGTGCGGCGGTGGCGGCAGGCCTCAATGCCATGGACTTGAGGCTGTTCGCGTAATTCGGGCAGGCTGTAGTTCGGCGGGGATGCGGCTGTCTATGGTGACGGTGCGTGACGTCGACGCCGGGACCCTGTCGGCGTGGGCCTAGCGCGCGATGGCTGGAAAGCCAGGCCCGGGAGTGTACCGGCTTGAGGTGAAATGGCGTGGCCTGGTGTGGCGTGGCGGTTGATGCAGGAGGGCTCCTGTAGAAGAAGTGGTATTCGACGCCAGTCTTCGCACAGGAGCCCTCGTGAAGTTCTACCGCGCTGCGCCCGTGAAAACTATTCCAGCAGGTCAGGGCAGCGCCGACGACACTGGTCACGCTGATCTGGCGGCTGGGCTGCCCGGGGCCGCGACGATGATCGCGATACGGGCGGCGGATCTGGTGTCGCCGTGCGGCCGGCCCGCGGCCGGGGGTGACCGCACGGCGCTGGTGGTGGCCGGCACCCCCCGGATCCATGCCGGGGATCAGCTGATGTTCGTGAAGGTCGTGGTGGTCGCGCCGGCGGTGGTCCGCCGCGACGGGCGGATCCAGGCGGGCGGGCATCCCGCTGGCCATGCCCGGCTGGGCGCGCTTGAGCAGCAACTGGATGAGCTGGCAGAACCCGGGGTGATCGACGGGATCGCCGCGCGGGCCACGCTGACCGGGAAGGTAAAAGGCGAAGCCAGGCGGGCGATGACGGCCGCGCTGACGATCCGCGCGATCCTGCTGATGAGCGTGATGCCGGCCGCGGACTACCCGGAGGTGATGGCCGCGCTGCTGGGCGATCTGGTGCGGGTGCCCTGGCACCGTCCGTACGAGGTCCCCGCCGGCAAAGTGCTGCCGGCCTGGCGGGAAGCCCTCGGCCCCGCGCCCCTGGCCGGGCTGCAGGCGAGGCTGCTGGCCGCCGTCGACGCCGAGCACCGCGACCACGACTACCGGGCCGTGTGCGTCGGGGACGGCGGCCATGAGCTGCGGCTGGGCGCCATCGACGGGTCGGTGACGCGTGTCCCCGACACCGATCTCAACCGGGCCGCGTTCGGCTCGGCCGGCACCGCCAGCGACGCAGCGCCCTACCCGCAGGTCCGTGACCTGCTGGCCAGCGACGCCTCCACCCGCGGCACCCTGGCGGTGACCTCCGGCCCCTCCGGCGGGCCCAAGGCCGAGGGCGAGCAGGCGCTGCTGGATACGATGCTCACCGCCTGCCCCCAGATCTTCAGCCCGGACCGGATCTGGGTCCTTGATCGCAACTTCCCCGGCGCAGACCGGGTCGCCCGGATGCTGGCCACCGGCACCCACGTGCTGATCCGCGTCAAGAGCGACCTCACCCTGCCGCCGATCGGCGGCTTCCTGCCCGATGGCAGCTATTACAGCTACCTGACCGGCGGAGGCGGCCGCTGGTGCCTGAAGGTCCGCGTCATCGAATACCAGGTCGACGTGGACGGCCAGGACACCAGGGAGATGTTCTGCCTCATCACTGATCTGTGCGATCACGTGAGCTATCCGGCCGCCCAGCTCGCCGCCGCATACGCCTGGCGGTGGACCGGATCGGAGACCTCCCTGAAAGAGGCGAAATCCGCCATCACCGGTGCCGGGCCATCCACCGGCCCGATCTTCCGCTCCGCCGCCCCTGAGCTGATCACACAGGAACATGCCGCCTGGATCTGCGGCACCGAGCTCATCCGCGCCCTAGCCCGCGCTGCCGCCCGCCAGGCCGCCCCCGCCCGCAAGGGCCGCCTCGCCGGGCGCAAGGTCCACCCCCGCCAGATATCCTTCACCAGCGCGCGCCGCGCCGCCCTGGCCAGCATCCGGTCCGGCGCCGCCACCGCGAGCCTGCCCGTTCCCATGACCAGGGCCTTCCACCGCGACACCCTGCGTGCCCTCGGCAAGCGCCGCATTGTCATCGACCGCAGCCGCCACCGCGACCGCAAGACCAAAGCCCGCCAGGCCTTCCCCGGCGCCGGACGCGGCATCACCACCCGCACCGCGATCGCCCGGGTCGGCGTCTGCAGGCCGACCGCGGCCTGACCGTCACCGCGCGCCGTCACCCTCCCTGACCCCTGCGGAAAGCGCCGGACGTGGAACCGGCCGCCCGCCCGGAGCGACAGCCGGGCCCCGCCCATGCCCGTCACGCTCCGCAACCGCTATCCCAGACCATCACGCCTCACCCAGAACACCGTCACGAACAATGATCATGCTCAAGTCCATGGCATTGGGAACACGCCGGAGCCCTGCACCCGGATCACCGACACCAGCCAGCCGATCTCCAACTTCCTCGAGCACGGCCACGAGCTTCACTTCCACCTGGTCGAGCAGATCACCCCCGGCTCCTCGTGATGAACGCGCGGCCGTACCCGGCCATTGACGTCTGGGAGCTGGACAGGTCCGCAATCGGCGCGACGATCGCGGCAGTCCAGCGGCCCGGACGCGACGGGAAGGAAGGCGGCGTCTTCTGGATCGGCACCCGTGGCCAGACCTCGGTCGTGCGCGCCGTGGTCATTCCCGCCGGAGATGGCGTCGTCGAAGACGCCAGCTTCTGGCGGGTCACCCCGGAGGTCTTCGGGACCGTCAGCAGATGGGCGTCCGAACGCGCCTGGAGCCTGCTGGGTATCTGCCACACCCACGGCGACGGCATCCCGGCCAGGCTCTCGATCCAGGACCGCGCCCACCTCGTCCGCGCCCCCGGCGTCCTCGCGGTCGTCATCGGCTCGGGCGGCTGCGAGGACAACCCGCAACGATGGGGCTGGTACGAATTCACCTCCGGCGCCTACCGCGAGATCGGCCCCGGTGAACGCCAGCGCCGGCTCCGTCTCACCAGCGACGCCGACACCGAGGTCTGGACGGCTGACCGGCATGGCTGCCGGCCCGCGGCGAACCTATGACCGGCGACATCACACTGAGCCGACCGCTGCTCCTGGCCGCCCAGCTCACCGGAGACAGCCCCACCCAGGCCCGGGCGCGGCTCCTCGACGCCGCCGTCCACGTGCGGGTGGCGGCCAGCGAGGACAATCAAGACGCGGCGATCGTCGCCAGGTCACTCGTGGACCAGCTGAGCCGGTTCTGCGGCACCGTAGTCATGTCAGCACCTGACGTGATCGCCCAGGCGTGCGTCGAGCGAGACCGCGAACTCCACGACCCGCCACGAGTGCACGCCTGGGGAAGCTCTCTGGCGCGAGCAGACGCTATCGGCATCTTTATCGGCGGGCCCCCCGACACCCCTGGCGGCATCGGGACCTGCTCCGATGGATGGACCGGCAAGGTCTTCCCCGCGGGCACCCACGAACCGGTGACCGCGTTCATGGTCTCCAACCCGATCGGGGCGCTGACCGCCGCCGCCCTGACCGCTGGCGAGGCTTTCCTCCGGCTGATCGGCCTCAGCCGGCCTTCTCGGGGATTCGAGCTCTCCGCGTGGAGCGGTGCCTGCGGGTCGCTTGGCAGCCTGCCAGACGACCCGCCCCTGCCAGCCATCCCGCCGATCGACGCGCTTCTCATCGGCTGCGGAAACGTCATGAACGGCTGGGCAGTCGCCGCCCGCGCGCTGCGGATCACCGGCCACGCCCGCGCGGTCGACCGGCAATCCCTCGGCGGGGAGAACCTCGGCCCCTACTCCCTCGCCCGGCGCCACATGATCGGGCAACCCAAGACGCTCCTCCTAGCCAGGCACCTGGAGCCACTGATCACCGTCGCGCGGCACACAAGGCTCGGCTCCAAGCCGCCGCGGATTCCGGACAACTCATCTGCGGCTACATCAACCAGGCCAGCCTGACCGAGACGAGCAGCCGCGAAAACTTCGCCGCCGCCGCGCCGTTCATCGGTGCTCTCACCGGCGCCCGGACGGCCGCCGTCACAGTTGCCCTGCTCGCCGACCACCACGCGCCCGGTGGGCTGCAATGGCAGTACAACTTCCTCAGCAACCGCGCCCGCACCACGGAGACGCACTGCCCCAGCACCTGCGAGTGCCAGACCAAGTCCTGACCCAGCGTGGGCACGATCACCACCTGCCAGGAAGTGCGGCAGTTACGGACAGTACCGGCCCACCGCGGATCGCTCTTAATCCGCGGGCACATCGACCCAGTTGCCGGTTTCCTGTGTCAATTCAGATGACCATTGCCTGTGCCTCGTGATGTGCCGTCTCACCGGCGCAGGTACACGACAGGTGCATCGCCAGTCCACGGCAGGTGCATGACGGGCTCGGGACCTATGTCCTGGCAAGCGACGCCAGGGAATCCCTCCGGGCGGTATGACGCGACGGCTCGCTCACCCTCAGGTCGCTCAGCACCACGCCGTACCGGTCTCCGCCCCGGCGGCGGCACCTCCGGCCACTGCCTGCAGTGACAGCCAGGCGAGATGGCGCGGGACGATCCAGCCGCCTGCCCGGCCGCAGCGGCGGGCAGGCCCAGCCAGCCGCCTGGCGCGGGCATGACGCTAGAGAGCCAGCCGGCCTTATGCGCCGCGGATAACAGTCGGGCGAGCGGCCCGGCGCTGGCGTAAGGGGACAAAACGGGCGCGGATCGCCAAAGCGAGCGGTTATACGAACCGCTAGTTTTACCCGGGCGCTGTACACCATATGTACGCGCACACTGCCATGCATCGACCCGCAGTGACACACATTGATACACGGCGTGACGAGAAGAAAACGGCCCGCCGGGCGCGTTTCCGCAGCCAGGGGGCCGTTTTCGCAGGTGGTGGCAGGTGTTGGGTTCGAACCAACGTAGGCTGAGCCGACGGTTTTACAGACCGCTCCCTTTGGCCACTCGGGCAACCTGCCATATGCCGCAGCGCTGGGCGGCACAGAGAAGGATAGCCCAAGACGAGACCGGACGGTAAGCCGGAGCCGGCTACGCGGCTGACCTCAGCTCCTGGCGCGTTCGGCATGACGGCCTGGGCCTATCGCGTCTAGCCTGGAGCCGTGGCATCTCAAGAGTCTTCCTTTGACATCGTGTCCAAGCTCGACCGCTCCGAAGTTGACAACGCGGTCAACCAGGCGGCCAAGGAGATCGGCACCCGATTCGACTTCCGCGGCGTCGGCGCGTCCATCGCCTGGTCCGGCGAGCACGCCGTTGATATCCGCGCCAACAGCGAGGAGCGCGCCCTGGCGGTCCTGGACGTGTTCAAGGACAAGCTGGTCAAGCGCGGCGTCTCGCTCAAGACCCTGGACCCGGGCGACCCGAAGCCCTCCGGCAAGGAGTACCGGATGGGCGTGGCCCTCAAGGAGGGCATCACCCAGGACAACGCCAAGAAGATCTCCAAGATCATCAGGGACGAGGGGCCGAAGGGCGTCCGGGCGCAGATCCAGGGCGAGGAGCTGCGCGTCTCGGCCAAGAAGAAGGACGATCTGCAGGCGGTCATCGCGCTGCTGAAGGGCCACGACTTCGACTTCGCCCTGCAGTTCGTCAACTACAGGTGACGATTCGCCTCGCAGTGTGACATCAGCGAGGCTCTGCGCGCGGCGGAGAGCGGCGCTTCGCGGGTCAGCGGCGCTTCGCGGGTCAGCGGCGCTTCGCGGGTCAGCGGCGCTTCGCGGGTCAGCGGCGGTAGCCGGCCAGCGCTTCCAGGCGGCGGACCCGCTCGCCCGCGGGCGGGTGCGTGCGGAACAGCCGGGCGAGGCCCTCGGGGCGGAACGGGCAGGCGATCATCAGGTGGCCGACCGAGATCCGCCGCCCGTCGGGCGCGAGCGCCAGCTCCGCCGTCCCGGCGTCGATCTTGCGCAGGGCGCTGGCCAGGGCCAGCGGGTCGCCGGACAGCAGGGCACCCGATGCGTCGGCCCGGTACTCGCGCTCCTGGGGCACCGCCAGCCGGACGACGGCGGCGGCGACCGGCCCGAGCACCAGCAGCAGCAGGTTCTCGAGCACGCCCAGGCCAGAGCCTGAGACGGCAGAGCCGGACGCGACGGAACCGGAGGCCGCGGAACCGGGGCGGGCGAACCGGCCCAGGCCGGCCGGGAACGTGATGACGGTGGCCAGGCCCGCTGACACTGACGAGGCCAGGATGTCCCGCCCGGACACGTGCGCGAGCTCGTGCCCGAGCACACCGCGCAGCTCGGCCTCGTCGAGCACCCGGAGCAGCCCCTCGGTGCAACAGATCGCGGCCGAGCGCGGGCTGCGGCCGACGGCGAAGGAGTTCGGCTGCTCGGCCGGCGACAGGTACAGCCGGGGCACCGGCAGCCGCCCGGCCTTGCTCAGCTCCCGGACCAGCCGGTAAAGCCCGGGCTGCTCCACCTCGCTGACCGGCCGGGCCAGCATCGCGGACAGCGCCAGCCGGTCGCACCAGGCGAAGACGGCCGCGACGAGCAGCACCGCGATCACGATCGCCACGACGGCTCCGTCCCCGCCGGCGGCCGCCACCCCGAGGAGGGCACTGCCCGCGATCAGCAGGACCACCGACGTCACCAGGCCGGCAGCCGCCCCCGCCAGTTCGGCTGCCCGCAGCGCGTAACCACGCACAGCCATCCACCTCCCAGTGGCCACGCCCGGGTCCCGGCAGTTGCATGATGACAAAGTTCCCGCCAGGCGCGGGACACATGTCCCTGGCGGACGGGACCAGCGGCCGGCCATGCTCTGCGGAACAGCGGACCACATGCTGACGCCTGGCGACGGAGTTCCTACCGGAATCTGTCACAAAGTTCTTACCGGAATCTGTCACAAACTACATTGACGGCGCCAGACCGAACACGAGCCTGGGAATATCACCGGACGGATGAACGTTCCAGCGCCTGTCTCGGCGTAATATTTGTACCGTCCTAACTCATGCCCCCGGCCGCGGGGTGATGCCAGGTGAGCGCCCGGCCGCGGCGTGCGGAGGAGGTCTTCCAGCTGTGACCAAGCAGGTCCAGAAGCTCGATCATGTCATCATCAGGTTCGCCGGCGACTCCGGTGACGGCATGCAGCTCGCGGGAGACAGGTTCACCCAGGAGACGGCGGTCTTCGGCAACGACCTGTCCACCATGCCTAATTTCCCGGCCGAGATCCGGGCGCCGGCAGGCACGCTCGCCGGCGTCTCGAGCTTCCAGCTGCAGTTCGCTGACCATGACATCCTGACGCCGGGCGACGCGCCGGACGTGCTCATCGCGATGAACCCCGCCGCGCTGAAAGCCAACATCAAGGACCTGCCGCGGGGCGGCGACCTGATCGTCAACACCGACGAGTTCAGCAAGCGGAACCTGACCAAGGTCGGCTACGAGGGCAGCCCGCTCGAGGACAACTCGCTCGAGCAGTACAACGTGCACGCGGTGCCGATCACCTCGATGACCGTCAAGGCCCTGGAGGCGTTCGACATCACCAGGAAGGACGCCGAGCGGGCGAAGAACATGTTCGCGCTCGGCATGCTCTCCTGGCTGTACGACCGGCCCGCCGAGGGCACCCTCAGCTTCCTCAAGGCCAAGTTCGCCGGCAAGCCGGAGATCATGGCGGCGAACGTGGCCGCCTTCCAGGCGGGCTGGAACTTCGGCGAGACTACCGAGGCCTTCTCGGTCCGGTACGAGATCAAGCCCGCCCCGCTCACACCCGGCACCTACCGGAACATCAGCGGCAACACCGCCCTGGCGTACGGCCTCGTCGCCGCGTCCCAGCTGGCCGGGCTGCCGCTGTTCCTCGGCTCCTACCCGATCACCCCGGCCTCGGACATCCTGCACGAGCTGGCCAAGCACAAGCGCTTCGGGGTGCGCACGTTCCAGGCCGAGGACGAGATCGCCGCCGTCGGCGCGTCCCTGGGCGCCTCGTTCGGCGGTTCGCTGGCCGTGACCAGCACCTCGGGGCCCGGCATGCTGCTGAAGGCGGAGACCGTCGGCCTGGCCGTGTCGGTCGAGCTGCCGCTGATCGTCTGCGACATCCAGCGCGCCGGGCCCTCCACCGGCATGCCGACGAAGACCGAGCAGGCCGACCTGCTCCAGTCGATGTTCGGCCGCAACGGCGAGTCGCCCGTTCCGATCGTGGCCCCGGCCAGCCCGGCGGACTGCTTCAACGCGGCCATCGAGGCGGCCAGGATCGCGGTCAAGTACCGGACCCCGGTGATCCTGCTCTCCGACGGGTACCTCGCCAACGGCTCCGAGCCGTGGCGCATCCCGGACACCGCCAGCCTGCCCGACCTGAGCCAGGAGTTCGCCTTCGCGGAGCCAGCCGGCCCGGAAGCGGGCGAGTTCGAGCCGTTCCGGCGGGACCCGGTGACCCTGGCCCGGCCCTGGGCCGTGCCGGGCACCCCCGGCCTGGAGCACCGGATCGGCGGTATCGAGAAGGCCGACATCACCGGGACGATCTCCTACGACCCCGAGAACCACGACCGCATGGTCCGGCTGCGCCAGGCGAAGATCGACGGGATCGCGGCCGACCTGCCGCCGGTAGAGGTAGACGACCCGGACGGCGCCGCCCGCGTGCTGGTGCTCGGCTGGGGATCCACCTTCGGCTCCATCGGCGCCGCGACCAGACGGGTCAGGAACGCGGGTCACAGCGTCGCCCAGGCGCACCTGCGGCACCTCAACCCGTTCCCGCCGAACCTGGCGGATGTGCTCCGCCGCTACGATCAGGTGCTGGTGCCCGAGATCAACCTCGGCCAGCTGGCGCTGCTGCTGCGCGGCCGGTTCCTGGTCGACGTGATCTCCTACAACCAGGTCCGCGGCCTGCCCTTCCGGGCGGCCGAGCTCGCCGACGCCATTGAGGAGGTGATCGGTCATGCCTGACCCGAACGGCCAGGGAAAGCCCGCGCCCGGTCAGGGCGACCAGGGGCGCAGGCTGGCCTCGCTGACGCTGGTGCCCCGGGCCGCCGCCCGTTCGGCCGCTAAAGATTTCAAGTCGGACCAGGAAGTGCGCTGGTGCCCCGGCTGCGGCGATTACGCCATCCTGGCTGCCTTCCAGGCGTTCCTGCCCGAGCTGGAGGTGCCGCGGGAGAACATCGTGGTCATCTCGGGGATCGGCTGCTCCTCGCGGCTGCCCTACTACGTGAACAGCTACGGGATGCACTCCATCCACGGCCGTGCGCCCGCGATCGCGACCGGGCTGGCGACGTCCCGGCCCGACCTGTCGGTCTGGGTCATCACCGGCGACGGCGATGCGCTGTCCATCGGCGGCAACCACCTGATCCACGCGCTGCGCCGCAACGTCAACATCAAGATCCTGCTGTTCAACAACAGGATCTACGGGCTGACCAAGGGCCAGTACTCGCCGACCTCCGAGCGGGGCAAGGTCACCAAGTCGACGCCGTTCGGCTCGCTGGACCACCCGTTCAACCCGGCGTCGCTGGCGCTCGGCGCGGACGCCAGCTTCGTGGCCAGGACGATCGACTCCGACCGCAGGCACCTGACCTCGGTGCTGCGCGCCGCCGCCGATCATCAGGGCGCCGCGTTCATCGAGATCTACCAGAACTGCCCCATCTTCAACGACGACGCGTTCGCCCCGCTCAAGGAGGCCAGCGCGACCACCGAACGGCTGATCAAGCTCGAGCACGGGGAGCCGGTCCGGTTCGCGGGCGGGTCCCGGGGGCTGCGTTTCGGCAGGCACGGCGAGCTCGAGGCGGTCGAGGTGACCGCGGCCGAGGAAGACACGCTGATCACGCACGACGCGCACCGCGCCGACCCGTCCTACGCGTTCGCGCTGTCCCGGCTGGACACGGCGGACTTCCGGCACACCCCCGTCGGGGTCTTCCGCCAGGTGGAGCAGCCGAGCTACGACCAGCTGATGGCGGAGCAGATCGACGCCGCCCGCAGCCGGAGCGGTCCCGGCGATCTCGCCGCCCTGCTGGCAGGCAACGACACCTGGGAAGTCAACTAACTAAGGGGCCTCGCCCGCCCCGAGCCGCTGGTGCACGATCTGGCGGGCCAGGTCGAGCACGGCCGGGTCGTCGTGCAGCACGAAGTTGGTGTCGGCGGCCAGCATGATGCCGTTCAGCTCGAAGGCCAGCCGGCCAGGGTCCTCGCCGTCCGGCAGCTCGCGCCGGGCCAGGGCGGTCGCGGCGAAACCGCGGATCAGCTCGCCGAACTGCGCCTGAAACGCGGTGATCAGGTCCTTGACCGGGCCTGGGCGGGTACTCATCTCCAGCGCCGCGGTGGCCATGAAACAGCCGCCGGGGAAGGTCTGCCGCTCCAGGTGCGCGAAGAACGCCTCGCACACCGCGGTCAGCTGACCGAGGCCGGCCGCCGCCGCCAGGGCCGGCTGGACGACTTCGGCGTCGAAGACCCGGGCCGCTTCGGCCACCGTCGCGAGCTGGAGTTCCTGTTTGGACCCGAAATGCTTGGACAGGCCGCTCTTGCTCATGCCGAGCACGGCGGCCAGGTTGCCGATGGACAGGCCGTCCAGCCCGTCCACGGTGGCCAGCGAGGCGGCGGCGTGCAGGATCGTGTCGCGGGTCCGCTCGCCGCCCGCGCGCGGCCGGGGCGGCCGGCCGCCGTCATAGGGCGATGCTGCGCTCATCGTCCTGGCAACCTAGCACGGGCGTCCGCCCGTACCCGACCTCCGGCCGGCCGGGAGCAATCGCCCGTGATGGCAGATGCCGCGCCAATGACCGACACTGTAGAGATGGAACTGCTGGAGCGGGAGCCAGCGCTGGCCGAGCTGGCCGCCTGCGCGGCCGAGGCCCGGCGGCGACGGGCGGCTCGTCCTGCTCGGCGGGGAGGCCGGCGTCGGGAAGACGGCGCTGCTTGAACGGTTCCAGCGGGACCTGCCCGATGCCCGCTGGTGCTGGGGAGCGTGCGACGGCCTGTTCACCCCGCGCCCGCTCGGTCCGCTGTACGACCTCGCCGATCAGCTCGGCGGCGCGCTGCTCGGCCTGTGCGCGCGGGGGGACCCGCACACCGGCAGGGAGGACCTGTTCCGCGCCCTGCTCCGCCAGGTCAGCGGATCTCAGACGCTGAACGTGGTCGTGCTGGAGGACGTCCACTGGGCCGACGAGGCGACCATTGACCTGCTCCGGTTCGTCGGCCGGCGGCTGCGTGCGGCCGCCGTCCTGGTCATCGTCAGCTACCGGGACGATGACCTGGCGGCGGATGACCCGCTGCGGGTGGCCCTCGGCGAGCTGGCCCGGCAGCGCTCCACCCGGCGGATCAGCCTGACGGCCCTGTCGGCGGACGCGGTGCGGGCGCTGGCCCGCGGCAGCGACCTGGAGGCAGCCGCGCTGTACCGGCTGACCGGCGGAAACCCGTTCTACGTCACCGAGGTCCTGCAGGCCGGGATGGCAGAGATCCCGGTCTCGGCCCGGGATGCCGTGCTGGCCCGCGCCGCCGGCTTGAGCGCCGATGCCCGGCAGCTGCTCGAGGTCGCCGCCCTGACCGGGACCCGGGCGGCGCCGCGGCTGCTCGAGGAGCTGGCCTTTCACGCCGAGGGGGCCGACGACGGCGCGGCGGTGCTGCGCTACGCCCCGGCGGCGGCGCGGCGGGCGGCCCGGCTGTCGTCGCACCGCGAGGCGGTGGCGCAGTTCCAGCGGGCGCTGCGGTACGCGGCCGGGGCCGAGCTGGCCGCGGCCGCGGGTCTCTACGACGACCTGGCCGCTGAGCTAGCGCTGCTCGACCGGGTGGAAGAAGCCGCCGACGCCGCCGGGCACGCACTCGAACTGTGGCGCGCGACAGGCAGCCGGCTGCGCGAAGGCGATACCACCCGGCGGCTATCCGGCATCATGCGGCACCTGTGCCGCGGCGAGGACGCGGAAGCCGCGGCCCGCACCGCGGTGACGGTCCTGGAACCGCTGCCCCCGAGCGTCGAGCTGGCCCAGGCGTACGCGAACCTGGCCGCCCAGCAGATGCTGGCGGGCCGTTACGAGGCGGCGATCGAGACGGCCCGGCGGGCGCAGTCCCTGGCCGGCCAGGTGGGCGCGCCGCAGGTGATGAGCGACGCGCTCAATTCCGAGGCCACCTCCGCCGCCTTCCTGGGCCGGGAATGGAGCGGGCTGCTGCTGGAACACGCCCTGCAGATCGCCCTGGCCGAAGGCCTCCAGGCCGCGGCCGGACGGGCGTACTGCAACATCCACGCGGTGTACTGCGACCAGCGGCGGTACGCCGACGCGCAGCGGTACTACACCGAGGGCATCGCCTACTGCGACGAGCACGACATGGCCACCTTCGGGACCTTCCTGCGCAGCAACCACACGGGCACCCTGGAGAAGACCGGGCGCTGGGACGAGGCGCTGGCCATGAGCCAGGAGATCCTGGACCGGGCCGCTCCGTCGCCCAACATCCGGCTGTGCCCGACCAACAGGATCGGGACGATCCTGGCCCGCCGCGGTGAGCCCGGTGCCTGGGCATGCCTCGATGAGGCGATGGCCGCCGCGGACGGGAGCGGCGAACCGCACCAGATCGTGCCGGTCCGGCTGGTCAGGGCCGAGGCGTACTGGCTGGAAGGAAGGACCGCCGACGCCCGCCACGAGGCCGAGCTGGCTGACGAGGCGGCGAATCCGCGTGACGCCTGGCTGGGCGGCGCGGTGGCGGTCTGGCTGCGGCGCACCGGATCTGCCCGGCTACCGCGGGGCGAGCTGGCCGAGCCCTACCAGCACCAGCTCAGCGGCGACTGGGAGAAGGCCGCCAGCCTCTGGACCGATCTGGGCTGCCGGTACGAGGCCGCGCTGGCCCGGCTGGACGCGGCGGAGGAGGGCGCGCTGCGGGAGGCGCTGAGCGCCTTCACCGAGCTCGGAGCGGCCGCCGCGGCCCGGCTCACCCGGCAGAAGCTGCGCGCGCTCGGCGTCCGGTCGATCCCGGCCGGCCCAGGTCCGCGACCCGGGGGAATCCGCTCGGGCTCACCCGGCGCGAGCGCGAGGTCCTCGGCCTGATCTGCGCCGGGAAGACCAACGCGCAGATCGCCGCGACGCTGTTCATCTCGGCCAAGACCGTCGACCACCACGTCTCCGCCGTGCTGGCCAAGCTGGGCGCGCCCAACCGCAACGCCGCCGCGGCCCAGGCCGCCCGGCTCGGCCTGCCGGGACCGGCCAGTACCGGGTAAGCCGGTCCGCTTCTCCACGAAGTCGCACAGCGCCAGGAAGGCGGCCCGGGCGGGCACGTCGGGCAGCGCATTGATCGAAGCCCTGGCCTCGTGCACCCAGTTCAGCACGTCCGCGCGGGATTCCTTCATGGCGTGATGGCCGCGCAGCAGGGTGAGCGCCTCCCGCAGCAGGGCCTCGTCGGTCAGGTCCGCCTCGTCGAGCAGCCAGCGCAGCCGCACATCCGTCGGAGACGGAGCGACAGGCGGAGCCGCCGGCGAAAGCGCCGGCCCGGACTGAGCAATGGAGCGCAGCGCGTAGAGCACCGGCAGCGTCCGGACGCCCTGGCGCAGGTCGGTGCCGGGAGTCTTACCCGACTGGGACGAGTCGCTGGCGATGTCGATCACGTCATCGGACAGCTGCCAGGCCACGCCGATCTGCTCGCAGGCCGCGGCAATCCGGTCGGCGACCGCCGCCGGAGCGCTGGAGAACAGCGCGCCGAACTGGCCGGACGTGGCGATCAGCGAGCCGGTCTTCTCGGTGATCACGTGCATGTAGAAGTCGAGCGGATCCTGGCCGGGCCGCGGGCCGATGGTCTCGGCCATCTGCCCGGTGACCAGCCGGCTGAACGTCTCGGCCTGGATCCTGACCGCTTCCGGGCCGAGATCGGCCAGGATCTGGGACGCCTGGGCGAAAAGGAAGTCCCCGGTGAGGATGGCCACCGAGTTGTTCCACTGGGAGTTGACCGACGGGTGGCCGCGGCGCACCAGGGCCTCGTCCATGACGTCGTCGTGGAACAGCGTGGCCAGGTGGGTCAGCTCGATCGCGACCGCCGCCTGGATGACCCGCGGGTCCTTCGGGTCGCCGAACTGCGCGGCCAGCAGCACGAGCATGGCCCGGAACCGCTTGCCGCCGGCCGCGATGAGGTGCCGGGACGCCTCGGTGAGCAGTTCGTCGTCGGGGTGCGCGGTCGCGGCCAGCGACTCCTCGACCCGGATCAGGTCGTCGAGTACCTCCGCCGCGAGGGCGGAGTCCGGGAAATCAACGGGAACTGCGGTGATCAATTGCTCTCCACGTCATCGGCACGCGCGAACGCCTCGAACTTCCGAGTATGCCCGCTCTGCACTCTGCCAACCAAGGGGGGGCGACCCCCCTTGAACCCCCCGCAAGCCCGCTGGGGTGCCGACCGTAGTATCGCGCGCCCGGGAGGCCTTCGGCCCCCGCGGGGCGCGCGATCGCGGGGCGCGCGATTAGCCAACGAACAGCTGATTCGCCGCATGGCTGGCCAGGCTGAGGACGGGAGAGGGCACGATGCCGAGCACGAGGGTCGCCACCACGCCGAGCCCCACCGCGGTGCCGGTGAACACGCTCGGCACCACCACCTCGGGTCCGTCGGGGATCGGGTCGCTGAAGAACATCAGCACGATCACGCGCACGTAGAAGAACGCCGCGATCGCGCTGCTCAGCACTCCGACGATCACCAGCGGCGTCTCGCCGGAGGCGATCGCGGCCTGGAAGACCGCGAATTTCCCGGTGAAGCCGCTGGTCAGCGGTATGCCCGCGAAGGCCAGCAGGAACAGCGCGAAGATGCCCGCGACCAGCGGCGACCGGCGGCCCAGGCCCGCCCACCTGGACAGGTGCCCGGCCTCGCCGCCGGCGTCCCGCACCAGGGTGATCACGGCGAACGCGCCTACCGTGGTGAAACCGTAGGAGGCCAGGTAGAACAGGCTGCTCGACAGCCCGGCGATGCTGGTCGCGATGACCGCCGTCAGGACGAACCCGGCGTGCGCGATCGAGGAGTAGGCGAGCAGCCGCTTGACGTCGGTCTGGGTGATGGCGATGACCGCCCCGGCCACCATGGTGAGGATGGCGACCACCCACAGCGCCGGCCGCCAGTCCCAGCTCAGGTTGCCGAACGCCACGTAGAAGACGCGCAGCAGGGCGCCGAAGCCCGACACCACCGTGCAGGATGCCATCAGCGCGGTCACCGGCGTCGGCGCGCCCTGGTAGACGTCCGGCTTCCAGCCCTGGAAGGGCACCGCGCCGATCTTGAACAGCAGCCCGATGCCGGTCAGCGCGATCCCGGCGAACAGCAGCGTGAGGTTGGCGGTATTGCTGCCCGCGGCGGAGGCGATCGCCGACAGCCGCACCGAGCCGGAGAAGCCGTACAGCATGGCCACGCCGAACAGGAAGAACGCCGAGGAGAAGGCGCCGAGCAGGAAGTACTTCATGGCCGCCTCGTGCGAGAGCAGCCGGCGCCGCCGGGCCAGACCGCACAGCAGGTACAGCGGCAGCGAGAGCACCTCGAGCGCGACGAACATGGTCAGCAGGTCGTTCGAGGCCGGGAAGAGCATCATCCCGCCGACCGCGAACAGCGTCAGCGGGAAGATCTCGGTGTGCATGATCCCGGCGGCCAGGCCCTCGCGCTCCTCCTGGCTGCCCGGCGTGGCGGCCGCCTGCGCGGCGAACGGGCTGTTGCTGGTGTCGCTGATGAGCAGCACGCTCACGAAGGCGAGCACCACGATGGTGCCCTGGATGAACAGGGTGGGCCGGTCGACCGCGACCGCGCCCATCGCGGCCACGTGCCCCGGGCTGCCGCTGGCGAAGATGCTGTGCGTCGCGGCGACGACGATGGTGAGGACGAACGCGGCGGCCAGGGAGCCGAGCGTGAGCACCAGATGCGCGGCGCGCCGCGCCGGCCGCGGCGTGAACGCCTCGACCAGGACGCCGGCCACCGCCGCGCCGAAGACGACCAGCATCGGCGCGAGCTGGCCGTACTCGATGCTCGGCGCGCTGATGGTGCCGGTCGTCGCTGCGGCAAGGACCCCGGTCACGGTGCGATCCCCTTCTGCGCTGCAGTCGTCGTATACCCGGCGGCTGGATGGGCGGGCTGCGGATCGGTCACGTGCACCTGCGCCATCGTCACCCGGACCGCGGGGTTGATGATGTCGAGCACCGGCTTGGGGTAGACGCCGGCCCCGATGAGCAGCACGACCAGCGGGGCGACCGCCAGCACTTCCCTGAGCCGCAGGTCCTTCATGCCGGATACCTCTTCGCGGACCGGCCCGCCCATCGTCCGCTGGTACATCCACAAGATGTAGATCGCGGCCAGGATCATCCCCGAGGTGGCGATGATGGCGGGCAGCTTGTACCGGGAGAAGGTGCCGAGCAGCACCAGGAACTCGCTGACGAAGGTGGACAGGCCGGGCAGCGAGAGCCCGGCCAGGCCGGAGATCAGGAACAGGCCGGCCAGCAGCGGGGCGACCTTCTGCACGCCGCCGAAGTCCGCGATCCGGTCCGTGCCCCGCCTGACGATCAGGAACCCGGCCAGGATGAACAGGGCGCCGGTGGCGAACCCGTGGTTGACCATGTAGAACGTCGCGCCTGCCACGCCCTGGCTGGTCATCGCGAAGACGCCGAGAGCGATGAAGCCGAAGTGCGAGATGGAGGTGTAGGCGATCAGCCGCTTCATGTCGGCCTGGCCGATCGCCACGATGGCGCCGTACAGGACGCCGATCACGGCCAGCGTGATGACCAGCGGGGTGAAGTACTTCGCCCCGTTCGGGAACAGTTCGAAGCAGTACCGCAGCATCCCGAACGTGCCCACCTTGTCCAGCACGCCGACCAGCAGCACCG
>Ga0137380_10001071_pt1 | contig 21782 bp, 20 predicted proteins | sample SagtaG_17_FD_104809 | JGI IMG/M metagenome (GOLD analysis project Ga0137380, IMG submission 104809) | Vadose zone soil microbial communities from Sagehorn Ranch, Mendocino, California, USA - Sage2_L_100_16 metaG | ecosystem: Environmental > Terrestrial > Soil > Vadose zone | place: USA...
GACCGAACAGGGTTGGACGGGCCGGTTGATCCAGGATCAGCGCCATCTCTGTGCCCCTTCAGTTCCAGCCAAACGCATTACTCAGCGCCTTGTATCCGGACAGGGCGAGCCATGCGTCGCCGGCTGTCGGTGTTCGATGTCGTCGGCCGATGATTACGCATGAGACTCCAGCCCATTTTGCGGCGAGCCCGTCGGTGTCGGGGCGATCGCCCACGTAGAGCGCCTGAGCCGGCGTCACACCGAGCCGTTGAAGCGTCACTTCCAAGCCCCGTGGGCTCGGCTTGAACTTCTGAAGCTCGGGGTCCTGCGCCGTCACGACAACGTCGAAACATCTGGCCACGCCGAGAGCTTCGAGCTTGGACATCGCCGGGTAGTCGGAAAACACGCCCAGACTCAGCTGATGGTGCTTCACAGCCTGAAGGAACTCACAGAGCGCTTCACGACGTGCCCGTGCCACGAGGTCCAGAGGCTCCTGATGCATCCAGCGCGCAAGGCACGCGCCGACGAACGCACCGTCCTCACCGGTCATCTGTGAGGCGAGACGGACCTGCGCCGCGGCCAGGTCACCTGAAATCGGGGATCGGGGCTCCCGCAGCGCCTCCTGGGCCCGCCGGTAGGCGCGGAGCGCTCGTAGCGTCGACGTCCCTTCGCGGGGACGTGTCGCGTAGGCCTTCAGGAGTCGCCACGCCACCGCAGTGCGGACGGGCCTCTGCATGTAGAGCGTGCCGTCTACATCCACAATGAGTGCTCTGAGCGCCTTCACGTCAAGCATATGGCGCCGCGATCGCGGAGGTTCGATCGACCCTCTGGGCACGCAGGGTGGAGATAACGCAGTCGGCGGCGTCCGAAATAGGGCCGTCGTTCAGGACGACGAGATCGGCGTGGCTCCGCAGGGGCTCGACGTAGAGCTCATACATCGGGCGAACCGTGCCGAGGTACTGAGCAATGACATGATCAGCGCTGCGTCCTCGCTCGACCAGGTCGCGTCGCAGACGACGGGCAAGCCGCACGTCCGGGGCAGCGTCGACGAAGATCCGTAAATCGAGGAGCTCACGCACCGCCGGCCACCAGAATGTGAAGAGTCCTTCCACGAACATCAGTCGCGCCGGGGTGACGATCTCGCTGGCAACCCGCGTGTGGTCTTCGAACGAGTACACCGGCTTCTTGACGGGCTTGCCGGCCGCGAGAGAGCGGAGGTGCTCGACGAGGAGGTCGGCGTCAACGGCCGCCGGCTCGTCGTAGTTGTGTCGGTCCCGCTCCAAGGCGCTCATGTGGCCGAGGTCGTGATAGTAGGAGTCGACGTCGAGCACGCAGCCGCCCAGGCGCAGGAGCAGCGCCTGAACGAGCGCGCTCTTGCCCGAGCCCGTGCCGCCAGCGATGCCGACGAGACGCAACGTCGCGTTCATATTGCTCCTCTCCGTCCTACCCGCGCTGCTCCGCTAGACGTAATTTGCCCAGCTGAGCCACTGCTCTGTCAGGCCGATTCCCTCTGTGAAAGGAATACGCGGCGTGTATCCGAGAGTCTGCTTCGCCTTATCGATCCGAAACCGCACGTTTCCGGACTGAGTCGCCCAGGTTTCCAGATCCGGCACGACCCTATGCCGATCCTTCGGCAAGTCAGAAGCCGAGCCCATTAGCCTCGCTCGTAATAACGCCTTCTGCTCCTCACTGAGAGTCTGCATCCAGTACCACAGCCGCTGCAGCAGACGGTCGAAGATCGGAATGCTATTCAGCATTTGCCTCAGTTCATGGCTGACTAGCACCTCCCGTGTTCTACGCCAGGAGCTTCGCAAAAGCCCTGGTTTGCTCCGGTGGTGCGCCAAAACCTCGGCGGAGGAAATCTCTGGCAAGGCGCGTCGTGGCCGCATCATCGCCACATGGGCGCCAATAAAGTCTGCCCAGGTTACCAACTCGCCGTCCGTAATCGAAATACTCTGACCAATAGCCCCGTCGGCTCCGAGAGCTAGAAAAATCGCGTCGATGAGATTATCCACGTAAGTGGTGTTGCAGATACCGGCACCGCCGTCGATGAGTGCTACTTGGTCCTTGCGCAACCGCTCGATTGTCCCGGTGCACCAGCGGGAATAGGGTCCGTAAACGATGGACGGGCGGAGAATGATTGCCGGGAACCCTGACCGAGCCAAACGCATTACGGCACGTTCGGCGCGGAGTTTATTGTCGCAATAGACGTTTCCGCTGAAGCGAGGATTTGCGTCCTCCGTCTCAGTGCCCGGTGGAGGTCTGAGCCCGTACACTGCAGTCGTGCTGATATGTACAAAACGCGACACGCGCGACTGCTGTGCGGCCCGAAGAAGGTTTCGCGTTCCGCGGGGAATGCCCGGCCCAAAACCAAGGCCAAGATGCACTACAATATCCGCGTCGTGTACGGCAGCACGCAGCGAACTTGTTGTCAGAAGGTCGCCAGGGACGAGCTCGATCGGCAGGCGTGCGATTCTGGGCGCGTGCCGAGCGTCATGGACGAGTCCACGGACATGCTGTGCACGTTCGAGGACGAGCCGCTCACAGAGTCGCCCCCCAATGAACCCGGTTGCGCCTGTGACGAGGATCCGCCGGTCGCGCCAGTTCATCATGATGCCAGCTCCCGCGTCGCGGCGACATCAGACCATGGTTCGGCGAGGCGCGCCGCCCCCTCGTAACAGCGTTCGATCAACTCGATAGTTGCCACGACGTCAGCCGCTGTCACCTCGACGGTACGTGTGCTCTCCGCGGCTTCAATAAATCGTTGCAGTTGAGTAAGGAAAGGGTCCTGGTCTTCGTCCGATCCATCTGGGCCAAGAGACATTCGGACATTCTGGCCGGCCATGACACGAGAAAGAACTACGGTGTGCGGAGCATCCCTCAGGATCTCGGCTGTCGACGCACGTCCCGAAATTACCAATCGATTTTTGAGGGTAAATGTGTTGCTCAAGCGCACGCGTCCTCTGACTGTCCCGTAACCCCCATCATGCCGAAGCGTCAGTAGCGCATTGGCTTCCACGCCGCTGCCCCAATCGTCGGTCGCGCACTCGAAAGCACTCACCGGCCCGAACCAGCTCAAGAGGCAGTCAAGCAAATGGATGCCTTGATCGAAGAGAACACCCCCTCCTGCCTTTTCGCGTGAGAAATTGAAGGCCGACGCGGTTGGCCAATCAAACGGCATCCCATATTGCCAGTCATACTCGAGCGGCGATTCCAGTGCTGCTTCGGCTAACAGCAAGTGAAGCAGGCGGGTGCTCTGGTAGAAGCGCCAGTGCAGCGCGGGAGCCAGGATGACACCGCCCCGTTTAGCGGCGTCGTAGCAAAGCCGGACGTCCGCACTCGTAGTGGCGAGCGGCTTTTCGCAGAGCACATGCACGCGATTGTCAAGGAGGAACACATTGGCTCCTGCATGCAAGGCGTTCGGGAGCGCGTTGATGACCGCGTCGACGCGACCCGCAAGACTCCTGAAGTCACGGAACACGGAGCACGCAAGACCATATGTCGAGCGTAAAGCGTTGGCCCGTTCCTCATCTGCATCCACTAGGGCGACAAGTTCGACAGACGGGTGCGCGAGCACCGCCGGCAAATGTCGACGCCGCGTAATCGCACCGCACCCCACAATAGCCACCCGCATCATGACTTGAGGTTCTTCCCGGAGGTAGGCTCCGCGACCGGAGGAGACGGCTCCCGATATTCGAAAGATTCTGGTCGTGCTTGGAGAAAGCGGGGCCACGGTTCGAGGAGTCCATGTCGCCAATTGCGCCAATAAAGGCGGTACATCGCCTGCGCATCACGCTTGACCCAATGCGGGAACGCCCGACCCGTCTCCGGCAGAAGTTCTAGATCGACGTGCTGGTCCATGGACCCAGTCTCCCTTCGTCTATGAGCGCTGTCCGGCGACGGCGGGCAGGCGGGGCTTCACGCGAGCTGCGCGCTCCTCGACGACCCGCTCGTACAGATCTTCGTAGGCCCGGGCACGTGAGTCCCATGAGTATTCGGTCTCGACCAGCATGCGCCCCGCGTGGGCCAGCTCCTCCGCCCGTCTCGGATTCTGAAGAAGATCCACAATGTGCGCGGCGAACTCTTCGGGGGTCTGCGCGAGCAGGTACTGCTTGCCAGGCACCCCGCAGAGGCCGACGGTCGCACCCGGATAACCGACGATCGGCATCCGCATGGCCATCGCCTCGAGCATCTTGTTCTTGAGGCCTGTGCCGTGGCGAATGGCGCACACGTAGACCTGCCCCGCGCACACAGCCTGGCGGAGGTCGGGCAGGTTCGCGGAGATCTTGATGCCGGCACGGGAGGCCAGGGCCGTGATCTTCGGGTCGGGATTGGCGCCGATCAGGTGCAAGGTGGCGTTCGGCACGCGGTCTCGGACTCGGGGGAGGATGTCGTTGGCGAACTCTAGGGCCGCCTCGATATTCGGTGCGTATCCGAGATGACTGTGAAAGACAAGCATCTCGGACTGTTTCTCCACCTGGACGGGGTGGAAGTACTCGGTATCCGTGCCGTTGGAGATCAGGTCCACACGGCAGCTCGGTACCGTACGCTGGACCTCCGCGACGTCGGGCTCGGCGACGACGGTGCAGCGCTCGAAGCGAGGGTAGACGAGCCGCTCATAGCGGGGCTCGTGATACTGGAGCAGGGAATAGTAGAGCTTTTCCTTTGCGCTTTGGGCGCACTTGAGCATCTCGGCGCAGCGGAGAGTCCAGGAGTCATGAAGTGAGAGCACCTTCGCGATAGGCAGATCAGGGACGATACCGCCTGCATACCCGCCCTCGACGTGCATCACGCCCCAGCCCGCGGAAAGGCGATCGAGAATGGCGTGCATCTCATGACGTAGATGAAGCGGGCGACCCCAGAGGTGCGCGGACAGCGCACTGAGCGGAGCCATGAGCTTTGCGGCCCTGGGAGCGGAGATCGTCGTGACCGAGGCGCAGTACTGTCGCGCCCAGTCCAGGTGTTCCGCGTCGTGCTCGATCAGGACAGACACGAGGTCTATCCGATGGCGCCGCGAAAGGTGCTTGATCAGGTTGCCGCCATAGAGGCGAAAACCGTCCTTACAGGGGAGATACGGCAATGCTTGGCTCACGAAGCCGATATTCATCGCTCAGATTCCTCGGTGAGTCCCCGATGTACGTCATCCCGCACGCCAGACGCCGAGCACGTTAGCAATAGATAGGTAGCCGAGCGGGGCGCAAGGGCTGCGAGGCATGTTCGAATTCGGCTGTACGGCGATATAAGGCGTTCCACCTCGTACGGCCTGGGGAAATCGAACCATACACCACGCCACCGCCTGACCACGAACGACGTCTCTCCGAGAAGCTCGCAAATGTCGTCGTAGCCGTATTCACGAAGATGATCCATGGACATTCTGAAGGCTGGGCGCCTCATCCATTTCAAGACTCTGTTGTGAAAGCGTTCGCGGTTTGGCACGGTGAGCACGAGCATCCCACCGGGAAGCAAGTGGTCCCCGGCAACCTTAAGGGCTAACCGATCATCAGGAAGGTGTTCAATTACCTCCGATATGACGACGATCGGGAACTTTGTGTTAGCCAGAATCTGGTCGCACTCATGGATGTCGCCCACGTGAAAGTGCCGATTCCGTCTGTAGCGATTGATTTCCAGCGCCGCTTCAATTTCGACTTTGTCAGCGTCGATCGAAACGCAGGTCATTCCGTCGGGCAAAAGGTACTCGACGAGGCCTCGCCCACAGCCGAGGACTAGCACCTCGTTCCCGGCACAACGGAGCACCGCATCTTTGACCGCTAGATGACGCACATTGTGGTGCGGGTGGTAAGGGAAACGTACACCAAGCTGATCTAGCCGCCGCAGGTCATAGCGCATCAGTTTTTACCCCCGAGCTGGGCCGTAGCGAATGTCGTTCTCGAGGGTGCTGGGATACCCCGCGCCATCCTAGGACGCGCTTCCACACGCGAGACTGCTCCCCGGCCGTGCTGGCAATTGCGCACATCAGTATCCAGAAGACCACGCTGTGCCAGGTCAATGTAAAAGCGAGGCCGATGGGTCCGGAAGCCTGACCCGGGGTACGCATAGCCATCGCGATGACCGAAAAACAAAGGACGACGAGAAACGGCCGGGCGAAGGCGACTCTCAGGTACGATACGAGCGTAATCTCAGCACAGCGCGTCGCATACCACGGGAGTACGAAAAGGCTTGTGAAAAGCATCGGCAACGTCGTCGCCCACGCCACACCGACTAGCCCGTACTTGGGGGCCCAGATCCAGCTCAAAGCGATATTTAAGGCGCCCTCGAGAAGCGTCCACCAGCCGAGAGCCTGATGCTGATTCCGGGCATACAGGACTACGACCGCCGGATATTGACTCAGCGTCGCCAGGAATCCAACGGTCAGAATGACCAGGATTGAATATGACGACGCGAAGCGACTCCCGAGCCACACGTTGAACAAGGAGTCGCCGTTGAATACGAACATGGTGCTGAGGTAGAGACTGACAATCACAGTGATGCGCGTCGATGCCAGGAAGAGATGGCGAAAAGCCTTCGGATTGTGCTGGCCGTCGAGTTCACTGAGTCGCGGCAGGAGGGGCCCGGCGAGCCCGGCAACTATCTGACGGAAGTAGCTCATTAAGATGGCGGCGACGTTGAAATGAGTAACAAGGCTCATCGTGAGGCGACTTGCGATGACGGCGGGCTGAGTGAAGAGACGAAGATAGTCCCCGAGTGTGTTGAGAAAGGCCGAAAAACTGTACGCAAGAAGGGACCTAAGACACGGGATACTGACGTGCCGCCACCGGAGTGACATTCCTGCGTCGACGAGACGGATCGCCGCAAGGTTGAGGCCCAAAGACAACACAGCGGTCCCCAATCCGATAGCCGTTACAGCCACAACGCCGTGCCCAGTTAGCAGAGCCAGGAAGAGACACCCAGCGCGGACGATGGCCGCGACTATGGCGGCGCCGTTGTACAGGTCGAAGCGCTGCAGGCCGCACAGGTACGCTCCCAGTCCACGCGCAGGGAACAGTACGGCCACGGTCAGTGCATACAAGCCGACGACCTTCCGAAACTCCTGGACGCTATCGCCACTGATGCCAAAGAGCGGTGGGAGGATGATGAGCAGCGCCGGTATGGCGAGGAACAGTAATAGGGCGATCCCAATGGTAAGCGCCAGAGCCGTCGAAAGGACCTGGTTCAAGCCAGCGCGATCACGACTCCCAGACTGTCGGCCCACGAAGCTGTGAAGCGTTGAACGCATGCCTAGGTCGAGCAGCCCGTAGTAGTCGAGAACAGCCGTGACCAACACCCAAAGTCCATAGTAATAATCGCCAAGGCCGTGGACGAGGAATGGCGTAAGTAAGATCGAGAGGACACCGCTGATCAGCATTGCCATCCAGTTCGAGGCGACATTCCGTAACATGCTCGCACTCACCGACGAATTACCCCAAGTGCAGCTGTGTGAAGAGCCACAAGCGCATGTGAGTTTGCAAGCAGAGGCGCCGGGACCGTAGTAAGAGTGGGGGTAACCCCCGTCACCAGGCCGGCAGATCCAGTCAGAGGAAGAAGCGCAGTCATCGGCCGGCGTTGCCCATTCCACGGGGCTGCTCCAATTCACCGCGTAAACGCTGGAGCAGGGTCAGGGCTGTCTCACGAACCGCGGAGATAAAGTCGCCATAGTCACGTTCCTCGCCGCCCGTGGAATACCCCGCTGGACTCTTCCCGGCGGCTTTGACTGCCTCTTTGCCGTCGTAGGCATTGTCGAGAAAGCTTACGAGCCCCCAGTTAGCTTTCTCGCCCCACGAATCTGTGTAGGACCAGAACTTGATGCCGGCGATGGGCTTGACACCCGTTGCCGTCGTCGCCTCAAAATCCCCAACCACGACCTTCGCGTAGACACGCCCTCGATCCTGCTGCGTGTGAACAACCGGCGTGACCTCGGCCGAGATCTCGAAGCGATACCGCCAGAGTGCGGAATCCTCGTTAGCCACCATCCCGGTCCAATCGATTAAAGGTCGGTCACCGGCATACTTCACCGTAAGGTCGAGCACCTGCTGGCTTCTCGTGGTCGCCTGGAGGATATCGAGGGACTCGCCGGCAGCCTTCAAGATTTGACGTCGCGTGAGACCACCCCAGCCGTTCAGGGTGGCGGGTCCGAAGACCAGTGCCTGCGGGGCGTGCTTGCGAACGGCGTCGGTCAGCACGCTGAAATAGCGGCGCGCGTACTGATAGAGAAACTCGTCGAGATCACTGCGAACTCCAGCATTCGACTTCGTCAAACGATCGAAATCGTTGCCCACCCACGAGCCTCGGCCGCTTTCGTCCAGGAACCCCTTTCCCGATGGCCAGCCGCCCTCCGACTCCCAGCTTGTGTATGTGGCTCCCCAAGCAGCATTCAATGCGCCGATCGTTCCGTATTTCGCTCGTAGAAAATCACGCAAAGCATGTTTCGAATAGACTTTCGTATCGGCGTAGGTGACCTGAAGCCGCTTGTTCGCAACCTGCTGCGGATTCCCGACAAGGACCAGCCAGGCAATGTGCGGATGAATTCGCGGCGCTGAGATCTCCGGCCCAGGACCGAAACCGACGATGTTGTCGGCGTCGTCCACGGCCACTCCGATCAGCCACGGCGACTTCAGCGTCTCCTGGTTGATGGCCTTGACCCATCCCTGGGAGTATCGTTCGAAGTTGGGATCGAAGACGTCGGGTGTCGCGTTGCCTCGCCATCCCGTGTAGACAGACTCATCGGTCCCGGCAATGAGGTCCTTGAACGGTGCAGGAGCGTAGCTGTCCTTGTTGGTCAGTCCGTAGTACGAGGGGCGCATCATCATGACGAAGGGCATCTTCTCGCTGTTGCCGCGACCTCCGTACAGGGCGACCGGCCACATATACAGACTGGCGTACTCGGCAAGGGTGTTGAATCCCCACAGCTTGAGTCGCTTGACGGTCTGCGCGGCCCACGTCTGCTTGTTCCCGTACTTGCGAAGGATCCGGTTAGAGTAGCTGTCCCTCAGATCGTCGATGGAGCCCGTCTCGTCCACGGCGAAAACGCCGAGCATCCAGAAGGGGTAACCATCTGGGGTCACAAATACCCACCGGTTCCCGACTTTCTGGACGCGGAAGGAGTCAGATGACTTCGCCACCCGTGCGCCCACGCCACCGAAACGATCGGCGACCAACTCTTTTGCCCCAACGGGTTGGGCGAACACCGTGGCCGACGCCCATGCGACGGAAACCCCCCACGTGACAAGGCGCACGAGAAGACCACGGTGGCTCATCGGGAGCTCCTCGCCGGATTGCCCGTATTGGTATCGGTCGCTCCTGGTCTTCCAGGCAAACGTCCGAAGAGGACGTAGTCCTGCTGCCAGCGTGTCGCGAGCTCGCCGGGAAGCACGCCAATGTCACTGCGGCCGCTCTTCGACAAGCGCATCAAGGGCTGATACTGTCGCCGCAGATCCGACCGGGAATCGAACAGGCTTTCCCAGTAGCTGGACTCTTCGGCAAAGATATAGTCAGGCTGCTTCGCAGCGATGACATCCAGGTGCGAGAGAAACTGGTGCTTGTCCGGCCAGACCAATCCCGCGAGATCGTAAATGGTGGCGTTGCAGTAATATCCGATCGCTCCGACGTCGCCTGCCGCAATGGTCTCGCGCCCCGTCGTATTCGCTGCGCACCAGGTCCTGAGGGGCTCGAACACATGCTTGCGGACCGGGGACTCACCGACCCAGAGCGCCATGCCGAGCGCGCAGCAGACGGACAGGCCGACTGCGCCAATGAGCGCCTGCCTGGATGACTGACAACAACTTGACGCCCAGCGCTGCGCCACCAGGGCCAGTCCGAGACCGGCCAAGGTTGCCGTGACAGCATAGACAGGGAGTGCGTACCACGTCCAGGTCTGGGGGCGGGCGACAACGTAAGCGAGGAAGTAAAGCCCCGCCCACATGGAGCTGAAGCGGACGAATTTCGATCGGCGCCACGCTGTCGCCAACCCCAGGGGCGCGAGAAGCGTTAGGACGCTTTGCGCCATGCTGCCGCCAGGAAAGAAGAAGACCCTGACGACCTCCGCTAGAGTCTCCTTCGGCATCCGCGCCTTCGAGGCGATCGATTGGGGCATTACGGAGCCGTAGTAGAAGTAGATCAATCCCAGGGGAGCGACGGCCACGATCAGACCGACGATAATCCAGAGCCTCACTCTGCTATCGATTCGATGATGTGAAAAGGTCAAGGCCAGCAGCGATGTGAGCCAGAGCAGTCCGGCTTCCGGACGCACATAGACTGATACGGATGCGACCAGGAAAGCGATATCCGTCTTCTTCTCGAGAATCAGGGTGATGGTCAGGACCGATAACGCCACGAACAAGCTCGATTCCATTCCGCCGACCCCGACTCGAACGACATAGGGGTCGATCGCGAACACGGCCACGGCCCCGACGGAGGGGAAGACGCCGAAATCGCGGCTCAGATGTCGGTACACGAGCAGGGCCGTGAGGACGTCGCTCGCGAGCCCGGTGAGCTGCGCAGCGACGGGAATTGCGATCCCGAGCAGCGCGGCCCCCGTGAGCCATACAGCGAAGAGCGGTGTCGTCGTTCCGAGGACGTGTTCCCCGTGATTGAAGACAAGGCCATGCCCAGTCGCGAGATTTTGCGCGTACCGAAAAGTTATGAATGCATCGTCGAAGACATCGACCGAATACATTCCCGCGAGCCGTGGCAGAATCACGATAAGCGCGAGCACTACATAGACGAGACTTTTCTCCTGCACTCTGTCCGATGGTGCTTCATAGTGAGCGGTGGTCGCGGCGGTCAGCATGGTCTGCTCACGCCCGCGTCGATCGCGCGGTTTGCCGTTTACGCGACGTAAATTCCGGAGCTTTCCTCAAGCAGGTCCCCAAGATTCGTGCTGAAGCCTGAAGCGCTCGTAGGCCTGCAGTCCGAATGGGCTCTACCCGCCCCGCACTGGAAACGCGATTCTCGGTCGTGACGCGAGACTCCCAGCCTTGGAACAGCCGACCCCATTCGCTCGACAGAGCTTCCCGCATCCTCCGTCCGGCAATAAGCGGATACCAAAACGTATCGTGATACAGAACGCTCGCGGTGTAAGCCCATGGAGCTAACACAGTCTTGAGCGACCACGCGATGGGCTCTTTCAGCGGGCGCCAGTAGATCTTGGGCTGCATCCGAGAGGCGAAGGTCATCTTCTGGAAGATGCCATGTGCCTTGACAACCGAGAGTTGCTTGTTCTCCCGCTCGCCCAGATGCGCGTCGATCACGACGGTCCGGTTATGGCAGGCGTGAAGCAGGTCTTGTCTATACCCATCTCGCCGCATTGCTCGGATGACACCGTCGAGCTGCCATGGCGTTGTCGAGCTGCCGGGGAAGAAGAAATGCCACGATATGTTCACCTTGAGAGCCGTGTCCGAGTTCCTGTCGATGACATCTTGATAGCCCGCGGGTTCATCAGACGATGGTAGTCGCTGTAGACCGTTTCGGGCCGCGTCTTCAAGACGGCGGCGACGCTCTTCTTCATCTCCACACCGCGAGCTCGCGGGCATAGATGATGGCCATGACCAAGACCGCCCACGCGACCGCGTTCAGTAGCAAGGGGCGGTCGGCGAGCACCAGATCCGACGGGCTGCCGCCCAGGTCGCGACGGTAAAGAAGATAGAGGTAGCGAAAGACGCCGTACAAGACAAATGGTAGGGTCAGGGGCAGCAGATGGGTCTGGAATTTCGCGACGGTCTCGGGCGCCATGGTGTAGAGGGCATACGACGTGATCGTAGACGCGGTCACCACCGAGATCATCTGGTCCAAGAGAGCGGGACTGTACTCCATCAATGTCGACCGGTGGCGTGCAGCGTCACCGTCGAGAGAGCGATGTTCGTGCCGACGCTTCCCTAGCGCAAGGAACAGGGCGATCAGGAGCGTGCAGATGAGCAGCCATCCGGATATCTCGACGTTGATGGCTACCGCGCCGCCCACGGCGCGAAGGACGAAGCCAGTGGCCATCGCCAGGACATCGATGATGACAATGTGCTTCAGCCACGTCGAATAGGCGACCTGCAACGCGGCGTAGGCGAGAGCGACGAGCAGCAGGGGTAGCGACACCACGGCTGCAGCGCCGAGGGTGGCGACGAGGAGGCTCCCAGCGAGAGTCAATGCAAACGGGATTTGGATGAGCCCCGAGGCAATGGGGCGGTAACGCTTCAGAGGATGTAGCCGATCCCGCTCACGATCAGCCACGTCGTTGATGAGATAGGCCGCACTGGATAGCGCGCAGAACATTGCGAACACCTCGATCGCCACCCAGCATGAAGGCGTGAGCAGTCTCTGCGCGAAGACGACACCTCCGAACACGAAACCATTCTTGATCCATTGACGCGGTCTGAGCGATGAGAGAAGGCCCTTGAAGACCGCGGGTGCGTCCACGGCCTTTCTGGCCGGCGCGTCGGTCGGTGCGAGCTGGGCGACAGGCCGTATCATCGCACGCTCCTCGCCAAGATGCGGATGCTCACGGCCGGTGGCGATGGCCGCGCTTTTAGCTGGGCAATTAACCTCGGAAGACACATGGAGAGGATAATGACGAACCACAGGATCCGCACGTGGAGCGCGGATAGGAACACGATCGTCAGGGTGCCCCCGATGAGGCCCGCCTCGAGCCCCCGTGCGGTCAGGCTCAACAGTTTGCCTTTGGGACCCAGCGACCGAGCGTCTCGTCCCACTCGACGAAGGCTCGCAAGGCTGGTGACAAAGATCGCCGAGAAGAGCCCAATGCCGACGATTCCGAGTTCCGCAGCTACCTCGAGATACGTATTGTGCGCCACATTGACAAGTTCTTCATCGCGAGGCCCGTACTGCTTGACGAGAAACTTGTAGTTACCGACACCGATGCCCGTCCAGGCGTGGTCCTCGAACATCGCCAGCCCGGCCCACTGGAGTGCCGTCCTCACATCGGTAGATTCCTGGTCAGCATAATTCGGGTTCAGCAGGCGTGAGACCGGGGAAGTGGGCGCCACCACCAAGAGCACGGCCAGAAGAACCGTCCCGATCACAAGATAGCGGCGCCGATGACTGGAATGCCAGATCAGCATCAGGAAAGAAGCGATCAACCCGAAGAAAGCGCCTCGCGAGCCCGCGATCGTGAAGGCGAACAAGGTGACCCCGAGCGCGAGCCAGCAAAACGCGCGCTCGGCGCGTCCCTCAAGCTCTTGGGCGAGGAGCAGGCCGAGAGGGAGACAGAGCAGCGCCGAGAGCGCGAAGTAGTTCGGGTCACCAGTGACCCATCCGGGCCGGTCGCCAGCCATCATTCCGCCGTTGATCCATTCTTTGATCGTGTGGAGCGACGCGTAGGCGACGCCCCCAACTAGGGCGAGCAGCGTATATCGGAGTCTATTAGTGGAGCCGATCAGGGCGGACGCCACGAAAAAGAGGAGGAGGAGGGATACCCAAGTGCTTGTGGGACTGACTTCGACATCCACGGGTGGTCCTGCGATAGAAAACGAGGCCATCGTGACGAGACCGAACAGGAGGAAGAGTCGGGACTGAGTCGTTTTGAACAGTCTCACAGGCCTGTGGCGTCTAAGGTAGTTGGCCAGTCCAATGACTAGGCAAAGGATCCCGAGATATTTGTTGAGCGTGAGGCCAGCGAACTTGGTTTCATTCCACAACGAATGGCGGACGAACGGCATGATCGCAACCAGCAGGTAGAAGGCGATCATGACCCCATTCCCCAACCCGCCAGCGACGCGGACAAGGCCTGCTGCAGGGCGGTGGTGCCGTACGACGCTTCGACCCGCCGCCGGGCCGCCTGACCGAGCGAGCGCCGGCGTGCGGGGTCGCCGAGGAGCACGGTCACCGCCCCGACGAGTGCCGCCGGCCCGTCCGCCAGCACGATCTCAGACCCGTCGACGAAGTCGAGCCCCTCCGCTCCCACGCTTGTCGAAACGATGGCCTTCGACATGGCCGCGGCCTCGAGGATCTTGAGGCGCGTGCCGCTGCCGATCCGGATTGGCACCACGCATAGCCCGGCTCGCGCGATTTCTACGCGCATGTCCGGCACGTACCCCGTGAACTCGACACCGGCCATTCCGATGAAGTGCTGGCGAAATGCATCGGACGCCCGCCCCGCCACCCTGAAGCGGAGATTCGGGAAGCTCCTGCGCAGAGCCGGGAAGACCTGTCTCGCAAAGTAGTCGACGGCGTCTCGGTTCGGATACCAGTCCATGCCTCCGGAGTACAAGATGATGGAGGGATCTCCGTTCGGGGCCGGCGCGTAGTGCTCAATATCAATGACGTTCGGCAACACGGCCACCCGGGTTTCCGGGCAGAGTGTCTCGAGCACGTCCTGATCAGTAGCCGATGCTGCCAGCACGAGCGCGCCCCGGCGGCAAACGGTGCGCTCCCAGCGCCGGGTCTTCGACAGCTCCACGGTCGCGTAGGCACGACGGAGCGGGTTGTGCTCGTGCGCGAGGAAACGGGCCAGAACCACGTGCTCGACGTCCGGGCTATTGACGATGATCGGTACGGAGTTGCTTCGCACGTTTTCGGTCATGAAGATGGTGTCGCACACGGCTGCGTCGAACCGCTCCGCGGTGAGCAGGCTGGCCACCCGGGCCTGCAGCGCGGGAGATGACCAGCGCCTGGCCGTGTATGGACGCGCGGCCAGAAGAGCCCGCAACCGCCCGGCGTAGTCCGCCGAGACCGACAGAGGCCGGCTCGCGTGGAGCACGACCTCGAAGGCGTCACAACCTTCCTTGAGGGCTACAGTGTCCGGATCGGGTGCGGCGTCCGGCGCGAGGCACAGGAGGGTCGTCTCGTGACCCTCGGCCTTGAGCGCCCTCAGGGTGCTCCATGTCCGCATCCTGTGACCGTTGTCGGCCGGGAAGGGGACGTTGAGCGAGAGGTAGAGGAAGCGCACGCTCAGGCCTCCTCTTCGGAGGTCGCGACTGACGAGCGGTGCCACCAGCTCTGAAGGCGGATCCGGTGCTGAAAGTACTTCTCATAAGCGCCGCGTGCCCACCGAGCCGAGCGCCAGTTAAACTTGTGCCACCGGCGCGGCTCTATCAGCTCGCCGCCGAACTTGTTCTTGAAATAGCCGAAGCCGCACATGTTGTAGACCGTGAGTCCGTCGGCGGCCGCGCGCTCCATGAGCGCCCACTGAAGGAGGTCGTTCGGGGAGAACCTCCAGGCAGAAATCCGACTGGCCGCACCCCACATGTATACGGAGCGGTCGTCGTGCGGAAAGAGTCCCGTGGCCACGATCTCACCCTGCGAGTCGCGGACGCGCAGCGCGTAGAGCAGCCCCAGCGGCTTCAGCAGGTCGAAGAGCACCCGGGGGCACGCGCGGTCGTAGGGCGGGAACAGATTCTTCCGGCCGAGGACCTCGACGAACTGGTCGTAGAAGACATCGGTAATAGCCCGATCATCCGTTTCCTCCACGGTGAGCCCGTTCTTCTTGCTTTTTCGGACCTTCTGTCGTGACTTGAGGTCGAGTCGGTCCCACATTGTGTTCGGGTGCCCGGGCGTCAACGAGACGAGATAGGTCGGCTGGGACACCGACTCGTAGCCGAAGCGGCTCATCTCGCCGGCAGACAGGATCGGGTTTTCCATCTCGACCATCGCGATACCCTCGTCCTCGGCGAGCCGGTCGACCGCGCGCAAGAACGCGGGCTGGTCGACGCCGTCGTTGACGAGGGGACCCATGAAGTTTGTCCCCCAGCCTTTCAAGGGACTCCCCAGAATCCGGAACGGTCCCTTCTGAACGACGGCCCCGGAGAGGTATCCGACGGTCGCGCCACGCTCGCGCAGGGTCCAGAAGCGCGGCTGCACTCCCCGGCTGGCTGCCAGGTAGTCGAGCCAGACCTTACGGTGGAAGAGCTCGCGACTGGTGTAGGGGGCGACTAACTCATCCCACCGCGCCAGCTCGCTCGCGCTCAGGGGTTCCAGGACGTAGCGCTGCGACTTGAGCGGCTTGGGCGGGTCGCCATTCTGCGTATAGGCAGGCGCCCACGCGCTCACACGACGGCGAGCCCGATGGTACAACTCATAGCCGTGGCGGGCCCAGCGCGCGCTCTGCCAGTAGCACTTGTGCCATCGCCTCAGGTCCACAAGCTCGCCGCCGAACTTCCGCTTGAACTGCCCGTGGCCGCACATGTCGTAGCCGCGGAGACCACGGGCCGCGGCCAAACGCATCAGGCTCCAGTGAAGCAGCTCGTTTGGGCACAGGTCACGTCCCTCATGCTGGCTTGCCCCGCCCCAGAAATAGACGGCGTGGTCATCATGCGGGAACAGGCCGGTAGCGAGAACACGCCCGCTTGCATCGCGCACGCGGAGGGCGAAGAGAAGATCTGCCTTCTTGAGGAAACGCAGGAGCAACCGCGGGTAGTCACGCGGATAGGGCGGCGCAAAACCTTTCTCTTGCACGAGCGCCGAGTACTGATCGAAGAACTCGTCAGCGATGATCTGGTCGTCGGTGTCCTCGACGATAAGCCCCGCCTTGATGGCTTTTCTGATGCGGTTGCGCGCCGTGGAATCCAGGGTGTGCCACATGCGATCCTGGTCCGCGTCGAGCGTGACGCGATACGTCCACCCGGGCACCGGCGAAAACCCGTTCGCCGACAAGGCATCGTCGGTGAGCAGAGGACTCTCGATTTCTGCCATTGCGAGATTCTCGCGGCGCGCCAGGTCGTCCAATGCTCGCAGGAATCCGCGCTGGTCCAGGTCTCGCCCAGCGACCGGTCCCATGTAATTCGTGCCCCAGCCTTTGAGCGGGCTACCGAGAACGAGGAAGGGGCCCTTCTTCACGAGGCCGCCCGAGAAGTAACCGACCGTCGTTTCGAGATCCTTGATAGCCCACAGCCGGACGTCCACACGCCGGCTGGCTGCCAGGTAGTCAAGCCACGGACTTCGGTGGAAGAGCTGCGCGCTTTCGTAGGGCGCGATCAGCTCGTCCCAGCGAGCCGACTGCTCGTCGGCGAGGGATTGGAGCGTGTAGCGGGGCGTCAGGTCCGTCATCGGGTCGCTCGCACGACCAGCTGGCGACCCAGGGGCTGATCGTCGACCGGTTCCGCGGCGAAGACATCGCCGCCCAGACGCATGAGCCACCCGAGGAGGAGCCAGTAGAGGTGAAGCGCGGCTTTGAAGTGACCGATACGCCGACGGTTCTGAAACGCCCAGGTGGCCTCGTAGGTCTGGGGGCGGGCGTGCTTATCTCCCGTGCGGAGGCGTCGATAGATCCGCAGAGGCCACTCGTGCATCACGCTATAGATCGTGGCGGCAAAAGAGCGCGGATACACGGCGAAGATCCGCCATTTACCGAACCCTGCGTCACGCAAGAGTTCTTCCAGGGCTGCCAGGTCGCTGAACCAGGTCACACCATCACCCGCCGGTGGCGGCATATTTGGGAACGTGAGCAGCAGTTGACCACCGGGACGAAGGACCCGGGCAAAGTTCGCAAGGCACGCGCCCGGGTCTTTCACGTACTCGAGCATGTCGAGGGCGAAGGCAAAGTCGAACGTGGTGCCGAGCTGTTCGGGCAGGTCCGGAGACGTAATATCCGCGCACACCAGCCGGATGTTGGACACGTGGCCGAGTGTCTGGCGAAGCTCCTCCACGGCGAGGGGCGCCACGTCGAGGAGCGTCATCTGCTTCAGCTGCGGCGCCAAGGAAAATGCGGTGAATCCGGTCCCGGGCCCGACCTCCAGGACATCCGAACCGGGCAAGATTGCCAGGTATTGAAACAGGATCTCATCCCGGATCGGGAAATCATGAAGCGGCGCTTCGTGGAGGTGTGAGAGCACCGTCAGGCCCGGGTGTTGACCAGGAAGCGGTGGTAGTTGAAGAGAGCATCGGAAGAGACGTCGGGCCAGGTGCCGCTTCCGTTCTTGGTGTCCGACTGCGGTGTAACCGGGAGGCGGCGCAGAAGCGCTTGGCGCGCCGCCGGGGTCAGCCCCGATCCCCGCAACCCAAACAACAGCTCCGAGGCGGTCGCATAGACCGCGTGCCGCGGTGAGGTCCGCAGGGCTGCAGTCGCCCATGAGGGCATACGGGACCAGCTACGACGCAGACCGTTCTGCCGGACCACATGGGCCCAGCCGCGCAGCCGAGAGGTGATCGCCTGACGCGGCATCCGCGCAGAGCCGCGGAGCCGCGTCAGCTCCCACGACCATAGCGCCTGCGCGTAGTCCACCGCGCGCTCCCAGAAGTCGCGGCCGACGTCCGGCGACGCCGTCGCTCCCGCAAGCTTCCACTCGGTGCAGGTCTGGACGACGGCGGCGAATCGATCGAGCACGAAGGGCCAGGACGTACGCCCGTTGGGCTGGGCCGCCAGAGCGGCGAGGTTCCGGGCCCGCTCGGCATAGGTCGGCGCGTAGCCGCCGACGAAGACGAGGAGCGACGTCGCCATGTCGAGGTAGAGCTTCACGGTCCGGTAGTGGAGACGGGGCGAGAGCGTCGGCCGCCCTTCGAGGAGCTCGTCCATGCCCTCGAGCTGCTCGACGATCCGGTTGGCCAGGAGACGCCACGCGTCCTCCAGGGGGATGTCCGCTGGCGAGAACTCCGGGGCCAACAAGAGGACGGTCGGGTCGCCCGCGACGGTCTTGCCGCACGTCCGCAGCTCGTAGGCGAAGATGGTCGGGGGGAGAGCCCGGAGGTAGCCCGGCCGCACCGGAGCCAGGGTGACCTCGGCCAGCACGCCTCCGCGGGCGATCTGCTCTTCGACACGCTTGCGCACGGGCAGAACGTCTGCCTCCGTGGGAAGGGGACCGCGCTCACCGAAGACCACCAGGAACTCGGCGTCGCCCAGCAGCAGACAGCCTTCGCGACCGGCCACGAAGGTGCCTTCGTTACGCGCCAGGCTTCCCGTCAGGACGAGGGCCTGAATGTGCGCGCCCCAGGCGCGTTCGCAGATCGCGCGCGTCACGGCGCACACCAGTCTCGGTCGGTCGAGGGCCATGGTGGTCACGCGTGGACACCGTTCCCGATCGCGACGCGATAGCCGCGGCCTCGGAGGCCCACCTTGTAGAGGGTCTCCGTACGGGCCACCTGCTGCTCGGCGCTGAAGTGGTCGAGCACCCACTGCCGGCCGCCGATGGCCAGCCGGCAGCGGAGCGCCACGTCGCCGAGGATGGAGACGATCGCCTCGGCGAGGCTCGGCGAGTCGCCGGGCGGCACGATCAGCCCGGTCTCGCCGTCCACGACGACCTCCGGTGTGCCATCCACCGCGGTCGCGACGACAGGACGCCCGGCGGCGAGCGATTCGATCGCCACGAGCGGCAGCCCCTCGTAGAACGAGGGGAGCACCGTCACGTCGGACAGCGCGTACCAGTCGGCGATGTTCGTCTGCTGGCCGACGAAGCGCACGCAGTCCAGAAGGCCGAGCGCGGCGGCCTGCGCCTCCAGCTCGGCGCGGAGTGCGCCCTCCCCGATGCAGACGAGGCCGACGTTGGGCATGCGCTGCCGGACGAGCGCCATCGCCGCGAGGAGAACGCGGTGACCCTTCTGCGGCTCGAGGCGCGCCATGACCATGAGGAGCCGCGCATCGGGCGCGAAGCCGAGGCTTTCGCGCATCCCGTCGGGCGGGCGGTGGCCCGGGTCGAAGCGCTTGAGGTCGCAGCCGTTATGAATTGTCAGGATCTTCTGCGGCGGCAGTCCCTTGCTCTCGACGAGGTACCGGGCGTTCGCCTCGGAGACGGCGATGTAGACGTCCACCGCAAGCCCGAAGAGCCGGTCCACCGCGTACGAGGCCTTGAACCCCTTGCGCCACTGCTCCCGGACGTGCGGCGTCTCGACGATGAGCGGCACCCGGCAGAGGCGACCGATCGGCGAGGCGAAGAGGCTCGAGTAGAAGAGGTGCGAGTGCAGCACCATCGCCCGGTCCTGACTGATCAGCCGCTTCAGCTCGAGCGCGGCGCGGGTGTCGCTCGGCTTCCGGAGCCGCAACGGCGTGACCTGGACGTCGTCCGGCATGTCGGGCTCGAGCGCCTCGGCGACTTCCGGCGTGCAGGCTAAGCTCGGCGCGAAGACGCCGCGGTCGAGACCACGGAGGAGCGTGAGGATGTGCTCCTCGGCGCCGCCCCGCACCTGCGTGTTCGAGAAGTAGAGGATCCGGATCCGCTGATCGCTCACACCGCCACCTCGAGCCCCGTAACGTGCGTCATGTACCGGTGGAAGTCGGCGATCGAGCGCACGGGCACCGGCGGCTCGTGGTCGGACAGCAATACGGCGTCGGAGTAGCGATCGTCCGGGTGGTAGCCGTGCATGCCGGCGGGCTTCCAGCCGTCGCCGTTGAAGCCGCTGCTCGCGACGAGCCCACCGGGGTCGAGGAGAAACACGACGTCCCCGTAGCGGCGGTCCGAGAAGCCGAGGCCCAGGTCTTCCAGCTCGCGGCGCGACAGCAGGCGCCCGCCCCGAGTGTCCAGGAGCCGCTCGACGATCCGGCGGCGCGCGACGTCGGTGAAGAACCAGAAGCGCGCCATCGTCGAGTCGTAGACGGCGAGGTAGTCGTCCGGCATGCGGAGCCCGAGATCTGAAAGCCCGGCGGCGAGGTCGCAGTGCTGCCGCACCGGGGTCATCCCGTGGTCGGAGATCACCGTGAATCCGGCCTCCGGGTCCCGCCGGCGGGCCGCCTCGAACACACGGCGAAGCGCTGCCTCGTAGCGCGAGAGCTCGGGCGCGATGCGCGCAGGCTCGTCGCAGTGCTTGTGGAGGAACGCGTCCACCTCGCTGAGATAGAGGAAAAAGAATCGCGCGTCGCTCTGTTGGATGTCCTCGCACGCCCGACGCAGGATCTCTGCGTCACTCCAGCGGTGGTATGTGTAGGCCCGGTAGGGGATACCCGCCTCGACGAGCGAGTCGAAGATCGAGGGCGCGCCGCCGATCCCGCCCGGCGCGTAGATGTTCGCCTTCTCCGTCCAGTTGAACCACGGCAGCAGACGCGGCTCCACGCAGCACTCGAAGAGCGGACCGAGGCCGAACACGCGCCGTCCCAGCTCCTTGAGGAGCCTGCGCGTCACGCGGCGGTTCAGGACCGCGTCGGGCACCCAGCCGAACCACCGCAGCCAGCGGAAGGGCGAGCCCTCCGGGTCGTAATAGAAGAGGTTCCAGTGGCCGTGCTCCGCCGGCGGCCGGCCGGTGAGGAGCGTCGGGATGGCGCCCGAGGAGTAGCCGAGCACCGTCCGCACCGGCTTCCGTGCGGGCAGCACGTCCGACAGGAAGCCCGTCGCCTCGACGACCGGCCAGCCGAGGGCGTCGATCAGAACGAAGACGTGGAGTCGCGCGGCGTCGCTCACGCCGGGCTCTCCATGGTCTCGACCGGTAGACGGCCGGTCCGGAGCAGCAGGCGCTTGGGCGCCCACGTCAGCACGCCGCGGAGCAACTCGGCCAGATAGGCGTCGCGCTCCCGGCGCAGGAGGCGCGCGAAATGACGCGGGGTCGTCCCGCGGTGGATCGCCGCGCGATTGATGACCGCGGCGCCGGGACGCGCCGGCCAGTGGCGCGAGGTGCACACGCCGCGATAGCCCACGCGCAGCGCCACGTCCACGATCCGCCGGCTGGCGAGCCCGTACGGCGCCGCGACGAAGTCCACGCGCACGCCCAGCCCGTCCTCGAGCCGGGCCTTGGAGGTGACGAGCTGCCACTCGATCTGCCGCTCGGCGAGGCCGAGCATCGCCACGTGGTGGTGGCCGTGGGACTGGAACGACATGCCCGCCCGCTGCATCTCGCGCATCCGGCCCCAGTCGAGGTGACCGGGCTGGCCGACCGTCGCCGTGTTGACGAAGAACTCGGCTCGCGCCCCGGCCTCGAGCAGCAGCGGAAAGACGGACTCGTAGTCGGAC
>Ga0137380_10001092_pt1 | contig 21600 bp, 19 predicted proteins | sample SagtaG_17_FD_104809 | JGI IMG/M metagenome (GOLD analysis project Ga0137380, IMG submission 104809) | Vadose zone soil microbial communities from Sagehorn Ranch, Mendocino, California, USA - Sage2_L_100_16 metaG | ecosystem: Environmental > Terrestrial > Soil > Vadose zone | place: USA...
CATTGCCACCGCGCGAACCCGGTAGAACAGGATCAACGCGCCCACGGTGAAGGCGGCGTAGGCGTCCATGTTGAAACCAACGAACAGATCGCGCGGATAAGCCGGCGCGCTACACAGACCGGGGAAAACGAATGTCGAAGCGGGTCAGATATTCTTCGGTGAAGTGGAGAAACTGTACGGCGAGCGCGATGAGGTAGATCGGCAAGATGCGGGAGGGCTCGGGCATCTGGCGCCAGCACGTGGTCCAGAACAGCGCGTAGGCGAGTGCCACCCCCGGCACGAAGGTGACCAGGAGGCTCGGCCCCGACGAAAGCAGAGTGAACGTCGTCGCCATCGCTAGAACCGCGCGTGCAGCAGCGGCACCGCCGCCCCGGTCGCCGCGCCTGCGGCGAATCCGACCACCACGTCCGTGTAGAAGTGCTGCCCCGCGGCGACCCGCTGCACCGCCACGGCCGCGCCGACCGCGGCGGCCATGATCCAAGGCCACACGCGTTGCCCGTGCCGCTTCTGCAGGGTCACCGCCGTGACCGTCATCGCGCCGCTGACCACAGAGGTGTGCCCCGAATAGAAGGAGAGGTAGCCGTCGGTGCTGCGCATCGCCGCCGGATCGCCCGCGTACGCGAGCGGCCGGGGCCGGCGGACCGCGTACTTGGTCAGGGTGGTGAGCGCCCCGTCGACCGCCAGCGCCTCGGCGTAGACGGTCGCGTCCTCGAGGAAGACCTGGCCCAGGCCCACGTCGGCCGCGTCGAGCAAGAGCGGCGCGATCACGGCGACGGCCTCCGTCACGTCGCTCGCGGTGTCCATGAAGTGGCTGGAGTTGCCGATGACGTGCCGGTCGAGCGCGTTCACCTCGCCCGGGTCGCACGGGCATCGCGGGTGGATGAGGTCGGAAGCGAACAGGGTCGGCAGGAGGATCGCAAGCGCCGAAGCGACGATGACGGGAACGTCGACCGCGGAGTTGACCCGGTAGACGGAGACGGGCCCGGCCTCGACTGCAGCCGCCGGCGCGGAGACGGCGAGGAGGAGCGCGGCGCCCAGCACCGCCCGACTGTAGCCGCGGCCGGCAGGCCGGCGCCAGATCGTACGGAGAGCGGAGATCGGAGACGCGCTCCAGGCCGTCGAGTGGTACAAGGACAGGCCGAGGAGAAGCCGATGCGCCTCACTCCCGTGCTCTCGGCCTTCGCGATCGCGGTCCTCGCCGGGTGCTTCTCGCCCGCCCCGCCGCGGCAGCCCGAATCAGACGCAGCGCCTCCCTCCGGCTCGGCCGTGGAGGCGCCGGTCTTCTCGGCCGATGCGTGCGACCAGGACGAGGACTGCGCGCCCGTCGCGCAGTGCCACCCGGACAAATGCGTGCGAACCGCACACGCCGGCACCCTCCCGCCGGACACCGTCTGCACGATGGAGTGCCGTCCCCGCACCGTCGACTGCGGCTACAACCACTGCGGCTGCGCTCCTGCACCTGACGGCGAAAAGGTGTGCGCGCTGTTGCCCGGCGCGGCAAAACGGTGACGGAGATCACGTCCGCGGCAGGCGCCCGCATTCTGGCGCGGCGATGATACGAACATGTCATGGCGCACGCGGAGGGGAGTTCTTACCAGGACCCCGCGATGCCACTACTCATCGACGGCCCAGGCGATTGCAGTCACTCGAGGATCGAACACCTCGGCAACGACCACGATGCGAGGTTCTTCCGGTGCGAAGGGTGTGGACGGGTGTTCGTGGTCCAGGGCGGCTTGACCCTCGCCGTCCCGGCCGTGCAGCCGCAGCCCCGCCCCGCCTTCGAGCGGGATTCCAGCCAAGGTGCGGACCCGCCTCGCATCGAGGGACGTTCCGCGAGCGAGTGACGTCACGGGCTGCGTCTCGCTACCGCGGCGGCGGCAGCGCCGCGGGCTGCTTGCCGCCCGGCTCGCGCTTCGGCCGGACCCGCTCCAGCCACTTCGCCGTGCGCGTCCGGATCTTGTGCGCCGCGGACCGCGCCCAGGCGTGGCGGCGGCCGAGGATCCCCAGCCCGGCGATCACCAGCGGGATCCCCGGCCCGGGCAGCACCAGCAGCGCGACGCCCACGCCGAGCACCACCCACCCGCCGGCATGGACGAGCACGTCCTTCGCTTTGGGATCGGCGCTGGCCACGGACACCAGTATAGACGCGGCGAGCATCGCGGCGAGCACCGCCAGCGAAATCACTGGCGGAATCTCGACCACGCCAGCGAGCGCCATCTTGGTCCCGACGAAGATGAGCACGCCTGCGAGACCCACCTTCAGGTAGCGGAACTTCTCCAAGGCTCCCGCCAGCACGAAGAAGAGCGACCGCAGCCCGAGCAGCGCCAGCGCGTTGGAGGTGAAGGCGATGAAGGTATCGTCGGTCACCGCCAGCACCGCGGGGACCGAGTCGACCGCGAACACCGCGTCGGCCAGCTCGATGCCGATGAGCGCGGTGAGCAGCGGCGTGGCCAGGAGCCGCCCGTTCTCCCGGGTCAGGAAGCGCGCGCCGTCGAAGCGGTCGGTGGAAGGGAGCAGGCGGCGCACCAGCTGCATCGCCTTGCCCGGCGGGCCATGGTCCTCGCGCAAGACCAGCAGCTTGATCCCGCTCAGCACCAGGATCCCGCCGAAGACGTAGATGAGCCAGTGGAACCGCTGCAGCGCCGCAGCGCCGCCGACGATCATGGCCATGCGCATGCCGAGCGCGGACAGCACTCCCCAGAACAGCACGCGGTGCTGCAGCGCCGGCGGGATGCGCAGGGCGCCGAAGATGGCGACGAAGACGAAGACGTTGTCGACCGAGAGCGACTTCTCCACCAGGTACCCGGTGAGGAACTCGGTCCCGGCCTGAGGCCCCCACCGCGACCAGACGAACGCGTTGAAGGCGAGCGCGACGCCGATCCACACGGCGCTCCAGGCGATCGCCTCGCGGAAGCGGACCTCGTGCGGCCGGCGGTGGAACACGCCCAGGTCCAGCGCGAGCAGCACGCCGACGAACCCGAGGAAGGAAAGCCAGGAGACCGGACTACCCATGAGCGTGCCCCGCGGCCATCGCGCGGAGCCTCCGGACGCGCTCGGCCAGGGGCGGATGCGTGGAGAACAGCGAAAGGACCCCGCCCGTGCCCGCCAGCGGGTTCACGATGAACAGGCTGGCCGTGGCCGGATCTGCGTGCGAGGGCAGGCGGGAGGCGCCGGCGTGCAGCTTCTCCAGCGCGCGGGCGAGCCCCTCGGGATCTCCGCTGAGCCCGGCGCCGGACTGGTCCGCGAGGTACTCGCGCGAGCGCGAGATGCCGAGCTGGAGCAGCACCGCGGCGATGGGAGCGGTCAGGGCCAGGAGCAGCGCCTGCGCCGGAGAGGCGCCGTGATCGTCGTCCCGGCTGCCGCCGAACCAGCCGGCCAGGTGCGCGAGCCAGGTCACCGCGGCCGCGAGCGTCGCGGCGATGCTGGAGACCAGCACGTCGCGATTGCGCACGTGCGAGATCTCGTGCGCCAGCACGGCGCGCAGCTCGCGCTCGTCCAGCATGCGCAGGATGCCCGCGGTCACCGCGACCACCGCCTTCTCGGGGCTGCGCCCGGTGGCGAACGCGTTGGGCTGCAGGTCGGGGGTCCAGTAAACGCGGGGCTTGGGGATCCCGGCCGCTTGCGCCAGCTCGGCCACGATGCGGTGCACGCCCGGCGCCTCGTCGGGGGGAAGCTCGCGGGCGCGGCTCAGGGCCAGCACGATCCGGTCCGAGAAGAACCAGGCGCCCAGGTTGAGCAGCGCCGCCATCACCAGCGAAGCGTGGAGGAACCCGCCGCCCAGCGCGGCGCCGAGGCCCACGAGCATGCCGGAGAGCGCTCCGAGGAGCAGCACCGTCTTGAGCCGGTTCTTCATCGTCGATCAGGTAGCGCTTGCGTCATACATCGGCAAATAGATAATTCGGAAGCAACTCATCGGATTTTCCTATGGACGACCAGCTCAACTACCACCACCTCCTCTACTTCTGGACGGTCCTCAAGGAGGGCGGCGTCTCGGCCGCGAGCGCGAAGCTGCGGGTGGCGCAGCCGACGGTCAGCGGGCAGCTCCGCGCGCTCGAGCGGTCCCTCGGCGGCAAGCTCCTCGAGCGGAAGGGCCGCCGGCTGGTCCCCACCGAGCTGGGCGCGCTCGTGTTCCGGTACGCCGACGAGATCTTCTCGATCGGGTCCGAGCTGTCCGACGCTCTGCGCGGCCGCCCCACGGGGCGGCCCCAGCGCCTCGCGGTGGGGATCGCGGACAACATGCCCAAGCTGGTCGCCTGGCGCATCCTGGAGCCGGCGCTCCGCGGTCCCCGGGCGGTGCACCTCGTCTGCGGCGAGGACAAGCCGGAGCGCCTGCTGGCGGATCTCGCGCTGCACCAGCACGACCTGGTGCTCGCGGACGCGCCCGCCAATTCCCTCTCGCCGGTACGCGCCTACAGCCACTTGCTCGGGGAGTCGTCGGTCTCGATCTTCGCCGCCCCGCGGGAGGCCGCCCGCCTGCGCGCGCGCTTCCCGCGCTCCCTCGACGGCGCGCGCCTCCTGGTCCCGACCGAGAGCGCGGCGCTGCGCCGGTCGCTCTCGCACTGGCTCGACGCGGAGGGCATCCGGCCGGCGATCGCGGCGGAGTTCCAGGACAGCGCCCTGCTCGCCGAGTTCGGCCGCACCGGAGACGGCGCCTTCCCCGCCCCGTCGATCCTCGCGGACGAGCTGCGGCAGCGGTACGGCGTCGAGCCCGCCGGACGGCTCGCGGAACTCTCGGAGCGCTTCTACGCCATCTCGGTGGAGCGCCGCCTCCGCCACCCCGCCGTGGTCGCCATCACCGAGGAGGCGCGGGCCGAACTGTTCAGCCGTCCCGGTTAGTCTTGCCCGGCTCGGCGAGCAGAGCGCGCGCCGCATCGACGGACTCGTGGGTCCCGGCCACGGCCAGGACGTCGTCCGCCTGGAGCAGCTCGCGCCCGTTGGGAACCAGAAGGCCCTCGCCGCCGCGGCGGATCGCCAGCACCGTCGCCCCGGTCCGGCCGCGCAGGTTGATCCCCGCGAGCGTCTTGCCGACCGCCGGGCTCCCGGGCGGGAGCACCACCGGGACCGGCGAGCCGAGGCCGGGGAACAGGGTCGACAGCGCCGGCTGGCCGGAGGGCGGGGGCCCGTCGGGGCGCGCCTGGTTCGCGAGCGCCTCGACGAGCACCTGCGCGCCGGCGCGCACGTGGCCCTGCAGCTGCTCGGCGGACCTCCACAGCCGTACCGCGAGCGCCACGAGGACCGCGGCGAAGGCGAGCGGCGCGACGTAGCGAGGGAGGAACAGCTGCGTCACCGCCACCAGCGGCAGCCCGAGGACGATGGCCGCTGCGAGCTGCAGCGAGACCACGAACGCGCGGCGCGGCGCGGCGGCCAGGTCGATCCCGCCGCCCGCCTGCGGCAGCGCCTGCGCCGCCAGGGTGGCGCCCAGCGCGCCGACCAGCCGTACGATCCCCAGCACGAACGGCGAGGCGAAGAGCGCGCCCGCCGCCGCGGCCAACACCTGGGCCCAGAGCAGGCCGACGCGCGGCACCAGGAGCCCGACGCCCCGATCGAAGAGCCTCGCCGCGGCGATCACCACCGCCGCGAGCAGCACCGTGTCGAGGAGCAGGAGCCCGGCCAGCCGTCGCACCCGGCCGGTGCGCTGCCGCGGGCCGCGGAGCTGCTCGGTCCAGGCGCCCTCCAGCGCGAGGAACGTCTGCAGGGCGCGCGGCAGCTTCGCGTCCACCCAGGCCGCCGTGGGCCCGGACCAGCGGATGAGCCACGGCGTGGTGAGCGTGGTGAGGGCCGAGACGGCGACCGCCACCGGGTAGAGGAAGTCCCCCACCGCCCCGAGCGTGATCCCCAGCCCGGCGATGATGAAGGAGAACTCGCCGATCTGGGCCATGCTCATCCCCGCCTGCACGGCGGTGCGCACGCCCGTGCCGGCCAGCAGCGCGGGAAGCGCCACGCCGGCGAGCTTGCCGCCGATCACGACCGCGGTGAGGACCACCACCGCGAGCCAGTGGCGCGCGACCAGCAAAGGGTCGATCAGCATGCCCACCGAGACGAAGAAGATGGCCGCGAACAGGTCCCGCACGGGCTGCAGCAGGTGCTCCAGCCGCTCCCCTTGACCCGACTCGGCCACCAGCGATCCGGCGAGGAAAGCCCCCAGCGCGACCGAGTACCCGAAGCGCTGCGCGAGCAGCGCCACGGCGAAGCAGATCCCGACGCAGACGATCACCGTCGTCTCCGGGCGGTCCAGCTTCAAGGTCGAGCGGACGAAGCGGGGAATGAGCAGCATCCCCACGGCCACCACGGCCACCAGGAAGAGCGCCAGCCGGCCGGCGGTCAGGGCCAGCTCCGCCGCGGACATCCGCCCCGAGGAGAGCGCGGTGAGACCGGCGAGCAGGAGGATCGCAACCAGGTCCTCGACCACCAGGACCGAGAGCACCAGCTCGCGCAGCCGCCCGGCGATGCGGTTCTCTTCGAACACCTTGGCGATGATGGTGGTCGAGGAGATCGCCACGATCGCGCCGGCGTACAGCGCCTCCCGCCCCGTCCAGCCCAGCACGCGTCCTGCCAGGCCGCCCAGCACCAGCATCACGCTGACCTGCACCACGGCGACCAGGCCCGCGGTCCCTCCGACGCGGACCAGCTTGCCGATGGTGAACTCCAGCCCGATGGAAAAGAGCAGGAGGACGACGCCGATCTCGGAGAGCTGGCGCACCATCTCCCGGTCCGCGACGAGCGGCACCGGGACGTAGGGGCCGACGATCAGCCCGGCGAGCAGGTACCCGAGCACCACCGGCTGGCGGAGGTGCTGGAAGACCACGGTGGTGACCGCGGCCACGCAGAGGACGACGGCGAGATTGGTGAGAAAGGCGTTGGCGTGCTCCACCGCCGCAGGATCACGACTGCCGCCCGCGCGTCAAGGCCGCCGCGACGCAATCGAGAGCACAGCGCCGCCGGATACGGCGGCGGCTGTGCTAGACACCGCGCGGTGGACGAGGCCGATCGGCAGAAGCTGCGCAGCGAGGTGGGACGGAGGCGCACCTTCGCCATCATCTCGCATCCCGACGCGGGGAAGACCACCCTGACGGAGAAGCTCCTCCTGCACGGAGGCGCCATCCACCTGGCCGGCACGGTCAAGGCGCGAGGTCAGGCCCGCCACGTCACCAGCGACTGGATGGAGCTGGAGCGCCAGCGCGGCATCTCCATCACCTCCAGCGTGCTGCAGTTCGACTGGGGCGGGCACAAGCTGAACCTGCTCGACACGCCCGGCCACCAGGATTTCTCCGAGGACACCTACCGCACGCTGGCCGCTGCGGACGCCGCGGTGATGCTGATCGACTCCGCCAAGGGGGTCGAGGCGCAGACGAAGAAGCTCTTCCAGGTCTGCCGCCGGCGCGGCATCCCCATCTTCACCTTCGTGAACAAGCTCGATCGCCCCGGCCGCGAGCCGATCGACCTGTTGCACGAGGTGGAGGAAGTGCTCGGGATCCGCACCGTGCCGGTCACCTGGCCGGTAGGCCAAGGCGCGGACTTCGGCGGGGTGGCGGCCCTGTTCGAAGACCTGGGGCCCACCGCCCGGCGCATCGTCCCGGAGCTGCCGGCGGTGGACCCGAAGCTGCGAGCGCACGTCGCGGACGAGATCGAGCTTGTCTCGCACGCCGGCGACGCGCTCGACCACGCGCGCGTCTTGCGCGGCGAGCAGTCGCCCGCCTTTTTCGGCTCGGCGTGGACCGAGGTGGGCGTGGACGAGCTCCTCGCCGCGTTCGTGAAGCTCGCTCCCCCGCCGGCCGCGCGCCACACCGTGGACGGCGCGGCGATCGAGCCGGACGACCCCCGCTTCAGCGGGTTCGTCTTCAAGATCCAGGCGAACATGGACCCCGCGCACCGCGACCGGCTGGCCTTCCTGCGCGTCTGCAGCGGCCGCTTCCAGAGGGGCATGGACGTGCGCCACGTGCGCGAGGGCCGCACCTTGCGCCTCTCCATGCCGCACCAGCTGTTCGGGGCGGAGCGCCAGGTGATCGAGGAGGCCTGGCCGGGCGACGTGATCGGCCTGTTCGATACCGGCGCGCTGCGCATCGGCGACACCCTGTGCGAAGGGGCGCCCTTCGAGTTCGCCGAGCTGCCCCGCTTCTCGCCGGAGATCTTCGCCAGGGTCCGCAGCAAGGACGCGCTCAAGCGCAAGCAGCTGGAGAAGGGCCTTTTGCAGCTCAGCCAGGAGGGGGCGATCCAGATCTTCTCGCAACGCGGCCTGGGGATGAAGGATCCCATCCTGGGCGCGGTCGGCGCGCTGCAACTGGAAGTGCTGCAGTACCGGCTCCAGCACGAGTACGGCGCGGAGATCGCCCTGGACCGTTTGCCGTACCAGGTGGCGCGCTGGATGTCGGGCCCCGGGTTCGAGCCTCAGGCCTTCGAGCTGGAGGTCGATGCCCTCTGCGTCGAGGACCGGGACAAGAACCCCATCGCGCTGTTCAAGAGTGAATGGAACATGAGCTACGCGCAAGGTCGGCATCCCGACTGGACATTTGCACCCACCGCGGCGGCTGCCGGGCCCCGGACTCCAGGGTAACCCTTGCCCCTACATCAACCCCCGTAGAACACTTCTTTACCTTCACCCTGGCCGAGTAGTCTGGGGAGTCCTAGCTCTCAGGCTGCCACCATGCGGACCTCGAACCTCGCCATCGTGTTCACCGACATCGTCGGCTACGCCGACCGGCTCAGCCGGCAGACGTACGAACAGAGCCAGCGGATGCTGCGGCTCCACGAGGCGCTGGTGTTGCCGGTGTTCCGCGCGTACCGCGGTCGGCGGGTGAAGAGCATCGGAGGCACGCTGCTCGTCACCTTCGAGTCGCCCACCGACGCCGTCTTGTGCGCCTCGGCGGTGCAGGACCGGATCTGGGAGTGGAACAAGGGCGTCCCCGAGTGGGACCGCATCAAGGTGCGGGTCGGCGTGAACGTCGGCGAGGTGCGGCTCGAGAAGGGCGACGTCTTCGGCGAGCCAGTGAACATCGCCGCGCGGGTCCTGGGGCTGGCCGACGCCGGCGAGGTGCTGTTCACCGAGTCCATCTGGCTCTCGATGAACCGCAACGAGATCGAGGCGGACGACGGCGGCTACCAGGAGCTGAAGGGAGTGCCCGAGCCGGTGCGCGTCTTCCGCGTCAAGCCGGGGAGCGACCTCTCGCTGCGGCCCTACGCCGGCAAGGCGCTGCAGCGCGCCGGCAAGCTGGCCCAGGTGGACCTGACCCGGCTGACCTCGTCCGAGGTGCGCGGCCACCTGCGCGCGGCCGCGGAATCGGCGGCGGGACACATCGCCGAGGCGTTCCCGTGGATCACCGAGCAGGCCCGGATCCTCGCCATCGCGGGCGTCTGCGCGATGCTGGCGGTGGCGGCCGCCCTGCTCGCCCCCGCCGCCGTGGACCGCGCGCTGGCGCGCCGGGACCTGTCCTCCGTCTCGCGCGAGGTGCAGGGCATGCGCGCCGGCCCGCGCCGCACCTACTACGAGGGCCGGCTGCAGGAGGAGCGCAAGGAGTACGAGGGCGCGGCGCGCAGCTTCGAGTCCGCGGCCCGGGCCGGCGAGCGGCGCGCCTTCGACCACCTCCTGACGATGGCGCAGTCCGGCCCCTGCGAGGCGCGGGTCGGCGCGGCGCGCGCGCTGGGCCGGCTGGGCGACCAGGACGCGGTGAAGGTCCTCGAGTCGATCGAGGCCGAGACCCGCAAAGAGCCGCAGAACGGCCTTCTCGCCCACGTGCTGGGGTGCAACGCGCGGGTTGCGGCGCACGACGCCCTCGAGCAGATCCGGGGTGCGCCGTGAAGAACGTCGTCGAGCTGCTCCGCCCGGCGCAACGGACGCAGAACCTCGCCATCCTGCTCAGCGACATGAAGGGCTTCACCGCCCGAACCTCGCAGCAGACGCGCGAGGAGAACGCGCGCATGCTCGCCTTCCACGACGCGCTGCTGCTGCCGGTCATCCGCGGGTTCGGCGGGCGCAAGGTCAAGTCGATCGGCGACGCGCTGCTCGTCACCTTCCGCTCGCCGACCGACTGCGTGCTGTGCGGCATGGCGATGCAGGACCGGCTCGCTTCCTGGAACTCCCGGCGCGGGCCGCAGGAGCGCATCGAGGTGCGCATCGCCATCAGCCTGGGCGAGGTGCGGCTGGACGCCGACGACGTGACCGGCGACCCGGTGCAGCTCGCGCTCCGCGCCTCCGCCTTCGCCGACGCGGGGGAGGTGGTGCTGACCGAATCGGTGTACCTGGCGATGAACAAGAGCGAGGTGCCCACCGAGCCGTTCCCGGTGCGCGAGCTGCGGGCGGGTGAGACGCGCCTGCACCGCGCCCGCATGGTGGGCCCGCGCGAGCTTCCCTACGACGGGCGCGCGCTGCAGCGGCTGGGCAAGCTGCGCGACCCCAAGCTCCCGCTCGCCACCCGCGCGGCGGCGTTCGTCGCGCGGCGCTGGCCGGTGCTCGCCGCCCTCGCCGTCTGCGCGTTCCTGGGAGCGGCGAGCTGGCGAGTCCGCGTGCGCCGCGAGAACGATCCGGTCCTGCGCGCCGAGCAGATGCTGGTGGGCAAGGCGCCGCTCGCCGCCCTGGCAGAGCTGGACAAGCTGTCCGACAGCCCCCGCTCCCGCAGCGCGCAGGTGCAGGTCCTGCGCGGCAAGGCCGAGCACGCCCTGGGGCAGCTGGGCATGGCCTTCGCCGACTTCGCCGCCGCGCTCGACGCGGACGCCACCGTCGCCGACCCCGAGGTGGTGCGCGCGCTGGTGGACGACCTGGAGTCCGAGGCGTTCCCGCTGCAATGGCGGCCGGCGCTGGTGCGCATCCTGGGTGAGAGGGTGGGAGCGCCCGCCGCCGAGGCGTTGCGGGGCATCGTGCGCTCGCAGCACGGACGCCCTCGGCGCGAGGCGCTCGAGGCGCTGGAGCTGATGGGCCAGGCGCGCGACGAGGACCGCCTGGCGCTGGCGAGCGCCGAGCTGTCCGACAAGGCGGCGCCCTGCCCCGCGGTCCTCAACGCGGTGCGCGTCCTGGTGGTGGCGGGCACCGAGCGTGCCCAGGCGCTCCTCTCCAAGACGGCGGCCGAAAGGCGCCGGTGCGGCTCGCGGGAGGCGGCGGACGCGCTCCGCCGGCTCGAGCGCGCCAAGTCGCAAGCGGGCGCGGCGGAGCATCCGGGCACACCGGCGTCGACCTCGAACGCGAGCTCGAACACGACCTCGAGCACGACCTCGACGCCGACCTCCGCCGCCGCGTTGGCCTCCGCCCCGGCCTCCGCCGCGGCGACCGCGTCCAAGTCGGCCCACAAGACCGGCAAGGAGACCGCCAAGCGCCGCCGCAAGGCAAAGGCGAAGACCGCGCAGGGCAAGAACGCCGCTACGGGGGTCGCGGAGCGCTCCTCATCGAGCGACCCAGGATCCCGTCCAGACCCAGCGCCACTCCCGCCCGGCCCGCGATGAGCACCGGGAAGATGAGCAGGTACACGAGCCCGTTCTGGCCCATCAGGTAGCTCGCCTGGAACATCGCGCCGCTGGCGAAGTGGTACTGCGTGACCATCGCCACGGCGAGGAGCGCGGCGATGGGCGTGAAGAACCCCAGGACGAGCAGGGTGCCCACCCCCAGCTCTCCCATCGCCACGATGCGCGCCAGCCCCGCGTGGTGGGGCGTGATGAGGTGCAGGTAGCGGACGACCATCCCGTTGGGAGCGTGCTGCGCCCAGTTGGCCAGGATCGGCTCCAGCGCCGGATGCGCGAACCAACCCAGCTTGTTCAGGCCGGGCCCGAGCAGGCTGATGCCGGCCGCGATCCGGAGCAGCGCGAGGGCAACTTGCAGTCCTTGGGTCATCGACGCTCCTTGACCGCCTCCTTTTACCCACCCGCCACTTCGCACGCCATTCCGGGTGAGCGTTTTCCTTCCGCGCCGGTCGAATTCCTGCGATAAGCACGCGCCGCGGAGGACGGATGCTGAAGGGCGCCATGGTCGGGTTCGGGTTCATCGCGGGCAAGGGGCACCACCCCGCCTACCTTGCGCGCAAGGACGTGGAGATCGCCGCCGTCGCGGATGTCTCCCCGGCCCGGCTCGAGGCGGCGCGCGCGGTCGCGCCGGAAGCCCGCCTGTACTCGACCTGGCAGGAGCTGTTGGAGAAGGAGACCGGCCTCGACTTCGTGGACGTCTGCACGCCGCCCGACGCGCACGCCGAGATCGCGCTCGCGGCGCTTCGGCGCGGCGCGCACGTGCTCTGCGAGAAGCCGCTCACCACCACGACCGCGCAGGCCCTCCAGCTGATCGAGGCCGCGCGCGCGCACCGGCGGGTCGTCTTCCCCGCGCACAACTACAAGCACGCCCCGGTGGTGAAGTTCGCGCTCGAGGTGATCCGCTCCGGCCGCCTCGGCAAGGTCCGCGCGGTGACGCTGAACACCTTCCGCACGACGCACGCCAAGGGCATCGCGGAGTGGCGCCCCGACTGGCGCCGCGACCGCAAGACCTCGGGCGGCGGCATCGCCATGGACCACGGCAGCCACAGCTTCTACCTGACCTTCGCCTGGCTTGGGTCCTTGCCCACTCACGTGACGGCGAAGGCGCTCACGCTCGACCGCCAGTGGGACACCGAGGACAACCTGAACGCGGTGCTCACCTTCCCCACCGGCTACGCGCACTGCTTCCTCACCTGGACGGCGGGCGTGCGCAAGGTGGTGTATTCGCTGCAGGGCACGGACGGCGCGCTGGTGATCGACGACGACGACTGGGAGCTGACCACCGGCGTCTCGTCGGGCAAGCCGCGGGTCGAGAAGGGGACCATCGCCTCGCACTGGATGGACGCCTCGCACACGCAGTGGTTCGACTCGCTCTTCGACCAGTTCAAGGCGGCGATGCAGTCGGGCGACTTCGTCGGCCGCGAGCTGCGCGAGGCGGTGGCCTGCGTGCAGATCATCGAGACGTGCTATCGCTCCAGCGCGGACGGCAGCCGCGAGCTGCCGCTTCCGATCGACGTCCTGGAGATCTGAGCATGGCGCAGGGGACGGTGGTCATCACGGGCGCGTCCGCGGGGTTCGGCGAGGCGGCCGCGCTCGCTTTCGCGAAGCTCGGGCACCCGCTGGTCCTGGGCGCCCGGCGGATGGACAGGCTGCAGAAGGTCGCGGAGGCGGCGCGCAAGGCAGGCTCGCCGCGGGCGCTCGCGCTGCCCCTGGACGTGCGCAGCGCGGAGTCGATCCACAAGTTTGCCGCCGCCGCCGAGCTGGAGACCCCGCACATCCTCATCAACAACGCCGGCGGGGCCCTGGGGCGCGACAAGCTCGCCGAGTTCAAGGAAGAGGACCTGCTGGGGATGATCGAGGCCAACCTCACGGGCCTGCTCCGCATGACCCGGGCGCTCCTTCCCGGGCTGATCCACCGCAACGCGGGGCACATCATCAACATCTCCAGCTACGCGGCGTACGGCACCTATGAAGGAGGCGGCATCTACGCGCCGGTGAAGCGCGCCGTCCGCGCCGTCTCCGACACCCTGCGGCTGGAGCTCAACGGCACCGAGATCCGGGTCTCGGACATCGCCCCGGGCCTCGCCGAGACGGAGTTCTCGATCGTGCGCCTGGGGTCCCCCGAGAAGGCGAAGCAGGTCTACGCCGGGATGCGGCCGCTGACCGCGCAGGACGTGGCGGACGTGATCGTCTGGGTGGCGACCCGCCCGCCCCACGTGAACGTCTCCCAGGTGCTGGTCAACCCGACCGACCAAGGTTCGCTGACAAAGGTCCACCGGAAGTAGGCCGGCACCGCATCGAGGTCGCGACCCAAGCAAAAACAATTGCACCACGGAGAGCACGGAGCACACGGAGTTGGTTTTTTAAAAGGGGAACTTCTCCGTGTTCTCCGTGTGCTCCGTGGTGCAATCGTTTCGGCCTGTGCGGCTTCAGGGGCCTTTCGGGGCGGTGGGGCCACGGCCACCGCCGGGTCCGCGGCCGCCGCCAGGACCGCGTCCGCCGCCAGATCCGCGACCGCCCCCGGGTCCGCGGCCGCCACCGGGTCCGCCGCGGCCGCCGCCGGGGCGGCGGCCCGCGCCCGGGCCGCGCTCGTTGCGGCGGTCCTGCGCCAGCGATTCCATCGAGAACGAGCCTTCGAGGGTGTCGCCCTTCTGCTTGCCCCCGCCCGAAGGCCGGCGCGGGCCGCGCGGGCGGCCGCCCTTCTCGTCGCGGTGGAACTCCTGCTTCATCGACTGGGGCATCAGGTCGACGACGTACTGGAACTCGCCGATCTTCTTCGCCCCCGGGACGACCTCGTCGGCCGGGAACACGCGCACCAGCCGGACGCGCTCGGCCTGGTTGCCCGCCGCCTTGAGCGCATCGCGCAGCCGCTCGAGCCGCTCGCCGGTGGTGCCGGTCGCCTTGGCGACGGCCTCGTCGAGGAGCTTCTTCGCAGTGTCGCTCTCGGCCTCCTCGGGGTCCGCGCGGGGCGGCGGCCGCTGCTCCGCCTCGGGATCCTGGGCGGGCGGCCCGTCCTGCGCCTGGCCTTCGAGGTCCTTGCCGACCACCTTCTCCTCGCGGCGGAACTGGACGTCGGGGTCCTCGTGCGTGTCGCGATCGCTCGGCGTCTCCGCCTCGCCCGGCCGGAACTCGTGCGGCTTGGGCTGCGCGCTCGCGGGGATGTGGCTGACCGCGTCCTTCGCGAGCTCGTCGTCGGCAGCGTCCGTCGCGCTGTCGAGCCCGCCCTCGGGAGGCGCCTCGTTCCGGTTGTCGTGCGGTTCGACGTCGGGATGCGGATCGGGGACCGGAGGCGGCACGCGCAGCGCGAACGCCTCCTTCGGCAGCTGCTTGCGCGCCTCGGCCAGCGCCCTGGCGGCCATGCGGACGAGCGTGCCGGAGAATTCTGTGAGCGTCTTCATGGCGAACGGTCCTTCCGAGGGACGGGGCGCGGTGCATACCACAGTTCGATCGCCTGTGGAGCACCGGGCAGGACCTGTGCGCCGGGAGGCAAAACCACCCTTTCGCCGGGCCGTTGTGCGTCCCTTTGGACCCTCCACAACCTGTGGGCATGCCCCTAGGCATTGCGGATGACGCGACGCGTGCATACAACCCCTGGTAGGATCCGTTTGACTTCCGCGGCGGCACTGTGGCACACCTGTCCGCACGAAAGCTCGCCGGTCGGCGGGCCAAGTCCCACACCAGGGCCTGGTCGACAAGGAGGGTACGGATGGCGAGGAGCGGGAACAAGGAGCAGACCGGCCTGCAGGCGGCGCCCGCCGCGTCTCCCGTGGCGCAGGGCAACGGCCACCATCCTTCTCCCCGGTCCGCCCGGCGCGGCAAGGGGCTGCCCATCGAGCGCCGCGTCACCCGGGACGGAGCGACCGCGCAGGAAGTGCTCGACGAGGTTGCGTGGACCCGCAGGCCCGCGAAGATCTCCGGCGCCGACGGCGAAGTGGTCTTCAAGATGGACGACGCCGAGGTGCCCTCCGACTGGTCGCAGCTCGCCACCGACGTCGCGGTCAGCAAGTACTTCCGCAAGGCCGGCGTTCCCAGCGGGAGCGGGGCGGAGGAGTCGGTCCGCCAGCTCGTCCGCCGCGTCGCGCACACGCTGCGCAGCGCGGGCGAGGCCCAGGGCGGCTACTTCGCCACGCCCGCCGACGCGGAGGCCTTCGACGCGGAGCTGAGCTACTACCTGGTGCACCAGGTGGGCGCCTTCAACAGCCCGGTGTGGTTCAACTGCGGGCTCTGGCACGAGTACGAGATCAAGGGCTCGGGTGGCAACTGGGCGGTGGATCCCGCCACCGGCACCGCCTACCAGACGGGCGACGCCTACAGCCGGCCGCAGGTGTCGGCCTGCTTCATCCAGAGCTGCAACGACGACCTGGAATCCATCTTCAACCTCGTCCACGACGAGGCGCGCGTCTTCAAGTACGGCTCCGGAAGCGGCACCAACTTCTCCAAGCTGCGCGGCAAGATGGAGCGGCTCTCGGGCGGCGGCACCTCCAGCGGCCTGATGAGCTTCCTCGAGGTGCTCGACCGCGCCGCCGGCGCCACCAAGTCGGGCGGCATCACCCGAAGGGCGGCCAAGATGGTGGTGGTCGACGCCGACCACCCGGAGATCCGCGACTTCATCCAGTGGAAGGCGCGCGAGGAGAAGAAGGTCCAGGCGCTGATCGCCGCGGGGTTCCCCTCGGACTTCAACGGCGACGCCTACCGCACGGTCTCCGGGCAGAACGCGAACAACTCGGTGCGCATCAAGGACGCGTTCATGGCCGCGGTGGACAAGAACGGCCCCTGGGAGACCACCCAGCGCACCTCGGGCGAATTGGTCGAGCGCCTCGACGCCCGCGAGCTGTGGACGGAGATGGCCGAGGCGGCCTGGAAGTGCGCCGACCCGGGGCTGCAGTTCGACGACACGATCAACAAGTGGCACACCTGCAAGGCGACCGATCGGATCTACGCGTCGAACCCCTGCAGCGAGTTCGTCTTCCTCGACGACACGGCCTGCAACCTTGCCTCGCTCAACCTCCTCAAGTTCCTCGACGAGAGAACGGGGAAGTTCGACGTGGAGGCCTACCGGCACGCCTGCCGCATCTTCTTCCTCGCGCAGGAGATCGCCGTCGACCTGGCGTCGTACCCGACCAAACGCATCGCCGAGCGCAGCCACCAGTTCCGGCCGCTCGGCCTGGGGTACGCGAACCTGGGCACGCTGCTCATGGTCGAGGGCCTGCCGTACGACTCCGACGCTGGCCGCGCCTACGCCGGCGCGATCACCGCGGTGATGACGGGCGAGGCCTACGCGCTCTCCGCCGAGATGGCCGCCAGCAAGGGGCCCTTCCAGGGCTTCTAGCACAACCGGGAATCGATGCTGGAGGTCATGCGCATGCACCGCGACTCGGTGCAGAACATCGACCGCGACCTGGCGCCCGCGGAGTTATTGGCCGCGGCGCACGAGGCGTGGAACCGCGCCGTGGCGCTGGGCGAGCAGCACGGGTACCGCAACGCGCAGGCCACCGTGCTGGCGCCCACCGGAACCATCGGGCTCCTGATGGACTGCGACACGACCGGCGTCGAGCCCGACTTCGCGCTCATCAAGTTCAAGAAGCTGGCGGGCGGAGGGTCGTTCAAGATCGTCAACCAGAGCGTCCCGCGGGCCTTGAAGAAGCTCGGGTACAAGCCCGACGAGGTGCAGGCCATCGTCGACTACGTGCGCGGCACGGCGACGCTGAAGACCACCGCCGAGTTCTCGCCCAAGGAGCTTCTCGCCCGCGGGCTCACCGAGGCGGAGATCGCCAAGGTGGAGAAGAGCCTCGAGTCGGTGTTCGACCTGCGGGCCGCGTTCGCCCCGCACGTGCTCGGCGCCGCCTGCCTCTCGCGGCTGGGCCTGTCCGCCACGGCCAAGGGCGAGGCGGTCCTGAGGAAGCTCGGCTACACGATCGAGCAGATCGACGCCGCGACCTTGGTGGTGTGCGGCCGGCAGACGGTCGAAGGAGCGCCGTTCCTCCGGCCCGAGCACTACGGCGTCTTCGACTGCGCGAACCGCTGCGGCCCGCTGGGCACGCGGTACATCGAGCCGATGGGCCACGCGCGGATGATGGCGGCGACCCAGCCGTTCCTCTCCGGGGCCATCTCCAAGACCATCAACATGCCGCACGACGCCACCGTGCCGGACGTGGAGCGGATCCACCGCGAGTCCTGGCGGCTGGGGCTCAAGGCGATCGCCATCTACCGCGACGGCTGCAAGCAGTCGCAGCCCCTGTCCGCGGGCGACGCGCAGCCGGTGAAGAAGGTGCCCGCGCCGAAGGACGCGAAGGGCATGGCGGAGGCCCTGCTGGCGCTGTTCCCCGACCTGACGCACGAGAAGGCGCAGCGGATGGCGGATGCCTGCTTCGCTTCGGCCGCGGGGCCGGCGCCGCAGCTCTCGGCGAGCTCCCGGCGCAGGCTGCCGGCCAAGCGCCACGGGCTCACCCAGGAAGCGAAGGTGGGCGGGAACAAGATCTTCCTGCGCACCGGCGAGTACGAGGATGGGACGCTGGGCGAGATCTTCATCGACATGCACAAGGAGGGCGCCGCCCTTCGCAGCGTGATGAATTGCTTCGCCATGCTGGTCTCCATCGCGCTCCAGTACGGGGTCCCGCTGGAGACCCTGGTCGAGCAGTTCGTCTTCACAAGATTTGAGCCGCAGGGGCCGGTGCAGGGCCACGACCGGGTGAAGTTCGCCACCAGTGTGATCGACTACGTCTTCCGCGCCGTCGGGGTCGAGTACTTGAACCGCGACGATCTGGCGCACGTTACGCCCGAGGCGGCGGCGGCCACTCCCACCTCCTCGATGGGCGCGGAGCCCGGGTCGCAGGCAGCCAGCCCGGCGGTCGCTGCCAAGGCGATGCAGAAGCCGAACGGCGGCGACGTTTCGGGGCGGAAGGCTGCCTCGCCCCAGGACGAGCTGCTGGGCAAGCTCTCGGGCGACGCTCCTTTCTGCGACGCCTGCGGCCACATCACCGTGCGCAACGGCACCTGCTACAAGTGCCTGAACTGCGGCAATTCGATGGGCTGCAGTTGAACCCGTCTTGAAGGACGCCGGGTCCGGACCACCCCCTTCCGGACCGGCTCGCCGCTTCCCCCCAGAGCGGCGGCGGAAGGGCGGCCAGGCATCCTGCCCGGCCGCCCTTCGCATGTCCGCCGGCGAGGGAGCCGTGCCGGCGTGCCCCCGCTGCCCGTGGCCCCCTCATGGCGTCTGGCCCGCGCGGTGCCGATCGTAATGCGGCAGGAGGGGCGGGCATGGCGAAGGGGTGGCAGGACGAGTGCGGGATCTCCGACGAAGGCGTCGAGATCCTGGGCTGGGTCGAGGCGCTCCCGCGGGACGCGCGCCGCGAGTTGGCCGCCACGGTCGAGATGCTCTGCCGGGCGCAGGGCTACGTCTCCCTGAACGACGAGATCGTCGTGCTCGAGGAGGAACGTCGCGCCCGCCAGCCTCAGCGCGCCCGCCGAGCGCGCCGGGAAGGCCCGCTCGCGCAAGTCCTCCGGCACCCCCGTTGGAGCACTCCGGACGAGTGAGCGGTGCTCGTGCTCGTTTTTCGCGCTCGGAAAATCCCGGGCGCGCAGTTCCTCCACAGCTCCGATCGCGGAGTTGCCCGAAGGCTGTGGACCGCGGAGAAAAGCGCCCCGTTTCCGCGCTCCGGACCGGCGCCCGGCTGGGGACAACCTGTGGTGCGGCGGTGGGTAATTCCTGAGTGTTGACGCGGGCTTGCGTGTTCTGCTAGACCGCATCCCCACCCCGGGCAGGCAAGCGCCTCTTCCCCCGGAGAGTCAGACCCCAAGGATACGATGGAACGGTCGACGTGACGCCGCGCGAGTACATCGAGGAGATCGCCGCGGAGCTGTCGCGGCTGCGCGGGCGAGGGCTCCTGCTCTCACCCGCCGACGCCCGGCTCGCCCTTTCGTGGCACGCGGCCGGAATCCCGCTCCCGGAAGTCCAGGCAGAGCTGCGCCGTGCGCGGCGCCTCAAGCCGCCCGCCACGCGCGGCGCCGCCGAGGTGGGCCTGACGCTGCAGCTGCTCGAAGCGTCCATGGCCGGGAAGGCGCGCCGCCAGCCACGCGCACACACGCCAGCCCCCGGTCTGGCCTCCGAGCTGCTGCGGGCGGCCCGCTCGCCGCGCCTGGCCGCGCGCGCCGCGTGGGAAGCCGTCGCCAGCCGGGCCGAGGAGCTGCTCGCCTCGGGCGGCGACGCGTACTGGGCCGCCGCGCTCGCCGCCTTGCGGGCGGCGCTGCGCGAGCTGCCGCGCAAGAGCGTCCTGCAGCTCGGCCAGGACCTGCGCGCCCGCATGGCGCCGCGCCCGGCCGCGATGCCCCGCGCCCGCTACCGCAAGAGCCTCCAGCTGCAGCTCCTCGCCGCCGCCAGCGAGCGGCTCGGCGTCCCTCCCCGCGCCTTCCTCCTCTAGGAGAGCCATGGACCTCGCGCCCACCGCACCGTCTTCGGAGATGATCTGCGCGACCTGCGGCGGCGACGGCGCCGTCTTCCGCGTCCAGGACGGCCGCGCGGTCGCCGAGCCGTGCCCGCACACGCGCGACTGCGCCTCGTGCGGCGGCACCGGCCGCGTCTTCGCCACCGATCAGCGGGGCTACTCGGTCTTGCGGGGCTGCGCGTGCGGCGCCGACCCCCGGCGGCTGGCCCTGCTCACCGGGCTGCGCCTCCCTCTCAAGTTCCGAGATCGGACGCTCGATAACTACGGCGTCTACAGCCCGGAGCAAGGCCGTGCGCAGTCGAGAGCGCGACGGTTCGTCAATGAGTTCGTCCCCGGCGCGGCTGGGATCCGCGCACTGGTCCTCTGCGGGCCGCCCGGTGTCGGTAAGACGCATCTTCTCGCCGGGATCTTGCGTGAGCTGGCGCTCCGCAAAGGCGTGCGCGGCCGCTATGAAGAATTCTTCCTGCTCCTGAGCGACATCCGCGACGGTTTCTCGCGCGGACTTTCGAGCCGAGAGTGGCTTGAGCCGTTGCGCGAGGTTGACGTCTTGGCGATCGACGAAATCGGCAAGGGTGGCAGGAACCGCGATTTCGAGCAGGGCATTCTCGATGAGGTCATCTCGATCCGCTACAACGCGAATCGTCCCACGCTGTTCGGTACCAATTACCCGCCCAACAAGGATTCGGAGTGGAAGTTTGGTGCCGAGGGCGAGGTCAAGGAAACGCTCGAACAGCGCGTTGGACAGCGCATCTACTCGCGATTGCACGAGTTGGCCGACTTCATCGAAGTCCACGGCTCGGATAAGCGTCGCGATCAGCACGAACGAAGCAAGGCACTAGCCGACTGAGGAGGCACGCGATGTCGTACTCGACCGCAGCGCAGCCGAAACCACTCTCCTCCAGCATGCCCCGGGTGCTCCTGGTCGGCCGAGACCTCCACGAGGGTGAGCGGGTCCGCCGGCTGCTCTCCTACGGGCGCGCGGCGGCGCAGGTCGCGGTGTGCGGCTCGCCCTGCGACGCCCGCCGGGCGGTGGCGGCGCACGGAGCGCCCGACGTGGTCGTGCTCGAGGACCGCGCCTGGCCGGCGGTGGACGCGGAGGCGCTGGCCGAGCTGCGCCGGCTCTGCAAACCGAAGGCGCGCGGCACCGGGCTCATCCTCTCGCGCCGGTGGGGCGAGCTGCACCGGGGCGACCGCGTGCCGGAGGGCGTGCCGATCGTCGAGCGGCCCTACCGCCTCGACGAGCTGGTGCCGGCCCTCCAGCTCGTCCTCTTGCGGACCCGCTCGTGAGCGAGGGGCACTTCTTCCCGCGGCGCCGGGCCGAGGCGGTGGGCGGGATCCTGCGGCGCACGCTCGACCGCCACGGACTCGCGCGCCGGCTCGACCGGCACGTGCCCGCCGCGGTGTGGGCGGAGGCGGTCGGCGCCGAGCTCGCCGCGCGCGCGCAGCCGACGGTGCTGTCGGCCGGAACGCTGCACCTGCTGGTGCAGGACCACCGCTGGCGCGACCAGCTCGATGCCGCGCGGCAGCTGATCATCGAGCGCCTGAACCGCCGCCTCGGCCGCCGCGCCGTGCGCGCGCTCCAGTTCGGGCTGGCCCACGAAGGAGCCCTGCGCCCCGCGACGCGCCACGCCGCCCCCGCACCGCCCCAGAACGCAACCGCCGCCGTGGCCGGAGCGCACGCGCTCCCCTCCGAGGTCCGCGACGCCCTCCTCCGCGC
>Ga0137380_10001105_pt1 | contig 21471 bp, 23 predicted proteins | sample SagtaG_17_FD_104809 | JGI IMG/M metagenome (GOLD analysis project Ga0137380, IMG submission 104809) | Vadose zone soil microbial communities from Sagehorn Ranch, Mendocino, California, USA - Sage2_L_100_16 metaG | ecosystem: Environmental > Terrestrial > Soil > Vadose zone | place: USA...
GGAATGTAGACGCCGGGCTCGACGGTGAACACCATTCCCGTCTCGAGGATTCTTTGCGACCCAGGGTCGAGGCTCGGATCCTCGTGGGCTTCGAGGCCCAGGCCGTGGCCTACCCGATGCAAGAAACGCTCGCCGTAACCGCCCGACTCGATGACCCGGCGCGCCGCCGAGTCCACCTCTCCGGTGGTGACGCCGGGACGCACCGCGGCGATCGCGGCGTCATGGGCCTTCAGTACGAGCTTGTGGATCTCGAGGTGCTTGCTGCTTGGCTCGCCGACGACAGCCATGCGGGTCGTGTCCGCTTTGTAGCCGTCGAAGGCCGCGCCGAAATCCAGCAGCACGAAATCCCCTTGGGCAAGCGCGCGGCTCGAAGGCTTGGCGTGCGGAAGCGCGGAGTTCGGTCCCGACTGCACCAGCGTCTCGAACGAAAGCGTCCCCCCGAGCTTGCCGATCGCCGAACCGATCATCAGTGCGACATCAACCTCCGTCTGGCCGGCACGCATCCGCGAGAAGACCTCTTCGCCGGCCGCGTCCGTGATGGCGGCGGCACGCAGGAGCTTATCGACCTCGTCTTCGCGCTTGATGAGCCGGAGCCGCCGGATCTCTTCGCCGACGTCGACCATCTCGCTCGCGCCTGTACGCGAGGTGACGACCTCGGCGGCGCGCAGGCTCAGGTGCTCCTTCTCGACCGCAATTTCCACGGATGCTCCGATGGCGGTGCTGACCAGCGCATACGGATCCTCGCCGTCGCGCCATGAAACGACCTCAGCGTTGGTGACTTGAGTCGCCGCCTTCTGATGCTCGATCGCGGGCACGATCAGCGTCGCACCGTCGGGCCGAACCGCCAACGCCATGAGGCGCTCGAATGGCTCGGCGTGGAAGCCGGTGATGTACGCGATGGAGACGGGATGCGTGACGTACGCCGCGCCAACATGCCGATTCGCCATCCAGCGCCGGATGTCATTGAGCGGAGTCGTCGCAGCGACCGACTTACTCAATGGCGGTGATGCGAACCTTGTAAGCGCCGCTCGGCGTCTTGATCTCGACTTCGTCCCCGACGCGATGGCCGATCAATGCCTTGCCCAACGCCGACTCGTAGCTGACGCGGCCGGCCTTCGGGTCTGCCTCGGCCGGACCGACGATGCGATATCTCTCTTCATCCGCACCGTCCTCGGTGAAACGAACCGTGTTGCCCATCGCTACTATGCCCCGAGCAGCCTGCTTCTCGATCAGCACGTGGTTCTTGATGATCGCGTCGAGCTCATTGATGCGGGCTTCCATCATTCCCTGCTCGTTCTTGGCGGCGTGATATTCGAAGTTCTCAGACAGGTCGCCCAGCTCGCGAGCGGCCTTGATCTTGGCGACGATCGCAGGGCGGCGCTCGGTCGTCAGCTCGTGGTGCTCCTTGCGGACCGCCTCCAGGCCCTCCGGTGTGATGTGGACGTCGCTGGCCATCGATCCGAGTCTAAACGGCGGGCGTCACACCTGAATCTGAACCGGGGTCAGAAGTTCGCGCTGGTCGATGGCCAGACGGAGCCGACGAAATCGATGATGCTCGCGGCTTCTGACCCGTCGCCCAGCTCGTAGACGAGGGGCTGGTCGCCGCCCGGTCCACAGATGGGGTTGCCTTCAGAGCGGTACCAGAGCTGAGTCGAGTTCAGAAACACGGGTGTGATGCGGGCGCCCTTTCCGATCAGCTGCGGGCTTCCGCCGTGAGCCAGGTCGACCAGGTAAACGTTGTGCAGGCCGTCCGACCGGATCACCGAGTAGGCGAGGTGATTGCCGTCGGCCGAGATGGTCGGGTAGTACCACGCGACTCCGGGCAGGAAGACCCTGGCGCCTCCCGCCGCGGTCCACCGCCATACGTTGCCGTCCTTTCGGTAGTACAGCGTGTCCGAGGTCGTGGACCAGACAGCCATCGCCGGCTGCGCTCCCTGCGCCCACTGGCCTTGTGGAAGCACCGCCAGCTTCGTCTGGCCGCCCTCCAACACCAGCAGGCTGTTCAGGGTCGGGAAGGGCTCGTCGAGCACGTACAGGTGGCCGCCGGAGTGCGCGTAATCACCTTGCTTGGAATCCTCCGGGCTGCCGCACCTCCCGCCGTGCGGATTCGTCAACGACGCCACAACGGTGTCACCGGAGCTCGTGGTGAGATGAACCTTGTCGGCGTTGCCGGCCACATCGGTCGTGAGATACGCGATGGCATCCAGCTGGGGAGAAACTGCAAGCAAGGACGGGAATTGGTCGCCGACGTTGGGAAGCTGGAACCAGCGCGTGGTCTTCTCGGGAAGCTGGATCACCGCGTACACATAGCTCGGACCACCCACCAGAGCGTGATGAGCATCGATCAGCTGTGCGGTCGCAAGGTCGGCCGGAAACTGGCAGACCGACCTCGGATGCGCCGGGTCGGAGTAATCGCGAATCACATGGCTGCCGGAGTGCAGCTGCACAAACGCCACCGAGTCGGAGGCGCCGATCGGACCCGTGCACGTGATGCTGTTCACCTGCGCGACGAAGGTGGCAGGCGGCCCTCCGGCCGGCGCCAGCAGGTTGAACGTGTTGGTCGTGGACATTGGCACGTACGTAACCGGGCTCGGGGTGGGGCTGGCCGGCGAACCGGTTCGGGCGGCTGAGGCTGTCGACGGGCTTGGGTTGCCGCACGCGCTCGCGAGGACGACCAGGACCCCCCACGTTGCGATTCCGGGCGACCTCACGCCCACACTAACGTCGCGAATTTGAAACCAGATACGAAATCGCGCCCGTCCGTATAGAGTCGCGGGGATGAAAAGAGTCATCCTCCCGGTCGGGATGCTGCTGATGGGCATCGGGCTCGTCGGGGGAGCCATTGCCGCGCAAGCGGGTGCCTCGCTGGCCGGCCTCGATCAACAAGTGGGCACCAACGGGTCCGCCGCCGCCGCCGTGCTCGGAGTGGGCCTCATCCTCGCGGCTTTGAACCCGCTCGGCTCAATCAGCTGGGTCCGAGCCGGCATTCTGTACGGCCTCGTCGTGGTCGTTTTTGAGGTTGTGTCCTACTTCCACGGCAAGAGCTTTCACCTCGGGCCGGTCATCTTCGGCCTGGCGTTCACCCTCCTCCTGATCGCGTCCTATCCCGAACGCGACAAGCTGATCCCGACCGGCATCGAGACCAAAAAGCCGCCCGTCACGCCCCCGATCAAGCCGGCGCCGGACCCTGAGAAGGGGCCGGAAAAGACCTCTTAGGTTCTGGGGACCAGCGCCTGCACCTGCTCCATCCAGCGCCGCTGGAGAAAGAACGAAACCGCGTAGACCCCGCCCGCGAGAGCCGCGCCAACCAGCACCGCGAGGGCTGCATGCAGAGGTGACGGCTGGATGGGGGCGAGTGCAATCGCATCGTCGCCGATGACGGCGCCGGCCGCGAGAGCGAGCGGAGTAATCACGGGAATGAGCTGGAGCCGCTTCATCACAGGCGGCGGCGGCGGCTCGACGCGACCCACCATGCGCTGACCCATGACCCCCACCGACTTGACGTGGTGGAGGTGCGGGGTGATCGTGAGAATGACGTTGACCTGGTTACCCGGCACCTGTTTCAGACGTGCGGGTGGAACCAGGAACTGCTCGACACCACCGCGGGTCTGGACCATCAGCATGCCGAGTCCGATCGAGGTGCTCACCGAGCTTGCACCGACCAGCTGCCCCTGGACGATCCGGGGCTCCGCCTTGCGATCTTTCAACGCCAACCGGAAGCCGGGACCGACAAAGCTCGCCAGCAGCGCGATCGGGAAGATCCACGCGACCGAGGCCGCGACGGCGTCCGGCCACTCGTAGATCGGCGGCAGGAACACAAGGCATGCGGCGATGATCAGGACGCACACCACCGCGATGCCGATCGAGATGTAGCCGAACCGCACGACCTGGTCGGGCGAATAGCCCTGCAGCATCCCGCCTGCCTGGACGAAGCGCTCGCGCTGCTTTCGAGTCGCTCCGGCGGCGTTCGGCGCGGCGGCCTTGGGCTTGATCTGGCGCATCTGCTGGCGAACCTGCTTCTTGCCCATTCCCTACCCCTCAGATCGGGAGTGTATCCGGCGCGGGATAGGTGATGCGCCCGCGGTCCACTTGGGCAAAAGAGGTGAGCTTGTGGACCGCCGGCTCCGATGTGCCGGTGATGTGTCTGACCTCAACGCCTCGCACCGTGAGCGCGTCGGCGACAAGGGAGCGATGGCATCGCCACGGCAGGGCCTCCGCGCACATGACGGCGATGCGCCGGGTCGCCGCGAGGCTTTCCAGGCGGCTGATCGCTTCCCAGAACTCGTCTTGCTGCATGTAGTCCGCATAGCCGCGAAAGGAAACGTTGCGCCAGCCGATGTTGATCGAATCGGGTTTGGGCTTGCGCAGCCCGCCCAGCTCCGGCATGTGGCGATACTCAATGCCACGCCGAGGCAGCGCGCGCTCGAGCGCCTGCTTCGCGAAGTGTGGCATGCGGCGCGAGGCGGGCACGGTCCGGACGTCCATGAGCAGCTCGACGCGATGGTGATGCAGGAGCTCCAGAAGCTCATCGAGCGATCGGGTCGAATGCCCGATCGTCAGGACTACGGTGTTCGTTGGGACGGATCGATCGCCGGCACCAGGATGCGCTTCACATAAGTCTGGCCGTTGATCTGGAGCTTGCCCGAAAACATGTATGCCGGTTCGTAGAAGGAGTGGTTGCCCGCCGGCACCAGCACGTACACGAGCTCAGCCTGGTCGAGCTGCACGGTCGGAAGCGGCGTGGCGGGCGCTGACTGCGCGGGGGCGGAAAAAGCCAGCGCCGCGTGGATTGCGTCATCGGAGCTGACGATCTTGTAGTCGGCCTCATCGGAGCTCACGGGCAGAAGCCCCGACGCGAGGACGGGGCGATTCGCGCTCAGGTCAACCTCGAGCCCGTAGCGCTCGCCGTTGACGTCGACCAGGTACGCCGCTCCATAGCCCGGCGCCTGGAACTGCCGCTGGTAGCGCACCTTCACCGGGTCGCTGCTGCTGTCGACGACGACCGTGTAGCTCCACTGCGGCTGCAGGCTGTGCTGAGCGAGGAAGATGTCGGCCAGGTCCTGTGGCGTGGCTCCCGCCGCCTCGACCGGTGGCATCGACAGCGACGAAAAGATGAAGTAGGCAGGGCTGGACGGTGGCGACTGGACGGTTCCGCGCACCTTGAGCGTGTAGTCAGAAGCCTGATACGAGCCGAGGAACCCGTCCGGTCGCGTCCGCAACACCGCCCCGAGCGCGGACGCGAACTGGTCCGCCTCGTTGGTCGACGGTTCCTTGTAGCGGAACACCGGTGCGGTCGAGATGGCGAGGTCGAACTTTCCGGTCCACGTCAGCTGCACCGGCACGGTGGTCGGCTGAGCCGAGGTCGAGCTTTTTGAACCGTTGTTGAGCACCGGCGTCGGCACACGGCCGAAATTGCCTGCGTACAGCTGTCCCGCGTCAGGCGCCGACAGGTTGGCGCCCTGGGTCGACGAGCTCGCGCCGCCGCCACCTCGTCCAAGCCCGCTCAGTGCCACTGTACCCACTCCGATCACCACGACCAGGAGGACCGCGACCACGCCCGCCGGCACCGCGGGCACCTCACGAATGCCCTGCAAGAAACCGGATAACGCATCTCTCAGACGGCTCCGTGCCGGCCTGCTCGACTGCATGCGCGACCACAGCTCATCTTCGAACCCGGTCCGTGGACGGGTCGTCTCGAACGCGTCGTCGAGCTGGCGCTGAAGGGCCTGCAGCTCGAGCTCTTCGTCAGGCTCGCTCATACACCTTCCTTCTGGGCGACCTCGCGCAGCGCCTTCAGCGCACGGTGATAGAGCATCTTCGCCGCGTCCTCGCTGCAACCCAACAGCCCGCCGACCTCGTCAAAGCGCAGCCCCGAATGGCGGAGCGAGATGGCCTCGCGCTGGCGCTCGGGAAGCTGGGCGACCTGTGTCATCAAGGCCCGGTACTGGATCCTTTCCTCAGCCTGGTGCGCGGGATCCTCTTCCGAGACCGGCTGCCGCTCGATGGTCCGGCGCAGCCTGTCTCGCCGCCCCTGGGCCCTGAAGTGATCGAGCGTCGCGTTGCGGGCGATCCGAAATAGCCAGGCGGCGGGCGTCGTGTTGCGCGTCTCGAAACGAGCGTAGGCCTGATACGCGTTCATGAACACCTGGGCGGTGATGTCCTCGGCGTCGGCGGAGCCCCCGACCTGCGCCCGGACGTAGGCGTAGATCCTTCCCAGGTATTCCCGGTACAGGTCTTCGAAGGGCGGCCGGTCGGCGAGCACGGCCGGTTCATGGTAGGTGCGCGCACCATATTTGAGCCAACGCCCCGTCGGAGGCGGGTGTAACGGCTAATTGCGGAGGGCCGGGCCGACCTCTTTGGGACGGTTGGAGAAGACCGAGTCCGGCTTGCAGTATTTGCACCAGGCCACCGCATTCTCGTCGTCGACCGGCCACACCGCGACGGCGCCGCCCGCGCCATGGACCTCCTGGACCAATTGGGGATCGGTGGCGCCCCAGTGCGGCGAGTAGACGTCGGCTCCGGCCTCGCGAAGCATGGTCGCGGGGTGCATCGGACGCGCGCCTTCCAGGATGCCCAGCTGGAGTGATGGCTCCATCTTGCGAAGCTGATGGATCGCGGTGTGGTTGAAGGACACCACCGCGCACTCGGGCACCGCGCCGAGCTGGCGGAGCATGTTCATCAGCTTGTCCTCGAGCCCCTGATATAGCGGAGGCACCTGCTTGATCTCGATCACGAGCCCGACCTTGCCGAGCGCAAGCTCGATCACTTCCTGAAGGAGGGGGATCTTCTCCCCCTCGCCGGCATCGAGCTTGCGCAGCTCCGCCGCCGAGAAGTCGCGGACCAGGCCGCTGCCATTGGTCGTGCGGTCGAGCGTGTGATCGTGGATGACGACAAGGCGCCCGTCGGACGACAGGTGCACGTCGCACTCGATGAGGTCGCAGCCGACGGCGATGGCGGACCGGAACGACCGCATCGTGTTCTCGGGATTCTCCGCCGGGTTGCCGCGGTGACCGCCGAGCAGCGGCCTCCCCTCATCATGCGCAGCCTCGTAACGCGCGCGAATCGATTGAGTCAAAACGCCCGGTCAGCATAACTGCGTCGCGGAGAGAAACCTGTGTTGAGTGATTGCTTACAAGGACAAGAGCCGGCGCCTCCTTGTCTATAGTGCAGAGGTGACCTCGGGCCGGCCGCAGACCATCGCCGAGCTTCGCGCCGGCGGGCATCGGCGCGAGACGGTCAAACAGGAGATGCGACGCAACCTTCTGACCCGTCTGCGCGCAGGCGAGCCGCTGCTCGCGGGCATCGTCGGCTACGAAGAGACCGTGCTGCCGCAGCTGGCCAACGCGATCATCTCCGGCCACGACGTGATCATGCTCGGCGAACGGGGGCAGGCCAAGAGCAGGATCATGCGGTCGCTGGTCAGCCTTCTCGACGAGGAGGTCCCGGCGATCGCGGGCTGCGAGGTCAACGATCATCCTTTCGACCCAATCTGCCGCCGCTGCCTCGACATGATCGCGAAAGATGGCGACAACGTTGAGATCGCGTGGATCGGCCGAGACCGCCGCTATGGCGAAAAGCTTGCGACCCCCGACATCTCGATTGCCGACCTGATCGGTGAGGTCGATCCCATCAAGGTCGCGGAAGGCCGCTACCTGGCGGACGAGCTGACCATCCACTACGGCCTGCTGCCGCGGACCAACCGCGGCATCTTCGGCATCAACGAACTTCCCGACCTGGCGGAGCGGATCCAGGTCGGACTCCTCAACATCATGGAAGAGAAGGACGTGCAGATCCGCGGCTATCGCGTGAGGCTGCCTCTCGACCTCTTCATCATCGCAAGCGCAAACCCGGAGGACTACACCTCGCGCGGCCGGATCATCACCCCGCTCAAGGACCGCTTCGGCTCGCAGGTGCGCACGCACTATCCGCTGAGCGTCAGTGAAGAGATGCAGATCATGGAGTCGGAGCGGCACGCAGTGCCCGAGGACTTCGAGCTCATCTTCCCGTCCTTTATGAAAGAGATCGTCGCGGAGCTCACCCACCTCGCCCGGCGCAGCCCTCACATCTCGCAGTCATCCGGCGTGTCGGTGCGCATGTCCATCGCCAACGTCGAAAACCTCGCGAGCAACGCGGTCCGACGCGCGGCGCGACTTGGAGAATCGGTGGCAGTGCCACGCATCAGCGACCTCGCGTTCCTGGCTGCGTCAACGGCTGGGCGTGTCGAGATCGAAGCGCTCGATGAGGGAAAGGAAGAGCAGGTGCTGGCGCGGCTCGAGCGAGGAGCAATCAGCTCGGTGTTCAGCCGACACTTCTCAGCGTCTCAGTTCGAAGGGGTCGTCTCGCGGTTTGAAGATGGCGGAATGCTCGAGGTGGGCGAAGGGATAGCGGCGCGGGCCTACATCCGCACCATCGGCGACGTCCCGGAGCTGGTGACCGCGCTGAAGCGACTCTCATTGCCGGACCGTCCGGAGGTCCGCGCGTCGGTCATCGAGTTCGTGCTCGAGGGCCTGCATCTGAACAAGCGCCTTAATAAGGACGAGGTCGAAGGCCGGGCGATTTATCGGCGCTGAGCAGAATCCCGGGGTCCCCGCGAAATCGCAGATTTCGTGGGGTGGAAAAGACGAGGTCGAGGGCCGGGCGATATACCGGCGATAGCTACCGCTGGGTCGCGTAGATCCAGGTGAACCCGATCACGATCGCGACGACCAGCAAGAAGAACAGCAGCTCCACCCTGATCGCAAGCCGGACCAGCCTCCGTGCGCGGCGCGTGCGGGCACCGCACTTCTCACAGTAAGCGGCATTCGGCACGAGCGCCGTGCCGCACTTGTCGCAAGCGGCCTGGGCCTGTTCCACGGAATCGAGTATGCGACGACATTAGTCGTGGCAGTTGGCGATGGAGTCGAAGCGCACCGCGCTCGAAGGAATCGCTTCGAACGTATAGAAGACGTAGTGGTGGGAATCGCCGGCGGAGACGTATTTATGGTCGTCGCTCACGTAATCGCCGACGTCGTGATTTGCCTTGTCGTAGAAGACGAACTCAAACGTGAGGTCCTTGCACTCAGTCGACCTCGCGTAGTCGAGCTCGACCTGGGTGGACGAATCGATTTTGGCGTGCGTCACGCCCATGACCACGATGCTGGACGGCGTGCTGGGCAGGACCTTTGTAACGAAGAACCAGGCGCCCGCCCCCAGGACGAGGAAGATGCCCACCCAGCGCGAGCGGCGGACGGAATCCCTGCCGCTTGACCGGCTGCCAGGCGCCGCCGCTCCACCAGTAACGCCCGTCGGCGGAGACCCAGGCTGCACCATCGAAAGCCGGCGGCCGGCCGTCCGGCCCGATCATCACGTCCATCGCGCGTGCCATATTGGCGCGCGGCGCCCCCGGCGCAGCCTCATTAACCTGTTTGGTGTGGAACTCGAAGAGGAGATGTCGACCAGCGACGTGGTCCTTCTGCTCAGCTCGGTCCCTGAGCGGACGAGCGATCTCGTCTACTGGCTCGACGAGGCTCGGCTGCGCTACCGTCACGGGCCGGCCTTCCCGACCCTGGGCAGCCTGATCGCTCACCTCGTGGACTCGGCGCCGAAGGTCGACGGCCTCCTCCGCCACGCACACCTTGACGGCCAGAAAACGGCCGATGTGCGCGCCGCCATCGACCCCGGGCACGACCAGGACCTGACGCTTCCCCTGCAGGAGGCGCTCGAGGACTTCGCTCGGGTCCGGCGGCGGACGGTCGACCTGCTCCACGGTTGGGGAAGGCCCGAATGGGAGCGGACCATCACCGATCCACGCGGGGCCGAGATGAGCCTGCTCGAGGTCTGCAGGCTGGTTGCCAAGCACGAGATGGCCCACGTCGCGCAGATCCGCAACCTCAGCGCCCTGCTTCCGGAGCCCCAAGACCTCGGCCCGGTTCGACCCATAAGGGTGAACGGCCAGTAATCTTCGGAGCGTGCCGGAGAACCCCGAAGAGTCGACTTCTGAAGAAGCGCGGCCGGCCGGGTCCGGTCGCTCGAGGCGCAAGCGCAAGGCGGGGGGCGGCCGGGCGGCCCAGTACTGGATGGTCGTCAGCTCTCCCGACAACTTCCGCAAGACGCGCGAGCACGGCTTTTCGATCCAGGGCCTGAAGAGCCGCCACCGGAGGCGGGTCGAGACCATGCGGGCCGGCGACCGACTCCTCTACTACATCACCGGGCGGATGGGATTCGCGGCCACGGTCACCGTGGCGTCCCCGATGTACGAGGACCACACGCCGATCTGGCGCTCGGCCCGCCGGGACGAGGACTACCCGTGGCGCGTCCACATCCGGCCGGATTTCGTGCTGGAAGAAGCAGATTGGGTGCCCGCGAAGGAGCTTGCATACAGGCTCGACTACGTGCGCAAGTGGCCGCCCGAGCACTGGACGCTTGCCTTCCAGGGCCACATCCACGCGCTTCCCAGGGCGGACTTCGCGATCATCGAGGACGAGATAGCGCGCACCTCCCGTCGCCGCAAAGCGCTCGCAGGCTAGTGCCTTGAGCGCTCTCAAGCGCCTGTATCAATTCCATTTTCGAAGCGAGCGACGGGAGCGCCTCTTCCTTGCCTCGGTCGCGTTCCTCATCACCTTCGCTGTCGTGCGTGGAATCACGTTCATGATTCGACAAGGCATCGGACCTGTCCATAACGTCTCCGCCGGCGGCCTGCACATCCACCACCTGGTCTGGGGAATCCTGCTTCTGATCGTCGTCGGCTACGTGTGGCTGCTCGAGGTCGGTGTGGGCTCGAGCTGGGTCGCGAGCCTGACCGCGATCGCTTTCGGAGTCGGCGCCGCGCTCACGCTCGACGAGTTCGCGCTGTGGCTCAACCTGAGCGACGTTTACTGGGAGCGCCAGGGCCGCGAGAGCATCGATGCGGTGTTGATCTTCGGTGGCCTGCTTTCCGCCGGCCTCTGGGGTTGGCCGTTCTTCAAGGGAGTAGCGGATCACTTGCGCCACAAACCGCATTCCGGCGGTGCTTATGAGTAGTGGGAATGAATCTCGAGGCGCGCCGAATGTCGACCGTCAGGTCTGACGAGGAGGCGTTCGAGGACCTTTTCACAGCCGAATACGCACGCGTCGTGGGAATCGCCAACCGCGTCCTCGCCGACCCGCACGAGGCCGAGGACGTGGCTCAGGAAGTCTTCATCGACTTCCACCGGCTTCACTCCGCGAAGGCACAGTACGCGCCGGCGTGGCTGCACCGAGCGGCGGCGCACGCGTCGCTCAACCGGTTGCGTGGCGCGCGGCGCAGGCAGAAGCGAGAGGTCGCTCAGGCGCTCGAGGAGGGTGAGCGAACCCTCGACCCGCAAAAGCAGCTCGAGGTGGATGAGGACCGGCGGCAGGTGCGTGCGGCACTCGGCAGGCTGGCCCCCAAACCCGCCGCAGCGCTGGCGTTGCGGGCCAGTGGGCTGAGTTACGCGGAGGTCGCCCAGGCGCTGGGCGTAGGCATCGGACAAGTTGGAACTTTGTTGAGACGCGCCGAGACGGCTCTGCGCAAGGAGGTCACCCGTGGCACATCTAACTGACGGAACACTGCGCCGGATGGTCGACGACCCGGACGCGCGCGCCGGCGACGACGCCGCCCATCTCGAAGGCTGCTCGGAATGCAAGGGGCGATTCGAAAACATCTCGGACGACGCACACTCGATCGCGACCCTGCTTGCGGTGCCGGAGACGCGTGTCGACGTACGCCGCGCTTTCGGGCATGTGATGAGCGAGCGGAAGTCGAAGCCGGCTTTCGGGTTGCGACTGCCGCTAATCGGTCCAGCAAATCGCTCACTGAAATTGGCGTTCGTGGCAGCGGTCGCTGCCGCTGCGCTGGTCGTGGTCGCGTTCGCCGCTAACGGCCTCTTCTTCCAGCCCACGACGGTCAAGACCGTGCCGGTGACCGTGGCCGATATGCAAGCCCTGTCGCAGCTCGCCAACTACGGCACCATGACCTGGACCAAGGAGCCGCAGCTTCAGGCGGCGACCAGCGCCGCTGACGCGGAAGCGCTCGCTGGAATGCAGGCCCCTGTCGTCTCCAATCTGCCGAACGGCGTCTCGACGAACATCACCTACGGGGCCATGACCAAGGCCGAGGCGGTCTTCACCTTCTCGGCAGACAAGGCCAGGGCGGCGGCTGCTGCTCAGGGCAAGCCCTTGCCGGCGCTCCCGGCGGGGATGGACGGTGCCACGCTGACCATCACGGTCGGACCCGCGATCGGCGAGATCTTCGGTGAGCTGCAGCAGCCTGCGGCCGGCTCGGACACATCGCAGATCACCCTTCCGCAGCTGATCGTCGCCAAGTCCAGCGCACCCACAATCACCTCGAGCCAGCTTTCGGTCAAGCAGATCGAGGACTACGTGCTCGCCCAGCCCGGGATCTCGCCCGAGCTGAAAGCGGCGGTCGAGGCGATCGGCGATCCCAGCACCACGCTCCTGATTCCGATCCCCGTTGAGTACACAACCTCGAAGGACATCACCGTCCAGGGCGCACCCGGCGTCGCGCTCGGCGACAACACCGGCGTCGGGTCGGGGGTCATCTGGATCAAGAACGGCGTCGTCTACGTGGTCGCCGGGTCGATCAAGCAGGATGACGCCATCGCGATCGCGAATAACCTGAAGTAGCCGGCGGGCGTTTAGCCTGAACTGGTGGCAGAGGTAGCAGAGAAAACAGCGGCGGTTTTTCCCCAGGGAGAGGCCGCCGCCGGCACCCCGGCGGTCAAGACCGTCGAGCTGACCAAGCGGTTCGGCCGCACGGTCGCGCTGGCCGGGCTTTCCATGACCGTTCCGCGAGGCGAGGTGTTCGGCTTTCTCGGACCCAACGGTGCGGGCAAGACGACAGCGGTGAAGCTCCTGCTCGGTCTGCTCACGCCGACCTCGGGCGAGGGCTGGCTCCTCGGCTGGCCGGTCGGGGACCTGAAGACCCGGCGGCGCATCGGCTACCTGCCCGAGCTGTTCCGCTACCAGGGCTGGCTCACCGCGGCCGAGGTGTTGGCGCTGCACTGCGAGCTGGCGCCACTGCCAAGGTCGAGTTGGAAGGACGAGGTCCGAACCGCGCTCGAGACGGTTGGCCTGGCTGAGCGGGCTAACGATCGAGTCGGCACATTCTCCAAGGGGATGCAGCAGCGCCTGGGCCTCGGCGCCGCGCTCGTGGGAGAGCCCGAGCTGGTCTTCCTCGACGAGCCCACCTCGGCCCTCGATCCGGTCGGCCGTCACGACGTGCGGGAGATCATCCGCGGGCTGGCGGCACGAGGGACCGCCGTGTTTCTCAACTCTCACCTCCTGAGCGAGGTGGAGCAGGTCTGCGACCGCGTCGCGGTGGTCGACCACGGGCGGGTCATCGCGTCGGGGACGATGGATGAGCTGCTCGGCGGGACCGCCGTCCGCTTGCGCGTGACCGGATTGACACAGGCGGACAAGAACAAGCTGTCCGACTTCGGCCACGTCGACGACGAGGACGACCAGATCACGTTCACCAACCTCAACCCCGACCGCGTTCCCGACCTGGTCGCGGCGATCGTCGCCATGGGCGGGCGCGTCCATGAAGTTGCACCCCGCCACCAGACGCTGGAGGACCGCTTCCTGCAGCTGCTGGCTGACGAGGAGAGGACCTGATGCCTCCCGTGTTCGTCATAGCGCGGCTGACCGTTCAGGAGTCTTCGCGACGCCGGCTGCTGCTGGCCCTGGTGATCCTCACTCTCATCGTCGTCGGCTTCTCCGCCTGGGGCTTCAACAAGATCACGACCGTTACGAACAGCGCCGGCCAGACCCTGCCCGCGCAGCAGGTCGACCTGATCACGTCGCAGCTGCTCATCGTCGTCACGTTCATGTTCAGCGGAGTGCTCGCGCTCAGCGCGGCGGTGGTTGCCGGACCGCTCATCTCGAGCGAAGTCGAGAGCGGACTACTTCTTTCCATGCTCGCCAGGCCTTTGCGCCGCAGCGAGGTCGTGCTCGGCAAGTGGCTTGGGCTGGCGATCCTCGTGGCCGCGTACGCAGCCGGCACCGCGACTCTCGAGCTGGCGGCGGTGGACTGGGCGACGGGTTATGTCCCTCCCCATCCGCTGGAGCTGACCCTGTTCGTCGCGGCCGAGGGCCTGGTGCTTCTATCGCTCGGTCTGCTGCTGTCGACCCGGCTTTCCGGAATCACCGCCGGCGTGATCGCGCTTGTGACGTGGTTGATGGGATGGATCGCGGGCGTGGTCGGGGACATCGGGATCGGGCTGCAGAACCAGGCGCTGGAAAACGTGGGCATCGTCAGCCATCTGGTACTGCCGTCGGACGGCCTATGGCGCGGCGCCATCTACGCGATGGAGCCCGACACCTACCTCGCCGCGCTGCGCGCCGCCGGGACGTTCGGCCGCGCCAATCCGTTTGCCGCGGTCGATCCTCCGCCGGTCTTCTTCTTGCTGTGGGTCGTGGTCTGGTTTGCGCTTGTGCTGGGGCTCAGCATGTGGAGCTTCCGAAGAAGGGAGATCTAAACAGAGCGTCAGCCGTGCGGATCGAGGACGCACCGGGGCGCTTCTTAGGGGTACAGCCCCCGTTCGCGAGTCGCGCCCGCCACCCTCGACACCGCCTGGACGTACGCCGCCATCCGCATGTCGAGCTTCCGCTCCTCCCTGGTCTTCAGCACCTCGTTGAAGGCCCGCGACAGGATCGCCTTCAGCTTCTGGTTCACCTCGTGCTCGGACCAGAAAAAAGACTGCAGGTCCTGAACCCACTCGAAATACGAGACGGTGACCCCGCCCGCGTTCGCGAGGATGTCCGGCACCAGGAAGACTCCGCGCTCGCGGAAGATCGCGTCGGCCTCTGGCGTGGTGGGCCCGTTCGCCCCCTCGACGATCAGCGTCGCCTTCACGTCCCGTGCATTGCGCGACGTCAGCTGGTTGCCGATCGCCGCGGGCACGAGTAGGTCGCAGTCGAGGGTGAGCAGGTCCTGGTTTCCAACCTCGCGAGCACCCGGGAATCCCTTGAGCGTCTTCTCCCGCGCCCGGTACTCCAGCACGCGCTTGATGGAAAGGCCGAGCGGGTTGTAGATCCCACCGTAATCCTCGGAAACGGCGACGACCGTGCACCCCGCCTCTTCGAGCAGCTTGGCGCTGATGCTGCCGACGTTGCCGAATCCCTGCACCACCACCTTGGTCTGATGTGGCGCGCGACCCAGGTGCTCGAGCGCGGCAACCGCGCAGATGGTCACGCCGCGTCCCGTGGCCTCGATCCGACCCGCCGACCCACCGACCTCGAGGGGCTTTCCGGTCACAGAAGCGGGCGCCGAGTACCCGAGGTGCATGGAAAGCGTGTCCATGATCCAAGCCATCGTCTGGCCGTCTGTGTTGACGTCGGGCGCGGGGATGTCGCGATCGCTGCCGATCAGGATCGAGATCTCGGTCGCAAAACGACGCGTCATGTGCTCGAGCTCGTTCAGCGAGAGCTCCCGCGGGTCGACGATGACGCCGCCCTTCGCGCCGCCGAACGGGATGTTGACAACGGCGCACTTCCAGGTCATCCACATCGCCAGCGCTTTGACCTCGTTGAGCGACACATCGGGGTGATAGCGGATGCCGCCCTTAGCCGGACCGCGGTTGATGTTGTGCTGGACGCGGTAGCCCGTGAAGATGCGGGTGTGACCGTTGTCCAGCTTGACCGGAAAGTGACACGTGAACTCGCGCTGCACCTCACGCAGGACGTCGCGCAGCCATGGCTCGACCTTGATCAGCTCGGCGGCCTCGTCGAACTGCGACTGCGCAGTGCGCCACTCGTCTGCTTCGATCGCCGGTTTTAGCTCGATGCTGCTCACATCAGCACTGATGATCGCGGATATTCCGCGTTCGGGTCGCAGATGACGTTGATGCAGGCGGGGAGGCCCGATTTGAACGCGCGCTCCAGCGCCGGGCGAATTTCATCCGGCCGCTCCACCATCTCTCCATACCCACCGAGAGCCTCGACGACCTTGTCGTAGCGCGTCTTTGGTCCGAGGTCGGCCGCCACGCTGGCGCCGAGCATGCTCACCATCGGGTGCTTTTCCAGCGCCCAGATCCCATTGTTGCCCACGACGCAGACGACCTGGATGCCGTGCCGGACCATGGTGTCGAACTCCATCGCCGAGAAGCCGAACGCCCCATCGCCGGACAGCAGGATGACCTGGCGGTCGGGTCGCGCAAGCTTGGCCGCCATCGCGTAACCCGGCCCTGAGCCGAGGCAGCCGAACGGACCGGGATCGATCCACAGACCCGGCTTCTGCCGCTCGATCAGGCGGCCGGCAAAGGAGATGAAGTCGCCGCCGTCGCCGACGATGATCGCGTCGGAATCGGCGAAGAGGTCGACCTCGGCGATGAGCCGGGCCGGGTGGACCGGCGAGGTGTCGGACTGCGTCATCGCCGCATCCGACTTGCGCGCCGAAGTCTCCGTCTCGCGCAACGTTGTCGCCCACGCGCTGCGATCTGGCTTCTCGCGTAACGCCGAGGCCAACTGCGCGATCGACGCCTTGAGGTTGCCGAAGATCGCGACCTCGGCCGGTCGATGCTTGCGGTGGTCGTCGACGTCGAGGTAGATCAGCCGTGCATCCTCCCCAAAGACTGGGGGCTGGCCGAAGTTGAGCCGGAAGTCGAGAAGCACACCCGCCAGCACGATCAGGTCGGCCTCACGCAACGCCTGGCTTCGCGCGCGCGAAAAAAAGAGTGGATGCGACGGAGGCAGCATTCCACGGGCCATTCCGTTGACGGTCAGCGGCAGCATCCCCGCCTCGACCAAAGCCCTCAGCCCCTCTTCTGCATGCGCCCACCAGACGCCACCGCCGGCGACCACCACCGGACGCTCCGCCTCACGGATCAGCCGCGCGGCTCGCTCGATCTGGTCAGGGTCCGGCGGCGGACCAGGGTCGGGCGTGAGGTGCTCTGTCGCCTCGGGCAGGTCGGCGGCGCCGAAGAAAACGTCGATCGGGATGTCCATGAACACCGGCCCGGTGCGCCGGCTCAAGGCGGTGCGCATGCATTCCATCGCCGTCGCGTACGCGTCGTCGGCCGAACCCAGCGTCAGCGCCTTCTTGGTCAGCCCGCGTACCACCTCGACGTGGTCCATCTCCTGCAGGGAGCCCATGCCCCATCGCGCCACCGGCGCGCGTCCACCGACCACGAACATCGGGCTGTCGTTGCCCTGGGCCTGAGCAAGCGCGGACGTCGAGTTGGTCACGCCGGGACCGGCGGTCACGGCCGCCACGCCGCACTCGCGCGTGACCTTTGCCCATCCCTCGGCGGCAAAGGCAGCCGACTGCTCGTGGCGGGTGTCGATGACGCGGATGCCGTGCTCGGTCGCGCCGGTGAGGATTGGCCAGATGTGGCCGCCGTTGAGAGTGAACAGATGACTGACCCCTCCCCGCTTCAATGCCAGTGCCACGAGCTCCCCCGCGTTACCCGAGTCCATCCCTAATCCGCCATCGCCCAAGGCATCGCGGGCGTGTTGAAGGCCGCACGCGGAGAGCCCTCGCGTGAGATGACGATCACTCCACCCGGGGCTTTGAGTGTCTTGGTCAGATGGTCGACGGCACCCTGGGCGACCGACGTGGCGTCCATGCCGTGCTGCAGCTCGACCACCACCAATCGGGCCAGGCCCAGCCGGATGAACGCCTCGCCCAGACCAGTCCCGCAGACGGCACCGAAGCGGTCGTCCACATAAAGGCCCGCGCCTGGAATCGGCGAGTCGCCAATCCGCCCGGGCAGTTTGCCCTTCACGCCTCCTGTCGAGACAGCGACCGCGAGATGGCCTTCCCCGTCGCGGGCGACGGCGCCGACCGTGTCGGCGCCCTGCATCAGCTCCTGGCGCTTGCGGTCGGTGATGAAGATCGACGGATCGGCCATTTCCACCCCATTTTCGCGGGCGAAACGCGACGCACCCTCGGCCGCAAGGAGCACGTGCCGTCCGTCCTCCATGATGGCCACCGCGAGGTCGATCGGATGGCGCACATCGCGCAAGCATGCGGCGCCTCCCGCGCGCAGCTCGGCGCCCTCCATCACGCCGGCGTCGAGCTCGACCTCGCCGTCCCTGTTCAGGCAGGCGCCGATGCCCGCGTTGAGAAGAGGCTCGTCTTCCATGTGCCTCACCGCCGCGACCGCGGCGGCCAGCGCGCCTCGGCCGATCACGGACCAACCCGCGTCTCGAGCCCGCTCGACGGCAGCCTGGCGCACCAGGCGTTCCGCTTCAGGGACGGGGCCGGCGCCTCCGTGAACGATCAGCGCCGGACGGGCCAACTATGCCTGGCTAGTACGCCTGCGCCTGGGCCTCAGGCCACTCGTTGCGGCGTTCGACGAAACGCCGTTCCGCGACCCGCCGGTCGAAGGGAAAGAGGACGCGCCGACCGGCACCGGCCCGCTCCGGGTCGCGGCGCTCGGCGAAGCGGCGGTCCGGACCGGCTCTCCGGTCGTCGCCGCTTCGGCGCTCAGGTCCACGCGGTGTTACGTCCACCCTTTTCTAGGTCGCTGATCCTACCGCACGCGGTGGTCCAAAACGTCGAGCTTTTCATCAATTCTTCGCTCTGACTTCCGCCGCTCCAGCTCGTCGCCAGGACCGAGGTCGATGAAGCGCGCGTAACCGGCCAGCCGCGGGTGCACCTCGGCGACGCGGCGGAACATCTCCTGGGCGATCCAGCGGTAGTCCGGGTGTCCCTGCGGCGTGGTCCGCAGCTCACACAGGTGATAGACCTCGCGCAGGTTGGCGCGGAAGTACCACCGCACGTGAAAGGCCAGCGGCACGATGTACTGAGCCAGCGCCGGCCCGAGGTCGCGGTCGAGGCGTGCTTGCACCTCGGCCGCGCTCTCTACTGCCCGAGCGAAGCCGTCCTGCAGCCCGAGGTCGGCGAGGCCCGGCGGCAGGTCGAAGCCCAGCGCCGTTCCGAGGTGCTGGCGATCCTGCGTGAGCATCCGGTGGCGGTGGAGGTCGCGGTAGGCAGCGAAGTTGGCGACGATCTCGAAGGTGTATTCGGCGTGCTCGAGGGCCCGAGGAGCCCTCTGGCGGCGGTTGGACCGATCCGCCAGCAGGTTCTCCAGGACAGCGGCGGCGTCTGGTTTCTGCTCGTCGAGCGGCAGGCTCGAGTACGGAAAGAGCGCCGCCGCGACGACCTTGCTCTCGGCATCCGGGTCGTATTCGATGAGGCGCACTCCAGATGCCACGCCCGCACCCCGGCCCTCCCCGGCGAGCGGGGAGGGGGCAAGTTCTTTGATCCGCGCCCGAACTCGAGCCATTCGCTCCGCCGCGGGGCGGCCGTAGCGGTCGTCGAGTGCACGCCGGACAAACGACGGGATGACGAGCGACAGCTCGCGGTGCAGGTCGGAGGCCAGGGCCTGGCATTCCGGCAGCTCGCTGGCGGCCATCTTGGTGATGAGGTACTCGAATGCCCGCCCGTTGCCGAACAGGCCCAGGTTGGTCAGCGTGCCCGCGGGCAGCAAGCCTCGCAGCAGGTCCAGGGCTTTGGCCCTCGTGGCGGCCTTCCAGGCGCGGTCGGTCTCACCTTCTTCTTGGGGGAAGCGTTCGCGGATGGACTGAGTCGCCGGCTCGACCATGCTGCTGTAGGTGGCGAAAAGCGCGTCCGCCGCGCGGGCGTAGTCCGGATGCGCCAGCTCCGGCCCGCGGTGGTAGAGGTAGCGTCCGTCCGGGCCGGGCCGGTCGAAACGGACGTAGCGAGTCGATTTCTCCAGGGGCGAGATTCCGATCCTGCTGTCCTCCAGAGCCTTGGCCGCGAGAGTCGACGCTTGCTCGACCGCGACATGGGCGCCGGCGAGCTCGGCGACGGAGTCGTCGCCATAGCCGACGAGCACGCGCTCGTAGAACTCCTCCGCGCGCCTCACCGCCACCATGTCGTCGTCGACCGGCGGTGAGCCGGCGAGCCTGTCGAAACCTGAGTCGGGCTCGTTGATGAACTCGTCCAGCAGGACGCGCCGCAGGCTTTTGTCGGTCCTCGAGTAGCGCGAAAAAAGCGCGCCCTTCACAACTTCGGGCAGATTGCGAAGCGCAAAAACAGGCCGATCCAGGTTGGTGAAATAGCGTTCCAGGAGGGAAGACTCGGCGACGCTGAACTCACGCTGTTGCACTTCGCGTAGTATCCCTCTCCCTCAGGGATAGGGGCGTGGCCTAGATATTGTGTTTGGTGGGGCGCCACCCCCAGCCTGTAGGCGCCCTTGAGCGAGTTGTCCCCGGGTTCTCCCCAGGTCTGTTAAAAACCGACTGCGAAACGCCGATGAATGAGATCGACTGGGAGGCGCGCTGGAAGCAGGTGGTCGAGGACAGGGCGACGCTTGCGTCCGGTCACGCCGATACCGGCTACTGGGATCGCCGCGCCGCGAGCTACGCCCGCTCGACGCTGGCGCGAGTGGACGAGCTCCTCCAGGTGCTCGAGCCCTACCTCTCCCGACGGAAGACCCTCATCGACGTAGGAGCGGGCACGGGCCGGCACACGGGCCCGCTGGCGGAACGGCTGGAATGGGTGACCGCTGTGGAGCCCTCGGAAGGCATGCGATCCCACATCCCGGTGGGCGACAACATCACCGTAGTCGCGAGCACCTGGGAGGACGCGGAGGTGGCGCCGGCCGATCTCGTCGTCTGCAGTCACGTCCTGTACGGCGTGGCGGAGCCAGTCCCTTTCATCGCCAAGCTCGACCGCGCGGCGAGGGAGCGCGTCTTCGTGATGCTGCGCGAGAGCGACCTTCCGCACCCGGCGGCCGAGATCCGGAGGCGACTTGCCGGCGACACCGGTCCGCGACTGCCTCGTTTCAGCGAGCTGTTCATGCTCTTGATGCAGATGGGGATCGCTGCCGATGTCGACTTTCTTCGCTATCCGGTCGTGACGCGGTACGCCGACATGGAGGAGGCGGTCATCGACAGCCGGGCGGTCTTCGGGCCGGGATGGGACGACGCGGCCGGGCGAGCCGCGCTGCTCGAGATCCTCAGAGCAGACGCAGGACAGCTGGTCTTCGACGGTGGCGTCGCCGTGTCAGGAGTGGCCCATTGGCAACCGCGGAAGAGATGACGCTTCGGCCCGTGCGGCCCGCCGACCGCGACCGGGTCGTCGAGATGACGCGAGACGTTTGGAATGGTCGCGACTACCTCCCACGCGTGTTCGACCGCTGGGTCGGCGACGCAGGCGCGGCTTTTCAGGCGGCGGAGGTCGAGGGGGTTGTCGTCGGCGTGCAGAGACTTCGGCCGTATGCGCCCGGCCTGATCTGGTACGAAGGGCTGCGCGTGGCGGCGGAGCATCGCCGGCACGGGATCGCCCGCGCGATGCTCGACGCGGCGATCGAGGATGCGCGTGAGCAGAAGTTTCGCGAGCTGCGTCTCGCCACGCGCGACGTACCGGCGGTCAACTTGTTCGAGTCGGCCGGCTTCAGGCGCGTGGTGGAGGTGAAGTGGTGGCGCGGCCTGCGTGTCGAGGGTGGCGAGCCCGCCCGCATCCCTGACGCGCCGGAGGCAAAGAGGCTCTGGCCGTCAGTTGCC
>Ga0137380_10001114_pt1 | contig 21403 bp, 22 predicted proteins | sample SagtaG_17_FD_104809 | JGI IMG/M metagenome (GOLD analysis project Ga0137380, IMG submission 104809) | Vadose zone soil microbial communities from Sagehorn Ranch, Mendocino, California, USA - Sage2_L_100_16 metaG | ecosystem: Environmental > Terrestrial > Soil > Vadose zone | place: USA...
GCGGTGTCACGATCTTGCTCACCACGCAGTACCTGGAAGAGGCGGATCTGCTCGCCGACCGGATCGCGGTTCTCGATCAGGGGAAGCTGGTTGCCCAGGGGACCCCCGACGAGCTCAAACGTCTCATCCCCGGTGGCCACATCCGCTTGCAGTTCGCCGACGTGAGCGGGTTCGAATCGGCTGCCCGCACTCTGGGCGAGGTGGCGCGCAACGACAATGAGCTCACGCTCCAGGTCCCGACCGACGGCAGCGTTCGATCAATCAAAGCCCTGGTTGACCGGCTCGACGATCAATCGATTGTTGTCAATGAATTCTCGATTCATACTCCCGATCTCGATGACGTTTTCTTCGCCCTCACCGGCCACACCGACACACAGAAAGGCAATGTACGATGAGTAATCTTTCCTTTACTCTACGCGATTCGGCGACAATGCTGCGGCGCGATGTCCGGCACTCGCTGCGCCGCCTCTCGATGACGCTAAGTGGCCTACTGACGCCGATCGTCACGCTGGTGCTGTTCGTCTACGTGTTCGGCGGGACGTTGGGCGCTGGCCTTGGCGGTGTGGTGCATGGCGATGCCTACATCAACTACGTCGCGCCCGCGATTATCCTCATGACTGTGGGCAGCGGGTGTGCGACGACCGCAATAAACCTCTGCATGGACATGAGCGAAGGTATCATTGCCCGCTTCCGCACCATGGCGATCTCCCGCGCTTCGGTGCTGACCGGGCAGGTTCTTGGAAGCCTGATCCGGACAATGATCAGCGTCGGCCTCGTCATTGGGGTGGCGCTGCTCATGGGCTTCCGGCCCACCACAAGTCTCGTCGCCTGGATCGCGGCGCTCGGCGTCATCGCGCTGTTCACCTTCGCACTCACGTGGATGGGGGTGGTGTTCGGCCTGGTGGGCAAAACGCCCGCAGGAGCCAATAGCCTCTCCCTCATCTTTCAACTGCTGCTGCCACTCACCAGCAGTGCGTTTGTCCGCCCGGACTCAATGCCAGCCGGGATACGCTGGTTCGCCGAGTACCAGCCCTTCACGCCTGTCATCGACACGCTGCGGGGGCTGCTGCTGGGGACCCCGATCGGCAACAGCGCGATCCTCGCCGTCGCCTGGTGCTGCTTCCTCACCCTGCTCGGGTACCTGTGGGCACGAGCGGTCTACAACCGTGATCCCGTCAAGTAGGTAGGCGGAGCTGAAATTTGCAATATATTGTATTGACTGTTCTAACGAGGAGAAAGACATATGACAAATCAGGAACGAACAAAGATACTTGAGATGGTAGCCTCTGGAAAGCTTACTCTTGAACAAGCTGATCAATTAATGGAAATACTCGGCGCTAAAAGCATTGCTGATGCGGAGAAGCGGCCAGACCAGAGACAGCAAGCAGCGGGATTAACCAATTTCACAGGAGAGCAAATTGCTGCTTTGAAGGTATATGAAGTAGGTGCAGACTAGGTCAGAGCGTTGCAAGAGGCAGGATTAATGGATCTCACAGTGAAGCAAATCATCTCTTTGAAGAACTATGAGATAGATGCAGATTATGTGAAAGCCTTGGTGGATCTGGACCTAACGGACCTGACAGTGAAGCAACTCATCTCCTTGAAAACATACGAGGTGGATGCAGATTATGTCAGGGCGTTGCAAGAGGCAGGCTTAACCAATCTGACGGTGGAACAACTCATCTCCTTGAAGAAGCATGATGGAGATCCTTCTTTCGTCGAATCGCAACAAATTGATGAGTTATTATAGTAGTTCTATCGATAAAAGAGGTATTGCCCCTATTTGCTTCAGATATTGAAGGCAGAATCCTTTCAATATCTGAATGCAGATGGAAGATAAGTTTGGACGAATCAAGAAGCATGTTTGGCCGTGCATTTGCGGGAACACACATGCGAAGATGTATTACGCCTACCCATTTCAGAAGCATGTTTGGCCGTCATGAAATGAGGGCCAGAGATGAGTCCTCGCGCACATTGAGCACACTTTCGGGGTCGTTATCACAAGCAGTTGCTCTCTCATTATCAGGGAATTCGGAAGCATGTTTGGCCGTTAGCGGCTAAACCTATCTTCCATTTGCACTGAAGCAAAGGATATGCTTCAGAGGCGCTGCCTACATGGGGGTAAAATCACAGGAACGCACCGCAACCGCTCCGATGAGGGCACTACGCTCGAGCATGGGTAGCCGCCGAGGCTCGGCCATACGGAGGATCCGCTCGGTGGCGTAGGTGGGGGAACACGAGATCTCACGTTCTCGGCCCACGCGAGACTCCGTGTTCCTCAAACAGACTGGACATTCTTGAAAGGGCCAGCGCTCCAAACCTTCGGGTACCGTTTTCAGGTCTGGATGCGCTGACCCCATATTCAGAATTCATCAGGGAGTGAGCCTTTTTTGACAGCTTGCGCAACTGAAATGAGACAGGTCCAGTTTGCGTTTGCGGCCAGAGGAGCCAGCGAAGCCACCTCTCCGCTGCCACTAGCAACGATCTTCGGCTTGGTAGTCTCATCACTCTTTGTCTCAGACTAAATGCGTTGATGGAGAAAAGGCTCACACCCTGGAAATTTCGTATGAACCCATTTGCATTCCCATTTTAGATGCGCAAGTCCTGAGAGTGGCGCAAGACCCTGTTCATACAGAGAGAACAAGACGTTTATCCGGTCGCGCTAAACTCCGGCAACACGAGTTGCTCAGCCAGAGCAACCACCTTGCTCCGTTTCTTCCGTGGGCCTGGCTCTGGACGCCGCAGAGCCAGGAGCCATTCGGTGTCAGAGACCTGCCACAGATCCAACTGGGGACTGCGAAAGCGCGTTTCCAGGCGACGCGGATTCGTCACCTCCGTGATCTGGTGATCGGGAGAAAGATGAACTGAATACAGCGAGAGGGCCGTCGTCTGGTACTCAATTTTGAGCGTGCCTTCGTAGATCCACACCGAAACCGGCTCTCCGGCCAACCCATCTTCCCCAAAGATCCGCCAGTTTTTGAACCGGATATATCCATGTCGGTCGAGATGGCGCGTAAATTGCGTGGCATACAGGACCCGCGAGAGCACCTCTGGCGGATACGTACGTCTCAACATCCCACGGAGCACCTCGGCGGGGCTGTGCCGCCCGTCCTGGCGCTCGCGGTGGGCGTAGTGATGCTCTGTATTGTAGTTGGCCCACCAGACCTGGTGGGCCTGCTGGATCTCCGGCCAGGTGCGTGCGTTGGAAAACGCATGGTCCGCGAGCCTTCTTTGGATCGAGAACAAGGTCTCAGCGTAATTTTCCCACGGCGAGCCTGCGTCAATGCGCTCTTTGCGAATGCCCAGCATGTCATAAAGCTGAATAGCCTGGGTACTGTAAAAGATCCCCCCACCGTCTGTCACAATGGCCTCTGGCGGGCCATAGCGCCGAAGAGCGTCAGCCAGGACGGCCAGGTAGTCCCACTGATTCTGGGTCGCTGAAATCTTTGACGAAAGGACCATCCTGGAAAAATTCTCAAAAATGGTAATGACGTACACCGGCCTGGGATCAGGAAGCAAGTGCTCTTCAATATACCTGACATCGCAGCTCCAATACTCGTGGCGCCTAGAGGCTTTAAAGGGCATCTCCAGTTTCGGGCGCGGCGCCCGCGGCGGCCTCTTCTCGATGCCATAGAGCTGGCGATTGGCGGCCATGATGCGCCCACAGGTAGCCGGACTCACCTCGATCCCGATGCGCAAGAGCGCGGTATGCATGCGCCACTCCCCTAACAGCGGGTTCTGCTGAAGTTTGCGGATCTCGTTTCTCACCTGAAGCGTGGCCTTGCGCGGCTGCTTTCTGGCCCTCGACTTCTCCTCTAAGCCCGCAACTCCTTCCTCCGCCCAGCGCTGGAGCGTAGCGTAAATGGTAGGCCGAGTTGTTTGCATATACGCTGCAATGGACGTAATCGACCATCCTTCGCTGTGCAGCCGGACCACGGCCAGCTTGCGCTCTGCCGGGTCGGCAATCAGGTGCCAGGGCTGGTATCGACGCGTAGTCAGAGAGGGAGGTGGGCCAGCGGTAGCAATGTGCTTGATACTGTGATGGGAGGGTTTCCTGCCGTACCGAATGAAGCAGATATCGGCAATTTCTCGCCAGGACATGGTGGGTAATTCAACATGCAGATCGACAATGAGCTGGCGTATATATGCTGGGAGGGTCTTTGAGGTTTCTCGCTCCCCGCCTTGCTCCTCGGATGCGAACAGGCTTTGCATCCCAGAGCGTTCAAACTCATCCGCTTTCCGGGACAGCGTGCGCTTGGGGACATCGATTTCCTTCGCTCGCTCCCCTGCTGTTTCCCCAAAGAGGACGAGGGGTCTGATTTGCTCATAGAGTTCCTGTTCAGGCCACAGCGTCCACTGCTTGATACTTGCCCACTCATCTGTCCGCTCTCTGCGATTGCGTTTTGGCCCAGGCATCTCCCCCTGCCTTTCGCTCAAACGACGATCACTTCAAGCGTACCCAACCCCCTCGACATTTGCAAGGATTTGAGGGAATTTTAGCCTGTTTGGACACCCAATGTTTGCCAGTTTGGACTGCCCAACTACGTGAAGTATGTTATGAGGTGGTCTCCATTATTGGGCCCCTACGGCCGATAAATCTCGAGACAGATCCTTCGCTTTGCTCAGGATGACACTGCCTACGGTCTGGCTGGATTAATTTGTCAATCTGCATAATCGGCCCCTACAGCTGTAACGTCAAGGATGGCCTGGCAATCTACTCGGGAGGTGAGCATTGTCTAAATGCGTCACAACGTGATATTCTTTTCTTAGGGGCCTGATACATCATGTCCCCTCACTCACCTCAAACTGAGTAACATAAGGAGGTCTTTTGTATGGCATCTCTAGAGGGTCAGAAACCAGTCTGCCCGGTCTGTCATAAATCAGATCAAGTAAAGAAATTACAAGCGGCTTACGAGGCCGGGATTCAGCGTTTTGCCCCGCCATCCATGCCTGCGGGACGTGTCTCAATGTCAAGATCTATGGTTATTGGTATGGGCCTCGTCTTCCTTGGTTCCTTTTTCATCATTGTCCTGGGTGTCACAGGTGTTCTTGACTTCGCAGCCGAACTTATCCAGGTGCTGGTGACAATAACTGCTATTGTCGTCACGTTAGTCCTCTCCTTTATAGCTTTTCAGCGAGTGGTGCAGGGGGACCTGGCATCACAGAAACTCTATCCTGCCTGGGACCGTGCTCTTGCAAACTGGCATCGTCTATATTATTGCTCACGAGACGATGTTGTCTTCGATCCACAAGAGGGCAAGGCTATTTCGGACAAGGCTCTGCAAGCGTTACTGACAGTTGAGGCTGCCGAGCCAGCACAGGCAGAGCAAACATCTAAGTCAATGGCATCTCACTCTTAAAAAATTATTCTTGAACAGGGGAGAGTACTAGCAAGATTTTACTACTTGCTTGCCTTGACTTTTATAGAAGAGTCGTGTACACTATGGAAGTAGCAAGCAAGCAGTTAAAATTGTGAAGAGTCTGGCATTTCCCCGCCAGAGTACTCCGTCCCTCTGTATGTCTCTCCTTTACACTGATTCTCCCACAGGCGCTTCTCCCCGCCTGAGACGCTCTCCCTCTTTTCATTGGGGCTTCCTTTGCGTGCTTGTGACCAGACGCTCTCTTCTGCCAGGGTCTGCGAGCACGCGGGAAGCTCCTCCTCTCTTCCCCGATTTTCTGCTCCTGTATTATGGAAGCAGGAGGGAGAAAAAGCTGTGGAAGCATCAGATACGCTCTTACAACTCATCACGCGGTTACAACGCAACATTTCAGTTGCGGATGGACGCCGTATGCTGCTAGATTATCTTCGTAAGAGTAGTGGTGCACAGTTGGTGCTGTTATTTCTCCTTGATAAAGAAAACCAGGCACTGGTGTTGTTAGAGCGAAATGGTCGTTTCCCTGTTTCTCAAGAGTCATCTGATCCCGAGATGCTTCCCCTACATGGATTGTTCGGTTCGGTTCTGGGGGGAGAGGGGCTTGTGCGTATGCCTGATGTTCATGCAAACCCACAGAGTTTGGCAGGGGAACGATATTGGACCTGGCGTGGTGGTCCAGTTCTCCTCAGTCCTGTTGGAAGAGACCCGAAAGGGGTACTGATTTTGTGCTTTGCTCCTGGTGAGCAAGAAGAATTGGAAAACTCTCTCCATACAGCAGCGGGTGAGAGAGACCTTCTACTGTGCATTGCCCTGTTATCGACCTATCTCTCGTCACATGCAGAGACCACGCAAATAGAGGCTGAACAGAAAGCGACAATTGAACAGGAACGAAGCCGTATCGCTCGTGATATCCATGATGGTCCTGCCCAGCAGATCGCCCATGGCATACATAAGCTGGAATTTATCCAACGTCTGCTTGAAAAGCAATCAGATCCACCACAACTTGTCCTCAGTGAGATTGATCGAGTACGCAAGCTCTTGGAAGAGAGCTTGAATGACTTGCGTTATGGTATCATGTCACCAATACCAACCCAATTGCAGGAGCAGGGTCTTGCTGTCGCCCTGCGTACTTTGCTGGAATATTATGCTCTCAACGAGCCACAGTTACAGATTTCTTATTCTATAGACCATTTGCATCGCATTCCCTCATCACTAGAAGTGCCGATTTTCCGCTTGATCCAGGAAGCCCTTAATAACGTGCGTAAACATGCCAGAGCCAGCCAGGTCACTATTCGCATTCGATCATATATAGGACTTCTTCAAATAGAGGTCAGCGACAATGGGAGAGGTTTTCAAGTGGAAGATATTCTGAGAGGTGCTAACTCTGCCCAGTCAGTTTCACATTTTGGCCTGAGAGGTATGCGTGAGCGTGTACAGCAGGCCGGTGGAACCCTGGAGGTCCAGAGTAAACCTGGTGCAGGGACGACCATCAAGGCACGTTTTCCCCTGACAAGCTCGGCAACAGGCAGTTTAACTAAGCGGGAGCGCGAGGTGCTACGCTTGCTCATTGAAGGTGCAACCAATCGCACTATCGCCGAAAAGCTCTCGGTGAGCATCGAAACCGTCAAATCTCATGTTCATCATATTATGCAGAAGATGCAAGTTAAGGATCGGACCCAGGCTGCGGTTCTGGCTACTAAGCAGCACTGGCTATGAGTTAGCCTGACACGCTGCCAACAATCAGGCGACCGCACGGTCGCCTGATTGTTGGCAGCGTGTCAGGCTAACTCTACAATTCCTGATCAGGAATCAGTCCCTGTTTTAGGGCGAAAATTGCCACCTGGGTGCGGTCGCGCATACCGAGCTTCTGAAAGATAATCGAGAGATAGTTCTTCACCGTCTTCTCTGAATATGCCAGCTTCTCCGCAATCTCTTTATTGCTCATGCCAGTTGCCACGTAACGGATAATTTCAACCTCCTTTTCGGAGAGAGCGTTCATTGAAGAGTTTGCGGATGTCGAGTCCGAAAGCCGACGGAACTCGCTGACAATCGCCCCGGTGAGCCCCGGCTCGATCAGCATCCCCCCTTCATAGACTGTGCGAATTGCCTGTGCAACCTCTCGTGAGGAGGCACTTTTGAGGAGATAGCCCCTGGCACCATTCCGCATCGCCTGCAACATCTGCGCACCCTGCCGATACATCGTCAACATGAGCACTGCAATATCAGGAAATTCATGGGTGACCTGCCGTGTGACTGCAAGACCATCTATCATCGGCATGCTGATATCCATCAATACGATATTGGGATGCAACTGGCGTATTTTATCAAGTGCATCAAATCCATCAACAGCTTCCCCGACAACTTTGAGATCCTGTTCCAACTCAAGGAGCTGACGTAGACCTTCACGCATTAGCGCATGGTCATCGACCAGCAACACGCTAATGAGGTCTGTACGAGGTTGGTTGGACTCAATGAAGTGATTTCCCGGACTCCCCTTTTTATGGTGTTCCTGTATCTGAATGTCAGATTGTGGGATGGACTCAAGGAATTGAGTACTGTGGATTGGCGCTACGTATGGAGCTTCTACACTCTCCATTTTAACAGCCACGTTTCTCCCACCACTCTGGTTACTTTCCATAACGACTCCTTCCGACTTCGACTCCCAGTATCTGGTATAGATCGAAGGTACTAATGGAGGACGATCACAAAGGTCTCCTCCATTTCCTGTGTTTAGTATGAGCAACCTGGCGGTGTAATGCATCACTCAGTTGGGGGATTTTTTCCTTGCTTGCGTACCTGGATTTGTTATACTCTTTCAGAGATGAGACTTATAGTGACTCTTCGGGCCACGCTCTTCTTGACTCCTCACTGCCTCCGGCAGTTCGCAAGAGTTTTTTGTGGGGAGTGGGCTTCTTTGCCGCCCGCAGGCGGCAAAGAAGCCCACTCCCCACGGGGATGAACAAGCGGCCGCGGATGGCAAAGAAGTCCACTCCCCACAGGGAGGGATGAACGAGCCGCTGCAGGCGGTGAGAAGACCTGAGGAGTTACGACTTATATCGAACAGTATAGTAGAGAGTCTGAAAGGATATTGCCCTGATATGGAGACAATCGTGGTGGAGTCACAAATCTTAGCATATACTTATGAAGAAGTACAACGGCGTTTTACAGGCCTGGATGATCCTGCGCATGGTTGGGAGCATGTGAACCGGGTATATAAGCTTGCCTTGCACATTGCAGAGCGGGAGGGAGCGGATCGCTTTATTGTCGGGATGGCTGCCCTGATGCATGATCTTGGTCGTCTTGAGCAATCTCGTAACGAGGAGCAACATCATGTTGATGTTTCAATTGCACTCGCTAGTGAATTACTCAATACTTATCAACTTGCCCCTGAAATACAGCAGGCCATCCTCCATGCCATCGAGGCACATAGCTTTAGCAAGGGAGTTCAACCTCAGACGCGAGAGGCTCAAGTTCTGCGTGACGCTGATCGACTCGACGCGCTTGGGGCTATTGGCATCCTGCGCTGGGCAATCACAGGTACCATTCGACGGACTCCCCAGACGCGCACCTACCATCCCGACGACCCTTTTGCTGAAAAGCACATCCCTGATGACCACAGCTACATGCTCGATCACTTCTACACCAAGTTACTTAAACTTAGCGATACAATGGTTACCGAAACAGGCCGTGCCATGGCCCGGCGTCGTACCGACTTTATGCGTACTTACCTGGCAGAACTCAGGAATGAGTTGGAAGTGTAGACAAGTTAGGGCGACCCTTGCGGTCGCTCTGCAGCTACACCTGCCTTAATCTCCGCCAGTTGTTTAGCATGCTGCTGGTCATGCATCGGCAGTACATTCACCAGTTGATAGAACTTGAGCTGCCCCCAGTTAGGGTGGCGGAAAGGACGCTCCCAGTCCTCTGCTGGCAGGGCAGACAGATATTCAAATATCTCCTCTCGTCTGGCAGCCATACCACCCAGCACTACATCAAGTGATGCGGGAGGTTCGGAAGCGTTTGTGAGGCGTGGCGTCTCTTCTTCGGTTGCTGTTATCAGTGGATTCTCTTCATTCTGCACTAGCTGCATCTGCTCCAGGGCCAGGCCATCAGCGATATAGAGGTGATGGGCCAGTGTTAAAGGAGACCACTCGCCACCGGCAGGCACCTGCTCCAATTCTTTTTTGCTGAATTTTGCCAGTTGGCCCATGAACTCTATACGAGCAGCGACCATCTTGCGCCGCACCTTCTCAAATGGATTTTCCAGGCTTGCCATAATGCTCCCTCCAGGTTACTCTTCTTGTGTGACCAGTCGCTTATATAAACGCTCAAGCTCTTCCTGATTATTAAAATGTAGGACAAGAGTCCCCTTCCCCTTTGGATTGCACTTCAAATCAACCTTCACCATCAACGCATTACGAAACTGTGTTGCCAGTTCCTCCAGTTCAGCAGAGCGGCCTGGAGTTGCATTCACCATTTCTATCGCTGCATCAAGTTGTTCGGCTGCCTTGATGCGTGCCGCCAGTTCCTCGGCCTGGCGCACATTCAGTTTCAAGGCAATGATCTTGTTCATGGCCGTGATCTGATCTTCCTCGCGGGTAATGCCAAGGAGAGCACGAGCATGTCCTTCGGTGAAATTCTCAAGCTGATTAATCAACGCCTCACGTACCTTGGGTACAAGTTGCAGCAGACGAATCGAATTTGTAATGGTTGTACGATCTTTCCCTACCTGTTTTGCTATCATCTCCTGCGTCAGACCAAATTCCTGAATCAGTGTTTGATAGGCCAGCGCCTCCTCGATGGGGTTCAGATCGGCACGCTGAATATTCTCGATTAACGCTAACTCTAGCATCTGTTGCGGTGTAGCTTCCCTGATAATAACAGGCACCTTTGTCAGTCCCGCCAGGCGTGCTGCTCGCCAGCGGCGTTCGCCAGCAATGATCTGATACTGCACAACGTTGTCTGAAGCCGATGTTGTGGGAGCAGGTGCTGTATCTACTGAATTTTCATCATTATCGGCAAACCATGCATCAGCAGGAGTGGCTTTTTTCGTTTTGGCCTCAGTTGAATTGGCTGCGTTCAGACGGGTGACAATGAGTGGTTGCAACAGACCATGTTCTTGAATGGAGGCGCTAAGTTCCAGCAGTTTGGGGTCGTCTTCGCGGAAAATTCGGCGCGGTTGGCGTGGATTTGGCAGGATGCTCTCAATAGGGGCGTGTACGATAGCATTCTCATCGATACGTGAATGGCCCGCCATAACCTCCGATGCACCTGATATCAGAGCATCGAGTCCGCGTCCGAGTCCAAATTTTTGCTTAGCCACGGGCGATTACCTCCTCGGCCAGCGTGCGATAGGCCAGGGCTCCTGGCGAAGTGGCATCATAGTCAAGAATGGCCTGCCCAAAACTGGGAGCCTCGCTCAAGCGAACATTGCGTCCAATAATCGTTGAGAACACCTCATTGGGGAAGTGGCTGCGTACCTCGCGTACAATCTCACCCGCCAGGCGCGTGCGTGGATCAAACATTGTTAACACTACACCTGCAATGTACAGGTCGGGATTGAGTTTGCTTTTGACAATCTGGATAGTGTTGCGCAGCTGAGTGACTCCTTCCAACGCCAGGTACTCGCACTGAATAGGGATGATCACACCATCGGCAGCTACCAGGGCATTCACCGTCAGTAATCCAAGTGATGGGGGACAATCAATGATGATATAATCGCAGCGCTTGCGAATTGGTTCCAGCGCCTGCCGAAGCCTGTGCTCACGTGCCAGGGCACCTACAAGTTCAACCTCGGCGGCAGCCAGGTCTACAGTGCATGGAGCAACCACCAGTTCGCGGCGTGCTGTTGGAACGATCACATCAAAGATACTAATCTCATCATCTTGTTGCACAAGCACATCATAGATAGTATTTTCCTTTAGATTCTTTGCTACACCGATGCCGCTGGTAGTGTTAGCCTGGGGGTCCATATCGACGAGCAACACTCTGCGACCTGAGGCTGCCAGATACGTGGCAAGATTAATAGCGGTGGTCGTTTTCCCGACCCCCCCCTTCTGATTAGCGACTGCATAGACTTTTGACACAGGCTGCTCCCGTCCCTTTCATCTGACCATGTGCGCCGGTGACCGAACCGACGTGTAGGGAATATTCCTACAATTGATGCGTGTGTTGCTCTACCACATGCATGCTTTGCAATTGGCATAGACATTGTAACAAATGTACGAGTGAGAACGCAACAGGGAGAGTGACACAGTAGGTGAGCATCATCTTTCTGCTTGGAGCCAGGACGACTATTACCTCTCCCCCAGAGAGGGTGAGGGTCGTCCCTACTCAGCCGCGGGAGGTTTCGTGGTAGTCGTCGTACCTGGGGGGGACTGGCTCTTGGGGATTACAACCTTCTGCGTCCCACCTGCAGCGCTAACAACACGCCAAACGAAACAGCCATCAGCACTACAGAGAGCGCAACTGCCGTTTCCAGGTCGCTCTCGGCAGCAATATAGACAGCAATTGGCATAGTCTGGGTGACACCAGGAAAATTGCCTGCAAAGGTAATCGTTGCACCCAGTTCACCTAGAGCACGCGCCCAGGAGAGGCCTATCCCAGCCAGGAGAGCGGGTCGAATCAGTGGCAACACCACGCGCCGGAAGGTGTAGAAGGCAGAGGCTCGCAAGGTGTAAGCCGCCTGCTCATAACGAGTATCCAATTGCTCAAGACCCGCACGAGCGCTGTTCACAAAAAAGGGAGAAGCCACAAACATCTGTGCCATCACTACTGCTACCGTGGTAAACGGTATCGTAATTCCCAACGGACTGAGATAGCGCCCGATCAATCCCAGGCGACCAAAGGTGAGCAGCAGAGCCACACCTGCTACGACAGGCGGAAGCACAGTTGGCATCGAGACCAGCGTTTCGAGCAGTTTGATGCCAGGGAAGCGTGTTCGTGCCAGTATATATGCTACCGGTAAACCAAAGAGCACCGTCAGCAGTGTACTGACACAGGTAGTCAGCACGCTCAATTGCAGGGCCTGGATCACCTGTGGCTGCTGCATCGAAGCCCAGAGCAACCCTGGTGGCTCGCGTAGCAGCAGGGCTGCCAATGGTATCCCCAGGAAGAGGAAAAAACAACCTGCCAGGATACCTACAAGTATCCTGGCAGGGTATTGTGAGCGAATCTTACTCATTTCTCTATCCATTAACCCCAATAAAATGATACTTCACCAGAATAGCCTGCCCATCGGGTGAAAGGATATACTGTATAAACGTCTGAGCCTCAGCAGCATGGGGAGAGTTTTTAACGACGGCGATAGGATACTGTGCAATCACATTGAACGTATCGGGAATATCGATGATTTTCACCTTAGCGGAGACAGCAGCCGTGACATCCGTCAGGTAGACGAAGCCAGCATCAACCTCGCCCAACTGCACCTTCTGTACCACGGCCTTCACATTGTCCTCCTCGGATACAATATTCTTCAACACTGCACTCTTATAAGAGGGACCATAATCAGGAGATTTCGCCATATTGTCCAGCACCTGGCGAGCATACTTGCCTGCTGGAACGGTAACGGCTCCAATATCGATCTTGATGCCCTTCTTCGCAAGGTCTTTCAGCGTGCTGATAGGTCCTGGATTGCTTGCCGGAATGATCACAGCTAGCTTGTTCTTCACAAAAACCTGGGAGTTGCCAACCAATCCAGCATCGCTTGCTTTCTGCATGTTTGCAAGGTCAGCGGAGGCAAAAATATCGGCGGACGCCCCATTAGCCATCTGTGTTTCAAGTGTTTGCGACCCCGCAAAATTAAATTTGACTGTGATGTTGGAATGCATCTTGTGATACTGCATCCCTATTTCCGTAAATGATTCGGTCAGCGAGGCAGCCGCGAAGACGGTGAGGGTGACTGGCGAGGTTGGCGTCGATGTTGAGGAGGTTGTCGCTGTGTCCGCACATGCTGCAAGCAATGTACAAAGTGACAGTAGTAAGAGGAGAGCGCGTAGGGGATGTTTCATGCTGGCCTCCTTGGAACAGAGCAATCCATTACAAATGTCCAATAACTCGATGATTGAATATTTATATGTTGAGTATAGGAGGAGAAACAGGGACATGTCAAGGTCTGATACGAGTGTTTTCTTCATTGAAAGTACATGATGCCCTGGAGAGCATATATGCTACAATAATACAAGTATGAACCCGACAAGATTTCTGCGAAGCGTATGCTCTATCTTGTGTCTTTGCCTCTTGGGCCTGAGCGCCTGTGGAACATCCAGCACACCACCGACGGGCAACACTCCGGGGGCAAGCAGTTGCGGAACGGCTGGCAAGACACACACCATACAGACAGCCATGTCTACGCCTGCAGCACAAGGCGATTGGCCCATGTTTCATGGCGACCTCAATAGAGATGGGGCTGCCACTACTGGTGGTGGCAGTATGCTCACTCTGACCTGGTCGTACTGCACAGGTGCAGCGGTCCTGTCTTCTCCAGTGGTGAGTGCTGGCGTCGTCTACATCGCTTCGACCAATAGCACCTTAGCGGCCCTCGACGCTCGCAATGGACACCTGCTCTGGCAATTTCGAACTGGCGGGGTCCTCTACAGTTCCCCTGTCGCACAAAACGGCACGGTATACATCGGTGCGCTCGATGGTTTTGTCTATGCTGTGGATGCTGCAACCGGTCATCTGCGCTGGCGCAGTTCAGCCGATGATCCAGGAGCGAAGATCTGGTCATCACCCGTAGTCGTCAATGGACTAGTCATCGTCGGTGCCGCCTCAACGTTGAGTGAGAAGCCGAAAATCCCCGGTGAGGTACTCGCCTTTGACGCGGGAACAGGGGCACAGCGTTGGCAAACGTGGAGTGAGCCGGGCGGCGCGCCAGGCGGTGGAATATGGAGTTCGCCAGCCGTTGATGTGACTAAAGGAGTTGTCTATGTAGGAACAGGCGACCCCAACGATGGAGCGGAAGCGCTTGACCTGCACGATGGGCATGTCATCTGGCGTTGGAGTTCGGTCCTGCGTGACGTAGCCGATACGGATGTTGGCTCTGGTCCGCTGCTCTACCACGATCAACGGGGGCAACTGCGCATTGCACTAGGTGGCAAAGATGGTTCGCTGTACAGCCTGGATGCCCAGAGCGGACGTGTGCTCTGGCGCACCCATATCGGTGATCACGTCTTTAGTTCGCCAGCCTTTGCTCATGGCACGATCTATGTCGTAGCGGTCTTGATCCGGCGTTCAGTGAGCTGGGCGATAGATGCCGAGACAGGCGCTCCTCGCTGGCAACACGCCATCCCGGCCATTGTCTACGCCTCACCTGCAACGGTTGGCCAGACGCTGTATATCGGTGTGGGCGACGCTTTCGGTCCCGGCGACGGTGGTGTGGAGGTGCTTGAAGCTGCCACAGGAAACCAGTTGCAATACGCCGACCTGCACAGTGCTGCTACCTCTTCACCTGCAGTCATCATGTCCTGGTTATATGTGGGGGCACACGACGGGAATCTGTATGCATTTGTTAGATCGGACTAATCTACTCTGACACAAAGGACAAACACCTCAGATTTGGAAAGGCAAAAAATACATGCCCGCATTGCATGTGCCCGAAGTACTACGGATAGCTGATAAATCAATGACTGCCAGGTATCCCTGGTGGCGTGCACTCCTGCTCTGTCTGCTCTTGTTGCTCTCAGTCGTCATCTATCTCCTGCTCATCGGTGCAGCTCCTCAGAGCGATGGGCACGCCGTACCATTTTTGCATGTCTGGATGATCAGTTTCCTCCCCTATTTTGCCGCCTGTGCGCTTGTATTGGCTACAAAACCTCCTGTGGGGCGCTGGCGATGGATAGAATTGAGCATTATTTTCTCAGGTGCACTTATTTTTCGCATCATGCTCCTGCCACTCCCTCCTGGACTATCGCGTGATTCCTGGCGTTATCTCTGGGATGCGCGTGTCCTCCTGCATGGCTATAGTCCATATGTCTATGCACCTTGGGATAAAGCGTTACTACCACTGCGCGACAATCTCCTCTTACCCAATAGCCGCTTTCGCGACGTGCCGACCATTTATCCGCCAGGAGCGCAGGCGATCTTTGTCCTGAGCTACCTGCTCGCACCCAGCAACTTATATTTCCTTAAAGGTATATTCCTGAGTTTTGACATGGTCACCTGCGTCGCACTCGTCGTGCTGCTCAGGCGCAAGGGACTCGATCAGCGCCGTGTCATTCTCTATGCCTGGTGCCCATTGCCCATCATCGAATTTGCTATCCAGGGGCATGTCGATGTCATCACCCTGACGTTTACTATCCTCGCGGTACTCTCCGCCGCCGATACCAGTGTACGTGGGCGTGTGCTGACTGGCTTCTTCATCGGCTTCGCTACGCTCACCAAGATTTACCCTATCCTCCTGCTTGCTGTAGTCCTGCCTACCTTGCCTGGCAATGAAAGCGGCGTAAACAACGGAGGCATGGCTCTCCTTCGCAAGATTACGGGCCGTAATGCTCCCCTGCTTATCGCCTGTTTTGCGACGATCCTCCTCGGCTACCTGCCTTACCTCATCCTGGGACACGGGCAGGCGCTCGGCTACTTTGCCACCTATGCCAGCCAGCAGGGCCAGAATGCAGGTGTGACGCAGCAAATTGTTCACTGGCTGGGCGATCAACTACAGATACGCATCAGTACGACGATCACACTTGAACATATCGTTGATTTGCTGCTCGTAAGCGCTGTATCACTGATCGTATTTGTAATGCGTTTACGCAGGCGCATCAGTATAGAAACTGGTCTGCTCTTATTATATGGGGTTGTGCTCTCTATCTCGTCCCACGTATTTCCCTGGTATACCACTACGTTATTGCTCTGGGTGCCTGTGTTAGTTGGCCCACTGTGGACTCGCGGGGGACTGAGCGGCAGGAGCCTGGCAATCATCGCAGTCTGGTACTTCACCGTCACTTCCCTGCTGGGCTACTTCTTTAATTCCGATTGGACTCTCTATTACAGGCTTGTCTATACGCCTGTCATGATAGCGCTGGGCATGGCAGCAATCATTGGAGTTGTGAACCGTTTCAGGCGTCAGAAAGCAATTAGTAGCTCCAGTTGAGGCCGCATTGTGAGCAGTGCCTGGCCGGGTGATCACTCTCGAAAGCCCGCCGAAATGCCTCATACCGCTCGCCGTGCCAGATGGCCTCTATCGGTTCCTGGAAGATGTTCCCCAGCACGCGCTCCTCCTGGTACTCCCTGGCGCTCTTATGTCCGAAAGGGGCAAAACAACACGAGAGTACATTCCCGCTCGAGGTAATGTAGGTCAGCGTGTAAGGACGCCAACATCCGGACCAGGGGCGATCACTTGTCTCTAACAGGTCCGCCCGGATCAGGCTCTCCAGGGGTGTGGCGGAGCCTGCCGCATTGAAGGTGATACCACGCTCCTTACACATCTGCTCACAACGATGTACGAGTTCCAGTTCTTCGCTTGTGGCGCGACGGAACAGGCTCTGTTGCGAGTGGGCCAGCCCTCGCTCGAAGTAGACGAGTCGCTGCAAATAGACCTCGGGTATCCCATGCTCGTATGCCAGGTCGAGGAGTCCCGGCAGTTCATGCAGATTCTCTTTCATGGCGGTGAACCACAGAGAGACTGCTGGTTTGCTGGCGTTCTGTTCTTTCTGCCTGGCAATGAAGGCGCGGATGTTGCGCCAGATTTTATCGAAGGCGTCTACACCTCGCACACGGGCATACGTCTCGCGCGTTGCGCCGTCCATCGAGAGGCGGTATTCATCCAGTCCGGTATCGATCAATTCCTGGCCCCGCTTCGCATTGAGCAGGATACCGTTGGAGTTAAAGAGCACGTAGGTCCCGCGTGCTTTGAGATAACGAATCATCTGCGGCAGGTCTTTATTGAGCAGTGGTTCACCCAGGCCGTGTAGCACCACGCGCTCCAGCACCGGAAACTGGTCCACGATGTAGCGGAAGTCGTCGAAGGAGAGGTCGCGGTCGTCCTCCCGCGAGCGCAGCGTGCGCGGGCACTGCTGGCACAGTTCGTTACATCGACTGGTCGGTTCGATGTAGATCGAGCGGGGCAGTGGCAGTGTGGTTGTAGTCATACAAACTCCTTCATCGTTGCCAGGCGGGCGAAAGTCATGGGAGCAAGGGAACTGTCCGCCCGCAGCAACTGCGCTAAACGCACCAGGTCAGGCAATTCATCAACATCAAACAGCGTCTCCAGGATGCATACCCTTAAACCCTGGTGTTGTGCCAGGTCGACCGTCATCTGCATGACCTGGCTCGTACTCATGGGAATACCATCAAAGACATCATGCGGTCTCCGCATAGCGATCAAATAGTAGCCTCCATCATCCGCTGGTCCGAGCACGACGTCAGCTTCATCGAGCGCTTCCCGTGCGCGCGCAACGATATCCCGGCTGATATGCGGCGAATCTGAGCTGATGACGATGGTGCGCTGGTAACCTCGCTCGTACGTCCACCAGAAGGCGTGGTGCAAGCGAGCACCAAGCTCTGCCCCTTGTTGTGGGAAGAAGCGCATGTACTGCACGAGCGATGGGGCAAGCGTCGCCATGAAGGCAGGGTAGCCGACTCCGTTTGGCGTGTAGGCCCAGTGGAGGTCGTACATCTCCCCGGCAAACCTCTGAGCCAGGTCGGTGAGAAATGCCCGGTAGAGGTGAACCGCCTCTTCATCACCAATCGCGCGTGCTAAGCGTGTCTTCGTCGCTCCAACCTCTGGGTAACGAGCCATCACTACCAGGGCAGTATCAGGCATGTGTCCTCCTCGTTCCCGCATAGCGCAACGTTGTACTCAACATGTAGAAAGCAGCCTTCATACTGCCGACGATCGTGCCGGCTACTTTTGAGCGGCCATGACTGCGGCGACGATAGTGGATGGGTACCTCGACAATACGGTAATGCGCCCGTGCCGCCTTGACCAGCATTTCGACGGGCCAGCCATAAGTCTTCTCGCGCATCTCCAGCGCACCTAACAGGGAGCAGCGTATAGCGCGAAACGATCCGATGTCATGCAGGGGCACACCATACAACAGATGGATCAGACGACTCACCAGCCAGTTGCCCAGGCGAGCTTGGGGAGGCACTGCTCCACGTTCGGCCCGTTCGCTCACCCGTGAACCGATGACAACGTCCGCACGGTCTTCACGAATTGGTCTCAGCATCATGGGCAGGTCAGCTGGATCATCACTTCCGTCCCCGTCCATAAAAATAACAATCTCAGCCCCCAGACTGCACGCTGTTTTAAAGCCCTTCAAACAGGCTCGTCCGTAGCCTCGCAGCGGTTCGCTAGCGACTATTGCTCCTGAATCTTGAGCTACAGCTGCTGTAGCATCAGTACTGCCGTTATCGACCACGATCATCCATTGCGCGAAGTTTCGGGGAAGCTCCGCAAGCAGGCGGTGGAGTGCGGCTTCCTCATTCAGCGCCGGTATGACGATAGCTACCTTCTCGCTTACCATAACTCCTCACGGCCCCAATCCATCCCGCCAACGCCGCTCAGGCGCGGCTACGCTTCGCGTCAGGCGGGATGCAAGGAGTACGAATATTCCAATCAGCGACATACAGTCCTCATTCGGCATCTGTCGTTCTACTGTAACACGATGGAGTTATGAAATTATTTACAGGAAGTCAGGCAAGTCGTAATTCCTGGTGCTCATACCCGAATGCTCACAGCTAAATAAATCAAGCCAAGGAGAAGCAGGCCGATACCCGGTAGCCAGAGTGAGAGCATGAAAGGCACAAAGTTGCCCGGGGTGAGATGCTCTGCCAGGAGAAATTCAATGATGGCAACTGCCACTACAATGAGGCCTGGCGTCACTGCACCCGCACCTATATAGCCACGACGAGTCATCACTGCGATGCCTAGTAGGGCAAGTCCAATGGCGAGCAGAAATGTGACGAGGTCCTGCCCTCTCAGTACAGGAATAACAGGCTTAAAAGAGAGGAAAACGGCCATGCCTATGAGCGTTGTCAGTATGCCGCCTATTACCAGGCGATACGGATTGAGTGCTGCGGCTAACAGCATACCAAGACCGAGCAATAAAATGCCTACCGGGTAGGCATAAGGGTTTGGGTGCACTAGCCAGGCTGCTAACAAACATAACACGCCTAAAATAAGCAATAAGAATGCCTGTAGGCGGCTATTGGTACGTTTAGCCGCACGGGCCGGGTTCTTCCTGGACATACTCTTCCGCCTTCTATGAGTGATGGACATCAATTGTTGCAGAGAACAGGATACCCTTTCCTTTGCAAGTAGCGGGTCAGTCGGCCAATGGCGACCTCGGTGAAGAAACAGCCTGCAGTTGGATTATCTGCGTCATCAAGTAGCTCCAGAGCATACTGTAAAGGCACGAACTGGCAGCGCAGAATCCCTTCCACTACGCCTTGCGTTGCCTCAAAGCCAGCTTTGAGGCGAAACGTGTCTGGACGTTCCGCCTCCAGGTACGACCAGGGAAGCTCGATCCGATAAAAATAGACGCCTTCCCCCTCGCCCGCTGTATCCACATCCGCATTATTGGTGGTTGCAGGCGGGCCTAATGGCTCAAGCATATCCAGGCGAATGGCGCCTTTGACCATTTCCTCGGTGAGTTCCAGGAGTGCCGTTTGGTGGTGGAGATGCTCCACTCCTTCTTTTGACTGCCTAGCGAAGAGCTCCCCTTGCTCAGGCATCTGCGTGTACCCGCGTGGAACTGCCAGGACCGGCATGGTGGGGTGATGAAGCCTGCGTTGCTGCCAGAGGATTCCGATATAGATCTGGCGAGTTTCTGGCTCTTCTGCGTAAGCCACGATGACCGACCCCCCACCGGCGTACTCGCGTTTCCACATCCCATCATAAGGTTGCCCTGCTGAGGCATTGGGGTGCAGGCCGTAGGTATAGGCGATACCGATCATCGTGTTGGTGGCGGTGAACCACTCCAGAGCTTGCACGTCACTCCGTTGCTGTTGTGCATACGCTGCCAACAACTCCTCGAGTCGAATGCCGTTGGCTTTGAGTTCCCAATCACGGGCGACCAGGGGGTCAAGGGCATAGGAAGGTTTCTCTCCGTTGTTCCTCATAACATGCTGCTCCCTGCATTTCACCTGGCACGTAGGCCAGTCCATTGTAGAGTTGGACCGCGAGCATCGTCGAGAGCCACGAACAATTGCGCCTACACTGCCGCTGCTGCACGCTGTTGCTGTAGTTGGAAGTAGATTGCCCCCAACACCACCCCGAAAAGCAGGTCGATGGGAAACGTGGAAAGGAACCTCCCAAAATCGAGGCTGAAAAGTGAATGATGGCTCATGATGTTCGCAAGCAGCAGTGAGAAGACGAGCCACCAGACAAAGCCGAGCGCAAGCCCTGAGAGGAGCGCGCGACTGCTCGTGATGATCCTCTCCCTCTGGAGCGCACCAAAGATGAGACCAAACACCCCCCCCAGCACGATAAGCAAAAAAAAGCCGGCGAACTTGCTGATGGTCGGGTTTGCAATGGTGATCCCAAACCAGTGTAACGCCTCCGGTAAGAGGCGCCCTGGCGTCCCATCCGTCACAAAGTCGAGCATGGCCAGCACCAGACCGGCAAGAAGCCCTGCCAACAGACCTCTGCGTAGTGTTTGCATCGCATCCTTCTCTTTCTCGTCCTATACAAGCCAGCTCGCAATGCGTGCTATGCGATGATGCTGTCCTGCTGCTTGTAGACGTGGTGCAAGCCATTGATCGACGCCTAGCCTTCGCCCCGCCGGAACGGCCACCAGTGCAAGTGCAAGCAGTACCAGCATACCATATGTCCAGATCCATTCGGTATAGGCCAAGCCAACATACAGTTGTATGGATAAAATCGTGGCAAGGATGGCTCCAAAACGTGTAAAGAGTCCAAACATCAGGCTGATGGACACCAGCAGCTCTCCCGTCCAGACGCACGCCGCCAGTGGCACAAATGCCGTGCAGCCGGCTGGGGTTGACAGGCTGGTACAGCCTGCAAGAAATGCGTGCTGAAGAATGTAACCATACCCAGGGATAATCGTGTGCTGTGATTCACGAATGATGTA